>ERZ869909.43-NODE-43-length-180657-cov-7.245382_pt1 | contig 180657 bp, 146 predicted proteins | sample MGYA00520892_ERZ869909 | MGnify/ENA primary metagenome ERZ869909 (study PRJEB32215, sample SAMEA104723947) | bioreactor metagenome | biome: bioreactor; feature: anaerobic bioreactor; material: water | place: China | collected 2015-03-12 ... | reverse complement strand
CCGGATGCGGGAAAACCGCATGTCCGGTTTGACGAGGAGGCGGGACGCCTCGGCGTCCCGCCTTACTCTACTGGTTAGAAATTAACGGGGGATGATGTCTCGCGATCCATCGCTGCCGGGGAACGCCACGGTCCTCCGTGGCAACGAGTGCGGGCTTGGCTGCATGTCCCGCTTGTGCCACGCGGGAGCGTGGCGTTCCGTGGAGGCGTCCCTGATGGCGCCGCCCTTGCCGCTCGACGACGCACGCACCCGGCCCTGTTCTTGAACCACAAAGAACACAGGCAGCCCATTGCGCAAAACGGGGCCAGGCTGTAGACTCCACTCAGCCGCTGATGCGGAGTGGGAGAGTGCAACATGTTGAGCGCAGCCGATTCCATGACGAGTGCCGAGCAGGCGAGTTCCCCCGGGCCGGGGTGGCAGGACCTTCTCCCCGATGCCACGCAACGCGTGTGGCGCCGCGAAACTCCAAGCGGGGTTGAGCTTCGCATCGACCCGCCTCCTCTCACCGCAGGCAGGTTGGCCGCGCAAATATTGACCCATTCCGTCGGGGGCGGCGCAGGCATCGGGCTCGCGGGTTTTTGGATGGGAAAGGACCCTTTCTGGATCGCAGCTTTCTGGCTTGCATGGTGTGTGGGCGCCGTGTTCGGCGTTGTTGTCATCGGTGGGCTGGTGCGTGCTGCCCGCGCGAAGCGATCGTCCGGGCGCGTTCAGCTTTCCGAATTTCTGATTCGCATCGACATCCCCACCGCGCCCATGTGGCGCAACTCGTTTTCAGCCATGCCACGGGATATCTGCGTGGTCGAAGTACGCCCCATGCCGTGGCATCGCGGCATTAAACCCTTCGAACGCCTGTTCGGCATCAACCAACGCGAAGTGTATATCGAGCGAGTAAACGGAGTGCGATTCATCGTCTCCCCGATGGAGCCCGCGGCGGCCGAGTTGCTCGCCGCGCAACTCTTGGCACAGATGGCCTAGCCCGCGGCCTCCCGCAGCGATTTCAGTAGCCGTTCGGCACTCGCTTTCCAGGAGAATTCCGCCGCGCGTTCCTTGCCTCTCGCGATGAATTCCGTGCGACTGGCGTCGTTGGCGGCCGTGCGAAAGGCCTCGGCGATGCTCGTCGTGTCCGTGCCGTCGAAATAGCGGATGGCCTCGCCGCCGACCTCGGGGATGCTCCCGGAGCGGCTGGCGAACACGGGCACGCCTGCGGCCATCCCCTCGAGCACGGGCAACCCGAAGCCCTCGTAGAGCGACGGCATGAACAGGGCGTCCGCGTGTTGCATCGCACCGGCCAACTCGGCAAACGCCAGACGATGGCGGCGAATCACGCGCGGATGGGGGGGAGGCTCGCCCTTGCCCGGTTGTCCGACCAGCACAAGGGCGTGGGGGAGGGCATCCGCGACGGCTGCGAATGCCTCGACCAGTCTGCCCGCGTTCTTGTGCGGGTAGGTGTTTGACACGCACAGAAAATAGGGCGCTTCGAAGGGGCTTGGGCTCGGCTCGGCGAATGCGGGATCCCAACCCTCGAGCGTCACGGATACCCGCTCCGCCGTCAGGCCCAGCTCCCGCACGATCTCCGCGCGCGAAAATTCGCTCACCGTTGCGATGCGATCGGCCCGCTTTGCCGCGAGTCCGACGAGCAAGTCATGCGCGCGCCGTTCACCCCACGAGAAACCCTCGGGAACCGTGCGCCATTGGCAGTCGTGGATGGTGGTGACCTGCGGGCAGGGTGCAAAAAACGGCGCGGTGTAGCCCGGATTCCACAGCACTGCGCATTCGGCCTGCTTCACGAGCCGCGGCAGCCGAATCTGCTCCGCGAGGATACGCCTCGGGCGATGGCGCGCCTCAACCGGCACCAACACGCGCTCGAGGCCGTCAAATGAGTCGTGGTTCTCGCGGTTCGTGAACAGCGTCAGGCGGAGATCAGGGTTGGCGAGCAGGGGCGGCAGCATGCCGCGCAGGTACACCTCCGTGCCGCCGACTTCTCCGGGAAGGAGAAAGAGCGTGTTGATCCCGATGTGCAGCCTGTCATGCAAATGCGCTTGCTCCCGTGTCGCGTGCCGTGGATTCGCCGCCACACGGTATCATAGCCGGATTGCGCCTTGACGGCCGCACGCGTACCATGCGGCGTTCTTGGGCATGAGGACCGAGGAAAACACGGGGGATATACCGGGCCATGAACGGGGAAAGCTGGCTCCACGCCGTTCGCGAGACGACGGCCGCGTTCTCGGCTGCCGCCAAGACGGTGCGGGGGATGCTGTTTCACGAGTCGCAGCTCCTTTTCTGGATCCCCGTGGGCATCGTGGCCTTCCTGGACCAGGTCGGCGCGGGCAATCTCCAGTTCGCCAGCCGTCTCGCCACGGGTGAGGCCCCCATCTGGGAGCAGCAATGGGCATGGCTCGACCCCGGCGACCTGCTCGCCACCTGGGTCGAAGCCGCCGCCGAGTCGCCTCATGTCCTCGTCGGCAATGTGATCGGCACCCTTGTGGCCGTTGCGATCGGCATGGCGGCGATTACGGGTATCGGAAGCCTCGGCCAACTGATGTTCATGCGCCTCGCCTCGACGCACAACCCCGCGATCTTCGCGAATGCCCGGGGCGCATGGCCACGCGTGCGCTCGCTCTGGGCCTTTCGGCTTGCGCTCTTCGCCGTGTCCTTTGTCCTGTTCATCCCCTTCTTTATCATCGGTATGCTGTGGATGGCCCAGGCCGGCGGGCAAGGCGTGGATTCATGGTCGCAACTCGTGCGCATCATCGCCCCGCTCGCCGCCGCATGGTCGGTTCTCGGCCTCGGCTTCGTCGCCGTGAACAGCTACACCCGCAACATTGTCGTGCCCATCATGGACCGGCGCTCCTGCGACTGCCTCGAGGCATGGAGCGAGGGATTGGTCCTGCTTCGCACGCACACGCGCACCCTGTTTCTCTTCTTCCTCGTGCGATTCCTCATTCTCGCCGTATTTGCCCCAGTTTCCTGGGTAATTTCCTACATGCTCTGCTGTCTTGGCTTCTTTCCCATTGTGCATCACATCCTCTTTGTGCCGTATTATCTCTTTGATCGCTCATTCGGGGTGGAGCTGCTGGCCCGGCTGGATGCCAGCCTTGCCCCGGCAACAAGCCAGGAGGCAGAGGTGTGAGCGCGTGGGACGAGCCGCAACCGTACCAAGCCCGTCGACTTGCTGTCATCGACAGCATCCAGCCGGCCATCGAGCGCACGAAGGCCATGCTCTTCGGGCCCATGGTGTTTGGCATCTGGCTGCGCTTCGGCGCGATTGCCTTCTTCGAGCAGTTGAGCCGCGGAGGCGGCAGCTTCAACATCAATATGGGCGCTTCCGACGGAGTTCCGGATGATTTCGGTGAATCCTTTGAGGAATTCCTGGACACGGCCCTCGGGATTCTCGCTGACTACGCCCCGTTCATCATTGGCACGATTGTCATCTTGTTCCTATTCGCGATCCTGTTTCGATACCTCTCCTGCCGCGCCGAGGTGATGTTCGCGCGAGGGTGCGCTGTCGGGGCCACGAGCCTGACCATGGACTGGCGAGAGACGCGCTCCTCCGGCAACTCCCTCTTTGGCTTTCACCTGCTCCTGCTTGGTCTCGGCCTCGTCGTGATGATTCTCTGCGGATTGCTCCTTTACGCCGCCGTTCTCGTCCGTCACGACTTCGCCACCATGCTGCCTTGGCTCATCCTGCTCGGAATCGTCGTCTTCTTTGCTACCATTTTCTTCGGCCTTGCCGATTCGCTCACGCGCCAGTTCGTCACCCCGATCATGGTGCGCGACAACCAGGGCTGGCAGGCGGCCTGGGGCAAGGTTGGGCCAGTTCTGCTGGCGAACATCTTGCCCCTCCTTGGTTACTACCTGCTCAAAATGGTGTTCTGGATGTTTGCCGGGTTTATTTTCATGATCGTGGGCTGCGCCACCCTGTGCATCGCCTTCCTACCGGGCGTCCACCAAACCATCTTCGCGCCGGTCTATGTGTTCGAGCGCAACTGGACCATGGTGATGCTGCACTACCTCGGCCCGGGCTTCGAGGTGTTTCACGAGACGGAACCTATCGACGAGGGGCCAAACGACGAGGGACGAAGACTGGACCCTGCGCCTTGGGAGCAGACATGACACGCAAGCACGCATTGGGCATGCTGGTCGCGCTGATATGCATCGTGGCGGTCTTTCACGGCGTCTACGCCGGGTTGAACGCCGAACCCTCGGGCTGGGGATATTTCGCGTGGTATGTCGCGTTCTGGTGGGTGCTCACCACCTGGGTCGTCACGGATGCCCGCGAACGCGGCCTGCCGCTCGCATTCGACCAAGGCCTGTTCGTGTATGTTGCCTGGCCCGTGTATATTCCGGTGTATCTCGTGCGTTCGCGCGGCCCGGAGGGATTGCTGTGGGTGGTGGCCGTGTTCCTGCTCTACGGCGTGACGCTCCTCATCACCGCGTTTACTGTCCGATTCGCGTGGATTGCCGCGAACGCGTAGCACCGCCGGCCGAGTTGCACTGTACGCGTTGCAACATTAAGGAGAACTTTGGTTATGTCCCGCACCCCATCCACCATGCTCGCCCTCGGCACCGAGGCCCCGGATTTTTCCCTGACGGATGCCAACACCGGTGAGACCGTCTCGCGCGATGACTTCCGCGGCAAGGCAGGCCTGTTGGTCGCGTTTATCTGCAACCACTGCCCGTATGTGAAGCACATCAAGTCCGAACTGATCGCCATTGGTACGGAATACGGCCATCAAGGCGTCGGCGTTGTGGCGATCAGCCCGAACGATGTCGAGAACTACCCCGACGATTCGCCGGACAAGATGGCCCTCGAGGGATACCCCTTTCCGTACCTCTATGATGAGTCCCAGGAGGTGGCGAAGGCGTACCAGGCCGCGTGCACCCCGGATTTCTTTCTTTTCGACCCAGACTTCAAGCTGGTCTACCGCGGCCAGATGGACGGTGCGCGCCCGAAGAACGACGAGCCCATCACCGGGGCGGATTTGCGTGCCGCGCTGGATGCCGTGCTGGCGGGTCAGGCGCCGGCGGAGGCACAGACGCCCAGCCTCGGGTGCAACATCAAGTGGATACCCGGAAACGAGCCGGTCTACGCCCAGAACACCTGAGCCCCGTCTATTCCCTATTGCTTACCCATGCCCTGATCGCGTACATATGAAGGTGCGAGGGCGGCCATGGTGGCCGTTGTCATCAACGCGGAGGGTCTACCCCGGAATGAAACGCGCATCGTTGATTGTCGCGGCGTTGTTGGTGGCGTGCGCGGCTAGCGCGCGTGAACTCCCCAACCCGATGGCCCTTGTGCCCGGGGCGGATGCCTACCGGGCCGGGCACTTGGCCGAGAACAAGCGCCAATGGCGCGCTGCGCTGGAGCATTTCCAGGCGGCCGAAGCTACCCAAGGTCCCCTCACGCCCTATGCCCGCATCCGCGCGGCCCGTGTGCTGAACGCCGCCGGACAAGGCGAAGAGGCCCGTAGGCAGATGCAGGCGGTCTTGACGGCATTTCCCGAGGGTCCCTGGGTGCGCATGGCCCACGCCGAGCTGGCCGCGCTTTACACTGCCGCGGGCAACTACGCCGAGGCCGACCGCCACTACGCCGTCGTGGACAGCTTTCAACTGCCAAACACCCGGCATCTGGCCGATGTGCGCCCATGGTGGTACTACGATGTCGCCAAATCCGCGGCGGAAAACCGCATCCGACTGGCGCCGAATAACCCCGCGAATTACGCTTTCTTCCGCGATGTCGCCGAGCACACCTTCTATTCCGGCCCACGGCGCGATGCCACGGAGGTTCTCTCCCGTTCTCCCTTGCTGGAGGACCGCCTCCTCGGCGCTTGGGGATTGGTCCGTGCGAGCGACCCCTCCGGCGCCCGCCGTCTCGTGCTCTCCTCCATCGCGGAACTCTCCAGCGACCCCGGCAACCATGGCGACGCAACGCTCGCGCAGGCGGCCTATGTCACGCATTTGCTGGTTGATCGCCAAGGCATGCCCGTGGGCATGCAGGTGGGCCCGAATCAGCGCTGGCTCCACCTGACCCTCGCCTGGGCCGTGTATCAGCACGCCAACCGCGGCAGCTTCGCCACGGCCGAGTCCCTCATGGATGTCCTTCTCGAGGCCGCGGGCGATTCCCGGGCCTCGGGCGATGCCCTCAACTGGCTCGCCACCGCCTACCGCGAGAAAGGCCAGCGCGCCGACGCCGTACGCACCTACGAGCGCCTGGTCGAGCATTGCCCCACCCACCGCATGGTCGACCGGGCCCTGCTGGCCATCGGCGACATCCACGCCGAGGCCGGTGCGCACGAAACCGCCGTGGGCGCATGGCAGCGCCTGGTGGAACTCCGCCCGGACGATACCACGGTCGGCGCGGCCTGGTTTTCCAAGGGCGAGTTGTTCGAGCGGCTCGGCGACACCGAGCGCGCGCGCGCGGCCTACGCCGGCGGCTCGACTTGGCGGCCCGCGAACTTCCTCTCCCACCGTTGCGCCGATCGCCTCGCCGCCCTGGGCGATGCGCGGGCCGCGGCGACGCAAAACCTGCGCCTCTCCGGCAGCTCTTCCTATTTGCGCCCGCTGCCCATCGAGGTGCCCGCATTCACGGACCCCGCCGCCCCGCTCCGCACGGACGAGCGCTACCTGCGCCTCAAGTTTTTTGGCGAACTCGGCGTGACCGAGGGGGAATGGGAAGCGCTGGACCTGGTCCTCAACCCGCCCAGCCCGCAGTGGGAGCGCGCCCTCTACGCGGCCCTTGCGGAGACCGGCTTCGCCCACAGCGCCGGGCAACTCGCCGACGGCAACGGCTGGGGCCGCGATGGCGCACGGCAGAGCGTGGACCGCATCCGGCTGGACCTGCCCCTCATCCACTGGCGGCATATCCGCGCATTGGCCGACGAAATGCAGATCGACCCCTACCTCATTCTCGCCGTTGCCCGGCAGGAGAGCACCTTTCGGCCCGCATTGCGCTCGCATGCCGGCGCCTCCGGCATGATGCAAGTGATGCCCGGCACCGCCACCTGGCTCGCCGAGGTGGACGGCCGCGTGCGCCCCGAGCACGCCGAGCACCTCATGGACCCCTACAGCTCCATGCGGATGGGCGCGGTATACATTCGGCGCATGCTCAATTTCTGGGATGGCGATGTCGTCAAGGCCCTCGCCAGCTACAACGCCGGCCCCGGCAATGTGCGAAAGTGGGTCAACCAACGGCCCAACCAGAGCACGCACGACTTCATCGAATCCATTCCATTTTCCGAAACAAAAGATTATGTGAAGCGGGTAACTGCAAACTACGCAGGGTATTACACCCTGTACGGGCCTCCGCCCTCGTGATGACGCTGTAATGCACCCCCGAGCTGACAGTAGAGTCGGCGAAGACGAGCGTACGGCGTTGGCACGAGAAAATGCCGCGCAAAACGCGAAAAGCGATAAGGCTGCTAAGTTGGTGACAATACACGAATTGCATCATCCTTCTTTGTTGACACCCCACGGGTCCTGTGCTATAAGGACAACGCTCGGGATACCGGTTGAATCCAGCTGGCCTTCATGGCATCGTACTCGCCGTGGCCTCGGCTGTGCGCATGCCGAGGTGCCGGGCATTTTGGGGATGACAGTAGAGTAGAACAGGAACAAGACCGGGTCGTCACTCTTGACGCCCCGGTGGTGACGAGGCACGAAGGGATCAGCCGCGTTGCGGCGGGTCGTTGGCAGGATAACTCGGGGCATCCGGCCGGAGGTGAGGTATTTTGAAGCAATCTGGGCTCGCGGCGTTTCCTGTCGCACGAAAGCTGACTCTTCTGTTCTCGGCGGTTGTCTTCGTGACGGGTACCATGGTGACCACCGAGGTATCCGCACAGGACATTCCGACCGTGACCGTGGAGTTGGAAAACCTCATCGGCGCGCATGAAGAGACTTATCCCGATGGCGGCGCCGTACTCCCGATGAATGATTGGGTGCCGTTATTCCTCGTACGCATCACTTCCGACGATGAGGAAGCAACACCGGTCCGCATCTTTGAGGGCATCTCCTTCTCGATTGGCCGTGATCGCCAGTCGAGCCGTGATTTTGTGCGCAGGCATACACCCAACCGCGAAGACATCCACGAGATCGGCATATTCCACAATATTCCCATGTCGGAAGACACGGCCAGCCGGCTGGACGAAGCCGACATTTTGCTGACCGTCGTGGATGCCAACGGTCTTGATCGAAATGGCAATAATGTAATTACCGCCGCCACGGCATCGTCCCCGGCCCGCATTTTTTACCGATTCGACTTCCGCATTGAGAATCAGAACTTGCTGGCGGAAGCCGGAATCCCGAGCAGCCCCTTCAATCAGGTCTATGGTTTTCCGTCCGTGCTGGGCAGATCGGAGTACATTTTCGCGATCCGGACCAGCTCCGTTATGCGCAGCGGAACTAACTTCGGCTACGCAGTGCACGAACTCCGTGTAACGACACCCACCGGGGCCATCCTTGTCGATGACGAAGGCGTGCCCATCGATACTTATCCCGAGCCCCCCGAAGACGGGGAGAGTGATATCTTTAATCCCTCCTTCAATCTGAACGCGGAACTATCGCGCTACGATGAAGGCGTGGGTTATTCGTCTTCGTTCGGTGTGTACGACGGAACCGGCGGCTCGATCATTCCCCAAAAGGCAGGTGCAAGCGATGCTTTCCGGGCCCGTCCGGGCAATTTCTGGTCGCAGCCGCACTTCATGTACACACCGCTCCAAGAGCATGTGCGGCCCCGCTTCGACTTGCCCGGTACACTCTTCGAGCTGGTAACAGGCGAGTTTCTGGAAAACCGCGTCCTTGCCGCGCTGCAGGCGTGGACACCCGTCCTGGACATCAACATCCACGGCATGGGTGCCCGCTTGTACGATGATCTTCCAGGCTTGGATGTGTTTGTCGGGGACACGGTGGTGAGCAACTGGATCAAGAACCGAATCGTCGTCGGTGCCGACGACATTACCACTGTCGATGCCGAAGCGGTGTCCGAACTGGTCGAGGTCAATGTCATCCTCACCGATGTGGGCGCCGATCCCTTTGGGCCGCCCGGCAACGGAGGTTTTGATCCGCGCACCGGCCTTTACCGCATGACGAGCAGGGCCACGGTGCTCCAAGACAATGACGAAGTCATCTTGGGACCCAGCTTCGGCTTCAACGGTATCGGTGTGTTTCATGACACCAATCAGAACGGCCTGTTCGACCCGCCGACTGCTTTATCGACCGGTGAAGTCGTTCAGCCCGGTTCCCAGCTGAGGGACCTTCCCATGAGGCCGTCAGGCTTCAACGGGTCAGTCTCTCAAGCGGTCAATCTGGCCGATCTTTCCCTGATCGAAGGGTACGAGCCGGGCTGGGAGTACATTCCATTTCCGCCCGGCGGGGGTGACCCATGGTGGAAAATCCGCCTGCGGCTCCGTCGTGGCCATTTGCTCGATTTTGATGGCGGAGGGAGCCGGGGCACCTTGGCTCCCGAGCCGAATACGATCGAAGTCGGGGGGGATACCATTAACAGCGACCGCGTTGCAGACTACTTCGTCGTGGTCCGGCCCGACAGCGGATTCCGGGATGTCTCTTTTGAGCCTGGAGACGGCACGGGCCTTCGGCCCGGCGCCGAATTTCGCGCCTTTATCGAGCCCCGCCGCTTTAATCCCGTTACCGGCGGCTTTGACGGCGGCATTCACGCCAGCAGTCAGTTCGTGAGCGATGGCACCGCGGCGCTGGCGGGAGGCACCATTGTAGTCGCGTCCCAATTCCAGAACGACCCGCGCTGGGATAGGGTCAATGTGGGCGAGCCTTGGTGGCCGCAGCGCAGCCACAATCAGACCGTGGTGAAACCCATCCGGTCCGGCTTCGAGGTGAGTGACCTCACTATCACCTACACCTCGAGCAATGAAATGGCCCTCGTCTCGGACATTTTCTATGGCGCAGGGGAGTACAATATTTCCTCCGGTCCCTTCCAACAGCTGGTGTTTAGCAGCAATTGGGACCGTTGGATGGATCCTTTCGGATTGCGCCAAGGCCAATTCTTCTATAATCACTCCATTGGCGCCGACAATGTCATCGTGCTCGGTGCAGGTGTGATCGGCAACTACGCATTCTCGCTCGACGACAATCGATTGCCGTTCCAATATGCGTATGAAACGGTGCCGTTCTTCAACGACCTTTTCGATGTGCCGCCGCTTGGGCCCCGCTCAACGGTGTACACACCTCCTCGACAGCCGGGATTGCCGTACTACGGCACTTGGTTGCCCTTCCAAAATCCTCCATCGCAGTTGGAGTTGGCGCAATACCCCAGTGAGTCGGACTGGCGGCCGCAAGACCGTCAGACCCGTATCCTGCGTCAGCGCATCGAGGCGCGTAGCTTTCCCACTGCCATGCTCGGGTTCAATTTCTCCGGCGCCGACGACCCGGCCGTAGCGCAGTTTTCTCAGCCCGCGCTCGAGGAAATCACGGTGGCCTTCTGGGGGCCGGACTTCCGTCCCGACCATCTGCTGCCGCTCGATCCCGCCGGGCTTGATCCCCAGTCCGGCGTCTTCCTTGTGGAGGATTCCGACGGCACCGGTACCTACAGCCCTATCGGTGTCTTCTTGGCGCAGTTGACGGGCAACCCGGCCGCGCTGGGCTTGGGCGACTTGCCGATCGCATTGGAGAACCTCCAGTGGCGTGTCAACCCGGAGTTTGTTGACCTCACTGGCAACGGGCAGCCGGACGACCTGAACGAAGACGGTATCATCGACAACCGCGACCGGGCATGGGTGCTTACCCTGCGGCCCCGCGTGCGTTGGCCGCTTCCTGCCACGGACAACCGCGCTGGTGGCGCGCTGGGAAGCGATACCCTGGGCACCGGCATTCCCCTCAATTTGTTTGCCAGCAGCGGCACCGGCGCAGGATCTTTCGGGTTCAAGGCCGAAGGGGAACGGGCAGCCGTGGCTGATTTCCTGCCTGAAGAGGCGAAGTCCGAAGGACCGGTCACCCCCAATTTGATTGATGCCGACGAGCTTATCGAGAACCTCCTCGAGCAGAAGAACGCTCAGGAGAAGGTTCTGTCGCTCGGAGGCAGCATCGGCAGTGACCTATTTCTCGTCGTGCGTACATCGGAGCGCATTCCCCGCTTCAGCCAGTTCAAGGCGTTCGTGCCAGCCTCGTTGCCCGAGCGGCAGGGCGAGAACCGCCAAGCGGGCGTCCGATTCTTCCCGCAGCGCAACATCGCCCCCGGTGCCTACCAGAAGGCCTTCCCAGATGAAGGTCCTGTGGCGCCGTTCTGGGGCTTGGAGATGATGGAGGCGAATGTCCCCGTCTTCTTGTCCGACTTGACGGGGTCCAACCAGACCATCGGGCCGAATTCCACCCTTGCGGTTCTCGGCATTGACACCTTCACCAATCAGGGCATGAACGGGATTGGCGACTTCGGGCTCTCCTCGGCCAACCTTGGCGCGGGCAGCAACCGTTCGTTCCGTGTCCCCAGCCGCAACTGGGCGCCGAACGCCTTCGTCGGCAATTTCCTCATCGATCGCAACTTCCGGGCGTACGAGATTCTCTCGAACACAAGCAATACGCTGACCTTGCGTAGCGGCACGCCCGCCACCGGGGAGTGGAGCATCGCCGTCGATCCGACTTTCCTCGAAGAGATTATCGTGGAGCTGTACGACGAGGGCAACACCGGTGCTTTTGAACCGCGGCGTGATCTGCGCGCAATGAGCGCAGATCCAACTGTCAGCGGAATTGCCCTCTACCGTGACAATGTGCTTCACCCGAATAACCGTCCGGGCCAGTTCGACCCGGGTATCGACATCCCCGTGGAGCTGGACTACGCTCCGTTCCGGGTCGGCCGTGAGGGCGAACCCAACATTCAGTACAAGCTTATTTTCTCCTCGCCAGGAACAAGCGACCAACCCGTATTCGGCGAATTGCCGGGCCTTGAGAATCAGCCCTTGCGGCGTCAGTGGGTCCCCCCCTTCCGGGGAGACGAAACCACTGCCGTCCCCGCGGAGCTTCGAGGCGCCTTCGCAGGTCCAGACTTCTTCGTGGTGCTCCGCACCTCCGACGAGGTCGATCCGGGTGACATATTTCGCGCCGCGATTGTGTCGTGGGGCCCCTCAACGCCCACGATGCCGGATCCGCACATATTCGCGCCAGATCTCGTGCCCACGGATCAGGTCAAACTGTTCGACGAATTCCCGTGGGGCAACCGCGGAATCGGATTCATCACCATGTTCCGCGATGCTCCGGACCTCTCCGGCTTCAACTGGATCCGTACCCGCCCCTCCAAGAACATCCGCACGCGAGCGATCACGGTGGTTGATTTCAACGGCGATGGCGATGGCGACGGGGATGGCGACGGAGACGGAGATGGCGACGGAGACGGCGACGGTCCGCCCATCACGATTTCCAGCGTGTCTCCGACTCAATTGCCCAGCGAGATTCCCGAGGCCGGGTTCACCTTGGTGATCAACGGCAATAATTTCGGCCCGAACCCGCAAGTCTTTATTGATGGCGAGTTGGTGGAGGTCATCAGTTCGACGAATACGCGGATTACAGTGCGCATTCCCGGCGGCACGACTTTCACGGTATCGCCGGTGCTTCGAATCGAGAACCCGAATACCGGCCGATTCGTCACGCGGAACAACCTGTTCACGATTGTGGATGGCGAAGTGGCCGACGCGCCGACTGTGATCTCGGTGACGCCAAACCGGGGCAACTCGAACAACTTCCCGATCGCCATCAACGGGTCGGACTTCGGTCCGCTGGGCGATGTGCAGGTGTTCTTCAATAACACGCAGATGCCCGTCATCAGCGTGAATGCCGCCGGCACGCGCATCACGGTGGGCTTCCCGAACACAGGTTTGCCGCAAGTCGGCTTCTACGATGTGCGCGTGACGAACACCGCGGGTGATTTCTCGGCCTCCGATACATTGTTCGAGGGCTTCCTGTACGAGAATCCACCCGTGTTTGGTGCGCCATGCTTCATTGCCACGGCCGCCCATGGCACGCCGATGGCTTCTGACATCGAAACCCTGCGCACCCTGCGCGACAGCTCGCTGTTGCGTACCTCCGGCGGATTGGCCTTCGTGGATGCCTACTATCGCTTCAGTCCGCCCGTGGCAGACTGGATTGCCCAGCGCCCGTGGGCTGCTGCCGCCACGCGCGTCGTGTTGACGCCGGTGGTGTGGCTCGCGGCGATGTCGTGGCAGGTGTCTGCTTTACTCATGTTGACAGCGGGCCTCGCATGGCGCCTCCGGCGCCGTGCGTTGGCCGCCCGCATATAAGAGCACCCAGGAGGCTGCTTGTTGCGGCCGCTGCATACCCCCCGAGGGGAGTACAGAAGGAGAATGACTGTGAAGTGCACCGGTCGGAGTGGAGTTCGCCTCCACGCGGTCATGAGCCTGGTGACAATCTTGGGAATCGGGTTGAGTCCGGCCAGTTCGGCATTCTTTCCGGCTGGCGGGTTTCACCCCATCAACAATACTCCCCAGTTTGCACGCTGGAGCATCGAGAATATCGACGCCACCGGGAACGGGCAAGTCGTCAGCCCATTTGATGGGGTCTTGGTAACCATCGATGTTGGGGACGATGGCTTCACGGCCGCCGAGGCCGAGGCCATACGCGACGCCTTCCAGGTCTGGCAGGATGTACCGGGCGCATATATGGCTTTTCGCTTCCAAGAGATTGAGGGCCCGTTTCCGGTAAGTGATGGCGACCAGCTTGGAGCGGTAAACGATCCGTTCAACTCGGTGACTCTCGGGGATGCGGGCGGCGCGATCGCCGTCACATACCGCAGCGCCGTCATCGGCGATGAAACGGTTGTCACCGACCCGGTCACCGGACAACAGTTCCTCGTGCGCGGGCCGCAAATCCTTGAGGCGGACATCATCCTTTCGGAAGCGTTTTATCGGCCGGAAGGGGTAGTGAATCCCGACCCAGATGATCTTACGACACTCGTGCCTCGGACAGCGGAGACAATCCGCCAACTGTTGCCGAGAACGGTCGGGCTGTTCAGCGGGTTGAGCTTTACGCCCCTGAACAACACCCGCGACGAAGAAATCGAAATTCTGATAATCGAAAACGAGCAACCCGTGACGGTCACCGTTTCGCTCGTGGTCGAAGATGCCATCATGCCCATGCGCGGAGCCGACGGGGTCGTGCGTTTTGCCGGCGCCACTCCCACGATGTTCAATGCGGCCGTGTTTGTGGACGAGCCGGACGGTGTCGGTCGGCTTCATACTGCAGATTTGGCCTATGACGATATCGCGGGCATCATGTTCCTGTATCCACGCATTGAACAAGAGGACGAACTCTTCACAATTACACAGCAGGCCCGTACACGCGCTCGCCCGGGCTTTACTTCTTCGCCTATCGTAGGGGCGCATGCCGTCGCTTGGGTCGACCATGATCGCAATCCCACGACAGTGAGAATTCCGCTCTTCAGCACGATGACGGGGCTATACAACAACGAGGTTCCGATCGGCGAACTCAGCGGCCGATTCCAGATGTTCGGCCTCTTCAAGCGCATCATTGATGGGAATGGTAACCTGTTTTCGCCAGACTATGTGATCTCCATCGAGCCACTGCCCGCAGATGCCGCGAAAGGGTTCGACAGCATGCACACGCCATTGGCGGAGCGCCCGGACAGCGCGTATAACACGCTGTTTCCTTTCGAGGTCTACAATGAGGCAGGCAACCTGTTTAACCGGAACAATGTCCGCTTTGGCACCCCGCTTTACTTCGACACCGTACGCAGGCAGGTCGTCAGCCGGACCTCCGGCCTGACGCTCGCTCAGCAGCTACCGCGCAATGCTCCCATGTTTGGCGAGGAAGGCAATGTTTGTTTCTTCGACCTCATTGGGGATCCCACGAATGGCGCCCAGCCGCCGGGTGGCCTTGCGGCACTCACGGGCGTCCGCTCATTTCGCGACAATGTCATGTTGCGTAGCCGCTTGGGCGCTGCCGCCACCGACATCTATTATCGCATCGCTCCGCCAATCGCCAGTTACCTTGCGGCGAATGAGATTGCCCTCGCCAGCGCGCGCAACCTCTTCAACGCGATCGTCTGGCTCGCCATGCTGCCCTTGCTCATTTGGGCTGCCCTCGCGGGTGTTTTCGCGTTTATGCTTGCTCACCGCCTGCTTCGCCGCCGCGTACGGACCTTGGCCGCTGGTTCTGCAGCGGCCATGATGCTCGTGCTGGCGACCACGGCTGCCCACGCCACCATCGTGCTTGACAGCCCACAGCGCATGGTAGAGCAATCCGACGCGATCATCGCCGGGGAGGTCACGGCCGTCCACAGCTACTACAGTACCGACATGCTCCCCGCCACCATTGTCACCGATGTTTCCATCATGGTATTGGAAAGCATGAAGGGAGGCCTGAACAAGTCTAGCACCGTCACTGTCCGGATGCCCGGCGGACAGGTTGGTGATCACATCGTCGAGTCCTCGAATCATCCGCGCTTCCGCGAAGGTGAGAAAGTCGTCCTTATGTTGACGGCGTCGCGCAAGGATATTGGACTGACTCTCTCTTATGGATCGGTCGGCACCTTCCGCATGATCCGGGCAGAGGGCGGCGAGGCAGACGACAAAGGCGCTACGCGACTCGTGGCCAGCGCCGTCGGCGCACACGCCCAGATTCCGAGAATCGCCCGTGCGGTGAATGAAGTGGCCCTCAAGCGGGGTTTGCTCAAGAGTGACAATGAAGCCAAACCCGACGAATTCTCGCTGGAGTCATTCGGCGCCTTCGTGCAGGAGGCGGTATCGAGAGCGCGCAACTAGCGCGCACGGGCCCCTCCGTGCGCCGGAAGCAGCATTTGGCCCCCGCCAACTCGAGTTGGCGGGGGTTTTTACACCCAGCCGCGTCCCCCGTTTGCATCCATCGCCATTGCAACGGGAGGGGGGTACGGGCTATGCTGCTTGCGGTGTACCCGGCGGTGGTCGCCACTCCGCGACTGGTGGTGCTACCGGTGCAGAGTCAACCGTGGCCTCGCTTCGGGCGTTGTTGATGCACGGGCCAGCCTGATCGGGGCTGGAGTTAGGGAGAATACAGGGGCATGCTGCGCGCCCTCCTTATTCGTCAAGCGTTCTTGTTGCTTGATTTCGTCCTCGTCGCCGTTTTGGTGTACATCGCGTTTCTGGTAGTCACAACCTACCTCGGCGCCGGTGGGCGCCAATTTGGTGCGGGCCCTGGTGATATCGACCCGCACGAGATCCAAGTAGCCCAAGTCGATAGTCGCGATGCCTATCGCCTCATCGAGAACAGTGGGCTCTTTGGCGATGCGGCGCGCTCACGGCAGGATGAGGAGCCGCCTCCCCCTCCGCCTCCACCCCCCGCTGCCGAAGATGAAGTTTCAACCCTGCCTTTGCGCCTGTGGTCCACCGTAAGCCTCGAGAACCCCGAGAGCCGCTTGGCCACTGCCGTGATCGAACGCACGGGCGGCGGCTCGCAGGGCCGCTCCGTCTATTTCGTGGGAGACAACATTTCCGATGGGGTGGAAGTGCGCGAAATTCATTACAAGCGCGTGCGCCTCTTCAATCCGAACCTCAACCGCCACGAATGGCTCGTGCGCTCCGATACCCCCTCACGGCCGGGCCCGACCGTGCGCCGGGCGTCGGCGCCGCCGCCCGCGCCACGCCAGGTATCGGGCCCCAATGTCAATGTGAATCCCCAGCAGCTCGCCGAGCGAATGCAGACCGAGGGCCCGCAGATATACGCCCAGATGGCCCCGTCCTTGCGCGTCGCGGTTGATGAGAACGGAGAGCCCTTGGGCCTTACGGCGGACGGCATTGGCGATGTGCCCCTTGCTACCGAACTTGGATTCCAGGAGGGGGATATACTCAGCGAGATCAATGGCCGCCCCGTGCAGGATCCGACCCAATTGATGAGTATCATGTCCCAGTTTCAGGGAGTCGACACTTTTCGCGTCAGCGTGCTGCGCAATGGCAGCCCGCAGATGCTCACCATTTCACTACGGTAAAAGCCGCCCGCGGGGCGGCATGCCGGCATCATGCAATCGAAAGGATGAACTGTTGAACGCGCTACACAAGATTCTTGCCCCGGCCGTTGTGGCCGCCGGGTTGTTGGGTTGGGTCGCCGGCGCACACGCGAGCGATTTCGTCCAGTACGACGCGGGCGCCGAAGCCGCCTCGAGCGTCAGCCTTGATCTGCACAATGTTCCCCTCAAGGAAGCCGCGGAGAAGGTAGCCACCCTCGGCGCCGTCGAGGTACGCGTCTCCGAGCGCATCGCAAGCGAACGCATCACGCTCGTCTCCGGTGAAGGACTTGGCGGCGCAGCCCTGAGCCCGGTATTTTCCTCGGTCTTGCTCTCGCTGGGGTATATTGTCGAGACCGTTGATGGCGCACTCGTTGTCACGAAGCCGATGGGCATCCAAGAGGTCGACATCGTGCTCAACCCGGAAGAGCTGGAAGCCGACTTCAAGGATATCGATACCGGTAGTCTCTTGACCGTTCTGATGCCCACCATGGCACAGGATGACGATGGCAATGTCATCGGCCTGACGGGCAACCTCGGCAACCTGCCCGTGTCCGAGAAGTTGGGCCTGAAAAATGGCGATATTCTGCACCGGCTCAACGGTGTCTTGATCGATAACATGATGGTAGTGATGCAGTTGGCCGACCAATTCGATGGCGATTCCTTCAATGCCACCATCATTCGCGATGGTGAGCCGATTCAGCTCAACTACACCATCAACCGGTAGGCGGGAAACCAGAAAGCGGGGTGCGCAGGGTGCGTCTGACAAGCGGTAAGCGAGATAGATGGTTCGGGCGGTGGCTGGTATGCACCGTGGCAGCTTTTGCCACGGTGGCGGCGGCACAGGCGCCCGGGAACGGCGATTCCCGTGGCTTTGGGGAGCTCTCCGAACCGGAGTTGCTTCCCGTGCACGATACACGGCCGAAGGATGGTACCGTTGCGACGGAACCCATCGCGTTCGACTTCGAGCAGGAACAGTTGCTGTCGGTGATCAAGAGCCTCGGCGCCTTGACCGGCCGCAACTTCAATGTCGATCCCAACATCGCTTCCGATACGGTCACGGTGGTTATGCACCAGCGCCTCTCGCCCGAGTTGGCCTACCATGTACTCGAGTCCATCCTCGCCTCGCGTGGGTACGAGATGGTCGAGACGCTCGATGGCAACCTCATTCACATCGTGCGTCAGGGTGAGCGCTCGCAAGAGAAGCGCCCGCTTCTCCTGCCCGACCAAACCCCGCCCTCGGGCTATGACAAGATCGTCACCGTCGTCGAACCCGTGCGCTACCAGAACGCATCGGACCTTCAAAACCTGTTGACCCAGGCCCGCGTGGGGTCGCTTCAGGGGCAGATCGACGCGTTTGAGAACACGAACACCCTCATCATCACCGATAACCTCGACGGCATCCGCAATATCCTGCGCATGCTTGCCGTGCTCGACACGCCGGGCAACGCGCCCGTCGTCGAGATCTTCACACTCGAGTACACGCGCGCGGAGACGCTCGCGCAGCAGCTCAACGATGTGCTCGTCGGCCCTGACGCGGGCGCTGCCGGAGACCCGCGCGCAGCCATACAGGCGCAACCCGTCGCGCGCCGCCCCCCGGCGGCAGTGCAACGCCCGGGCGTTCCGGGTCAGACCGAGGGCGAGGTCATCGGCCAGCGGCAGGAGGTGTTGCGCATCGTGCACGACGAGCGCCTCAACGCGCTCATCACCGTCGCCACCGAGGGCAATATGGAGCGGGTCCGCCACATGATCAACATGCTGGACCAGCCCACGCCCTACGAAGCAGACAACATGCATGTCTACGAGCTGTTGAACGCCCGCGCAGAGAATGTGGCCGAGGCCGTCAACCAGATGATCGGCGGCGTACGCCCGCGCGATGACCAGGCCGGTGGCGCCACGGGCGAGATTCAGCCCTTCGAGAAGACCGTGCAGGTGACCAGCTACGAACAGACGAACGCCCTGCTCGTGGTCGCCTCGCCCGAGGATTACCGCAAAATTCAGGCGATCATCGCCCTCTTGGATGTTCCGCGCCGTCAGGTGCATGTCGAGGCCATCATCATGGATGTGGCCATCAACGACGACTGGCGCCTCTCCGTCGAGGCGGCCGCGCTCAGCGAGAACGACTTCTTCGCGCTGAGCAATGTCGCGCGCATTGCGCAGACCATCGCGCAAGGCCCGCTGGCCCTCACCGGCGCGGGCGGCACCATCGGCTTTCTCGATGGCACCACCGAGGTCAACCTGCCCGATGGCAGCGTGGCCGAGGTGGCCAATGTGCCCCTCCTGCTCGATATGCTCGAGACCATCACGGACACGGACATTCTCTCGCAGCCCTCCCAGACCATGCTGGACAACGAGCCCTCGTCCATCATCGTCGGCCAGGAAGTGCCCTTCGTAACGGGCACCTCGACCTCCCTCTCGCAGGCGGCCGATGTGAACCGCAGCGTATTCAGCCAAATTCAGCGCGAGGAAGTGGGTATCAAGCTGGATGTCACCCCGCAAATCAGCGAGGGCGACTATGTCAATCTCGACCTGGTTGTCGAGGTATCGCAGACCATTGCCTCCGATATCGGCGCGGATGTGAACACCCTCGGCCCGACCCTGCAGTTGTCCAAGGTGCAGACCGTCGTGAGCATTCGCGATGGCTCCACCGGCATCATCGGCGGCCTCATCAGCGAGGGCACGGACCGGCGGGTCAGCCAGACGCCGGTGTTGGGCGATTTGCCCTTGCTGGGCTGGCTTTTCCGCTCCAAGAATACCGGGCGCCAGAAGCGCAATCTGGTCGTCATGGTGTCGCCGTACATCGTGAAAGACAGCACGGACCTCACCCGCTTCACGCAGGACCGCATCCGCCGGTTCCGCCAGGCGAATGTGGATGTGCTGTACGAGAAGGGCTTCATCCGCAAGGTGCGCCAGCGTCACGATCAGCGCAACAACTACCGGCCGAGCGTGGAGCACAGCGATTCCGTGATCGGCGGACAGACCGGGCGGGGATTCAACCGCGGAGACCTGTAGCGTCATGGCGGGCAACAGCCGCAAGAAACTGGGCGAAATTCTCCTCGAAATGGGCCGTGTCCATGAGGAGCAGATCGAAGAGGCGCTGGAACTCCAGAAGTTGCGCCCGAAACGCATTGGCGAACTGCTGATCGACATCGGGTACAGCGAGGAGGACCATGTCCTCGAGGCGCTGAGCACGCAGTACGGCATCCCCTTCGAGCCCAGCATCCGCGATCACATCGAGGCCTCCCTCACCACCAAGGTGCCCATCGGCTTCATTCGCGAGTACGCCATGGTGCCGTTCCGCCAGAACGGGGCGGCCTTTCAGGTGGCCCTGCACGACCCCGTCAACCTCATGCCCTTGGACGACCTCCGCATCCTTCTGGGCGGGCCGGTCGTGCCCGTCTTGTGCCGCATGGGCGAGATACAGTTCGTTATCGACAACTACTTCGAGCAGCAGGGCGAAAACGCCTCCGAGATGATCGACAGCATTACCTACGCCGGTGGCGCCGACGAGCCCGAGCTTATCGAGCAGATGGAAAGCGACCGCGACCTGCTCGATCTCGCCAACGAGGCGCCGATCATCAAGCTCATCAACCTGATGATCTCCGGCGCCGTGCGCGACCGCGCCTCGGACATCCATGTCGAGCCCTTCGAGCGCCGTGTACAGGTGCGCTACCGTGTGGACGGGGTGCTCTACGAGCGCTTCGAGATTCCGCGCTCGCAGCATCCCGCCGTGGTTTCCCGCATCAAGATCATGGCGCGGCTGAACATCGCCGAGCACCGTCTGCCGCAGGACGGCCGCATCAAGATTCGACTGAGCGGCAAAGAGATCGACATCCGCGTCTCCATCATCCCCGTCGCCTATGGCGAGCGCGTGGTGATGCGTATCCTCGAGAAGGGGCAGTTCGCATTCGGCCTCGAGACCCTCGGCATGGACAAGCGCGACTACACCACCGTCGACAAGCTGATTACCAATTCGCACGGCATCGTGCTCGTAACGGGCCCGACGGGCAGCGGCAAGTCAACGACGCTCTACGCCGCCCTGCAGCGCGCCTATTCACCGGAGAAAAACATCATCACGGTGGAGGATCCCATCGAATACCAGATGGCCGGCATCGGCCAGATCGAAGTGCGGCCCAAGATCGGCCTGACCTTCGCCGCCGGGTTGCGCAGCATCCTCCGCCAGGACCCCGATGTCATCCTCGTCGGTGAGATTCGAGACATGGAGACCGCCGAGATGGCCATCCAGGCCTCGCTCACCGGTCACCTCGTGTTTGCCACCCTCCACACCAACGACAGCGCCGGCGCCATCACGCGTTTGGTCAACATGGGCATCGAGCCTTTCCTCGTGACCTCCTCCACCATCGCCATCATGGCTCAGCGCCTCGTGCGCCGCGTGTGCGACAGTTGCAAGATCGAGTATATGCCCGACCCGGAAAGCCTGCGTGAGCTGGCCGTGCCCGAGGCCGACATGATGGGCATGACCGCCTGGCAGGCACAGGGCTGCGACAAGTGCCTCCAGCGCGGCTACTATGGCCGCCTGGGCATCTTCGAGTTGCTCGCCATGACGCCGCGCATCCAGGAAATGGTGCTCAATGGCGCCGATTCCAATGTCATCAAGCGCGAAGCCCGCAAGCAAGGCATGCGCACCCTGCGCGAAGACGGCGCCGTGAAGGTGTTTTCCGGCAAGACCACCATCGAGGAAGTCATGCGCGTCACCCGTGACGACGCCCTCGAAGAGTTGACCTAGCGCATGGCCGTATACGAATACGAGGCAATCGCCAAGACCGGCAAGTCCGTCAAGGGCGTCATTGACGCCGACTCCGCCGCCGTCGCCCGCCGCAAACTGCGCGAGCAGGATCTCTATCCCACGGAGGTGCGTCAGTCCCAGGATGGCCGCATCGACCAGGCCGCGCCGGGGGTCATGAGCCGCTTTTCGCGTGTTTCGACGCGCGAACTCTCGTTGACCACTCGCCAGCTCGGCACCCTGCTCCAGGCCGGCATGCCCCTGGTCGATTCCATGACCGCCATGCTCGAGCAGACCACCAATCGCACGCTGCGCCGCGCCCTCTACACCGTGCGCGACCGCGTCAGCGAGGGTAAAGGCCTTGGCGACTCCCTCGCGCAGCACCCCTCCATCTTCAATGATCTGTTCGTCAACATGGTGCGTGCCGGCGAGACCAGCGGCGCCTTGGAGCAGGTCCTCTTCCGTCTCGCCGATGTGCAGGAGCGGCAGGCGAAGCTCAACGCGCGCGTCATGTCCGCCTTGCTGTATCCCGCGGTCATGGCCCTGTTTGCCATCGGTGTGGTCGTTGTCCTCATGACCATCGTCGTGCCGCGCGTGACCGCCCTGTTCATGCAGCAGGACAACCTGGTACTGCCCCTTTCCACCCGCATTCTCATCGCCGGGTCCGACTTTCTGCGTGACTACTGGTATGTCCTCGTCATCATCCTGGTGCTGGCCATCGTTTTATGGCGAGCGTGGTTGGCGCGCCCGGCCGGCCGTCTCGCGTGGGATACCTTCCGTCTGAAGGTGCCGGTTCTGGGTTCGCTGTATGTGAAGATCATCTGCGCGCGCCTGTCGCGCACGCTCGGTACGATGCTCCAGAATGGATTGACCATGATGAATGCACTGGACATTGTCACCACTGTGGTGCAGAATCGACGCATAGAGGAGATCATCAACACGGTCAAGGCGGAAGTCCGCCGCGGCCGTGATTTGTCCGAGCCGCTGCGTAGCAGCGGTATTTTCCCCCCGTTGCTTGTGCATATGGTGGAGCTGGGCCAGCGCAGCGGCGAGCTGGAGGATATGTTGATTCGGGTGGCCGACACCTACGAAGACGATGTGACCCTCACCGTGGATGCCGCGGTGGGCCTCATCGAACCCCTGATTATTATCGTCATGGGAATCGTGGTCGGCTTTCTCGTGGTGTCGATTTTATTGCCCATCCTGCAAATGAGCACGGCGATGGGCGGATAGGAGTAGTGACGATGAATACCAAGCGCAAACCCCGGCAATTCGGCTTCACGCTGATCGAGTTGATGGTCGTTATCGCCATCATCGGCGTGCTGGCCACGGTGGTCGCCGTCAACCTGTTCGCCGCTGGCGAGGAAGGCAATGTGGCGGCCGTCAAGCAGCAGATTTCGAACTTCGAGACGGCACTGGAGCAGTACCGCATCCGGAACCGGCAGTACCCCACCACGGAACAGGGACTTCAGGCCCTCATAGCCCCGCAACGCTTCCTCAATTCCTCGAGCGTACCGAACGATCCATGGGGCAATCCCTATGTCTACCGTCGCCCCGGGCCGGATGGCATGGCATACGAAATCATCTCCTACGGCGCGGATGGCGCCCCCGGCGGAACGGATTACAACGCGGATATCTCCAGCGCCACCATGCGGTAGGCGGCTGCGGATGGCAGGCGCGCTCAAGACACTTTGCCTTCAGTCTTGAGAGTTCGCTTGCGTTCTCAGGGAGGCGTTCCGATGAATGCTGATGGTTTACGCAGGCAATCAGCAATACAGATCCTGATCTTGCTCCTGATACTGATTGGCACTGGAGTAAATGCCTTTGTCCTTTTCGACATTCGGTCGGCATTGGCGCGTGGTGAGGCCATGACCAGTGGACCAACCAATGTGGAAAAAGAGGCGTTGATGTGGAATGCGGCCAGAACGCAAATCAGCAATTTCGAGACGGCGCTGGAGCAGTACCGCCTCCGCAACCGTCAATACCCCACCACCGGGCAGGGCCTTCAGGCACTGATATCCCCGCATCAATTCCTTGGTTCGACGACGGTGCCGAAGGATCCTTGGGGCAATGAGTATGTGTATCGCCAACCAGGCCCGAACGGTTTGGCCTACGAAATCATCTCCTACGGGGCTGACGGTCAGCCGGGCGGCACAGGGTTGGACGCGGATGTTTCCAGCGCGGGTCCGCATTAGCGATGCACTGATGGCTAGTGTTTCGCATGACGGCGTCGAGGAATCGCGGCCCCGACGCCTGACCGCACTCCGCGTTACCGCGAGGGAATGTGTCTTTCATGTCCAGGTCCAATAGAGTTTTCGACGAATCTCGGCGAGATCACGGTTTTACCCTGATCGAGCTGATCGTCGTCGTATTGGTCATCGCGGTATTTTTGGGCATTGCCACCCCCCGGCTCGCGCCCATGTTCATCTTCGCGGACCTCGAAACCTCCTCGAGAGGTCTCGCAGGCTTCGGTGCACGCGCCATGGACCACTGCATCCTGGCGCGCGACCGTTTCACCGTCAAGATTGACCTCGCCGAGCAGGAGTATTGGGCCATGCGGTGGCCCAAAGTCACCGATGAAGATGAGGACGGCGGTTTTCTCGGGGGCACCAACATCATGGACGGCGCCCGCGCCGGCGCCCTGCGCGATCTCCTCGCGGGCGGCGACGATCTCAGCGATCAAGCCAGCGGCGACCTCGAAGGCGAGGCCCAGGCCCTCTTCGCACAGATGGAGTGGCACCATCGCACCGTGCTGGAAACCCGCGTGCGCCGCGTGCTCGAATCGAATGTCGAGCGGGCCGAGTCGCGTCTGTTCGACACGCGGTTTTCGCTGGAACGCGACGACACCGAACTCGAGGAAGTGCGGCAGCCGCTGCTCTATCGCACCCGCCTGCCGGAAGGCATCCGAATTGCCCGGGTCATCGTGGGGGAGCGGACCTACACCAGTGGCCAAGTGGAGATTGATATTACTCCCGTCGGTCTCGAGCGCCCCGTTACCTTCGAAATGCGCAACGATGACGGCGATGTGTTCACGGTGAAATGGATGGGCAACACCCGCCAAGGCATCATCGAGACCGGCTGGACCGGCCCCGCGGATACGGAGGACAGCTCATGAACCGCTCCGGATTCACGCTGATCGAGGTGCTGGTGGCATTGGCAATTCTCGGCGTCGCCATGTTTGTCCTGCTGGATTCCCATTACAGCGCCCTGCGGATGCAAAGCGCCACGGTGGATGAGGTGGAGCTGCGCTCGCTCCTTGAATTGGCCGTGGCCGAGGCGGAATTGGGTTTGTTGACCAATAACCTCACGGGCGAAGGCGATTTTGGCGAGCGTTTTTCGGATTACCGCTATTCCTACTCTTCCGAGCTGCAGGGAACGGACAATGTGCCGCTGTATTTGATACGGGTGACCGTCACCCACGAATCACGGGGAGATACGGAGCTTGAGTTCTTCGTCTTCAACCCGTCGTAGCACATTGCGCGGCATGGCACGAGCCGGCTTCACCCTGCTGGAGCTGCTGATTGCCATGACCATCCTCGCGGTTATCAGCGCCATATGCTACAGCGCATTCGTGACCGTGGCCGATTCCATCCAGATGAGCCGCGAGGTGGCCCTCGAGCTTCGTTCGCGACAGTTCATGCAACGCTACTTTCATGATGCCCTTTCCTCCGCCGTGTACGATTACCGCGCCATGAGCCCGGAGTATGGCCCGCGCCGGGCGGAGTGGTCGCCCAATGCCCCCGTCGTCATGTTCGAAGGGGTGGACCGGCAAGGCCCGTTTGGCCCGGCCGATGCCATCCGCTTCTTCTCCACGGCGCCCACCTTGGGCGGTACCGGCCTGCCGGGCGAGCTAAAAGAGGTGCAGATCGAGTTTTTCGGCCCCAGCCAGACCGACGGCGAGGGGGGGGACAACACAATGGGCGCGGTGGACGAGGACATCGCCGAGCGCGCGGGCCGTATCCAGATTGTCGAGTACCCGACGCTCAACTTGAGCACCGAGCGCTTCAAGGACACCGCCATTCGCCGCCTGTCAGACGACCGCCCGGCCGCATCGCAACAGGCAGCCACGGAGTCACCCCACCTCTTCGAGATCGAGGGTGTCGAAAGCTTTGACGCGAAGTACTTCGACGGCGCCAACTGGCTGGATGCCTGGGACTGGGAACAACAGGGCCGCATGATGCCATGGGCGGTGGAAATTCGAATCGTGCTTGCCAAGAATGAGGTGAAGCGCGAGCAAGAGCGCGCCGAGGGTATCGACCCGCGCGAGGATCCCGACTTCCGGCAAGTGATTCCCATTCGCACCGGCTTGGCCAACTTGATGCTGCCCGAGGAATTGCCCTCGGATTTCCCTTCCTTTCCCGTCCTTCAGCCGGCCATCGCCAATGTGCCGCCAAGTCAGCAAGAGGCAGGCGCGGGCGGCGCGCCGGGGCAGTCGCGGGGGCAGCCGAACCGGAATCTGCGGGAGCGACTTGGGGGTAGTACCCCCGGTGTACCCGCGAACGGGAATGGCCAATGAGAAACAAGCACCGCCAACGAGGCATCGCGTTGATGCTCGTCCTCCTCATTATCCTGCTCCTGTCCGTTTTTGTGGTTGGGTATGTGTACGAGGCCCAGGTCGAGACGGTTTATGCCTCCAACAGCATTGCCCAGTACGAGGCCTACCTTGCCGCGCGCTCGGCCGTCATGCTGGGCCTGCGCGACCTCGATCTCGACATCATCGAGCAACAGGGCAATCCGCGCGTGGATACGCTATACGATCCATGGGGGGCCTTCGGCGATCCCGATGTGCTGCTCAAGGAAAACATCGTGCCGCAGGTGAATGTCACCAAGCTCAACCAGGCCATGATGGGCTATACGATCACCGACGAGTACGGCAAAATCCCGCTCAACGCGCTCATCTACCAGGAGACCCAGGAGCCCAATCCCCTGGTGGCCATGGCGCTCGAACTGCTTTTCACCTACCGTGGGGCCGAGTCCCCCCTCGATCAACCCATCCTGGACTGGGTGGACGGCGTCGCCGGACTAGGCATGGAGCGCGGCGCCACGGGCGCGGAGAAGGAGTATTACGAGGCCCTCCCAACGCCCTACACGGCCCAGGATCGGCCCATGGACGCCCTGGAGCAGTTGCTGCTCATCGCCGATATGCCGCCGGACATGTACTTCGGCAACCGCGAGGAGGGCATCCTGCCGCTCGGGGAGTTGCTGACCGTGCATGGTCATCCCGAAGGCTATGTCAATGTGTATACCGCGCCCGAGGAGGTCCTGACCGCCTATGCCGATGCGGTGAGCGCCATCACCGGCGCGACGGTGGATATTTACGGGTTGCTCAACGAGCGGCGGGATATGGGGCAGAGTGTGCGGTTCCAGGCGCGCGATGACCTCGTGCGGAACGGCATGATCTCCGTGCCCGAGCCATGGCAACCCCAGAGCGAGCTGGATCCGCGACCGGGGAGTCAGCAATCATTGGGCTTGCCTGTGGTGATTAATCCGTTTACCGTATCAAGCAATGTGTTTCGCATTCGCGGATTTGGCGTCGCCGCTGGGGGCGACGCCAAGGCGATTATTGATTGTTTTGTATTCCGGGATGCCGGCGGCGCCCAAGACCGCTTCCGTATCCTGGATTGGAGGGTCGTGCAGTGAGATTACCGGCGAAAGTGGCCGCAATTCAGCTCGAAGGTGACAGCGTACGCGTGGTTGTCGTCAAGACCGGCGGAAAAAAGCCGGTCGTGCTCGAGCAACACGAAGGCCGGGCCGAATACGCGGATATCGAAAAGAGGCACGACGCCCTCGTGGTCGCCATCCGCGACACCGTGGGCCGGGTGAGTTCACAACCCGCGGGCTTCGTGCTCTGCGTGTCGAGCCTGTACACCATTTCGCGCCTCATCACCGTGCCGTTTCGCGGGCGCCAGCGCATCGCCAAGACCGTGCGCTTCGAACTCGAGCCGCACCTGGCGTTTCCCGTGGATGATGTGCTCGTCGACTTCGTTGTTGCCAATGAACACGAAGGCACTACCGAAGTGCTTGCCGTGGGTTTGCGAAAAGAAACCCTCGCCCCGATGCTCGACTTGCTTGAGGAGGCCGGCGTCAAGATCGAGAGCGCCCTGCCCGATGTCAGCGGCCTCACCGGACTCTGGTGGGGAGCCGCCAAGCGGGGCACGAGCCCCATCGGCGTGCTGCATGTGCGCCCCGATCGCTACATTCTCACCGTCGTGCACCGTAAATCCTTGGCGTATATCCGCCAGATTACCCGTACGGTTGCCGATATCGACGAGGATCCCGCCACCGTTGCCCGGGAGGCCCAAAACACCCTGCGCGCGTTTCAGGCCCAATGGCAGGGCGAAGAAGAAATTGAGTTGTTCGCCGTGACGGGGTACGACCCCTCGCCCGAGAATCGTGCGGCCTTCGACGACGCCATGTCCGTCCCCGTTATCTTCGAGGACCTCTCCAGCGCCTACACCGCCGCGAAGTCGGCCCAGGCTCCCCCCAGCATCATCCCCATGTCGGACGACGACGAACCAGGGGAGCCCATGGGGCGCCGGCCCGACTTTGGCGACTGGTCCGATATCGTCGGCACGGCGATGGTGTCGGCCGGTACCGATTTCGCCTTCGATTTTCGCCGCGACGAACTGGCGACCACCCACTCCCTCGAGGGGATTGCCCGGCACCTTGCGTTTTCTGGCGTCATCGCCGCGATTGCCCTCATCGGGTTCGCGATTTTTGGCGCCGTGCAGTACCAGCAGAACCGCGCGCAGGTCGCCGCCATGGGCGACCAGATGTGGGAACTGTACACCCGCGCCAAGCCCGACTCGCCCTTCACCCTCGCCGGGAGGCCCGCCAACGACTTCGGCGGCTCGCAGACCTTCGCCCACATCCACGCATCCGAGGAGTACGAGCTTCTGATGGATGCCATGGGAACCGACGGCGACTTTTCCATTGGCGAGTTGTCCGCCGCCATGTTCGCCCGGCCGACCCTGCTGGAACACCTGATTGAGATCAGCACCTACATGCCGGGCGACGAGGTCAAGATCACCGACATTCGCATCGCCGGTACACGCGGCAGCACCTCCCCCCGGTTGACCATCCAGGGCGAGGTGATCAGCTCGAACGCCTTGGATCGCATTTATGACCGCTTGCGCGAGAACGCCAAGACCTTTACCGTGGAAGGGCGACCCGCGTCCAGCATGGGACAGGACGGGGTCGCTCGCTTCACTTTCAGCGCGGCGCTCTAGGCCGCCCACGAACCAACAGGAGACGGCCCGCCACATGGCCAAGCCCAAACGCATTCAATTACAGCCTCGCGAGCAGCGCGTCATCATCATCGGTGTCGCCTGCCTTGTGCTGATCGCCGCCTTCCAACTTGGACGCGCCCCATGGCGCGCGTATCAGGCATCTTTTCAGGAACTCGCCGCCACGGAATCCCGCCTGAATGAAACTCGCCTCTGGTTTCAGTTCGTCTCCGGGGCGCAGGCCGAGCAAGGGGCCCTCGTCGAGCTTATCAACGAGCGCGAGGGCTACACCTCCCTCCAGGCCTACATCGATTCCGCCCTGCGCCGTCACGACCTCGTTCGTCGCTCCTCGTATGAATCCAGGCCCATGCCCGGAAACCCTGCCATGGAGGCAGTTTCCGTTTCCCTGCGCGGGGTCAGCATGGAAGAACTGCTCGATTTCTTGCACGGCCTTTACGATGGAAATTCACTCCTCGTGCTCGAGACCCTCACCCGTTTGGGACCCAGTTCCAATGATCAAGGCCTGGATTGTGACATGACGGTCCTGTCACCGCGTCCGCCGGGCCGGTCGTGAGCGATCGTAGCTTGGGGAGTGTACGCGGGAATAATGTCAATAAAGTAACGGTAAACTCTTTACATATTCGCTGTAACTTCAATGTTATCAGTGAATAGGAGTAGTATTCTCATTGACAAATCACCCCTTCTCTGGTAGCATCATGACACGCATAGACTGAGGGAAGCACAGTGGCTGAAACTACCGCAGCGATGTTCGGACAACGCCTGGTCGAAAAGGGGACGATTTCCCAGAGCCAGCTCGACGAGGCGATCCACAAGCAACAAACCACCATGGGACAACGCCGTCTTGGCGAGATTCTTGTCCGCATGGGGGCCATCGGCAAATCGCACATTACCGAGATGCTGTCTGATCAGCTTGGCATCCCGGTCATCAAGCTCTCTGAGCGCGAGATCCCCGAGCGTGTGCGCAACCTGATCGAGCCGAATATCGCCACGCTGTACCGAGTGGTGCCCGTGGCCGAGGAATCGGGGCAGCTCACCATCGCCACGGCGGACCCGACCCGGCTTGAGCACATCGACAACCTGACGCGCCTGCTGGATCGGCAGATCGACATCGTGCTGGCCACGCCCGAAGAGATCAGCATGGCCTTGGCCAAGTATTACGGCCTGCACGACAAGACCGTCGAGACGATGCTGTCGACCGTGAGCAGCGCCAGCACCATGAGCACCCTGAGCAGCATGTCCGGCGCCAGCTCGATGAGTTCCCTCAGCGGCGCCTCCGGCGACATGAGCATGTCCAGCATCAGCATGGACAGCATCGATTTTGACGAAAGCATTGGCGGTTCCGGGGTCGAGACGCCCGGCATGGACGACGAAGACGGCGATAGCCCCGTCGTCAAGTATGTGCACCACCTCATCCTTGAGGCCTTCCGCGTGCGCGCCAGTGATATTCATGTCGAGCCCGGCAAGATGGATGTGAAGGTGCGCTACCGCATTGACGGCGTCATGCACCAGGTGCCCACGCCGCCCAAGCGCGCCCAAGCCTCGATTATTTCACGCCTCAAGATTATGTCCGGCATGGACATCTCCGAGCGCCGCGTGCCGCAGGACGGCCGCATCAAGCTCATGTTGGCCGGCAAGATGGTCGACCTGCGCGTCAGCGCCCTGCCGGGCGTGCACGGCGAAAGCCTCGTGATGCGTATCCTCGACAAAAGCGGCCTGCTCCTCGGCTTGGGCCAGCTGGGCATGTCCCCGCACCTCCAGGTGCAATGGGAGCACCTGCTCGGCCAGGGCGCCGGCGTGATTCTCGTGACCGGTCCCACCGGTTCGGGTAAGACGACCACCCTGTACGCCTCGCTGAACAAGCTCAACACGGTGGACCGCAAGATCATCACCGTGGAGGACCCGGTCGAGTACCAGTTGAGCGGCATCAACCAGGTGCAGATTCACCACGACATTGGCTGGAACTTCGATGCCGCCCTCCGCGCCATCTTCCGCCAGGACCCGGACATCGTGATGGTCGGTGAGATTCGTGATGTGGAGACCGCGGAGATCGCAATCAAGGCCGCCTTGACCGGTCACCTGGTGTTCTCCACCCTGCACACCAACGACGCCCCCTCCGCGTTCATCCGCTTGATCGACCAGGGCGTGAAACCCTTCCTCGTGGCCTCGGGCGTGAAGGCCGTGCTGGCCCAGCGGCTGGTGCGCACGATCTGCACGAATTGCAAAGAACGCTACACGCCCGGCGACGACGAGATCGAATCGCTCGGGTTTGCAGTCAATCGTGACGAGGTCGAGTTCTTTCAGGGCGCCGGCTGCGATGCCTGCAACGACACCGGCTATGTCGGCCGCCTGGGCATCCACGAGATGATGACGACCACCGACGAGCTTCGCCACATGATCATGCGTGGCACGCCCTCTGGTATTCTTCGCCGCGCCGCGCGCCTGCGCGGCAACATGGGCACCCTGCGCGAGGATGCGTGGCTCAAGGTCAAGACCGGCGTGACGACCATCAAAGAGGTGGTGCGCGTCACCCAGATCGACGAGCCCCTTGAGCGCGTACGCGTACAGGACGCGCGCGACCGCGAGCGTATGGGCATCTCCCTTGAGAAACTGAACAAGAAAGCCGCCAGCGGCAACGGGAAAAAGCCCGCCGAGAATGGCACGCCCGAAAAACCTGCTGAGACCACGGCATCCACGGGCGAGGCCACCGCCTCGCCAAAGGAGTAACCGCGCATGGCATACGAAATGGTGAGTTTGCTGCGAATGCTCATCGACCGGGAAGGCTCTGACCTTCACCTGGCGGTGGGCAATCCCCCCGTGGGCCGTGTGCACGGGCACTTGCAGTATTTCGGTGATGACACCCTGACGCCGGACGAGACCGAGCGCTTGATGAAGAGTATCGCCTCGGTGGACAACCAGCAGGAGTTGCAGGAGGTCGGTGGCTCCGACTTCGGCTTCGCCTTCGAGGATGTCGCCCGTTTCCGCGTGTCGATCTTCAAGCAAAAGGGCCATGTCGGCCTCGTGTTGCGCCTGATCCCGAACACCATCCTCACCTTCGAGCAGATCGGTCTGCCGCAGAAGCTCAAGGAAACCATTGGTCAGCCCCGTGGCCTCATCCTTGTCACCGGCCCGACCGGCTCGGGCAAGTCCACCTCGCTCGCCACCATGATCGACTGGCTCAACATCGAGATGGACCACCACATCATCACGATCGAGGACCCGATCGAGTACTACCACAATCACAAGAAAAGCATCATTACCCAGCGCGAAGTGGGCGTGGATGTGCCGACCTTCGCCGAGGCCCTGCGGCGCGCGCTGCGTCAGGACCCCGATGTGATTCTCGTGGGTGAGATGCGCGACCTCGAGACCATCGGCGCCGCCGTGACGGCCGCCGAGACTGGCCACTTGGTGTTCGGCACCCTGCATACCACGGGCGCCGTGCGTACGATTGACCGCCTCGTGGACGCCTTCCCGACCAATCAGCAGGAGCAGATTCGCACGCAGCTTGCCGGCAACCTCAAGGCCGTGATTTCCCAGGCGCTCGTGCCCCGCAAGAGCGGCTTCGGCCGCGTGGCCGCCTTCGAGGTGATGATTACCACTTCCGCCATCCAGAACCTGATTCGCGACAATAAGTCCTACCGCATCACCTCGGCCATCCAGACCGGCCACAAGTACGGCATGTTCCTGCTCGACGAGCATCTGCTCGCCCTGTACCAGAAGGGCGTGATTACCTATGAAGATGCGCTTGCCCGCGCCCAATCCGCCGATGAATTCGCCCAGAACGCCCGCATCGGCATGCCCGAGGGCGAGCATGTGACCACAGGCAAGGACCGCTGAGCGGTCCTAACCGGAAGAATGTAGCACCATGGCAACCGTCAAAGAGCGCCAACTCGGCGATATCCTGATCGACAACGGGGTCATTACCCCGCTCGACCTCGACGAGGCCTTTCAGCGCCAGCGTTTGACCGGCGACATGCTCGGCCGCGTGCTGGTCTCCATGGGCCTGTGCGAGGAACAGGATGTCATCGAGGCCCTGGGCATCCAGCAGGGCATGGAGCCGGTGGACATCTCCAAGCTCTCCGTGAAAGAGGAGATTCTGCGCAAGCTCTCCGCGGATGTCGCACGCTTCTACAATGTCGTGCCCTTCCGGGAGACCGAGGGCGTGCTGCATGTCGCCATGGCCGACCCGCTCAACCTCGGCACCCTGGACGACATCAGCCAGATCGTCGGGCAGCCGGTCAAGGGCGCGGTGAGCAACCTCCAGGCCGTCACGGCCTTCATTCAGAAGAACTACAACCTCGACGAGGACACCATCCAGGAAACCCTTGAGGGGCTCATCGCCCATGTGGGTGACAAGGCGCTTACCGCCGAGGAAATGGGCCAGACCGAGGTCATCGGCGATGTCGAGAACCTGGTCTCGCTCTCCCAGGAACCCGAGGTAATCAAGATCGTCAACCTCGTGCTGCTCGAGGCCGTGCAGAAGCGCGCCTCGGACATTCACTTCGAGATTTACGAGGAAGACTTCCGTATTCGCATTCGCGTGGATGGCGTGCTCCACGAGATCGTGAGCCCGCCCCGCAACCTGGCCCTGCCCCTCACCTCGCGCGTGAAGGTCATCGCGGCCATGGACATCGGCGAGCGGCGCCTGCCACAGGATGCGCGTATCGAGATGAAAATCGGCGACGCCGAGATCGATGTGCGCGTGGCCACCCTCCCGACCCTCTATGGCGAGAATGTCGTGATGCGTATCCTCGACAAGACCGCCGTCAAGATTGACCTCAATGCCATGGGCATTGCGCCCGCCACACTGAAGGCAATTCTTCGCACGATCCACAAGCCCAACGGCATTTTCCTCGTCACCGGACCCACCGGTTCCGGAAAGACGACCAGCCTCTACGCCTGTCTCAATGTGCTCAACCAGGTTGGCGTGAAAATTATCACCACCGAGGACCCCGTCGAGCTGCAGATCGACCGCCTGATCCAGGTGCAGGTTCGCGAAAGCGTGGGCCTCACCTTTGCCCGCTCCCTGCGCGCCATTCTCCGCCAGGACCCGGACATCGTGATGGTGGGTGAGATTCGTGACCTCGATACGGCGCAAATCGCCATCGAGGCCTCCCTTACCGGTCACTTGGTGCTGAGCACCCTGCACACCAACAGCGCCCCCGAGACCATCACCCGCCTGCTCGACATGGATGTCGAGCCCTTCCTCATCACCTCCTCGCTCGAGGCCGTCTTGGCCCAGCGTCTGGTGCGCGTGTTGTGCCGCCACTGCCGCGAGCGCTACCAGCCCGATGACGATGAAATGGAGAAGGTCGGCTTGCCCGATCGCTGGCGCAACGACCCCAAGCTGCGCTTCTTCCGCCCTGTCGGCTGTGCCGCGTGCGATTTCACCGGTTACATGGGCCGTGTGGGCCTGTTCGAGATGCTCGAGGTGGATGAGGACATCTGCGACATGATCCTCGAGCGCGCATTGGCATACGAGATTCGCGAGCACGCCCGCAAGACCCAGGGCATGCGCACCCTGCGCGAGGAAGCCATCGTGAAGTGCGTGCAGGGCATCACCAGTGTTGAGGAATTGCTGACCCATACCGATAAATACGATTAGGCCCCAGCCGCTTACCCGATAGAACCAGGAGGATTCCGCTCGTGCCCAAGTACGCGTTTCGCGCGATGACCAAGGACGGCAAAGACCATTTCGGCATCGTCGATGCCGAAAGCCAGGCCCTTGCCATCCAGGACATCCGCAACATGGGGTACTACCCCACCAGTGTCCGCGAGGCGAAAAAGAGCGACGAGCGGCGCGCACGCCGGGGCAAACGCAACCTCAACGAATTGTACTTTGGCGGCATCAAGACCAAGCAGATCGTGGTCATGACGCGCCAGTTGGCCACCCTGATCGACGCGGGTCTGCCCTTGTTGCGCAGTCTCAACATCCTTGTGCAGCAGCTCAAGCCCTGCAAACTCAAGGACATTCTGCGCGAGATCTCCGCCGATATCCAGGGCGGCTCCACCTTCAGCGAGTCCCTCGGCAAGCACCCCAAGGCCTTCGACCGCCTCTATGTCAACATGGTGCGGGCCGGTGAGGTCGGCGGTATGCTCGAGGTCGTGCTTAACCGCCTCGCCGACTACATGGAACGGCGCGAGGCCCTCAAGCGCAAAGTACGCGGCGCGCTGTTCTACCCGGTTTTCGTTATCGTGCTCGCCACGGCCATCGTGCTGTTCCTGCTCATGTATGTGGTGCCGACTTTCGCCGAGATCTTCACGGAAATGGATGTCGAGCTGCCATGGATGACCCGCTTCCTCATGGCCACGGGTGACTTTCTTCTCTTCGAGTACTGGAAGATCCTGCTGGGCATGAGCACCGCGGTCATCACGCTCAAGATTCTGCGTAAGATCAAGTTCGTCAACAGCATGACCGATCGCATTGTTCTGAAGATGCCGCTTGTGGGCGACCTGATCACCAAGGTGTCCGTGGCCCGTTTCTCGCGCACGCTCGGCACCCTCATCACCTCCGGTGTTCCAATTCTGCAATCCCTGAAGATCACCAAGGAAACCATCGGCAACGAGGTGATTGAGAACGCGATCCAGAAAGTCCACGACAGCATCAAGGAGGGCGATACCATCGCCGCTCCGCTCGAGGAAACGAAGGTTTTCCCGCCCATGGTTGTTAACATGATCGATGTTGGTGAGGAAACCGGCGCATTGGACGCCATGCTCATCAAGATCGCGGATATTTACGACGCCGAAGTCGAGGCGGCAGTCGAGGCCATGCTCCGCTTGATGGAGCCTGCCCTCATCGTATTCCTCGGTGGCATCATCGGGTTTATCGTGATTTCACTCTACCTGCCCCTGTTCGCCTTGGCCGACGAGCTGTCGGGTGCATAGTCTGGCGCCGGGAGAAAGCACCGGCTGGCGCCGGAAAGAAAGGATTCGAGACATGAGGAAGCGTTCCGGGTTTACCTTGGTCGAGCTGCTCGTGGTGGTGGCCATCATCGCCATCCTCGCAGCCATTGTGGTGCCCAATGTCACCCGCTACATCGCCCGCGGCCAGATGGCCCGAGCCGTCAGCGAGATCAACAGCATCGAGCTGGCCATGACCGCCATGCTCGCCGATGCCGAACGAAGCAGTTTTCGTGACTTCTTCACCACCGCCAGCGTGAACGACCTCGTTGCTGTGAACATGCAAGGCACGCTGACCATTTACGATGTCTACTCCGACATCATGTACGCGCTGCTGCGCACCGGCCGCAATGCCCGAAGCGAGGTGAGCGGCGTGCAATTCAACGACGCGGTCCTGAACAAGCTCTCCACGAATTACCTCGACATCGACCGCGACCCTTGGGGCAACCGATACTACTTCTACCTTGGCCGTGCCCGTATCGGCACCCAGGCCCCCATGCCCTTCCGCGGGTACTTTTTGCAGCGTGTGGACGAAAGCCTTGGCATCGTGGGCGAGCCCCGGACCTGGGCGCAGGAGCGCGCTCAATTACAAGACCCGCTTCCCGGCACTCCGCGCCCAGACAATAAACCCGGCCGGCCCGCGTTGGATTCGCAACCCTTCTTCATCTGGTCCATGGGCGCCAACCTGCGCCACGACCAGGAGTTTGGAAACCCCTCGCCGGGCAACCCCGGGCCGTTCGCCAACCCCGACGGTTTCTTCCGAGGTGGTGGCGATGACATCAACAACTGGGACCCGCAAACAGGCTGGCGCGTCCATTACGGGGGCTAACCCCCAGAACCGGGCATGAGAACGATGGAACGAGCCAAACAGATGGCGTCCTCACGGCGCACAGGGTTTACCCTGGTCGAGTTGCTGGTCGTGCTTGCACTGATCAGCCTCGTCGCAGGCATCGCTGTGCCCACCATCGTGCGCGTCGCGTCGCAGAACCGCAATGCCCTGCGCGACACCGCCCTGGACCTGCAGGAATCCCTGCGGGCAAGCAAGGTCAACGCCCAGACCCGCCGCCTCGACACGGCATTGGCCTATCTCATCCGCGTCGAGCCTGTCGTTGGCGGCGAGGAAGGCGCGACCGTTGCCTTTATCGACGGCGTTGTCCACGCGCGCGTGCCGAGCGATGAGGAGCTGGCGATCGCCGGGTTCCGTGACCGCCGCCAATTCGAGGCCCTCGCCCGCCAAGTGCTGCCCGCGGGCGCCCCGAACAATGCCCGCATCTTCATTCCAGTGCCCTTGCGCGGCGCCGAAGTGCGCGCGTTTCGTGGAGTCGGCGCCATGTACGACGAGGCCACGGCCAACTTCCCCGAGAGCGGCGCGAACAGCCTGTTAAACAATCCCGGCGGCGTGCAGGAGGAAATGGGGATCATTCCCATCTACCTGCTTGACCACACCACATTTTTCAACACGGCCCCGGGTTTTCCGCTTGAAGATCGCTTGGAATTGCTCGCGCCCCGAGGGTATGACGACCCGACGAGCCCCGACACCTCCTTCGCCTCTCCCGGCGCATACCCGGCCCATGTGTTTCAGCCCAACGGCGTGATGCAGTCCAATTCGAGCAAGCAACGCTTCGAGTTGATCGTCTCCGCGCGTCCCACGGCCGACGAATTCGAGCAATGGGTGGACCCGTGGGGCGAGGCCCCGGGCTTCCAGGGCGACCGTGGCCGCCTCCACTACCGTATCGAGCTGTTTGCCGCCCTTGGCCGGGTGCGCCTTGGCACGGACCTCGTTGCGGGGTTCGAATCATGAAGGAGAGCACCCCCATGCACCCGAAAGCGAATCATTCGCAGGGCGGTTTCAGCCTCGTGGAGGTTCTCATTGCCGTTGCCATTCTCCTGTTTGGCATCGCCGCGGTGATCCGCATGTTCCCGATTTCGCTGACCAACACCCAGCAGGCCGCGCAGCGCACCGTCGTGGCCGAGTTGGCCGAGACCAGCCTGAACCGCCTGCGCTCCGCCGGCGCCGAGCATGTCTGGGAGACCGTCGCCCGCGTGCGTGGCGTCTACGAGATGTACCTCATCGACGGTACCGTCGGTCAATTCGAGCGGGCCGAAAACCTGTACGACAACTACTGGACGCGCGTGACCCCCATGCGCGGCTCGCAGGACACCTTCCTGCAACGCATTACCTTCACCGTCGAAATGCCCGACGAACGCAAACGGACCTTTGTGACCTATGTTTCAGAACAATAGCCAGCAAAGGGGCGCCCGCCAGGGCTTCACCCTCACCGAGCTGCTCGTTGCGCTCACGATCTCCGTGGTCGTGCTGGGCGCCGTGTTCGTGGCATTCAGCGCCAGCACCCGGGCCATTCGCCAAGGCTATCAGCAGATTCGCGGCTTCGACCTTGCCCGCGGCACCTTCGATATTCTCGAGAACGACCTCAATACCGCCTTCATCCAGCGCGAACTCGGCGACAAGCACAAGTTCTTCGGCACGCCCATCGGCTTCACCTATGTCGGCACGGCCAACCCGGCCACCGGCGCAGGCGCGGCGAATGTCCCGCAGATCGCCCGCGTCACCTATGTGGTGTACTTCGGCGATCCGCTGAACCCGGCCAGCGGGCAGCAGGGCTCCGGCCGCGTCACCATCCAGGAAATTTACGACGGCGACGATGTGGCCTCGGCCGACCCGGATCGCTTCGGCTTTGGCCAGCAGGTCATCACCTATTCCCTCCTGCGTTTCGTCGAGCCCGGCGTGGGCGACCTCGACTCCTGGCCTGCCGTCAACGGCGTGAACCTCTGGGATGTGCTCGCCGGTGGCAGCGAGGGCGTGAACCAGGTCATCGCGCAATACCTTGCCGAGCCCATCCAGGGCCTGCCGTTCAACCTCACCTACGACTACGGCGAACGCGACCTTCGCGGGCGGCGCTCCAATGCCCCGACGCCCGAGCAGCAATGGTTGCAGGATGCCCGCAAGCGCGAGTTGTGGATCCGCATGCTAGCCGGCGACCCGCGCCTGCCCAACTTGTGGCAAATCCTCGGGCAGAACCCGCGTGACTATGTCGTGGCCGAAAACATCTATCTCCCCGCGAACATTACGCCGCTCGTGCCCGAGTTCAACGACCCCGAGTACACTTTCTTCCAATACGGCGTCGCCCAGCGGCAGGTGTTGCGCGTCGACGCGGCCGGCAATCCCACCACGGACGGCAGCGGTATTCCTCAGTTTGACGCCGAACGGCTCGCCACCACCGGTGAAAGCCGTTGGCTCGATGGCAAGCCGGATGAGCGCTGGCACCTCTACTGGCTCAGTGCCTACAACCTCTTTTTCGATTTTCAGGCCCCCGGCGACTCGCGCAATCTTGGCCTGATTGCGCTCAATAATCCCGCCTCGGGCGATCCCAACCGCTGGTTGGCGCAGCCACAGGTATTCGGCCAGGTGAATCTGGCCACGAACTTCCAGGTGAACCTGAACGAGATCTCACAAGATCCGTTCGTCGCCATCGCCAATCCGTACAACGCAGTGGATGTGCCAGGCACCCCCTACGACCCGCAATTGCCCGAGCAGGTACATGTCCGTTTCGAGTACCTGCTCGACAGCCCATGGGCGGGCGTGTCCGAGTTCAAGCGCGAATTTGACCAAATTGTCGATGTACCGTCGGGATTGACCCGAAAGCAACCGCCCACCCGGGTGGTTGGACTATAGGGGAGGCACCATGGCCTCCCCGCAAGCAAGGCGATGCGCTTCGGGGGCTGCATCCAAGGACAGGAATCAGCGCTGGGTGCGTATGTCGCGCCTTGCGTGGCACTGGATGGGGAAGGTACCGCCACCAGGCGGCGCGGCTGCGGGAACCGTTTCCGGCGGTGGTCGTGAACGAGAGGGACTCATGAATACGAAACGGCATCAGCGAGGCGCGGCCCTGATCGTCGCCTTGGCGATTCTGGTTGTGCTGCTGGCACTGGGCATCACCTTCCTGACGACCAGCCGCCTTGAGTTGCAGGTCGCCACGAATGTCGAGGAATCGTTGCGAACGGAACTGCTGGCCAATGGCGGCCTTGCCATTGCCATCGCCTTCCTCCAGCACGACCTCCTCATGCACCCGACCTACACCTCGCTCGACCACGCATGGAAATCCTACTTCAGCGGGTCATGGGCCGCCGGCAAGCCCTGGATGTTCCCCGACAACAGGCGGCTATGGCCCACTTTCGGCCCCGACCTCACCGGCGATGGGCAACCCGACCCCCGAGGGCCGGGCGTGCCGCTGATCAGCCTCTCCAACCTCGCCATCAACCTGCCCCGCTCGCCCGATGGCCGCCCCCTCTACGGCACCGAGAACACCAGCGACTGGCTCTACCTCCCCGTCGTCATGGACGACCCCACCGCGCTATTCCCGCCCACGCAGAAGAATGTCAGCGGCCTTTTCCAGTTCGACCGGCGCACGAACGGCTTTTATGTGATCAGCGAGCAGGTTGCCGAGAATCCCGCCCTCATCGGGCCCGATATCCCCGGTTACCTCGATCCCATCGAGACCGCACCCCGGCTTCGGCTCGCCTCCGAGCTGACCGACATCTGGGCCGATGTGGACAACACCGGCGACGGCATCAAGGACGCCATCTGGATTCCCGTGCCCCAGGACCTCGATTTTTCCGACGACGGCATCGACAACAACCTCAGCGGCACCATCGACGAACCCGGCGAGATTGCCCGCTTCCTCTACTGGGATGAGCAGCAAGAGCGCGTGATGGTCACCGCCCCGCTCGTGGCTAACGGCGTCCCCGTGCTCTTCAACCTCAACCTGCTCACCGCCGGCGCGATCGATTTCGAGCGCCTCCAGGCCCGGTACAACCTGCCCGGCGAGTTCTTCAACGACGCGGCGCGCTTTACCGTCACCTCCGCGTACGGCCATCCCAGCGTCGACCTTCGCGACAACGACTGGGACTTCGTCGAGGGCAACGCCCGCACCGTGGATTTGCGGGCCGATCTCGACCCCGCGAACCCCACCGTGCTCGGCCAGGCCCTCTTTGCCGGCGCCAACCCCTTTGACCTTGCCGAACTGCGCGACCTATTCCCGATTCACCCGCGCTACACCGTCGGCGAGAACCCCTTCGCCAACGATCTGCCCTACATCTACTCCAGCGGCGAGCCCGTCACCGAGATCGTCGGCCGCCTTGCCATCACCATCACCGATACCGCCAGCCGGGTCGACATCGGCGCGATCGGCGGCTTCGCCCGCGAGGCCAGCTTCCCGGCCAGCGACGGCGCCTTCCGCCGCGTGCGCTCCATCGGCGAGGGCGTGAGCCCCTTCGAGTACGAACCCCGCGTGCTGCCCGCTTTCGGGGCCGCCCGCAGCGAGAAACTCTGGAACCTCACCGTCGGCGCGCCTTACGGCCTCACCAACGAGTTTCTCCCGCCCGGCCAGCCGCTGTATGCAGCCGAGTACGAGTTCGATGTGCGCCACCCCGGCTACGGCCTCGTGGATGACAATGTCAACGCCCTTTCCCTCGCCATGGATGGCGTCGACAACGACGGCACCGGCCTCGTCGACCCCGTCTTCTCGCTCGGCTCCCCCGCCGACTCCATCGCCGTGCGCCAGCGCTACTTCGCCTCCTTCGGCAGTCCGCTCGCCTTCGAGGGTATCGACGAGCCCACCGAGTACCAGCGCTACCGCCCCCTGCGCAACCGCATCGCCGAGTCCGACGGCATCGACAACAACCCCCCGCTCGACATCACCTTCTCCAACGGCGATATCGTCGCCTGGAGCGTGGACCCGAACCGCCCGAGCATCATCGACGAGGTCGGCGAGCTGGGTGACCTCGTGCTGCGCTCCAAGGAGCAGATCAAGCAGATCGTCGAGAACGAGAACTTCGTTTCCGGCCAGCGCCTGTACGACATCATCCGCAATCACACCACCGTGCACGCCACGCAGCGCACCGAGCGCCGGCGCTTCACGAACGCCTACGGTGTAAGCCAGAACCCCGATGCCACCCCCGTGCGCGAGCGCGGCGAGGTCACCGGCACCAAGCTCGACCTGAACTACGCCTCCGTGCCGCAAATGTTCAACGCACTCGTGGACGATTTCGGCTATCCCAGCCTCCACGAGGAATTTCTGTCCGTCCTCAACGATGTGAACGCCCCGCAGCCGGGCAATTTCCCCGATGTGCGCAGTTGGCGCCGTGCCCAGCTTCTCTACATGCAGGGCTCCCTCGATCTCCCCCTCTTCGCCCTCGGCCTCGGCATCGAGTCCCTCAACCTGACCGGCACCCCCCTCGATCGCCCGCTGAGAACCTCCGCCCTGGGCGGCGTGAGCAACGCATGGGCCGCCGATGAGCGCCTGCGCGCGGCCCAGCTCGCCGTCAATATCGCCGACTTCCGCGACAGCGACCACAACCGCACCACTTTCTCGTTCACCGTGCCCGACTTGTGGTGGGAGTTCGAGAACCTCAACGCCCTCGTGCCCGAGATCGAGCCGCGCGAGATCGAGTACACGGTCGCCGGTGTCGAGAGCATCCGCATCAACGAGATCATGGTCCGCGCCACCCGCCGCGTCGAGGCAGAAATGCTCTACGGCGTCGGCCTTCCGCCCGCCGGTGGCAGCATTCCGGGCGTGAACGGTGCGCTGCCGGTCACGAGCCGTCGTTATCTCACTGTAGATCCGAACTTGTCGCCCGCGGCCGCAGAAGCGGTACGGCAAGCCGGTCGATACGATCCGATCGCAGCGACGCCAACGACTTACCAAGTCGCGCCCAATGTTCAGTACAATTCTACTCCACAGGCGATTTTCGCGAACTTCGACCCGAATTACTTCTCGATCATCCCCGGCCCTGCAAGCAACGCGGACCCGAGCTATGCCGCCCAAGGCTTCGTGGATTTCCGTATGACTCAGCGGGCGTTTGCATGGTGGAACCCCGAGCAAACGGCATTCGACGGAAGCGGGCAACTTCGTGATCCCAGTGATGTCTTCAACCCCGTTCAGGATCCGCTAACGGTGATTCTTCCCGGTGGCGCAGGATCCACGGCAACGGCATCCGGTGGGTGGGAGCGGGTGTGGTCTAAGCGCAATGCCGTTGGCAATCAAACTGCTCTGACCACTGCACACGAAACGATTACCCGCCAAATGGTGCCGGGCAATCCCGGAACGAATATCCAGGGCCCGAACTTCATGGAGTTCGAGTTCTTGCCCAGTCCGGGCTTGCCGCCGGGTCGCTACTACCTCAAGCTGAATACTTCCTTGCTCATCAACGAGGTTACTGGCGCTCCCACGATCCCTGAAGACCCGGAGGCACGCTTTATCGAGACCGTGCAAAGCTTCGAGGACCTTCGCTTTGCCATAAAGCTTGCGCCCCCGGGCCAAGGCTTCGTGGCCGATATCGCGGGTACATATGCTGCTGCCGGTGGTGGCGTTGTTGGTGCAACTGCTGCGAATGCCTATATCTCCGCCAACCTTGAACCAGGCTTGGAGCCGGTCACATGGCGCGATCTGGAGGCATCGCAGGATGGCAGCCTCGTCACCCCCGTGGCGTATCCCGCGCAGTTGGGGATCCCCGGTTTCCTCGGGGCCAAGGCTGACCTAAGCGACTATGCCCAAGGCGACGGCACCGTATTTCTGCCCGGGGATGTAGCTGATGCGTTTACCGTGCGAATCCCGAACTACACCGAAGACCTCGCCTTGCATATAGCTGTTTGGCGTGGGCCGGGTGGTGGAGTCGATTTCAACGGCAATGACATCATTCAAACTGATTTCACTGCCATCAACTACTTCGAGTTCAGCCAGGAACCCGCGCACGAGTGGGTCGAGATCGTCAATATTGCCGAGGACAGCAGCCCGATTGACCTGAGCGGCTGGGTGCTCGAGGTGGGCCACCCCGAGGACGAAGGCTTCGTCATAGAAGATCTTACTGTTCTCCCCGACAATGCCCTCGCCTTCGAGAGCATGCGCCGCCGCTTCCGCGTGCCGGATGGCACCCAGATCGTCCCGGGTGGCAAGCTCCTCCTCGGGTTCAGCAAGTTCGACTTTCTTGGCGCTCCAGACAATCTCGTGAATTCGATTAACCGCAACGGCATGGCCTTGGCCAACACCGGCTTCTTACCCGACGCCGCCACCGGCACCGACTGGATTCCCGGGGTGAATCTGCCCGAGCCGACCGTGCCCCCAATCCCGATGGGCGACCCCCGAGGGGCCGACCCGGTCTTCTGGCCCATGGGGCCGCCGCTTGGCAGTCAATTCACGACAGACACGGTCCAGCCCGGCAGCGTTTTCCGCCGCGTGTTGTTCGATCCCGACACCTTGTTGCCAGATCCGTTTACCTTGGTCGACTTTGTTGACGATACCGGCGATGGGCTGGACGATTTGCGCTCCGGCCGGCTGGATTTTGCCCCGAGCTTCGACCGTGCCATTCGGCCGGAGGAACTCGGCGCCAGCTATAATTTCACCGCCACCCCCTTCGATTCCTCGCCCTTTGACATCCTCACGGGCACGACGACGAACAAGGCCTTCGACCGGATCGTGGAACTCGAGCCGATCGACCAAACCACGGGCTACTTTGACATGGGCAGTCTTAATGCCGTTGCCCGCGTGGTACTGGCTGGCGGCGTTTTCCCGAATTACCCCGAGCGTGATGGGCGCGACAACAACCTGAGCGGCTCGAGCCGCAACGCCCCCCTGCTGCGTGACCGCGTCAACAACGACATGAATGTCTTCTTCGGCGCGGACAACCCGCTGCTGCCGGTGGACGACTTCAGGACGCAGACGAGCACGACCGGTGCCGACATCATCTGGCCCAGCGAAGGCGTGGACCAGGGCGCCCCGGGGTACTACGACCCGATAACGGGTGCAAACCTGCGCGCTCCGCAGCCCGGTAGCTATTCAGAAGCCCCGGTGCCGTATTTCGTACTGCTTCCCAACTCGCAGATTCGCGCCTATGACGGGCTACCCAATCCGCCGAACTCTTATACGCCCTTCGCCAATGCCCTCTTCGGCGGTGTGACCCCACCGGCTGCGCCGCTGCATCGGCCCGAGTTCAAGGCCTTCCTCGAGCGCCGCTGGAACCCCGGTGATGTCGTCAAGGTGACGCTGTATACCGGCCGCCCGAGCGAGGAACGCATCGCCGACCGCGTGACCTACATCGAGCGCGATGTCGTCAATCGTGCCGTGCACGATGGCATCGCAAACCCCCACCACCGATGGATCAATGTCAACGGTGACGAGCTCTTCTCTCCGAACGACATTCTGCTGTCGCAGACGCTCGACCCCCGTTTCCCGACGATGTGGCCGGACGACACGATGGGGGTGGACTTCTATCGCTCGCTGGAGCGCAAGCACCCGCTGTATGGCGGCGATATGTACGGCTCCACCAACCGCTGGATGGCCACCGACGGCAATTACGACGATTGGGGCGCCGGCTGGGGCAAGAAGGACGCCGACCTGCGCTTCGACCCGCTCACCGGCAACTTCGTCGGTTCGTGGGAGTCGCCCGAGACCGGATTGGCGTTCCGTTGGCGCGGTTTTGCGTCAGCCCCAGGCCTCACGCTGAGCGATCAGACTGGCCGTCAGGACATCCTCGTCGGTCACCAGTTCGAGGGCTCGCCCCTGCGCATGAACTTTGCCGCGCGGCAGTTTGAGAATCCCGTTGCACCGCCAACGATCGGCCTGGGGCCGCCCGAGCAGGGGGCGCGGCAGTTCCAGTACACGAATTTCCCGTCGGGTGCCGCAAAAACGCGCGACCCGTATCCCTTGTCCTTGGGTTTTGCCGTGGAAGGCTTCGGCCGCGACAACCTCAAGCGGTGGACATGGCACAAGCCGCGCGTGCGCAACCGCAATCTCGCCAGCGGCGGCAACCTGATGACCATGCCGCAGATGGTGTTGCAGCGGCGTCTTTGGGGCGGCTCGTTCATCTCGGGCGATGTCGGCACCCCTGGCGGCACCTTCACGATCGCCAATTTCTCCACCGAGCCCTACGGCACCTACGATGATGCGGTGAACAGCGTCATTCTCGGCGAGCAGCGCCGCCGCGACTTGACCGCGGTGACCGCCGTATCGCTGATGGAGCCGAAGATCCTCTCCGCCGGCCAGGCCAATGTGTATTTCCTCACCGGCGATCTTCCGGTCGACCCTACAGGCGAGTTTTCTCTCTTCGAGTCCTTCGATGTGGTGCGTGCCGATGACGGCGGGATCTTCGACCCGACCCTCGGGCTGGAGTGGCCTTCCGGCACGGTCTTGACCGGTCCGGGTTCCTTCCCGCAGGGGTGGACGCCGGTATTCCTCTACAGCATGCCGGGTGACGGCGCTCTGCCGATGGATCTGTCGCCATGGCAGGATCCGGGACTGCGTAGCCAGGTGCTCGTGCCGATTCGCAACAATGTGCTCATGGACACCGCGGCGACCGGTCCCGACGCTGATTTCTTCTTCTCGAGCAGGCTGATCGGCCCGGGAGAGACCGTCGATGCGCAGGGCCAGGCCCGCCTCAGCAGCCTGGCCGAGCGCTCCACGCTTGAAACCCGCGTGGCCTTCTGGGTCTCCGGCAACCTCGATGGGGTCAACCGCAACGCGCTCGATGTCGCACCCGGCATCGTGCCGCCATCGTCCGCGCCCGCCGAGGTGCTGTTCGAGTGGACCGGCGACGCCGGCCTCGAGAACGGCGACTACGATGTCTATATCGTCACGGCGGAGCCGCTGCATGGCCTCGCCGAGTACGCGCGCTCAGTATTGGACCCGACCTTCGTGCCTCCGGTGCCCTTGAGCGACAGCGAACTGGAAGCTTGGCGCTCGCGGCAGCAGGTCCTGGCGCGCACGCTCACGCCGACGGCCCTCGCCGTCTTGCAGCAGGCGGCCTCCACCGTGCCCAGCTCGCTTCCGGTGGATGTCGAGATTCTCACCGACCGCGATGGCAACCGCCGTGCGTGGAGCACGCCGGGCTATCCCGCCCCGGGGGATTTCCGTGCGCCGGGCATCGATGGTGAGGCCATCAACCCCGAGAGCGCTGGGCTGATCAAGCGCGTCACGCCGGACTCGCAGGGTGTCATCCACTACGGCCAGGTGCGGGTGGAGAACAACTACCTCGCCTTGCGCCTGCGCAACTGGGCCGCCCCGGGCCGCCTGAACCGTTTCTCGCGCGTGGTGCTCACGCCGGTGAACCGCGTGCGCGGCCGCCTGAACATCAACACCGTGGCCACCGTGCGGGATACGAACGACCTGAACAATCGCCCCGGGCCGGTGGCCGGCTTCGAGACGACCCTGCTGCCCGACGCGGACGGCGAGCCGCAGCTGACCTTGCCGCTCTTCAACCCGCTCCAGGGCCTGCCCGGCGTGTTGACGGCCTCGTACGACGAGTTGCGTCCGGCGCTGGATGTCCTGTCGCCCATCGAGCTGTTGCGCGAGAACGACCCCGGCGCAACCATTCGTGACATCAACATCACCAACCTGCTGGGGCTTCAAACGGCGACCGCGGCGCTGCCGCAGCTGAACATGTACGACCGCTCGATCCGCATGGCGGATCGCATCACGCAATACCGGCCGGACTGGGGCGATGGACGCTATTACCGCTTCCCGTCCGATCTGGTCGCCTGGGAGCAGCGCGTGCCGTGGCAGCCGCCCATCGTGGGCAATGTACCCTACGGCAACGAGTTCCCGCATTACCCCAGCGAGGCCAGGAACGCCTTTGCACCGCCCGAGAATCCCTTCGCGGAACAGGCGGGCATCGAGGGCATCGTGGGCCCGGCAATGAACCGCTCCCCGCTGTATCTGCTCGACCCCGAGCGCGGGGTGAACGAATACGGGTTCCTGCCGAGCACGCCGGACCCGGTCGCGGCATACTTCCTGAATAATGCCCGGTTTGACGAGAATGTGTACCGCTTTTCGCGGATCGCCAACAACATCACCACCCGCTCGGATGTCTTCGAGATTGTGGTGACGGCGCAGTCGGGCTATGTGCCCGCCGCGGGCGAACGCGCGCAAGGGGCTATCAACTACCGGAATGAGTTCGTTGTACAGGGCGAGCGCAAACTCCGGGTTGTGTACGAACGGTAGGCGCATGGGCGCCAGAAAAGCGACGGCCTTATCGGGGAGGACCGTTCAACGAGGAGATGAAAGCCATGCGTAGCGGATTCGCAATGCGTGCGCTCGGCGCGTGGGCCATGGCGATGGCAAGCCTGTGGCTCGTCATGCCGGCCAGTGCGCAAACCATCGTGGTGGCCCTTGACCCCGACACCGACCTCACCGACGCCGATTTTGCCGAGGTGAACGAGTTTCAGGTTCCATTCATCGAGGTGCGCGACACCCTCGCCGCCGCCTTCGACCTTGTGCGGACCAATGCCGCCATCGCCGAAGTATGGATCGTGCGCAAGGATGGCGGCGACGCATGGGTTGAGACCTTCCCGACACTCGGCGGCGAGGACGATGACGCCATCAATCAGGTCGTCGTGCGCGGTTTCCCCTTTGACGAGCCCTGGCGCACCATCATCGAGGGACCCAATAGCGACGCGGCCATCGAGATCGTGTCCGTCGAGGACACGGACATTCTCATCGAGGGCCTGACGGTGAGGGGCGGCGACCCCGGCATCCTCATCACTACGCCCAATAATCCAGATGGCGCAGGCGATGTGGTCATCAACCGCTGCATCATCCGCAATGCCACCGGCGACGGCATCGAAGTGGCCGGTGAGGCGGCGGTGAGCGTCTTCAATACCAGCATCTTTAATAACGGCAACGATGGCGTCTATGTCGGCGAAGACGCCACGGCCGAGCTGGAATTCGTCAGTATCCTTCAGAATGACAACTACGGCCTCTACGCCGATGGCGAGGCGGATTTTGATGATCCCGCCGATGCGGGTGACATAGTTCTTACCGGCGACACCTTTTTGAACGAGGCTACTCCCGATACGCCCGTCGGCGCAACACCGGAGCTGCGCGTGCGCTCGGGTAACGGCGATGGCGATGGCGATGGCGATGGCGATGGCGATGGCGATGGCGATGGCGATGGCGATGGCGATGGCGATGGCGATGGCGACGGCGACGGCGACGGCGACGGCGATTGCGTCGTCAACCTTGATGGCTCGCAGATGGTTCCGCCGGTTGCCACCACTGCCACCGGTACCGCGACATTCACCGAGATTGGCTTCGGTGCGGTCGTATTGAGCATCGAACATTCGGTGTCCAATCCCATCGGTGCCCAGATACATTCGGGTTCTGCTGGGAACAATGGTCCGATTATCATCGATTTGGGTGGGTCGACCAGCCCGATCGTGTTCCTCTTGACTGCCCAGCAATATGCCGATATGACATCCGCGCCACATTACATCGTTGTGCAGAGCTTGGATTTCCCCGACGGTGAAATTCGGGGTCAGATCGACTGTGTTGCCGGCGACGGTGATGGTGATGCTGATTGCGTTGCCGAATTGGATGGCTCGCGGGTGGAGCCGCCGGTTGCGACCACTGCCACGGGTACCGCGACTTTTACCGAGTTCGGCATTGATTCGGTCGTATTGAGCATCGAACATTCGGTGTCCAATCCCACCGGGGCCCAGATTCATTCGGGTTCTGTCGGCGAAAATGGTCCGATTGTCATCGATTTGGGCGGGTCGACTAGCCCGATCTTGTTCCTCCTGACTGCCCAGCAATATGCTGATGTGACATCCGCGCCACATTACATCGTTGTGCAGAGTTTGGATTTCCCCGACGGTGAAATTCGGGGTCAGATCGACTGTGCCGCGGGCGATGGCGATGGCGATGGCGATGGCGATGGCGATGGCGATGGCGATGGCGATGGCGATGGCGATGGCGATGGCGTCCAGCGTGACGCCATCCTCCGCTTCGAAATTGAAAACTTGCCCCCAGGTCGCATTGGGGTGGCCACGCTCACCCTCCGGGCCGAGGAGTTTCCCGCAGGCGCCACAGTATCAGTGTTTGGCGCGCTGAATGCGCAGCCGCCGGTAGCGGCAGAGGACTGGGATGTCAACACAGTCACCTGGAACGACCCGAATGCGCCGCAATCGATACGGCTGCTGGCGTCCTACACCTTTGACGATCCAGTACTGCCGGGCGCTCCAGTCATCGTTCCCTTCGATGTAACGGATTGGATTGCCGGCAACGGGACTGTCAATTTTCGCATTGAGAGCGACAATCCGATCGAGGAGCAGTACTTCAGCAGCAGTACCGGCGGCTTTGCCCCGCTGCTCACGATTCAATGGCGAGAAGAGTTGAGTGATCCCTTTGATCCGGACGACGCCCCGGTCACCATCGACAACTCGCTGGTGTGGGACAACGGCTCGGGTGCCTTCTTCGAGGAGAAGGCCACCACCATCCGACAGGGTGGTGAAGGTTGGGGCGTCCCCGAGGTGCCCGATGGTGACGCCTTCTTCAGTACCATGCATGTCGATGATCTCGGCACCATCTTCGACACCGACCCGCCCGCGACGGGCAGCGACCCGCGTGTGAATTTCGGTACGGGCACTTTCCCCGGCCAGATTCTCGCCAACGCAGGCCCAGACGATCCTTCCCCTTCGCCGTTGCTTTTCCGTGGCTCGAGCCCCCCCGATGGTTTCCGCCAGGATTTGGATGGCGACCTCCGCCCGACCGGCGACCCCAGGCCGGATATCGGCGCGGATCAACTTGAATCGGCATCAGCAGGCGCGGTGACCTGGTTCTACTCCGCCGTGCTGCCGCCCCCGGGCTGCTATGGCGAGCAGAGCGTCATCGGGGCGCCTGTCGGCGCCATCGGCGCGGGTGAGCTGTTCGTGGAGATTCGCGTCGAGGGCGAGGAGGGTTTCGCGAGGCCGGATGCCGTCTTCATCCTGCCGCAGGACCACATGCGCCGATTGGTCCCCGTGCTCGGATTCGACGGTGGCCCGCTGGAGGCGACCTTCGTGGGCGGTACGCTGGACCAAGTGCTTGCCTTGCCGCAGGAGGAAGGCGGCGCGGCCCGCGTGCCCATCGAGGTTATCCGCCTCGAGCCCTTCGCCGTGATCGGCACGGATTCTGTCCGCTGGTTCGGTACGAACACCGACGAGATCTCCACGCGCCTGCTCCAAGGACCGGGGAACACGACCGGCATCAACGCCTCGGACACCTTGGCGGATGGCCACGCCGTCGTCATGCTCGCATACGATCCCATTGGCCCGATTGTCGATTTCGATGGTCCGAGCCCGAGACTCGACCTTAATGTCATCGGCGATCAGGGAGCGTCCGTTGCAGGCCCGAGCGCCTTTGACGAGGACGGGCTTATCTTGGATCAGGCCCTCATTGGCCGCCATGTGCTCATTGACACGGTCGCCCCGCGCTACGATTTCGCCGAGTTGGGCGGACCCAACCCGACTGCGGCGCAGTTTGTGCTCGGTTCGAACGATATCCTTCTGCCGAACCCTCTCCCATTGGATACTCACCCCTTCCCGCCGCCACCCGCGACGGGGCCGGGCATCGTGGGTACTTGGCCCACTGCAATTACGCCGTTTCCGACGGATAATGGCGCGGTGATCGACAGCTCTTTCACGCCCCCGCGTGCGGGCCCTGGCGGCAGCGTGTTTTTCAATCACGCATCGCGAGCCAATCGGTCTTCAATCGAGCCCACCGATCCCGGTGGGTTTCCGGGTACTTTCTCGGTGGACTTCCCGGAGTTGAACGACCTGCGTGCGCAGTTGGGCGTTGATTTCACCGATGTGACCGTCGACGAGTTCTACGGCATTACCTACTCGGTTGCGAATCCGCCGCCATTCAATCCCTTCACTAACAGCACCGCGCGGCCGATTGCCGGCTTCCGGGAAACACCCGGCATCCCCTTCGGCCCGATCATCGAGACCACCGTCGAGGACTTGCTGGTGGCAGGCGGCGCGGAACTCTTCCCGCTGTTCTGGTCCTACGCGCCCGACTCGCGCCGTTTCGGTGGAAGCACCCGCGTCGAGGTGAGCTTTGGCCCGGGCAGCCGCCCCGTGTTGGATGACCAAGGTGTCGCGTCCGAGGTGCTCGACTTCGAGGCGCTGCGCGCGGGTGACTTCACCACCACTACCCAGCATCCCTTCGCACTGCTCCGGGGCGATTGGAACTTCGTCGAGGAGACGGGCACCGGCAGCATCTCGTACAACCTCATTCGCAACAACCACTTCGTGGCGCGGCTGTTGTTCCAGGGGCGCGATGCGGCCTGCAACATCACGCCGACGGAGCTGAATGAGCGCACGATGGGTCCGCTCAACCTCTGGTGGATCACCGACACCGACACCCGCATGACCCGCCACACCGACGGCGATGATCTCGAGTTGGGCGAGGCGGAATTCGGTTGGGAGTTGGCACGCGGATTCTCTCCGCGCTCCGTCGGGCAGCCGCAACCGCTCTTCAATTGGCGCATCTACCGCTCGGACACCTTCGACGGCGTCTATGAGCCGTTGACGAACTGGTTGGGGTGGCGCCAAGGCCGCACCGGCCTGCCGAGCGTCACGGCGGATGAGTTCGAGTCCCTCGCCAATACGAGCCCTACGGAGTTCTATGACAGTTGGCTCCTGCTGGTCGCCATTGGCGCCGATGAGGCGGGCAATGTGACGAAGTGGCCCTTCGAGGATCTGCTGTTTGACCCGAATGAGCCGATAACCGAGGACAGCCCTGTGCTCGTGCTCGAGGGTCAACGCGAGCGGGCCAACTGGTTGCGCGTGCGCGTCAACCGTGAGCAGACCGCCCGTGCCTCGTTGTCCGGCGAGTTCTGGTGGGAGCCGGTTCAAGCGCTTGATGTCGCAGTCCTCGGCAATGCGCCCACCCGCGCCCCCGAGCAGGCAGAGGTCTACCGCGATGTCGTGCCGTTGCCGCTTCCCACGAGTGGTCAGGTGATCTACGCGAAATTCACGATCGAGTTGAGCGGCATCACCAGCACCAACTTTAATCCCGGTGGTCCCACGCCGGATGGACTCAATGTGCTGTTCGATCTGCGGCGCCGGGGCAGCGAGAGCTCCCTCGTGTCCTCCGCCGGCAATCCACTGCTGAATTATGGCGTGGTGGTACAGGCGCCTCCCGATGCGCGCCGTATCGAGGTGTATCTGCCCCTTTCCAATGGCCGTGGGGTCGTGCGAGCACCGGGAGCCTTCATTCTAGATCCTTTCGGGCTTGAGAGCGTCCCGTTCCCTCCGCGCTTGATCGCCTTTGCGGATGATGACCCGCGGTTCCAATCCCTTCTCGGTCCCGTGCTTGGCGACCAGACCCGCCAGGCCTCCATCGAGTATGTGGCCCGGGCCACCGTGTGGATCGCCGAGGGCGGAGCCGGAGGCGCCGTTGGACTCCCTGCGGATGACCGCGCAATACAGTCCACGGTCTCCAACCTTCGTTTCACCGTGGTGCCCGATGCATCACGCACGCAGTACTTCCGTCCGCGCTATTCACCGGAGGATCAGCCCATCCGCGTGCGCGAACAACAGTAGCCGCATCCGCATCGGTGTTCGTATCCAACGCCGCCCGCCCCGTCGCATGTTGCGCGGGGCGGGCGTTTCTGTGAGAATGGAAATCGAGCACCTTGGGAATTGGATCGCGGTATGCTACGGCATACCGCACGCAGGAGAAGGCGTACGATGTGGCAAGCGGCGGTGCATGACACCGGTGCGAAACGCTGGTGGCCAGCGGTGTTGATTGCCGTGTTCGCCACGGTCACACTCGCGGCCTGCGGCAGCTTCCGTGCACCCGAGGGCGGTTCTGTGATGATCGAGACGGAGCCGGAGCCCGGCGCCACCATCTTCATAGCCGGAACGGAAATCGGGCAAACCCCGTACCTATTGGAAGGCATGCCCCCCGGGCGCTTGATCGTTAATGTGGGGCGAGAGGGGTACAAGCCCGCATCCGAGATGGTGGAAGTGCCTCGACGCGGCGAGACCGTCACACAGGTCATCACGCTGCGGCCGCTTCAGGCCTACCTCTCCGTCGAGTCCGACCCGCCCTATGCCGAGGTCATCCTGGAGGGCATCGGTACATTGGGCCAGACACCACTGGTGAACCGCCCCGTTCCCGCCGGTGATCACACTTACGAAATTCGACTTGAAAATTATCGGTCCGAGGAAAATGCCTTCACGGCTGAAACCGACTTCCGCTACCAATTCACCCATTCCCTGAGGCCGATGCCCGGCCGCCTCCGAATCACCTCGGAACCGCCGCTCGCCTCCATCTGGATCAACGATGAAGAGCGCGCCAGCCGCACCCCGGCGGAATTCGAGTTGGTCGTTGGTTTGTACCGCGTCGCCGTGCACACCGAGGGCCACATCATGGCCGAGGAAGTCGTCGAGCTGATGCCCAATGAGAATCTTGAATTGAGCCTCACGCTGGAGCCCGGCAATGCCCCGCGCGGCATGGTGCTCATCCCCGCGGGGGAGTTCATCTTCGGGGTGAACGAGGGCTCGCCCGACGAGCGCCCGCAGCAGCGCATCCACCTGCCGGCTTTCTATATTGACCGCTACGAGGTGACGAACGCCCAGTTCAAGGAGGTTTTTCCGAATCATCCCATTGCCGAGGGAATGGAAAATCACCCCGTCACCGGGGTATCGTATCGCTTGGCGGAGGAGTACGCCCGCCGCGTAGGCAAGCGCCTGCCCACGGAAAAGGAATGGGAAAAAGCCGCGCGAGGCACGGATGGCCGGAATTATCCCTGGGGCAGCACATTCCGGCGGGAGTTCGTTAATTCTTCTGAACAGCCGGGTGGAGTCGATCCGGAGCTGCGTGCGGTCGGTCAATTTCGGGGCGGCGTGTCGCCTTATGGCGTCATGGATATGGCGGGAAATGCGTACGAATGGACCTCGAGTTGGTACGGACCCTACCCGGGCAACGAAGACATAAAGACTGAGTACGGACAGATTTACCGCGTTTTGAGGGGTGGTTCCTACCTCACCGGGCGATTCGATGTGCGCGTGACGCGTCGCCACTTCAACCTGGCGGATGCGACGCGGTCGGATTACGGGTTTCGTTGTGCAATGGACGCCGAAGAAGAGGCCGAGGGGACGCAGAATCGCTAGATGGCGAGACGAGATTTTCTCTTGACACTTTTCGGTGGCGATTTTACAATGCTGTCAAGGCTTTAGCGAGTCTTTCGGTATGGCGTGCGCACTTTTCGCCGCCCCGCCGAGAGCCAACTGGCCGCCCGGGTGATGGCACCCGTGAATTGGGCGGCACACCGGAAAGTTTCCGGTGCGTTGAAACGAAGAGCATGCGCATGGGCGATCGCCGGTGGCGGCGCCCGCGCGGATGCGAGTGACGATAGAGGGTAGGTTGATGCTCAAGATGCGCAACCGCCGAGCGAACAAGTTGGTCCTCGACATTGGTTCGAGTGCGGTACGGCTGTGTGAACTCACGCCGACCAAGGCCGGATACCAATTAACGAAGTATTACGAGCGCGATTACGGCTTGGATCCTTCGATGGACGAGGCGCAGCAGAAGGAGGTGCGCGTCAACGCCCTTCAGGAGCTGCTCAAGGAAGCCAAGGTTCGCAATCGCAAGACCCTCGTTGCCGTGCCGGGTCAATCGGTGTTCACCCGCACGCGTGCCCTGCCGCCCGTACCCGAGTACAAGGTGCCGCAGATCGTCCGATACGAAATTCAACAGCAGATTCCCTTTTCGCTTGATCAGATCGCCCTGAGCTACCAGGTGCTCAATCGCACCGAGGTCGGCGGCTACGAAGTCTTGATGGCCGCCATCAAGGTCGATGTGGTCGACAAGCAGATGGAGATTGCCTACGGCGCCAAGCTTGCGCCGATGACGGTCGATGTGGCCCCCATTGCCGGGTACAACTGGCTGCGACACACCGGGGAACTGGGCGACGAGGGCGAGGGCGTTGCCATCGTGGACCTCGGCGCCAGCACCACCGACATCGTCATTGAGCGTGAAGGGCAGTTCCGCTTCACCCGTAGCTGCAGCGTCGGCGGCAACGATGTGACCAAGGCGATCGCCGAGGGTTTCGGCATGTCCTGGCTCGAGGCCGAGAAGCTCAAGCGCGAGCGCGGCTTTGCCCCCACGGGCGACCCCGAGCGCGATGGCAAGGGCGGAGAGGTCATTGGCCGGGTCCTGCAGCGCCTCTCCGGCGAAATTACCCGATCATTCTCCTACTTCCGCTCGCAGCCCGGTGGCGGCGCCGTCAACCGGGTAATCATCACCGGCGGTGGCGCCGGCATGCGCAACATCGTGCCCTACCTTCAACGGCAGTTGGGGGTCGAGGTGCGCATCGCGCAGCCCCTGACCGGACTCGCCGTGGCGCCCGCGGCCCAGGCCGTCAACGATGCCCCGGAACGCGCCGTGATTGCCTTGGGCCTGGCCCTGCGCAACCATGAGACCGCCACGATCGAATTGGACCTCATCCCCCCGCGGATTATCGAGGCCGCGCGCAGCCGCGAGCAGACCGTCTACTGGGCCATGAGCCTGGTGACCCTGGGCCTGATCATTGCCAGCATCGTGCCGGTCAAACTCAACGAAAACAAAGCCTATCTCGAGCAGATTCAATCCGTAGAGAATGTCATTCGACGCTACGATTCCTCGTTGCTGGTGGCCCCCTCCGCGACAAGGCGCTCCGAGGCCGAGGATCAGCTCGCGCAGGCCACACGGCGCATCGAGGACTTCCAGGGCCGCCTTGAGCGCTTGGACGAAATAAGCCAGAGTCGTCGCCAGTGGCTGCGATATGTGGCAGCTGTGAACAACGCCCGTCCGCCTGGCCAAGGCGTCTGGGTCTCCTCACTCGAGACCACCAACATTGGCCAGGGCGCCGCTGCCCCGCGTGGCGGTGGAGGTCGTAGTTTTGCAGACGACGACGACGGCGGTAGCCGCTTCGGTGCCTTTGGTGGCTTCGGCGGTGGCGCAGGATTTCAACAAAGCGATGGCTCCGCCCAAACCGTGCCGAGTTCCGGCTTTCAGGGGCTTGGCCCCTCGATGATGGGCGGCGGCGGTCGCCTCGGCGGCGGTGGCGGCGGCGATCAGCAGACAGCCCCGCCGCGGCAGGCAAACGGCCTTCGCATGCGCGGCTATGCACGAAATACCCAGGCACTGCAGCTCTTCGTGGAGCGCTTGCGCGCCGAGGATTTGTTTTTGCAGGTGTTCTTCAACGACGCCATCTCGAACCCGGTCGATTGGTCGCAGATGCAGAATCCAAGCGTTGGCGGCGGCCCTGCCCCTGGTGCCATGGGCGGCGGCGGCGGTGGCGGCGGAATCGGCGGCGGCGACGATGGCGGAAGCCGATTTGGTGCGTTCGGTGGAATTGGCGGAATCGGTGGTGGCGCCGCCGCACAGCGCCCAGGCCCGCAAGCCGGGCGTCGTGGCGCCCCGCAAGAAGCCGTGATTCCCTTCATCATCGATGTTCAAGTCAGCGGCACGCCGCTGAATGAGCAAGGCCAACCAATTCAAGGTGGCGGCGGTGGTGGTGGTCAGCAGGGTGGTGGCCTCCAGGCGGCGCTACCGCAGGGTGAGCAATAGCCATGCAGTTCAAATTCCAGCGCTATCACATCGCCCCCTTGGTGCTCTTCCTCGTCTTGGTGGGCTCGATCGTCGGGGTCTACCAGTTCTACTTCAAGGAACAGCTGGAAATTTACGCCGAAAATCGCGCGATGCGGGACACCCTCGTGAGCATTGTCACGCGTCTGGAAACCTCGTTCCGCGGGGATGGCGGCGTCGGCGTGCCGGACGAGATGGTGGCCAAGACGCGCGCGCGTGTGAACCCCTATTTGCAGGCCGTGGAGCGCCGCGCCCGATTCTTCAACATCGAGGGCATGGAAGATTTCAGTCCCGTGCCCGAGGGCGACATACCGCGATTCCACTACCAGGAAGCCATGCCTGCCATGTGGCAGGACATTCGCCAGAAAGCGCGCGAGGCTCGCTGCGATCTCAGCAATGGTATTACCTTCGATGTGCCCTTTCCGGAAGACCTCGCCGGGCGCACAGTGACCCGTCAAGAGGTGCACAATTGGTTGCGCAGGCTCAGTTTTGGCGCCAGCATGGCCCAGATGCTGTTCGATGCGAACGCCACGCGCATCACGGGCATCAATGTCTGGCCCGATCGGGAAGGTGCCTTGTTCAGCCAGCGCACGGTGGGCTTCGCATTCACGATGGAACTGAGCGACCTGGCCCGTTTCCTGGAGCGGCTGGAGCTTGAGGACGAGCGCTACATCAATATCAACGGCTTTCGGATCGTGAGCCAGAATCTGCTCACGGCCAACTCGCCGCAATTGTCGGTCGAGCTGTTGTTGACCTTTGCCATTTACAAGGATCAAACCGTACCCGGGGCACCGGCACGGGACCTCGGCACGGACACCTTCCAACCGTCCACTCCGACCTTCGTGGCCGGGGGTGGCGCGGATGGCAATGTGCAGGATATGCTTGCGGCCTTGCAGGCGCGCCGCATGGAACAAGGGGGCGGCGCGGAGCAACGCCCGGAGCGCACACTCTGGCAACGGTGGCGGCCCTATATTTGGCCATTCTAAGCAGGGTTGATGGGTGGGGAAGCAGAAAGCGGGTGCGGAACTCGGATTAGCCGGGCACGCGTCCATACCGGACGGAACGATTGGACAAGTTACGCAAGATAGGCCAATGGCTATGGCTGAGCAAAGAGCGCATCGTACTGGGGGTCATGATCGCGGTATTCGCGTACCGCGTGTGGATAGTTGCCAACCCGCAGGAGGCGATCGAGCCCTTGCCGCCGTTTGCCACGCCACGGTCGGATGTAAACCCCTTGGTCACCGATCCGGCGGGCGAGCCGATGCCGCCACCACCGCCGCCGCCCGTTGGCGACCTGGTGCGCAACAACATGTTCTGGGTGTATGCCCGCGATGTGACAGGGGACGGACAAGCAACCCAGCAGCAGATCAATCTGCGGTTGGTCAACATCATTCAAAATCCCGATGGAAGCGTTCGCGCGAATTTGCGCACAAACCGCACCTATTGGGTGGAAGAAGGCGCACAGTTTGAAACTTTCATCGTGCGTGAGGTTAATGTGGACGACGGCTATGTCGTTGTATTCTCGGAACAGCTTGGGGACGAGATCCGACTGGATCTACAATAGGGCAGGACTCCGCATTCTGATAGAATGCGGCAACCTACTGACAACGCGGGAGGATGACATGAGTATCAGGGTGGCACGGTCGACGGGTTGGACAGGCCGATACATGGGCCTGGTCGCCATGCTGCTGGGCGCACTCGCGTTTCCAGCGGCCGCCCAGCAGGACACCATGGACGACAGCGTCGGTGCCTTCACCGAGATGGACGCCGCCGAGGCGGGGAGTCAACCCGTCGGGCAGATCTCGGAGGCTGAACAGCACTTCCGCCGTGGGGTGGATCTGTATGGGCGTGAACTTTTCATGGAGGCCTTGGGCGAGTTTAATCGCGCATTGGCCCTTGACCCCGGCATGCAGGAAGCCGCGACTTTCCGGCAGCGAACGGAGGCACGCCTCAATATCGCTGCAACGGGGCAGGATCCTGCGGCGCGGGCGACCTTTGATGTGTTCGACCCCGGCATGTTGGCGGGGGAGGCCGTTACCGATGGCGCCCCGCTCACTGCGGAAGAGCTCAAGATTCGGCGTGTGGCGGAATTGCTGCACGAGGGCGAGCGGCACCTCGAGCACCAGAAGTACCAGGAGGCCGTTGAGTTCTTCAGCCAAGTCCTGATCATCGCTCCCGACAATCTGCGCGCGAAGAACGGTCTTCATGCCTCTACCATCGGGCTCAGCCGGCTGGACCTCCGCACGGCCGAGCAGCGCTTGGCCGAGGATCGTGCCCGCATTCGCGTTCACATCGAACAGATGAAGCACCTTCCCGAAGGCGCCGATCCACGCGGTATTCGCGAGTATCGCTACTCCGTCCCAGTCATTGAAGAGGAGATGATTCGCGTCGAGGAGCGCACGGCCATCGAGCAGGCCTTGGATTCGCCGGTAACGCTCAGCTTCAACGGCGACCACATCGACGATATCGCGGACTTCATCTCGCAGTACCTGAACATCAACATTGTGATTGATTACCGTGCTGTGGAGCCCAAGGAACTTCCCTCGGCGCCCGGTCAACAGCCGGGCCCTGGAGCCCCGGGCCAGCAGTTTGGACCCGCGCCCGGCCAGTTCCCGCAACCCCAGGACCAGGGCGGCGCCTTTGCCGGTGGCGCCTTTCAGATCGGTCAGGTGCCTGGCCAGCAGGGGCAATTCACCACCGAGCGTTCGAGCGGCATCGTGTCCTACATCAGCATGCGCGATGTCACGCTTCGCCAGGCCCTGCGGGCCTTGCTTCGCCCGATGAACCTCGACTTCACGGTGCAGCCCGGCTTCATATGGATCAGCAGCCCCGAGTCCATCCGTACGGAGACCTTCGAAGAGCTTGAAACCCGCTACTACGAGCTTCGCAACGCGGGTGCCGAGACGCTCTTCAAGATCCTCGTCACCAACGCAGGCGGTCGTGGCGGTGTTGTCCGCGGCGGCGGCGGTGGTTTCGGTGGTGGCGGCTTCGGCGGTCAGCAGGGCGGCTTTGGCGGTGGCGGCTTCGGCGGTCAGCAGGGCGGCTTTGGCGGTGGCGGCTTCGGCGGTCAGCAAGGCGGCTTTGGCGGTGGCGGCTTTGGCGGTCAGCAAGGCGGCTTTGGCGGTGGCGGCTTTGGCGGTCAGCAGGGCGGCTTTGGCGGTGGCGGCTTCGGCGGTCAGCAAGGTGGCTTTGGCGGTGGCGGCTTTGGCGGTCAGCAGGGCGGCTTCGGCGGTCAGCAAGGTGGCTTTGGCGGCGGCGGTGGTTTCGGCGGTGGCGGTGGCGGAGGCCAGTTCACCAACATCTCCCAGTTGTTCAGCACCATCGACGACCAGCAAGTCGGTGAAACGCCGGCCGTTATCGGCTTGAGCCAGCTCAGCACCGGTGTCGGTGAGGCGGGCCAGTTCAACCAGCAGGGCGGCGGTATCTTTGGTCAGCAGGATCAGGCAGGCCTTGGCGCCGGCGCTGGCGTCGGTACGGTCGATTCCACCGGCTTGTCGCCAATTCTCACGATCTTGCGCAATCTCATGCCGGAAGTGCGCGAGCCCAACACGGGCCTGTTGCTTTCCTACATGGAGTTCAACCCAATCACGAACCAATTGATCGTGAAGAACACGCCCACGAACCTCTCGCAGCTGGAAACACACATTCGCAACCTTGATGTGACACCCAAGCAGGTGAGCATCGAATCGAAATTTGTGCGTGTCAGCACCGACCGTGAGCGGTCCCTGGGTTTCGACTGGTCGGCCAACCTGACCAACATAGGCAACGCGCAGCGTCCGATTCAGGATTTGGGAACCAATGTGACCACGCCGGATGGTCAGCCTGGCCGCGAGGTCGATATCAGTGGTGACGGCAACCTGGAGACCATCCCGTTCTATACCCGCCCCGATGGCACCAGCGTGTTTCAGAACACGGTGTTGGATACGGTCCTCGGAGCCGGGGTAGGCGCCGGTGGCACCAACCTCGTCAGCGCCATCCTCACCAACAATCGTGATGGCAACCAGTTGAGTGTGACCTTGGACTATCTCGATGCAAATGCCGAGACGGAGATCATGAGTTCGCCGCGAGCAACCACGATGAACCGCAAGCCGGTGGTCATCGCCGATATCTCCACGCGGGCCGTGCAAACCGGCTCGATCATCAACCAGCAATTGGCTTCGTCCGGTTTCGGTGGCGGAGCCGTGGGCTTCAGCAGCACCCAGCCGGTTATCGAGACCTTCATCCAAGGTATCACGCTCTCCGTCACGCCACAGATCAGCGGCGATCAGGTTCGCCTGTGGTTGAACCCGCAGGTTACCTCGATCTCCGGTCTGGCGCGCACCTTCACATCGCGCAGCACGGGTGTGGGCGGCGCCACGATTGAGGACACCTTCTCCATCCCCGATACGAACACGCAGTCCATCTGGACCAATGTCATTGTGCGCGACGGTGACACCGTCGTGCTCGGTGGCTCCATGCAGGACTCCAGTGAGCGTTCGGAGACCAGGGTGCCGTACTTGGCGGATATCCCCGTGATAGGAGCCCTGTTCCGTGGCAATACGCGCCGTACGGACCAGGCAAGCCTGCTCATTTTCGTCACGGCCGACATTGTCGACCCGACTGGTTCCCGCATGTACGACAGCGGCAGCGAGTTGTTGACAATCTTCTAGCCCTGACTTGTTGAACTCACGCGGGCGGCGTTGCCATGGGCTGCGCCGCCCGCGTTCTGTTTCAGGAGTGCCCGCATGCGCTTGACGCCGCGCAACCTGCTGGAGGAGGCCGCCTTCTGGGCCTACACGGCCCTGTGGTGCTTCTTGCTGCCCCTTCTCACGCTGTACCTTGCCGTGAGCCCACGCCACCGCCCTGTCCTCGCGCGTCTCCGTGTGCCAGTGAACGCAATTCCACGCCACGCTCTCTGGATTCACGCCTGCAGCGTCGGTGAAGTGAATGCAGCACGCCCCCTGCTCGCGGCGCTCCATGAACAATTGCCGGAATGCCCACTCCTGCTCACCGTCTCCACCCGCTCGGGGCAGGCGCACGCCGCCGCCACCCTGCCGGATATCCCCCGCGCATGGTTTCCGCTGGATCATCCCCTCATCGTGCACCGATTCTTTCAAGCTGCCCAGCCTCGTGCACTCGTCCTTATCGAGACGGAACTCTGGCCCAGCGTGCTGCGGGCCGCGAATGCGCGCGCCATACCCGTCATCCTCGCGAATGGGCGCTTAAGCGATCGGCATTTCGATCGATACCGCCGCATCTCCTGGCTCGTGAGGCCGATGATGCGCGCCATTTCTGCCGCAGCCATGCAGAGCGCGCGCGATGCCGAACGCGTGGAAGCCCTGGGGCTGGAGCACGATTGCATCGAGGTGATGGGCAACCTCAAATTCGATGGTGCACACTTCGAGGTCGCACCCGAGATTCGTGAGCGCGTGGAGCAAACCGTGCGGCCGGATCCGGAGCGTCCCCTCATCGTTTTGGGCAGCGCGCGCCCGGGGGACGAAGCCCGCGCCGTAGCCGCATGGTCCGCGCTTCGCGCCGAGTCCCCGTACCCGCAGCTCATCATCGCCCTGCGCCACCCCGAACGCATCGCCGAGGCCGAACGCGATTGCGCCGGTCACCCCACGCGCCGTCGAAGCGCCTGCACGATGGAGTCCCCATGGCGCGGGGAGGAAATCCTGCTGGTGGACACCCTCGGCGAGTTGTTGGCCTTGTACGAACGCGCAACCGTCGTCATCATCGGTGGCAGCTTCGATGCAAACCTCCAAGGGCACAACCCCATTGAGGCGGCCGCACTCGGAAAACCGGTGATTTTCGGGCCGCATATGCGCAATTTTGAAGAAGCCGCCAAGGTATTGCTTGCAGCGCGCGCGGCTCAACGGGTGTCGTCATCAAGTGAATTGAGCGCGGTCTTGCATGGGCTGCTGCACGATGCCGCGCAACGCGACGAGATGGGAGAGGTCGGGAGAGCCGCTGTATTGGCCCAGCAAGGCGCAACAGCGCGCACGGCGACTCGTATCGCCCAAACCGTCAAAAATGCCTGAGAGGGGCAAATCGGGCCTCTCAGGGCCTACTCCGTACCGTCGGAGCCTCGATCAAAACGGATCAGGCTTCCCGTTCCGCCCGGAAGGGTGATGGTGAACGAGCCAGTATCCACCGGCACGGGGATCTCGAACGCCGTCTGCCGTTCGAACACATGAATCGCCGAGAACGCATCCTCGAAGTAGATTGCCATTGTGCGGCCCTGCGTGCGCGCGCTGCGCATGATGCCGTGTTGACGATTCACCACCATGGCCCACGCGTTGCCATCGTCTCCCTCGAAGAAGCCCACGAGCGCGCCCGCGCTGTCGATACGCGATATCGGGCCGACGCCTTGTCGCAACGCCTGACCACCCCGGGGGATATCCCCCACGAAGTAGACCCCCTGCGGCGTGAGCGTCTCCAGATACGGCGACATGAGCGTGATCTCGGCGTTGATGATGCGTGCCATCTGGTGGCCATATGAGGGGAGGCCGCGCGTCACATCCACCATCGCAAGACCGTAGCTCGCCAGTGGGTCATCCGCCGCCACATGCCCGACGGGAGGCCCCCAGTAGGTGAAATACGCCAATCCCCGTGCGCCATGCGCGAGGCTCGCGTACGCTTGCAGGCGCATGTCACTCTCCGATGCACGGCGGCGATCCTCGTGCTCGGTCACCTGCACCATGCCCCACAGCGGCACGCCTGTTCGCTGCGCGGCCGAGGCGGCACCACGCAAAGCCGCGTAGAGTGACGCTTCATCCGTCGTGCCATCTGCGAGAAACGGCAATACCATCGGCAACACAGGAATGCCCGCGGCGGCCAGCGTCATCGCGGCGGCTTCCCATGCCGGGTCGTCCAATGTGGGTGCAACGGTCGCCACCGGTGTCCACTCGGGCGCGAATTCGCCGAGTGCAACCGCCCGTTGTGCCGCCTCGGCCGCCGTGTCCTCCGTGACCCCCTCGTACACCAGGCAGGCCACGACGGCCTCGTGCGCACGCACGGCATTGGGGATTCTCTCCAAGTCGAAGGCATCCTCGCCCGGCATGACCAGCATCACGCGCAACCGTTGGGCCAGTGCCCGGTCCAGCGCGGACACCGTGGCGTCGGGCAGCGTCATCGGGGTCCAGGTGAGCAAGGCCTGGCCGTAGATCGTCAGGTGATAGTCAGTCGGCGGCGGCCCCCACCATCCGATCAGCGGCAGCGACGACCTCGGCATCTGCTCCGCCGGAGCATCCGCCTCATGCGCCACCGCATCAGATGAGCCTGCCACGGCGCTCCATGCGGCCAAACCGCCCAACACAACTACTCGAATCCAAGACATGCAATCAAAACTCCAGTGGAATGAATCGGGAATGATGCGGCATCGTATCACTTGCGCACAAACGCACGATGCCGTAGCGCACGATGCCATGCCGCGTGATATGCTCCAAGCGTGCCGGCCCTATCGTATCCACCGCGCTTCCATGGGGACACCGCCCAGCATGCTCAACGCCGCCCTTGCACGCCTTGATGACCTCCTCGGCCGCATCCCCACGCGCCGTGGCGGCGATTGGCCCGTGGCACTCATCCTCCTAGCGCCCGGTGCGGCCGTCTTGCTCGTGTTCGGGTTGATGCCGCTGCTGTACGGCGTCGTGTTGAGCCTGTACGACCTCAACCGGGGCAGCGGCCCCTTCACCGGACTCGCGAACTACGCCCTGCTGATGCAGGACGCCGCATTCTGGCAGGCCGTGCGCGTCACCACCTGGTACACCCTCCTCACCATACCCACCGGGCTGGCCATCAGCTTTCTGATTGCCTCCGCGCTGTTTCGTCTGCCCATCGCGCGTGGATTTTTCCGCACGGTGTACTTTCTGCCCTTCGTCACCAGTGTCGTGGCCGCCGCCACGGTGTGGCGCACGATGCTCAATCCCCAGCGCGGCCTCGTCAACACCGCTCTCGGCGCCATGGGACTCGATCGGGCGGATTGGCCCCGCTGGTTGCTCGAGCCGCGCGGTGTCCTCGCGATGATGACCGATGGCGCCGTGCCCTACGACCTTGGGCCGAGTGTGGCCCTCGTCTGCGTCTCGATTTTCTCGATCTGGCACAGCGCCGGTTTCATGATCGTCGTCTTTCTTGCCGGGTTGAGTCTCGTGCCCCGCGAACTCGAGGATGCCGCCCGGCTCGATGGCGCCAACTGGTGGCGCGTGACGCGCCATGTGACGCTGCCGCTCTTGTCGCCAACGCTGTTCTTCCTGCTCGTGGTGAGCGTCATCCGCGCCTTCCAGGCTTTCGACCACTTCTACGCCCTGACCGGCGATGGCCGCGGGCCGATCGACACCACGCAGACGCTGACCGTCTTCATCTTCACGCATTTCTACGAATTCGGCCGTGAAGGCTACGGGGCCGCAGCCGCCGCCATTCTCACGGCCGCCATCCTCGTGTTGACCCTCGTCCAATGGCGCGTAGCACGCCGCTGGGTGCACTACGAATGAAAAAGCTGCTGCCACTCCTCGGGCTCTATGCTCTCGTCGCAGCGGGGGCCGCGGTAGCCTCCATGCCCTTTGTGTGGATGATCGGCACGGCCTTCAAGACCTATCCAGAGTCCATCAGCGCGTCGTTTCGCGTCTTTCCGCGCGATTGGCAATTGCGCAATTTCTACGACGCGATGATCGCCGCACCCTTCCCGACTTACTTCTTCAACTCGTTCCTCGTGGCGGGAATCGTCACGATCGGCGTCGTGGTGACGGCCCTTTGCATGGGCTACGCCTTCGCGCGTTTGCACTTTCCCGGCCGGGGTGCGCTCTTCTTCATCGTGCTCGCCACGATGATGATCCCCTTCGAGGTCACCCTCATCCCCAATTTCATCCTCATCAACCGGCTTGGCTGGTACGATTCCTACCTCGCGCTGACCGTTCCCTGGCTTGCGAGCGCATTTGCCGTATTCCTCGTACGGCAGTCCCTGCTCGCCCTGCCCCGCGACTACGACGATGCCGCGCGCATGGACGGCTGCGGCCACCTGCGGATGCTCGTGTTTGTCGCCGCTCCACTCGTCAAACCCGCATTGATGACGGCCGCGCTTTTCGCGTTCCTCGGCAGTTACAACGCGCTCGTGTGGCCCCTGATCGTCACCGGGTCCGAGGGGATGCGGCTCGTGCAGGTAGGGCTTACCGTGTTCACCGGCGACCAAGGGACGCGCGTCAACCTGTTGATGGCTGCGTCAACGGTCATCATGGCGCCGACGGTGCTGCTCTACTTTCTCGCCCAGCGCTACTTTCTCGACAGCGCGCTCGGGAGCGGCCTCAAGGCCTGAGGAAATCCCCCCTGCCCCCTTTTCCAAAGGGGGGGACTTCGGACGCCATGACCTGTGGCGTAGCAGTTTCTCGTGCGCTCGCAATCCACGCAGGGCCGAGACTTGGAAGTCCGGCAAGACGAACGGAGATCGCGCATTCATCCCCCTTTGGAAAAGGGGGACCGAGGGGGATTTAAAAAGGTCGGTCACTTTTTTCTGCCCACGAAGTGCGCCCAGGGGCTTTCTACAAGCCCCCGCGTGGGATGCCTACCGGCCCGGCGTGATCTTGCCGAGGATGGCCGCGCGCTTGGCGCCCGTGGCCTGCGGAAAGTTGCCGGGCGTGCCGCAGAGCGTCTCATTGCCCAGCATGGCCACGCCGATGCCACCCATGGCGTCGTGCGGGAGCTGGTAGTTCTCGCTCGTGCGGAAGGTGAGGTCGCTCAGGCCCTTTTTGATCTGATCCACGAGGGTCTTGTTGCGGCATCCGCCACCCATGAGGATGAAGCGGTCCACCTCGTGGCGCGGACGGATGAAGCGGTTGTACGCCCGCACGATCGAATACGCCACGGCTGCCGTGCAGGTCGCCACGAGATCCTCGAAGGATTTGTCGTTGCGGGCCGCGAGCGAGTCGCGCAGGTAGACATCCGGCCCGAACTCGGACCAGCCTGTGCTTTTCGGGGGCACGCGGTTGAAGTACGGGTGATCGAGCAGGTACTCGAGGAATTCATCCACCACCACGCCGGCCTTGGCGGCCTTGCCGCCGTCGTCGTACTCCTTCGTGCCGCCGGAGAGATAGCGCACCGCCCCGTCAATGGCGATCGTGCCGGGTCCCGCGTCAAACGCGATGAGATCATCGAGATCGCGAGGAACAACGGTAATCGACACGGTTCCACCGAGGTCGAGGCAGACCGAGACGCGATCCCAGCGATGAAAGAGGCGCGCGCAGGCGTAGGAAAGCAGCGGGGCCCCTTGGCCACCGGCCGCCATGTCGCGCGCGAGGAAGTCGGACACCACGGGCAGACCCGTACGCTCGGCAATCACCGAGGACTCGCCAATCTGCAGCGTGCCGATGCCCTTGTTCACATTGCGCGGCGGGATATGGCTCATGGTGTGGCCATCCGTCGAGATGTAGTCGACGGTTACCCCCTCGGTCTTTGCGTGGTCGAGCAACTCCTCGGCGGCATCGGCGAAGAGGTCGCCCAGCTCGAAGGACAGCAGAGACAGCTCTTGCGTGTCCATGCGCGGGGCAAGGAGGCGCGTGCGGAAGCCGGTCTCATAGCGCCGGTTGAGCGTGTGCAGGTGCTTCACCGCAAGCCGCGAGCCCGTGCCCTTGATGCGCACCAAGGTCGCCTGCAAGCCCAGGCTCGATGCGCCCGAGGTCAGGCCGATGGCGAAGCGCTGCTCTTTGTTAAGAATCCCGTTCCAGTCCATGCTACTCGCGTACCCTTTGAAGCTCGATGCCAGTGAAGTAATGCGCCACGATTGCTTCGTATGTGTGGCCGGCCTGTGCCATGCCGTTTGCGCCGTGCTGGCAAAGCCCTACGCCATGCCCGCGCCCGCCACCGATAAAAGTATACACCCTATCGGCTTGCCTGAGTATGAACATTGCACTTGGAAGACCGCCAAATGCAAGCCGAATGGGCAATTCCTTGCGAATGGTGACCGTATCCGTGCTGCCTACTACGCGTACCGACTCCAGCCGGCCGCAGGAAGCCCGGCTGCCGAGCTCGATGCGTTGCACCGTGCCCACGGCATGGCGCGCGTTGACCTGGCGCGTCAACTCCGCCTGGGTCCGGGTCTCGCGCCACCGGTAAAACCGGTCATCACCCGAACTGTGGGCGGGGGGGCGCGAAGTCAGCCAACGGTCAATGCCATAAGCCACCGGGCCGCCCGGGGCCGGATTCGCGCCGGCGGGAAAATCCCCCACGGGGCGCAGGGCCGAGTCGGCGGGCGAGGCCCACGCGGTGTCATTGGCCGCCGTCCATCCGCCCGCGTTTGAGCAGAATACCGCCGGCACAATGCGTGTCCCCTGCGCGATCACGACACCTGCCGTCTCACGCACGGCCGCATCGGTGCGCTCGTGCCGCGCGCCATGGCCGGCATAGACGCGATTGGCCTCGCTGTCGTCAAAATCGTAGCCTTCAAGCTCGTGCTTGAGCCCCAGGTGTGCCATCGTGTCGCTGCGCGCGGCGACGGCCTGCGCCTTGAGCGCCTCCATCGGCCAATTCGCCGGCATCTCGCCCGGTAACACGCCTGAGAGGTAATCCTCAAAGGGTACACGCAGGTACACTTCGAGTTGGCCATTGACGCCAGCCTCAATCGACACGACGCCGCGATACTCCCGCCGCGTGCCGCCCCTGGTCACGGCGATAGGGGTTTGCGCATCCAGTGTCATCGGAAGCGGTACTTCCACGCGTGCCTCGCCCGCTGCGTCCAACAGCGCGACGGTGCCCGAGCCCGGTGCCGTGCGTTCCGGCCGAATCCAGGCCCATGCGCCCTGTGTCTTGAGCGTTTCCACCAGCTCCCGCGCCGCGGCCTCTGTTGGACGATGTCCCAGGGCCACCCAGTGAATGCGGTTGTCCAGAAACGCGCCGGAGGCCGTCTCATGGCGCCTTCCGAGCGTGATCAGCTCGGGTGTGTATCCCTGCGCGCGCCACTCGGCCAGGTATGCTTCCGCTGCCGATTCCTCGCCCAGCCGGAAAGTCTTCGGGAAAATTCGCCAGCGTTGCGTGGCAGGTTGCACCGAGCGCGCCGCCACGCGCCAACTGCCGGGCCCAAGCGTGAAGGCCTCGCCATCGGCCGACATCGGCGTATGCGCGGGCAACTCGATGGCCACTTCCGCCGTGCCGGGATCGATGAGCAGGCGAAGCGATGGCATGGCCGCCGATGTTGCCGTGCACAGCACCATCGACACGCACAGGAGGGCCGTCCGCACGCTATTTCCCCAAGGCCTCACGCAGGTTCCCTCGTGTCTGTTCCAGTTGCCCCCGCGCGGCATCCGCATCCACGCCGCGCCGGTGCATCACCACCGCCACGCGAATATCGCCGCCCGCGGCATCCAGCAGGGTCTCGGCTTCGTTTTCGTCAATCGCGAGCAACTCGCGCACGATGCGCACCGAACGCGCCCGCAATTTCACATTGGTTGGACGAACCCCGACCATTCTTCCTTCAAAAACGAAGCCGGAAAGGGTCATTGCCCCGGTGGTGATGATGTTCAGGGCCCGTTTTGTGGCCGTGCCCGCCTTAAGGCGCGTCGAGCCGGGCAATACCTCGGGGCCGGTGTCCAGCGCGATATGGAAGTCCGCCTTCGACGACGCCCGCGCGTTGCAGCTGACCATCGCCGTGGCCGCGCCCTGCGCATGCGCGTGGGCCAATGCGGCATGCACAAACGGCGTCGTGCCCGAGGCCGCGATCCCCACGACGACATCCAACGCGCTCAAGGGCGGCGACAGGGCGTCGAGATATTCAACGGCCGCTTCCGTGTCGTCCTCGGCACCCTCGATGCTTGTGCGCAACGCCGCCTCCCCGCCCGCAATGATCCCCACGACACGATTCGGCGATACGCCAAAGGTCGCGGCGCACTCCGAGGCATCCAACACGCCCAGCCTTCCGCTCGTACCCGCGCCGCAATAGACGATGCGCCCGCCCTCGCGGATGGCTTTCGCCGCGCGTGTGACCAATGCGGCCAAGGTCTCCGCCACGACATCGAGCGCACGCACGGCTTCCGCCTCGGCGTCGAGCATGGTCTTCACGATGCCCAAGGCATCCAGCGCATCCAGCGGCAATGCCGTATCGCCCGGGCGCTCGGTGGGCGGCAAGGGCGCCGGGCCGGAGAAATCGTCCACCCGCAGGACTTCGTTGCCCAGTTGCGCGGAAAGCGACGGCCGAAGCGCGATCTCCGCCACCGCGCGGGGTCCGCTCAGCGCGAGCGGGGTCAGGTGCGCCTGGGGCGCGAGTTTCGCAAGGTGTGACTCGAATGCGTGCTTGTAGATCGGCGCGTGCTCGAACAATCCGCCGTGTTGCAGGAGCATCACCGGGGCATCGCCCTGCGCGCTCCATGTCACCGCCTCGGCCACGAGCATTGCGAGTCTGCCGCTTTCCAGCTCGATGACGGCGTGCGCGGGGGCGTCACCTGCCTCGGCGGCGGCGATCACCGCGGGTGCAAGCGACGCGATGGCATCCTTCGAGTGGCGCTCGGCCCAGGCCGGCATCTCGCTGAAGGTGGGGACGCCCGCGGCCTCGCACAGGGCTTCGAGAAGTACCGTGGAAGGTGCGACGCGGTCAACGCTCGCGCTTGCCGCACGCAATCCGGCCGTCGCGAGTGCGTAGGCGCTTCCTTCGTCGCTGAATACCGCGCCCCGGCCGCCGAGGCCCCGCATGGCGCCATCATGCCGCCGCGCGTAGACGCACGAGCCCGTGCCCGCGACGACCAGCACCGCCGCCTCTTCGCCTGCGTTCGCAGCGAGAATGGGCTGCAAGTCGCCCGTGAGGAGAACCGGCGCCTGCACCGCCGCGGCGACGGTCGTGGCGAGGGCCTGGCGCATGGTGCCCGGTCCCGTGCCGGCCACACCGGCGACGACAATACGCACCGGGCCGGGCGCTGACGCACGCAATCGCTCGATGACCTCGAGGATGACGGCAGCACTGCGCTCGACGCCGTACGCGCACGGGTTGGACCCGGGGCCCTCCGCTTCGGCCATGCAAGTGCCGTCGTCCGTGTAGGCCCCGGCGCGCGTGCGAGTCCCGCCGCCCTCTATGGCTATGGTGATGCTCATGAATGGTATGCTGCTTGGACCGGCGCCGAACCACTTCCGGACGCTTTGCGGCCGCGCATACAGTACCATGCGCGATTCCGTGGATGACAGAGTGAGCCTGCGCCACGCCTGCGGAAGACAAGTCTATCGAAGACAAGTGCGGATCGCGGTGAGGATTTCCGTCAATGACCGAAAACTTCCCCAAGAATCACCTGGTGGCCATCGCACTTTTGCAGCAACCTCGATTTGGTGCGGCTGCATTGCGCGCCGTGTTGCGCGCGGCCCATGAGAGCGGCATGCCCCTCGATGCGTGGATTGAATCGCCGCCGGAAGCGCTCGCGCGCCGGCTGGATGCCTCGATCACGGCCATGGTTGTCGCGGCGAGGCCGCTTGACCTCTCACGCGCGGAACGGCTCGCGAAAACGCTTGCGGCGATCGGTGGCCGCTCACTTCTGCTCACCGATGACCCCTTTCCACAATGTTTGCTCGATCTGCCCGACCCCCCGCCGTTGGTTTTTCTACTGGGCAACGACGAATTGCTGAACGAGGCGGCAGGCGCGGTCGTCGGGGCGCGCATTGCACCGCCCGAGGGTTTGCGGCTCGCCGCTGAGAGCGCCGCCATCCTCGCGGCGGAGGGGCCCGTCGTCAGCGGTGGCGCCGTCGGGGTCGACCTCGCCGCGCACGAGTCCGCCATTCAAGCAGCAGGCGGCAGGAGCATCATCGTGCTGCCCCAAGGCATCGCCACCTACGACGCGCCGGAATTCCTCGCGCGCGCGCAGGAGGAGCACCGCCTGCTCGCCATCAGCGCGGAACTGCCACTCGACGCATGGGAAACCCACCGGGCGGTCGGCCGCAATGCCATCATCGCGGCGCTCGCCCGCGTGGTGGTCGTCATTGAGCCGGGAAAGACCGGCGGCAGCATTCGCACGGCGGAGGTTGCCCTTGCGATCGGACGCCGCGTGTTCGTGTGGGGCAGTGAAATACGGCGTGAGACCCTTGATCGATTGATCGCGTCCGGCGCGCAGCCGCTGCTTGATGACGATGGCCTCGTGCGGGCCGATGCGCTGCGCGAGGCGATGCGCCAACCGCTCGTTCCCCCCGAGGATGATATGCTCCTGTTTTGACTTGTATGCCGCCATGGGCAGCTTGGTACACTGGATCAAAACCGGAGTGGGGGAGTGCACGCATGTACATCAAGACTTTCAAGGGCTACGAGGACAAGACCTCCGAGCTGGATGACGCCGTCAACCAGTGGATTCACCATCATCGCGATCGCATCGAGATCATTGATGTGAAGACGGTGCTGAGCCATGAGGACGAAAGCCGAGCCCGCTCGGGCGACCTCATCTACACCGTGATTTACGAATCGGAGGATGGCGCCCCCGTCGAGGGCTAGGCCGCCGTAGACTTCGCTTATCCCATCGAATAGCGCAAGATGCGCTTGAGGGCGTACGCGGTATGGTCCGGGGCGTAGCGCGCGGTGATGTGGGTGGCGTTTTCACCGCGAAGAATGTCCTCGCGCAGGCCCGATGAGCCCATGAGCGTGTCAAAAAACGGGATCAATTCGAATTGACCCCGGTGCGTCTGCTGCAATGCCGTGATCAGGGCGACAGCCACCGTGAACGGGCGTAGTTTCTCGCGGTCCTGAATGCGCACGCGAATGCCCTGACAAGGTTGGTCCTGAAAGCGGGGGCTTGCCGCGCGCCCGGGGATGCTGCGGGGCGTGTATTGCACGGGCTCCAGCGTCGCGCCGAGCAGCGCGGCGCGCTCGACCGTCTCGAGCACATCATCCGGCCGCAGCCACGGGGCGCCGAACACATGAAACGGCATATCCGTGCCGCGTCCCTCGTTGAGGTTGGTGCCCTCGAACAGGCACATGCCCACATAGAGCACGGCGGTCTCGAGGTCGGGGATGTTGGGCGAAGGCGCGACCCAAGGCAGGTCGCACGCGTCTTGGTAGAGGTTGCGCTTCCACCCGTCCAGCAAATGGACCATCACCTGCGGCTGGAGCGATGAAAAGGTGTGCACTGCATGCCATACGGCCATCTCGCCCAAGGTGAGGCCGTGACGCACCGGCACATCGATGCTGCACACCGGCGAAGTCGTTCGCTGCGGCATCGGACCCTCCACCACGACGCCCCCAAGCGGATTCGGACGGTCGAGGACGAGCACCGGCGTTCGCGCGCGCGCACACGCCTCGATGCACTGCTTCATCGTGTCCGCGTAGGTGTAGTACCGCGCGCCGATGTCGGGCAAGTCGACGACAAACAGATCGATCTCCGCCAGCTCGGCCGCCGAGGGTGCCTTGCGGTCCCCGTACAGGCTGATAACCGGCGTGTCGCCCAGGCGCGTGGACGCGACGGATGCCCCGGCCTCGGCCTGGACCTTCAAGCCATGCTCGGGGCTGTACAGCAGGCGCAGGCGCGCATCGGCGGGGGCGAAGCTCATCACATCGAGAATGGAACGGCCGAAAGAGTCCACCGCGGCGGAATTGGTCAGCAATGCATAGCGCTTGCCCTGCAAGGGCTCGAAGTTCTCGTACATCAGGCGGTCAAGCCCGGTGTGCACCGAGCAACGGTCGGCATACAGCGCTTCGGAGACGCCGTCGTGAAAAGTCTGGCGCAACGCGCGATTGTTGCGTGCATCGCGCGAGGGGTGGCAGGTGTTGCTCAAGAGAATGGCGAAGCGCCCGTTGGACGCATCCAGCCAGAGGCTTGTGCCCGTCCAGCCCGTGTGCCCGAACGCTCGGCGCGACGGCAGGTACCCCTCGACGCTGGTCGACCATGGGGCGAGTTTCCAGCCGAGGCCCTGCCATGGGTAGAACGGCACGCGGCCCGTGTCGAGCATCATCCCCATCGATTCCGGGTTCAAGATTCCGCCGTTCATCAACGCGCGGCAGAATTTGGCAAGGTCCGATGCGGTTGAGAACAGACCCGCATGCCCCGAGACGCCACCAACTGCCGCGGCGTTCTCATCGTGCACCTCGCCGACAATGACGCGGCCACGCCAATCACAACGCTCCGTGGCGGCTGTATTCTCACGCCAACTCTCGGGAGGATTGAAGGCAGTTCGATTCATCTCGAGCGGTTCGAAGATGCGCCGGTGGCAAAAGCGGTCCAATGACTCCTTTGACACCGTCTCCACGATACGGCCGAGCATCATGTACCCGACATCGCTGTAGCGCCGCGCGGAGCCGGGCGTCCAGTCCACCTGCCGCTCGCCGTACCGCGCGAGCATGGCATCGATCGTGTTGTGATCGCGGTAATACGGACGGCCGGAAACGAGGCCAGCCGTGTGTTGCATCAAGTGGCGAATCGTGCCGCCGCTCACATTCGGCTGGGGGAGGTAATCCGAGACGGGCCGATCAAGATCGAGCGCGCCATCCTCGCGCAGGAGCAAAATGGCCGTCGTGGTGGCAACGACCTTCGTGAGCGACGCCAAGTCGTAGAGCGTGTCCGCGTTGGCAGGCAAGGGTTGCGGCACGCGCTGGCGCAGGCCGGAAGCGCCGAGGAAATGGGTGGTGTAGGTGTCGCCCACGCAGGCCACGGCGCCAGGGGCGCTCGATGCAGCCACCGCACGGTCCAGGGCCTGTTGCAGTGCGCGGGTCACTTCGGGTGAGGGGGGCAAGGTTGTGTTCATATGCACCGAGTGTACGACGCTGGCGGACGCCACGCAAGAAAAACACGCGGGCCCGCGGCAACGGTTGTTGCCGCGGGCCCGCCTGGGTGTGCGTTGGTCAGAAAGGGGCTACTTCTTCTTGCCGCCCTTCTTCTTGTCGGACTTCTTCTTCTCAGCCTTCTTGCCGTCCGCCTTCTTCGGGGCAGCCTTCTTGGCTGCCGGCTTCTTCTTGGCGGCGGCCTTCTTCTTCGCTGCCGGCTTCTTGGCGGCCGACTTCTTGGCTGCGGGCTTCTTCTTGGCTGCCGCCTTCTTCTTGGTGGCGGCCTTCTTCTTCGCTGCCGGCTTCTTAGCGGCCGACTTCTTGGCTGCGGGCTTCTTCTTGGCTGCCGCCTTCTTCTTGGCGGCGGCCTTCTTCTTCGCTGCCGGCTTCTTGGCAGCCGACTTCTTGGCTGCGGGCTTCTTCGCCGCGGCCTTCTTCTTCGTTGCCGGCTTCTTCTTCGCCACCGCCTTCTTCTTGGCAGCAGGCTTCTTCTTCGCCGCAGACTTCTTCGCTGCGGCCTTCTTCTTTACGGCCATGTCACCCTCCTTTCGTTTGGATGCCCCTGCAAGCACATGCATGCATCGAGACAAGCGTCGCATGACGCCCGTGTATGCGAAGCCGCGCCGGAATGGCCGAAGCCACCGACGGGCAGAATTGCGTGCGATGGGAGATTGGGCAGAACGATATGGGCGGCGTGCGGAGTGGTGCGCCGCGCACGCGAGGTGAGAAAACGACAGCGACTTGTTGCTATAGCGACGATCAGCGTCTCTCCTTTGATGCCTCCGCAGACCCGTGTGCGGACGGTGCATCGTGACATGGCGTTCGTTCGCGCGCCATGTACTAAATGCGTATGTAGCAGACAAATCCAAAAATGACAAGCATTTTTTGTGTTTTGCGCGATTTTTTTTTCGTGCCATGTCCGCGCGTTGGGCACGGATCGCGTCGTTTCACGAGGTTGACTGAACCGTGAAACATGTTATACTGCCGCGCGCTGGGCCGGATGTTCGGGCCACAATATGGGATTCCGCACGCGCGGAACTAGCGACCACCGTTCGCGAAAGTGAACGCGACTACCTAGGGAGGCACTACGCATCATGGCTGATTCAGTCGAACAGTTCTTCAGTGAACTTCAGGGCAAGATTGATCCCAACAAGACCGCCGGGATGAATCAGACCTATCAGTTCAACATCGAGGGCGAGGGTGGCGGCAACTGGTATGTGAAGCTCACCGACGGCCAGCCGGAAGTGGTGCAAGGTGTTTCGGACTCGCCGAACATCACGCTGACCGCCGACGCCACCAACTGGCTCGACATCGCCACCGGCAAGATGAATGGCCAGACGGCTTTCCTCACCGGCAAGCTCAAGATCCAGGGCGACATGAGCCTTGCGATGAAGCTGCAGTCGATTATCGGCTGATGGTCCCCCGCATTCTTCGAACGGGGCGGAATCGCACGCGGTTCCGCCCCGTTCTTCTTTTCCTCACGGCGGTTCTTGTCATGGCGTGCGGCGATAGGGCCCCGGCCTTCCCCGAGCCCGTCGACACGAGCATCATCGGCGACGACGGCATGCGCATCGCCGCCACCTACTTCCCCGTCCACGCGGAAAATCCCCCCGGCCTGATTCTCATCCACGCCATGCACGGTCACCGTGATGACTGGCGGCGCTTTGCCCGCGCCGCCCAGCGCGCGGGATTCGCCTCCTTGAGTTTCGATTTGCGCGGTCACGGCGACACCACGAGCGATGAACAGGGGCGCACGCTCTCGCCTGCGACGCTAACACGCGATGACTGGCGGCTGATCACCACGGACATCGATGCTGCCCGCCGCGGAATCATCGAGCGCGGCGTCCACCCGGAGGAGTTGGGTCTCGTCGGCGCGAGTGTGGGGGCAAACTTGGGCCTTCAGTTCGCCGCCTTGAACGAGGATATTGAGGCGGTCGTGCTGGTCTCGCCCGGGCTGGTGCTCGAGGGGATTGCCACGGAAGCAGCCATGGCAACCTTCACCGAGCGGCCGGTCTTGATCATGTTCGGCGCGCAGGATGCCCATGCGGCCTCATCCGGCCGTACCCTGGCCGCGTTGGCGCCTGGATTCTGCGAAGTGCGTGAGTATGCCACCAACGCACATGGCGCCGCCCTGTTCGATGCTTCCGACCAGGCGCTTGAACAGGCGATTTACTGGCTCGGCACCATCTTGCGTGGGGCGCGCGTCCTCGGCGACGAGCCCTTGGCCGATTCGCTTCCTTGACCGATCGGGCAACCCTTCGTATACTTCCCTACGGGGACAACCCCTCCGTGGGGAGAGGAATCATTCATCGTGCTACATGAAGAAAAACCGGGCTACTATCTCGACCACGAGGGCAATTGGCAGAGAGACCGCCGCAGCGGTGGCGATCGCCGTGCCATGGGGTCCGCACGCAAGGCCGATGAGCGCCGTCGAAACGCGGGCCGGCGCAAGGCGGATGAAGAGTTCACCGAGCGCGAGCATCGGGCGATGATTGAGGATGCCTTGGCCGATTTCGCCGAGGAACACGAGCGCTAGCGGGTTTGGGCGGGCTTGACGCGGCCGCTTATTGAGGCCGCTCAGCGCTGCCGCGCGAGTTCCTGCTCTGCCGCCGTTTGCAGCCGTTGGGCTGCCTCCTCGGGCGTTGCCAGGCCGTTGATGACCTCCTCCACCGCCCGCTCCACCAGTCCACGGATGGCCTGCCAGCCACGCAGGTTCGGCTCGGGTTTCGCGTGGGGCAGGCAATCATACGACGCGCGGTTGTACGGCCACTCCGCCCAGAACGCCTGCAGTCGAGCATCCTCCGCCGAGGATTTGCGAATCGGCAGGTATCCCGTTTGGAGGGCCCACTCCACCGAACCTTCCGGCGAGGTGAAATGACGCGTGAATGCCCACGCCGCGCGCTGTTGCTCCGGCGTCGTGGCGAAGATGGTGATGTTCGGCCCGAACAGCACCGTGCGCGGCGCCGACGGATCCACCTGCGGAATCATCGCCATGCCCCAGCGCGTGTCGTCCCCCACGGTGTTCCGCACACTGGCAAGACCCGCGCTCGATCGAAACCGAAAGGCGATTTCATCCTGCGCGAGTGCAGCCTCGTCGTCCCAACTCCCCTTCGGTATCTGGTACGCAAGGCCCTCACGCATGAGGGTGTCGTAGAGGCGAAGCACGGCAATGCTCTCGGGTGAATCGTACTGCGGCACGCCATCCCGCAAGATCGAGCCGCCCATGCTCAACAGGAATGCATTGAAAGTGGAGCAATCCACATCCAATGCGTAGGCGTGCTTGCCCGTGGCGGCCTTTACCGCACGGGATTGCTCCAGGAACTCGTCCCAGGTGCGCGGCGGCTCGGCATAGCCCGCCTCGGCCATCACGGCCTTGTTGAAGTACATCATCAAGACGCTCTTGGCGAATGGGAAGGAGTACATGCCGCCGCCAAACTCTTCAAAGCGGTTGCTCTCCAGCACGACCTCGTGAAAATCCTCCAATTCCTCCTCGGACAGGCCCAACTCCGGGTCGGATAGGAAGCCATCCAGCGGCGCCACCGCGCCCGCCGCCACATAGTTTGCCGTCATGCTCTCGTACGACACCGCCATGGCCGGCACCGTGCCCGCGTGAATGCTGGCGGATACCTTCGTGAAAATCTGCCCGTACCCGCCGACGAAATCCGCCTCGACCGGGAGCCCATCCCAATTGGAATTGAACTCGGCGAGCATGTCTTCCAGGGCCTCGGCCGTTTCCGCCGTGAAGCGTACCCAGAAGAGGGCCTTGCTTGTGTCCAGCGGGGCAAACACGCGGGCAGCGCGAGACTCCCCCTCAGGGCTTGCGCTGCCCCCGCAGGCCGTGAGCGCAAGCAAACCGACCGCCACGCATGCAAGCCACCAGGGTCTCATTCCTTGTTCGCCGCGGACAGGACGATCTCCAGGTGCTCCTCAAGCAGGGGCGCAACGACATCCGGCCGATCCGTGAGCAGGCCATCGGCGCCGAGTTCAAGCATGAACGCGACATCCTCCGGGGTGTCCAAGGTGTTGAGCTGCACGAAGACGCCCTTCTCCTGAATCGCCGCGATGTCTTCCGGCGTGATGTTGAAGCGTTCGATGATCACTCTCATCAGGGCGAGCACCTCGTCCGAGGGCGTGAAGCTCTCCCAGGCCTCGCCACCCTCCCGCAGGGCCATCAACATCCGAATGCCGCTGTCGAAGTCGAAACAATGCGCCGCGTTCGGCAGTTCCTCTCGCAACTCGGCCATCAGGAGCGGCTCGAACGACGCAAGCAGTACCCGCTCCTCGGCCCCGGCACGGCGGATGACTTCGGCCATCGGGCCCACGACGCCCTCGCTTAATTTCGCCTCGAACAGGAAGTGCGCGTCCGGAAAGGCCTCCAGCACCTCCTCCAGCGTTGCGATGGTGAGACCTTTTCCACGGTATGGAAAAGTCTCGCCGCCATCGTGCGAAAATCGGTACCCCGCATCCAGTGCCTTCACCTCCGCCAGCGTCAGCGCCTCGATGGGCCCCGTGGCCTCCGTCGTGCGGTCGAGGGTGCTGTCGTGGTGCAATACCGGTACGCCATCGGCCGTGAGACGCACATCCGCCTCGAGCATGGCCCCCGGCCACTTCTCCCACGCCTCGCGGTAGGTTTCCAGTGTGTGCTCCGGGCGCCACTTCGCGCCGCCCCGGTGCAGGCCGAAGGGCGAGATGATCTCCATGTACGGCTTGGGTTGCCGTGGTTCCTCCGTCCCGGCGGTCATTGCCACGGCGACGCAGGCCAACAAAATAGTCATCGCGTACCGCATACGCCCTCCTTCATTCCAGCTCATCCGCCATTGTGGGCCGGGCAAGTTTGATTCGTGTTCAGCGCCGCTCGAGCGCGTCGCCGATGCGCTCCACGGCAATCCGCAGGGCCTTCAGCCGCGCGTGCAGCTTGTCATTCCCCTCGATGATGTCCCACGGCGCGTGCTCCGTCGAGGTCAGGGCCAACATATCCGAGGTGGCCGCCCAATAGTCGTCCCATTTCTCACGGTTTCGCCAATCCTCATCGGTGATTTTCCACTGCTTGTGCAAGTCTTCCTGGCGCGCCTCGAAGCGGGCAAGTTGCTCCTCCTTCGAGATATGCACCCAGAATTTCAACACCACCGCGCCGAACTGCGTCAACTGCGCCTCGAACTCGTTGATCTCACGGTAGGCCCGGTGCCATTCCTCCTCGGTCGCGAAGCCCTCCACCCGCTCCACCAGCACGCGGCCGTACCAGCTGCGGTCGAAGATATGCAGATGCCCCGCGCGCGGCAGCCAGCGCCAGAAGCGCCACAGGTAATGATTCGTGATCTCCTGGCCGACCGGGGCGCCCACGCCGATCACCTTGTACCCGCGGGGGTCCATTTCGCGGACCAGCCGCCGGATGTTGCCACCCTTGCCGGCGGCGTCCCATCCCTCGTACACCATCACCACCGGCAGGCGCTTGAGGTAACACAAATGCTGCAGGCGGTGCAGGGTTTCCTGCAAGGGGGTAAGTTCGTCGTTGTACGCCTTCCGCTCGACTGCCAATGAGAGGTCGGCCTTGTCGAGCGGGCTTTGCTTGCACGGTTTGTACCCCGGGGAACTCTTTGAATGCGGACGCTGCTCCAAGGCGGCCTCGAATGCCGTGGCCACGGCATCGACCACCTTCCATCGCGCGTAACGGCCATGCTCCGCCGGAATCACCTGCCACGGTGCGTGGGGCGCGTCCGTCTCGGCCAACATGTGCTCCATCGCCGTGTGGAAGTCATCGTAATGCTCGTGCTGGCGGCGCTCCGAGTCGCCCACACGCCACGCAAAGGCCGGATCCTTGCTCCACTTCTTGAATCGCCGGGACTGTTCCTCCCGGCTGATATGCAGGAAAATCTTGATCAGCAGCACGCCCCCGTCGGCGAGTTGGCGCTCCAACACGCGGATACGCTCGTATCCCTCCGTAAAGTCACTCTCGAAGCCCTGAAATCCCTCCTCCAGCACCTGCCGGTACCAGCTGCGATCGAAAATGGCGATTTTCCCCTGCTCCGGCAGGCGAATCCAGAAGCGCCGCATGGGGGGGTACAGCGATTCCTCGAATTGCGGCGGGCCGATGGCGTGCACCTCGAAGCCGCGCGGGTCCAGCGGCTGCACCAGGCGGGCCAGCACCTCTCCCTTCCGCGAGCCTTCCCAACCCTCCAGTAGGATTGCCGTCGGAATACCTGCGTCGTGCAGGGCGCGCTGCAGCACACCCAGCTTGAGGTCCATCGGTTTCATCGCCGTGCGGTATTCGTCTTTGCCCATGGTCAGGGCCAAATCAGCGGCTTTCAGCGTATTCATGCGCGTTCCCCTGTTTGGGCGAAGTGTATCGGCACCAACCACAATGCTCAAGTCCCGCGTCAAGTCCGGGCCTGCGTCATGATTGTGTGTTTGGTCCGAATGACTCGGGTTTTCCTGCCACGACTGTAGAGGCCCCGCAGAGGCCACTCCATCGACCCGCTCCAAACCACGCAGGTCCAAAGCCGCGACATGTACGGGAAGAGGGGACACGGATTTCCGTGGATTGCACGGATGGAGGGCAGCAGACCTGCCGGGTGTCTGGCAAAATCCGTGCAATCCATGAAATCCGTGTCGAAATCCGGGAGGACTTGGCCTTGGGCGGGAGGGATTGCTTCGCTCCTTCAAGGCTTGAAGGGGAGACTCGATATCCCAAACCTGCACCTCCTTCGCTCGTTGTGCTTCGGGAAGTTGCCCCGGGTAATTCTAGGTGCGCCTTCGGCGCATCCCACCCGTTGGTTGCGGCGATGCCGCGATGGGCTGCTCTGACTTGCCCCGTTGGGGCAATAGCTATTGCTGCGAGATGCGGCCTGACCCACATAGTTGACGGAGGCCCGCCAAGTCCAGAATCCAAGTCCAGAATCCAAGTTCAGAATCAAGTAAAGGACAAGTACAGCTCACGCCAATTGGAAAAGATTTGACTCGCGCAGGATGGTTGTGGCAGGTTTTCGCAGTTTACGCACACTTCGCGAACACCTCCCTCCCGATTGGGGGGCCGGAAGCGCTCGGGGAGCGCACGCCGAGCAAAAAAGTAGCCCATGGGCGGGGAAACCCATGGGCTGTGGCAGGGGGGAGGGAGGTGTTCGCTTCCCTTGCGGGAAGCGAGGGGATAAACGGAGCCCGTTGCGGGGGGCTGGGCTCCGTAGGGGATACTCAGACGGCGCTTCAATTGTGGGGGAAGCGCTGCGTTTCTCCGCCTTCGCCGCCCTCTATCTTAGGAAACCAATTCGGTCAGGGGTCTATTTCTGCCCGCGCGACTTTTTGCTCGCAAAATCTGGACATTTGTTGAGCGCAATTCGCGCCTGAAACCCACTAATTTCTTAATTCACGGGTATGCGCACTCCAAGTCACTGGGCGCGAAATCGAACGCGAAGATTCGGGGATTGGCGCCGGCCGGAACGCGTGGAGCACCTACGCCGTAGAAATCAGGGGAAGGCGACGATGGGCAGCCCGAGCACGGCGTTTATCGCCAGCTGCACATCGAGCGCATTGAGTTCACCGTCCGCGTTGATGTCCGGCCTCACGGACTGGGGGAAAGCGATTCCCAGGGCCGCGTTCGTCACGAGCTGTACATCGATGGCGTTGGCCACCCCGTCGCCGTTGATGTCGCCCGGCACGACGGCGAAGACAGCGTCGACGAAGGCATCCACCCGGGCCAGAAAGACCGGATCCGCCGTGGCGGCCACTTTGGCCGTCAACCCATCCGGCACGGCGAGCGAGGATTCGTTCCAGCGGTCAAGCACGGTCGTGCCATCCCCGAGGGGCACATGCCCCCCGACGCGGCTATTCAAGTTCGCTCGCTCTTCATCGTACAGTCCGGTAAGCACATCGAATATGACGCCCGTGGTTTCCTCTATGCAGACCGTCTTGAAGAGATTTGCGGGGTTGTCCACGCAACCCCACAGGGTGATGGCATCAATGGTCTGGTCGTAGAGAATGCGGCGCTCCGCCCGGGTCTCGCCGACGCCCTCGGGCAGATCGATGAGCCCCAGGGTGACAATGATGGTTTCGAGCAGGTCAGGCAGACTCAAGCGAAGCAGATTGATCAGCGGCTCAAAGCCCTGCAGCTCCGTTCCCTGAAAGGCCCCGGGAGACACTGTGATGCGCTCGGTCTTCAGGCGCGTTGACATATGGGTGACGGCATCGCGCACATGGGGGTCGCCGGCGTGGAACAAGGCTTCCAGCAGGGCCATCTGCGCGTAATCTGGCACGCCATCCTGCCCGAAGTCGTATATGTCCTCCGTGCCATCGGGCACTGCCCCAGGGCAGTCAATGTCCTCGTTGTTGCCGGGCGACTGGTCTCCCGCCGAGCCGATCTCGAACTCCAAGGCATTGGCCAAGGCAGTGACTGCCGCACGCAGGTCCGCCAATTCGGCACGCGCAGGCAGGGCAAAGCCCGCTGCGGTCGTGGCGAGCACGAGCGCAGGCAGCCATGCACACGGCAACCATGCACGATATGGGGGGGATTTTAGCACCATCACACCATGTGTCATCCTGTCGCGACGCACAAAGTTGCACTCCACGCCAGGCCCCTGTCCCAAGCGCACTCCAAGCCTTGCCCCTGATCCGCTAGCCTACCCCAAATCCGGCAAATTCACAAGGGGCTTGGTGTGCCCGTGGTGACCGGCCTTGTGTTGTCCACGCGAAACGCGCTAGCCTGATCCCATGCGTTCCCAGGGCGCTGGATGTCATCCGCGCCCTGCTCGTGCAACTTGACCCGTCCAACTTGCTGCGAGTTTCCTTCTCAGCTCAACACCTCAAGGAGTGTTTCTCCCGTGATCGTGATTGTTCGCCGTGTCGTCGTCGTGTTGCTTGTCGTGGTACTGCTGATGGTCGCCCAGCGCCAACTGCGCGGGCCGATCCGCACTTGGTACGCCAACACCTTCTACACCCGCATCGCCGTTGACCTTGCGACGAATCAGCCGGATCACATCCTGTTGTCGTGGAATGGGGACCCGGCCACGACGCAGGCGGTGAACTGGCGCACGGCCACCACCGTCAACGGGGGCTGGCTCGAGGCATATCCGGCCGAGGGGAGCGCAGAGCAAGCCACGCGGGTGGATGCCACCTTCGTTGTGCTTGAGGACCGTCTGCTCGAAAACGACCCCGTGGTGCATCGCTTCACCGCGAGCCTGGAGGGCTTGGCGCCCGGTACGGAATACCAATATCGAGTCGGAACGGATCAGGGCACGATGAGCGATTGGTTGCAGTTCACGACGGCCCCGGCAACGGTCGAGCCGTTTTCATTCATCTACATGGGCGATGTGCAGAATGGCATTGGCGAGTGGGGGGATCTGCTGCAGGCCTCGTGGGAGCGGCATCCCGAGACGGCCTTTTACCTCATCGCGGGTGACCTCGTGAACGAGGGGCGTTGGCGAAACGAGTGGGATGAGTTCTTTGGAGAGGCCAAGGGCGTGTTCGACCGCGTGCCCTTGATGCCTTGCCTGGGCAACCATGATGTCGACCCTGCGGGCAATGCCGTGGCCTACCTGGCCGCATTTGCGTTGCCCGAGAACGGACCCGAGACCCTTGAGCCCCAGCGCTCGTATCACTTCGAGTACGGCGGCGTACTGTTCGTGGTGCTGGATTCGATGTCGCCGATTCGCCAACAGAACGAATGGCTGGAAGAGGTGCTGGCCGGGTCCGATGCCACCTGGAAGCTCGTGATGTTCCATCATCCCGTGTATTCCGCCTCGGACCGGCGCGACAACCCCCAGATTCGCCGAGAGTGGGCGCCGATACTGGAACGGCACGGCGTGGAAATTGCCTTTCAGGGACACGACCACGGGTATCTGCGCACGCATCCCGTCAAGGATGGGGCGATGGTCGACGAGGGCGGCACGATCTACCTCATCACCGTGGCGGGCACGAAGTACTACCGAACCCAACACTCGTACGACTTCACGGCCAAGGCCTTCGTCGAGACCAGCACCTACCAGGTCATCGACATCGAGACGAACCCGGATCGCTTGCGGTACCGCGCCTTTGACCTCGACGGTACGCTCTTGGACGAGTTTACCATCGAGAAGTAGCGGCAGACCGATTACGCGAGCATCATCGACCCGACGAAGTCCACGACATCTTCCTGATTGGCCGCGGAAAGTTCGGCCAATTGCTCGGGTACCAGTCCCAGCGCAAGGCAGGACACGCGCTCCCGGCGCTCGTCTACCTCGCGATCGCCCTCCTGCGCGAACCCGCACTGGCGGGCAAGGGCGATTCCCAGCACCAACTGGTGGCCCAGGCGGCAGGAAGCCGGCGTGGGCGCCAGGTGCGGCGCCCGCTGGTAGAGCGTCGAGGCGAGCACCGCCGGCGGCATGCCCCAGTGCTGGAGCACCAGCATGCCGAGCAGCGGGCCGTATCGGTCCATGAGCTGCAGGTAGCGATCTTCATGTTCGCTCAATCGCTGAATGGCGAAGTCGGGCTCGGTGGCGAGGATCTGCACCAGCAGCGTTTGGCCCACCGCATGGGTCAACCCCGCGAGGAAGGCCATCTCCGCATCCGGGGATTGCGTCGCCCGCGCAAGGGCCCGTGCGCAGAATCCCGTCGCCACGGAGCGATTCCAGATTGCGTTCATCCGATCGCTGAGTTCCTGGCGTGGGCATCGGAACGCGGCGGCGCACTGCACGCGCCACACCACATTGGCGATTTCCTTCATCCCCAGCCGGACGCAGGCCGTGCGCGCCTCGTCGATATGGCTCGTGCCGCGGTACATCGCGCTGTTGGCCACCTTGAGCAAGTGCAATGTCAGTGTCGCGTCCCGTTCCACGGCGGACACGATGTCATCCAAGTCGCTGATTGGGTCGTGAATGAGCGCCAGCACCTGCTGAAACACCCCCGGCAGCACCGGGAGGGAGTCCAAACGCGCGGGTACGGCCGCAAACACCCGCTCCGCCACCGTGCCGTTTGCCGCCTCCGAGCGCACATCGGGCTGGCCGGGTGCGGCAATCGGCGCCATGTCGGCTTCAAGGAAGAGCACCGCATTGCGGCAACTGATGCACCCGATTACCTGGGGCAGGGCGCCCAAGGGCATTCGGAGAGGCTTTTCACAGTGCGGGCAACGAGGATTCCGGGAGGAATCGTGGCTCTCCACCGGCTGCTGCGCATTGTCGTATGCGTGTGTAGTGTTGTTCATGGCAGATCCCCTTATCCCCCTCTAACCCTTGTTCTACAAAACAGCAGGTGCTGTTGTCAAGAGTTTTCTCGGGCCCGCCACAAGACCCCCGCACAACCCCCACAGCGTGCGAAGCTTGATTTCCAGACGCCGTTCTGTTTCGATCCGGAAGAACAACCATCAGGAATCACGCGCGTTGGATGTCATTCGTACCGAGAACTTGACCAAAATCTACCCCCGCCACATCGGGCGTGCCCATGGCCGCTCGCTGGACAGCCTTACGCTGACCGTCGGGGCAAACGAGGTATTTGGCTTCCTTGGCCGCAACGGCGCCGGGAAAACGACGACGATCAAGATCCTGTGCAGCCTTCTGCGGCAGACCTCCGGAACGGCCGAGGTGATGGGGCAACCGGCGCGTTCCCGCGCGGCCCGCCGCCAGATTGGCTACCTGCCGGAGAATCCCTACTTCTACGAATACCTCACGCCACGCGAGACACTCGAGTTTTACGGCCGTCTGCATGGGCTCTCGCGCCAGGAGCGCGATGGGGAGTGGCAGAAGCTTTCCGAGATGCTCGATCTCCGCGACATCGCCGATCAGCGTGTGCGCGGGTTCTCAAAGGGCATGCGCCAGCGATTGGGATTCGCCGTGGCCCTCGTGGGCAACCCGCACTTGTTGATTCTGGATGAGCCCATGAGTGGCCTCGACCCGCTCGGCCGCCGCATGGTGCGCGAGTTGATCCTGCGCCTGCGGGACGAGGGCAAGGCCGTCTTCTTCAGTTCCCATGTGCTGGGGGATGTCGAGCAGATTTGCGATCGCGTCGGCATCCTGGTGCAAGGCAAGCTGGTGGACCAGGGGGCCATCGCCACGCTGCTGCGCCGCGAAGTGCAACGGGTGGAGGTGATCATCGAGGGACTGGAGGAAAGTGCCATCGCATCCTTGGCGGCCGGGGCCGAGTCGCACCGGATTTCCGAGGCGGGCTGCCACTTCATGATGGGCGATCTCGATACGGCCAACGCATTGGCCGAGCAGGCCATCCGCGCCGGCGGACGCCTGGTCGAGTTCAGCCCGGTGAAAGAGCGGCTCGAGGACTACTTCATGCGCCGTCAAATTACCGCGGAGGCGGCCTCATGAGGACTTTGTCATGAGGACTTTGGCCATCGCCCGCAACACCTTCCGCGAGGCCGTGCGCGACAAGGTGCTCTATGTGCTGCTGTTCTTCGCCGCGGCGGCCATCATTGGTTCCAAGGCCCTCGGCTGGGTGAGCATGGGGCAGGACATCAAGATCATCAAGGACATTTCACTCGCGTCGATATCGGTTTTCGGCGTTTTGATCGCCATCTTCGTCGGCACCAGCCTCGTCTACAAGGAAATCGACAAGCGCACGATCTACACCATCGTCTGCTGTCCCATTCACCGCTATGAGTTCGTACTCGGCAAGTACTTCGGCCTCTCCGCCCTGCTGGGCGTCGTTGTGTTGGTGATGACCGGCGTCGCGGCGGTGTATGTGCTCGTCATGGGCGGCGAGCTGCACGGTGTGTTCTTCCTTGCCGCCCTGCTGATTTACGCGCAACTGCTGCTCATTACCGCCTTCGCGGTGCTGCTGTCATCCCTCACCTCGCCCATCCTCGGGGCGATTATCGTGTTCTGCATCTTCGTGCTCGGCCATGCGGTCGAGATTCTGCGCGACCTGCCGCCCCAGCTCGAGGGCACCACGGCCGCCAGCGTGCTCGCCACGGCCTACTATGTGGTGCCGAATCTCACCAACTTCGACATCAAGGCGCAGGCGGCCAATGGCGTCGCCGTCGATCCCGGCTATGTCGCATGGGTCCTCCTCTATGGCCTGGTCTACACCGCCGGTGTGCTCGTGTTCGCGGCGCTGGCCTTCGAGGACAAGGATGTATGAGGCTGCGCTGGGTCATCGTAGCGCCGGTCACGGGTCTCGTCATGCTTTTCCTCGTGGTGCAGATTCAGTTCCGGCTGGATGAGCAGCGCACGCGGGTATTCGACCAGGAACTCCTCTACCTGCCCAACGAGCACCTGTTGACCCACTTCACCGCGGGCATGGGCCCGGTCATCGCGGACATGCTCTGGTTGCGGGCGCTGTCGTATACCGTCGAGGAATTCCAAGGCGACGGCCGCTTCACCTGGCTTTCGCAGATGGGCGATGTGATGACCCGCCTCGACCCCTATTTCCTCGGGGCCTACCGCTATACGGGCATGTTCCTCGCCGCGTTGAAGGCCGACGACGACGCCTCGATCGAGCTGTTGAAGCGAGGAATCGAGCACAACCCCAAGGCTTGGGAGTTGCCCCACGAGATCGCCATGGTCTACATGACCAACCGGCGCGATATGCCGGAGTCAGCCGAATTGGCGGCCTTGTGGTTGCAGGCTTCTGACGCAACGGGCACGGCCCCCGCCCGTGTGCGCGCAACGGCCCAGGGCCTGATGCAGCAGCACCGCATGGCCGACCTCGAGCGGGCCATGTGGGAGGGCATCCTGCTTTCCGCCACGGACGAATTCGAGCGGGCCATCGCCGAGCGAAAGCTCCAGGAGTTGGTGATTCGCGAGAATGTTGAGCTGCTCAACCAGGCTTCCCAGCACCACGCGGAGATCACCGGCGCCACGCCTACCGGTTTCGATGATCTCGTGGCGGCGGGCATTCTTCGCGAGGCGCCCGGCATGACCGATCCCCTCGGCGGCGAGTACTTCTTCGATGCCGATGGGGCGGTGCAGAACACCACCCTGCTCAACCTCGCCGTTGACCAGATCATCAGCCGCATGCAAGGGCGCATTCGTCATTTTGAGCGGGAGGAGGGCCGGCCGCCCCAGAGCCTTGATGAACTCGTGCTGCATGGGTACCTCCGGCGAATTCCCGAGCACCCCTTCCCCGAACGCTCCTGGCAGTACAATCCCGCCACGGGCGCCGTTAGGTGACCGAGGCCGCCCCGAGTCGCACCGAATATCCGAGGCGGGCTGTGCGAATCCTCCTGGCGGCATCGGCCGTTTGGTTGGTGCTGGCCATCTTTCCGCTCGCGCGGGATGTCACCCTCATCAAGGTCGTCGGGTTTCAGGCCCTGATTTTTCTCGCCGCGCTCCTCGCATGGCGCAACGGCAGAAAACGAAATGAACCTGCGCGCGAGGGCTTGCGCCTTCATGCGCCCCTCGCACTTGCGGCAGCCTTATTTGCACTGTTTCTCCTCGCAGCGGCGCCATTCGCGACGAATCCGGGACATGCCTTCATGGAGTTGGCCCGACTTCTGCCCGGAATCGTCGCATTCTTTCTGGCTATGTACGCATTCCGCAGTCCGGCGGATGTGATTCCGCTGGTGACCGCCACCGCGGCAGCCCTCACGCTCGCGTCGCTCTACGGCATTCTCCAGTGGCTCGGGTGGGACCCCTTTCCATGGGGCGCCGTGACGAGCCAGGACTTCGCGCTCTTGCGCCGCGCACCGGCCACTTACGGCAACCCCAACCTCGCCGCCCATGCAATCATCCTCGGCATTCCACTCGTAGTCCTCCTGATTTCGATGGGCCGATGGTGGGCACTGGCGTTCTTGCCTGCGCTGCTGTTTCATTTGGCGTTGAATGGCACGCGCGGCGCGCTTCTCGGCCTCGCCTTTGCCATCCTCATGACCGGCGTCGCGTGGGGACTCAGCCGCCGCGCACAGGCATTGCCCAGGAACGCCGCCTTAGCGGCGGGCGTTGTGGTGCCCATCATCATTGCCGTCATGACCGGGGCCGCGGTTCTCGGCCTGACACAACTGCGTACCGGTTCGCCTGTCCCGTCCGACTCCACCCTCACCCTGCGTTTTCACGCCATGCACGGTGCGGCCGAGATGATTCGCGACCGCCCCGTCATTGGGCATGGGCCCGGCCACTTCGTGATCGACAACGCCCCCTACTGGACAACGCACGAGCAGACCCGCTACGCCGAGATCGGCCGCCGCAACGCCCGCGTCCACAACGAACCCCTCGAGATTGCGGTGCAAGGGGGACTTATCGCGGGCGCGTCCTATCTTGCCCTGATGGCGCTCGCAATCGTGCAGGGATTGGCGATGGCGATACGGGCGTCGGACCCGGCCCAACGGCGTATCGGCCTCGCCTTTGCCGCCGTCTTTGCGGCATTCGCGGTGGATGGCCTGTTCGGGTTCAACCTGCATGCCCCCGTATCGGGCGGTTTATTTTGGCTGTTACTCGGGGCCTTCGCCGGACTCCATGCGCAACCGTGGGCCGATGCACGCGGACTCCGTTTTGCCCCACGCGTATGGCCAGCCATGGCCGGCGCATCCGCGGTTGCCCTCGTGCTCGGGGGGATGGCGTTTGCCTCCAGCGTGTACGCCCTGCGCGGAGATGGCGCGCTCACCCATGGCGAACCCGAGGCCGCGCATCGCCAATACGAGGTCGCGCGGCAATTGCACCCTTGGGATTGGCGCATCCAGCAGTCCCTCGGCGGACTGATGCTGGACCAATCGTATTTTGGATCAGCGGCGGGCCATTTCGAGGAGGCCCTCGCGTTGCACCCGAATGACCCGGCGAGCATGGTGGGACTCGGGCGCGCGCAGGCGTACCAAGCGGCCGCGTTGGAATCGGAAGGCATGGACGGATACCGGGAGGCGGAGCGCGTGGGCCTCGATGCCGCCTTGCGCGCGCAGGCGTTGAGCCCATCCCTTGCAGAGGCCGCCCTCGTGCGCGCTCTCATTGCAGCGAATCAGGTCGCGCGTGAGCAGCAAGGCCAAGGGTTCGAGGCGGCGGCGCAGGAGGCGAGCGAGGCGGCGGAGGCCTTGCTCGCGCTCGAGCCTGTCGCCATGCATCAGGCGTGGCAACTCGCCGCGAATGCCCGGGCTGCCAACGGGGATCTACCCGGCACTTTCGAGGCCTTCGCCATGGCGCTGACGCACGAACCATCCGCCGAGCGCACATGGCGCGCGATGGATGCATTCGCCCACTCGACCGGCCGCTACGGGCCCTACCTGGACAGCGTGCGCTGGCGCGAGGAGCGATTGCGCCTGGAGCACGCGGAAGCCGCAACGGAGCGGGCCACCATGGCCATTCGCCGTGCCGAGGCCGTCGCCTCGGGGTATCGCGCGCCCGCACAGGTGAGTGCGGCGTTTCAGGACGCGGCCAGCATCGAGCCGCTGTTGCCCGGATTGTGGCCTGCGTTCTATGCGTTTTCCCGGCACGCGGAGAGGATGCCGCCGTTTCGGGTGGCCGTCCTGGCAGCGGGGGAAGCGCTCGCAGAGGTGACGACGCCGGAAACCCTGTCCATTCGCATTGCGGCCTTGGCCGCGCAAGGGGGAGAGGCCATTGCGGCCGCCGCGGAAAACTGCTACCAGGCCATCGCCTTCAACCTCCAGCAGCGGGAAGCGCCCGAGGTGCGCGAGGAATTCGGTTGGGTGTGGGAGTTCGTTCTAGGGGAGACCACACGCCTGCCGGAAAGCGATGAAACCAGCGCGCTCGTTCTCCTTCGCATGGGGATGGCCGCAAGCTTGCTCGGGGACGATGCGCGCGCGGTAGAGGTGTTCGCTTCCGCCGCTCCCGACTTGCCGCGTGAACCTCGCGTGGAGTGTCTGCGTCAACTCGCCGCTGCGGCGATGCGTCTAGGCCAGGGGGAGCGTGCCTTGGATGCCTTGGCACAGGCCGTGACTCTCGCACCGGAGAATCTTGGCGCACGCTTGGAACAGGCCCGCGCCCTTGCCGCCGCTGGCTCCAGGGAAGCGGCACGCCATGCGTACACGCGCATTCTCGCGGACTTTCAATTCGATCCGGAAAACCGTGCGCGGCTCGAGGCGGAGATGGCGCAAGTTGCGGGAGTTTAGTCCGTGGCGACGCGCGCGAAAGCGCCTTCCGCGCCGCTGATGCAGCCCTCGTGCGAACACATCGCGCTATCGGTATTGACCCATTCGCCGCCCTGCTTCACATACTGGTAATCGACGGCTTGCAGGATTTCCGTACCCGTAGCTCCCATGGGCCGCGCGAAGGTCGTGATCTTGCCGAAGGCTTGCCCGAAGAGCACAAACTCGCGCCCAACCGTGACGGTGTAGGCCACCTCGTGTTCGCCATCGCGGTAGGTTTCCGCGTGCTGTTCGGCGTATGCGATTAACTCGCTCTTGAGCACCATGCCTTGCACAAGCGACACGCCCGCCAGGATGACCACGGCTGCCAGCATGGCCAAGAGAACCTTGGTGCGAATAGTTGAAGCGCTTTTCATGCCCGATTCCTCCTCACTCGTTGCCGAGTCTATTCACGAATTTGGTGACTTGGTGTTACCCATGGGTATACCACGCTGTGAGGGCGTCCGTCACCCGTTCCACCTCGGCATCCGACAGAAACGGGTGAAGGGGAATCGATACGACCTCGTTGGCGGCCGCCTCCGCGTGCGGAAAACTCCCCGCTCCCAACCCAAGGGCGTCGAACGCGGGCGTTCGGTGCAAGGCATGGGGATAGTGAATCCCCGTCTCGATCCCCAGTGACCGCATATGGTTACGAAAGGCGTCGCGTTGCGCTGCGCGAACCACGAACAGGTGGCGGGCGGGCGTACACCCCTCCGGCGGGCGCACCGGGCGAAGGCGCTCCGAGCCCTGCAGGGCTGTCTCGTAGGCATTCGCAATTTCGCGCCGCCGCTCGTTCCACGCCGCCAGGTGAGGCAGTTTTGCCGAGAGAATCGCCGCCTGCAACTCATCCAACCGCGAGTTGACGCCCTCCTCCAAGGGGTAATCCCGCTCGGCGCCGTAGCCATAGTTTCGAAGCCGGCGGACGCGCTCGGCCACCGCCGCGTCGCGCGTTACCACGGCCCCGCCGTCGCCATACGCGCCGAGGTTCTTGGTCGGATAAAAGCTGAAGGCCGCGGCATCGCCCAGCGTTCCGGCGGGTTGCCCATTCCACGCTGCGCCGTGTGCTTGCGCGCAATCCTCGATGAGCGCGACCCTGTGCGATGCGCACACGGAGGCAATCGCATCCATCGGGGGCACCGAGCCATAGAGGTGCACCACGAGCACGGCATCGGCCCCTTGCGCGTCGAGCGACGCGTCCAGGATGGCGGGGTCCACCAGCAACGATTCCGCCCCGCAGTCCATCACGGCGATGTCCGCGCCGCTCATCCGGATACCCATCCACGAGGGCGCGCAAGTGTTCGGAGTCGTCAGCACGCGCTTGCCCGGCCCGATGCCGAGCGCCCGCAGCGCCAGCGCGATCGCATCCGTGCCCGAGGCGCAACCGATCGCTTCGCACGCACCACCCAGCGTTGCGGCGAATGCACGCTCGAAGGCCGCCCCTCGCTCGCCAAGCACAAACCAGCCGCTGGTGAGGCAATCGCGCACCGCCGCGTCGATCTCGAGCCCGATCGCGGCATACTCGCGCTTGAGGTCGCCCAATGGGATCACGGTATCGGGATTCTGAGAATTCATGTGCGGGATTATGCGCGAAGCGGGCACGGCATGCGAGCCACACGCCACGCGGATTCATCCGTCCGGTGGTTTCATGGCTACGGATGCGTAGGTTTCGAACGAAATTGCCCTACGAACTCGTAGGAAGTCGCGCGCCTTCTGGTAGCCCGCGTGGATTCGAATCGATGGAGGCACGCTTTGTGCACAATCCGCGCGATATCCCTAAGTATTTTTTGAAAGAGTACTTGGTACGCCTACGAAGGATTCGGACGGTTGGCGGCGCATTCGAGTGGCTGTGATGGCATTGCCCTTGCTCCCTCGACACGCATACGAGTGCGATAAAAGATCGACGCACGGTGCATTCTGGGTTTCGTGTCGCTCGTACGCTGGGCTATACTGCATGCCTGCATGGTGCGCTTTACCCTCGGGAGACACTCGTGATGAAGAAAGTTGAAGCCATCGTCAAGCCGTTCAAGCTTGAGGAGATTAAGGAGGCCTTGTCCGCCGTGGGCATCCAGGGCCTCACGGTCTCCGAGGTCAAGGGATTCGGGCGGCAGAAGGGCCACAAGGAGCTGTACCGCGGCGCGGAGTATGTCGTGGAGTTTCTGCCCAAGGTGAAGCTCGAGGTGGTCGTGCCCGATGACAAACTCCAGTCCGTGCTGGACGCCATCATGAAGGCGGCCTCCACCGGGCGAATCGGCGATGGAAAGATTTTTGTCTCGCCCGTGGAGGATGCGGTGCGCATTCGCACAGGCGAGTCGGGCGAGGTGGCCATCAGTTAGGTGGGGGGCTCGGGGCAATCCCGCGTGCATCCGCCGCGACAAGTCCGCCGCGACAAGGGAGAGAGCCATGCATAAGGACTACACACCGAAGCAAGTCATCGAGTTCATCCAGAAGGAGGGCGTGAAGTTCGTCGACTTCCGTTTCCAGGATTTCCCCGGCATGCAACAGCACTTTGGCGTGCCCGCGGGCGAGGTGGATGAAAGCACCTTCGAGGAAGGGCTCGGTTTCGACGGTTCCAGCATCCGCGGGTGGCAGGCGATCAATGAATCCGACATGCTCGTCATGCCGGATCCGCGCACGGCGACGATCTGCCCCTTCACCGAGCTGAAGACGCTCATCCTCTACTGCAACATCCTCGATCCCATCACGAAAGAGAAGTACTCGCGCTGCCCGCGCTGCGTGGCGGAGAAGGCCTACAACTATCTCCTCTCCACCGGCATTGGTGACCAAGCCCTCTTTGGGCCCGAGGCGGAATTCTTCATTTTCGATGACATTCGCTACTGGAACGCGCCGAACAACTCGGGGTATCTGGTGGACAGCGTCGAGGGCATCTGGAACTCAGGGCGCGAAGAAGGCCCGAACCTCGGCTACAAGCTGCGGCACAAGGAGGGGTATTTCCCGTTGCCCCCGGCCGATTCCACCAACGACCTGCGCAAGCGCATGGTGCAGACCATGCTCGATTGCGGCATCCCCGTGGAGTGCGAGCACCACGAGGTGGCCACCGGCGGCCAGGCCGAGATCGACATGCGCTTCGGCCCGATGGTCGACATGGCCGACATGCTGATGCTCTACAAGTACATCGTCAAGAACACCGCCTTCCAGTACGGCAAGACGGCCACCTTCATGCCCAAGCCCCTGTTCAGCGATAACGGCTCGGGAATGCATGTGCACATGTCCATCTGGAACGAGGGCAAGCCCTTGTTCGCCGGGGACAAGTACGCCGGCTTGAGCCAGGAGGCGCTGTGGTTCATCGGCGGGCTGCTCAAGCATGCCAAGGGGCTCGTGGCCATCACCAACCCCACCACCAACTCCTACAAGCGCCTGGTGCCCGGCTTCGAGGCGCCCGTCAACATCGCCTACTCCGCCCGCAACCGCTCCGCCTGCTGCCGCATCCCCATGTACAGTGCCAGCCCCAAGGCCAAGCGCGTCGAGTTCCGCATCCCCGATCCCTCCTGCAATCCGTACCTCGCCTTTTCCGCCATGCTCATGGCCGGATTGGACGGCATCCAGAACAAGATCGACCCGGGGTCCCCGATGGACAAGAACCTCTACGACCTGCCGCCGGAGGAAAAGGCGCAGATCGAGCAGACCCCGGGCAGCCTGGCCGAGGCCTTGGATCACCTCGAGGCTGACCACGAGTATCTCCTTCAGGGCGATGTGTTTACCAAGGATGTGCTGGAGACCTGGATCGACTACAAGCGCCAGAACGAGGTCCTTCCCATCAACCTGCGCCCTCACCCCTACGAGTTCTACCTCTACTTCGACTCGTAGCGCCTGGCCCACCGGGAGAACGCGCCCCATTGGGGTGCTGACAACATCCCCCGTCCGGAATCGCCCGGGCGGGGGAAATTTTTCTTTGCGCGGCGAGGAATCTATGCTATAAGGGATAGTGCACCGGGGGTAGCGTAGCTAGAGGAGAGGGTGAGCAAGTCTGTCCAATGGACGAACTTCAAGACGCGCTAGCAGCACTATTCGCACTTCGACTCCTCCGGGTCGAGGCCGGGTCCGTGCATGCCACACTCGATGACAAGGGCGAGGAAGGCCTGCGTCTCGGCGCCCGTCTAGCCCAATCCGGCGCGGTCAGCGATGAAAACGGCGCCCTTGTCGACACCCTCGCGCACGACCTCATCCGTTTCTGCTACCACGATCTCTCCACCGCGTTCGCCCTGTTCGGTGGCATCGAGGAAGCGGAGAAGGACCTCGGACGCCCGATCGATCTGTCCAAGGCCGCCGAGGCCGCCACCAAGCCCATGGAGATGGGCCTTTCCTCGTCGACGGTCAGCTGGCATGTCACGCTCGAGGAGTTGCCCGGCCGCTACACGCACATCTCCGAGCATGCGCAGGGCGGCATGGGGCGCGTGCTCATCGTGAGCGACACGAACATGGGCCGCGATGTGGCCCTAAAGGAATTGCTGCCGCCCTCCGAGGCCTCGACCGTCAGCGCGGAGAGCCCCGCGCGCACCGTGGCCGCGATCGCCGCCCGCTTCCTGCAGGAGGCCCGCGTCACCGCCCAGCTTGAGCATCCCGCCATCGTGCCGGTCTACGAACTGGGCCGGCGCCGCAACGGCACGCTCTATTACACCATGAAACTCGTTCGGGGCAAAACGCTCGCCAAGCGCCTCGAGGAATGCAAAACGCTCGTTGATCGGCTCGAATTGCTGCCGCATTTGCTCGATTTGTGCCAGGCCATGGCGTACGCCCACAGCCGCGGCGTCATCCACCGTGACCTCAAGCCTTCCAACATCATGGTGGGCGAGTTCGGCGAAACCGTCGTGCTCGACTGGGGCATCGCCCGCGTACGCAACGAGCCCGACAGCATTGCCGACGATATCCGCGAGACGACGGCCCTCGTGTGGCAGGGGCTCGACACACCGCCCCGCACCGCCTACGGCTCCGCCATCGGCACGCCGCACTACATGTCGCCCGAGCAGGCCCAGGGCCGGCTCGATGAGATCGACGAGCGCTCGGATGTGTACTCGCTCGGCGTGATCCTCTTCGAAATCCTCACCGGGCGCGTGCCGCACATGGGCGAGACCATGAGCGAGGTCATCCGGCGCGTGTCCGACGAGCCGCCGCCGGATCCGATCAGCCTGGAGAAGGATATCCCGCCGGAACTGGCGGGCATCTGCCGCAAGACCCTCGCGCGCAAGCGTGGCCATCGCTATCCCTCCGCGCAGGACCTCGCGGCCGACATTCGGCGCTTCCAATCCGGCCTGTTGGTCAAGGCCTACGCCTACAAGCCGTGGGAAACCCTCGCGATCCTCTACCGGCGCTACCGGACGCCCATCAACGCTGCCGCGCTCGCCACTGCGGCCATTCTCATCACCTTCGCCGTGGCCTTTGTGCAGGTGTGGCAAGCCAATGAGGCCGAACGCGCCGCACGCATCGTCGCGGAGCAGGCCGAGCAAGACGCCCTCGACGCCCGCGATGTCGCCCGGCGCGAGGCCTACACCGCGGGCATGCAGCTCGCCAGCGTGCAGGCCCAGAACAAGCGCTACCGACTCGCCACGAACGCCCTGCTTGCCGCCGATGAGGACCTGCGCGGCTGGGAATGGGGATACCTCTACGGCAGCGCCAACCGCCATGTGATCGAGTTGGGCCCGCACGAGGGATTCGTCTTTCGCGCCTCGTTCATGCCCAACCCGGACCGGGTCCTCACGCTAAGCTCGGAAAAACGCGTCCATGTGTGGGATTGGCGGACCGAAACCGAGCTTTACTCCTTCTCCACCGAGCCCCAATGGCTGCGCGACGCCAAGCCCGCCCCCGATGGCGCCACCCTCGGCGTGACCGACGGGGCTGGCACCCTTTTCGTGCTCGACGCCGCCACCGGCGACATCATGCACCAGCGCCAGGCCCATGAGGGCTTTGCGAACAGCATCGCCTTCTCGGCCGATGCCAGTGTTGTCCTGAGCGGCGGTACGGACGGAACATCGCGGCTTTGGTCCTGGCCCGCGCTCGAGCCGATCACCGAATTTACGGCGCCTACTCCGATGGTGGTCCATTCCCTCCTCACCGCCGATGGCCGTGTCGCCATCGCCCGGACGCATGAGGGCCGCGTGCAGGCATGGGATGTGGACACCGGTACTTCCATCCTCGAGACGGCCTGCCGCCTGATGGAGTTGCACCCCACCGAGCCCTGGCTGCTCGTGGCCACCGACACCGTCACGGCCTACGACCTGTCCAACGGCGCCGTGCTCTGGCGTGCCCCGAGCGACCTGCGTGACCCCAGCCGTGTGCGCTACTCCGAAGGCGGAAGATGGGCCTTGGTCGGATACAGCGAGGGCACCGTGCGTCTCTTCGCCGCTGCCACCGGCGCCGCTGGCAACACGCTGAACCTTGGCGAGTCGGTCGGCGACATGACCACCAACGCCGATGACACCATTCTGGCAGTCAACTCCGGCCTGGGCCTCGTGCGCGTGTGGGACCTCGCCACCACCCGCGAGCGCAATTCGATGACGGGCCACCTCGGTGGGATTGCCCGCGCGATGCCCCATCCCACCGATCCGCTGATCCTCACCAACTCCAGCGATGGCACCGCCCGCATCTGGCTGGCAGACGACGAGCGCCTGTTCTTCGCCTCGGCCGATGCCAATGCCCTGCTCCATGACCTCGGTCGCGACGAAAGTGGAGGCCGATTTGCTGTTTCCGGAAACCAACTCGGGCTCGTGGTCATGGATCTGGACCAGCGGAAGCCGATCATGCGGGCCGATGCGCTCGGTACGAATCTCCGCCAACCCTTCGCCATGGCACCCGCGGGCGACCGTGTCGTGCTTGGCGTGGACGGCATCACGCCCCTCGTGCTTTCCATTCCGAATGGCGAAGTCATCGCGCGGCTCCCGGCACACCCCGGCGGCATTCGAGCCCTTGCGGTCAGTCCCGACGGCAGCGCCGTTGCCACCGCAGGCTGGGGGGATCCCATCCGAATCTGGAATATTTCGACCGGGGAACTCATCCAGACATTCGTAGACTCCTCGCCCCCGGTTAGTGTCCTCGCCTATTTTCCCGATGGGGAGCGGATGGCGGCCGCCGCGGCGGGCGGTGAACTCCACCTGTGGAACGCGGGGACCGGCGAACTACTGCGCACCTTGGAGGGCACGGGAAGAATCACCCAGCTCGCCATTTCACCCGATGGCAACGCGATTGCCATCGGCACCGGCGACGGAGAAATCGGCCTTTGGAATCTCGACCGGGACGAGGCGACCGTCTTCCTCGCGCTGGACGCCGAAGGCCTGCCCCTTCCCCGCGGGCATAACCCCATCGTCACCGGCTTGGCCTTCGTGCCCGATGAAGAGCGCCTCTTGTCCGCCGGCTCTGACGGTGTCGTCAATATCTGGGATACCCGCACCGCCCGCCTTGTGCTGGCCGCGCCCATTCCCGGCGTGCGCCTCCATGGGGTCGAGGTGCTGCCGGAAACCGGGCACGCCGTCCTCGCCGATGGGTATGGACGCGCCCACCTTCTCAGCGCACCGCCCGTCCGCGTCGCCGCGCTCGGGGCGGACCCCGCCATTCCCTATCACGAGGCCTTCGCCCAGTACCGCCGCGCCCGGCGCGACGGCCTCCTTGAGCGCATGGGGCCCGCACCCAACCCGGACCGCATCCACTGGTACACCGCGGCCGATCAGCACGCCGCGGCCGCCGCTGCCCTCCAGACCCGCATGGCGAGCGGACCGTTCGCCATCGGCCGTGCTGAGCTCGACGACGGCGCCGCCCACCTCGGCCTGCGCGAGGGGGACCAGGTACAGGCCGCCCGTCTGCCCGACTCCCTCACCGTGCAACGGCAGGGCCGGGTGCTCTCCATCGCGCTTGTACCACTCACCGTGGAGCGCGAAACCGTCGCCATTCAGCTTGGGGCCGAGGAGGCGCGGGAATCCCTGACCGGCATCAAGGACTTCTGGCTCAGCGGCTACGACGCCGTGCAGACCGTCAACTACGACGCCGCCCGCATGATGCAACTGCCCGCGCCCACGCCCGAGCGCATGCAAGGCTTCTGGCTGATCTCCGCGTGGAACGACCGAGACCGCCGCGACTACATCCCCGTCGGGCTCGCCGCGCAGGATCGCATCACCCACATCAACGGCGAACCCGTGACAAATCGCGCGCAAATAATTCAATGGTTGGATGATGCCATCGCCGAAGCGAGTGCCCCCACCGGCACACCCATCGAGATGCGCGTCGAACGAGGTCAATTTTCGGTGGTCGACATCTCGATCACCGTGGAACCGTAACCAAGGGCCTGTGGCAGGGCCCGAAACAAGGAGAGGGATAGAGGGGATGGAGAGAAAGCTTTGGTTTGATGTGAAGGCGCGTACGCCGCACGAGAATGATGAATGGAATGACCTTGATGCGTCTGTGAGACGGACATATCGAGAGATCAACTTCATGACGCACTTGATGTGGAACGCTCCATACCGTTTGATTCACGGGCCGTTCAAGGACCTGATTCCTCACATCAAGGACAATGTTGGGCGTGCAGATTGGCCTTCGGATTTCGCCAATGCCGTGGCCCCATTGCAGATCCATCTGGATCTGATGGCGAACGATGCCGCCGTTGGGAGCGGCCTGACCCATTTGGAATTGCACTTGGATTACAGGCAAAGCGCCATTTCCTTCGTTGATATCTGCCGTTCTTTGCGTTCGGTTCTCGAACGATTCGACGACGGAGTACCAAGTGGTCCGGTGCCTCTGTATCCGGTGTGTTTCCCATTCATTGAGGCACAAGATCTGCAGCAGTTTCCACCCGCAGCGGGCAGGCCCGGTATTATCGCTGCGGCCAGTGATATCAGGGCTTTTACCATGCATGATCTGTATGATCGCGCAAATCTTCGAGGAAAGACATACTCCATCAAGATTCTCCGCGAGGCAGGGGTCCTCCGCACTCGCGCAACCGGCGGAGGGGCCGGCAAGAGGGACGAAGTCGGTCCTGAAGGAGGCCAAGGCAATGGCTACGAGTGCAATGGTGCAGGCACGGGCTGCGTGAGACTTTCTACAACTGCTCCGTCCTGCTACTGCAGTACCGACTCCGAGGGCAATTGCAGCGCGATGACCACTTGCCCATAGTCCACCCCCCATCACCATCCCCGGGGGCGCCGCGTGCAGGGCGCGGCGTCCCCGGCTTATGATATGCAGGCACCATACGGAAGAGGAGGCATTTAATTGAGTGGTGAATTGTGGTTCGACATTACGAACTTCGCGCCGGATCGGCACGAGGGCGCGGTGAGTCCGGAAAATGAGCTGGTATACCGCAACATCAATTTTATGATTCACCTGACTTGGGAAACGCCCTACGAAGTCGTCCACGGTCCCGTGCGCGAGCTGGCCCAGCGCATTCGGGCCAATGTCACGCGCGAAGATTGGCCCGACGCCTTCGCCGCCGCGCAGGGCATCATGCCCGAGCGGCTGGAGGACATCGCCGCGCTCTATAGCGTCGACCTCGGTACCACCGTCACCGATTTGTTCATCGAGGAGGCGCGCGGGGCCGATGAGCAGGACCCCGCCCTCGACCGCTACGCCATTGTCGAGCACGCCGTGTCGTTGCGCACGGCCCTGGTCGAGAAGGGGCTGGACCTCTGCCTGCCCTTCATCGTCGTGCAGGGAGATACCCGCGAAGGCGCTCCGGGAGCACGGGTGGACAGCCACCAGATGGCCCGCCACGCCCCCTCCATCGCCGGGTACACGATGAAGGACCTCTACATCCGTCCGTACCGCAGTTTCAGCGAGGAGGCCCGCGCGGCCATCCGTTGGTGCAAGAACAACGGCGTCTTCTACCCGCCCCGCCACATGAAAACGGCCGTCACCGCCCAAAAGCACCTCAACAATTACCGCTGCGACCCCGCCACCCTCCAGTGCTACAAGCAGGAGGGGTATGTCTGCATCGAGGACGAGCAAGGCCACTGCAGCGCCATGAGCAACTGAAAAGTTGGCCTGATCGAGGCGGTTTATTCCCATCCAGTGCAGATTTCACCCCCGGCGGCTTTCATCGCCCCGGGGGTTTTGCTATCGTACCGCGCGCCATGGGAAATGACAGCAGCATGAACATCACACTTATCGGAATGCCCGGATCGGGCAAGAGCACGGCAGGCCGTGCCTTGGCCAAGCGTCTCGGCATGCGTTTCGAGGATGTGGACGCCCGCATCCAGGAGAACCGTGGCCAGCGGCTCGAGGAAATCATCAGCGAGACGGGGCCCGAGGGCTTTCTGGGCATCGAGACGGAGGCCGTCCTCTCGCTGGATTGCACGAACACGGTGATCGCGCCGGGGGGAAGTGCGGTATACAGCGCGACGGCCATGGCCCACCTGCGCTCGCTGGGCCCGGTGGTCTACCTTGAGGTGCCCCTGGGCGAACTCGAAGCGCGCCTGGGCAACCTCGCCCACCGCGGCGTCATCATCGCCGAGGGCCAAAGCCTGCACGACCTCTACCTGCAGCGCTCCCCGCTGTACGAGAAGGAATCGACCCTGCAGGTGGCCTGCGATCACCTGCCGCTCGAGCCGCTGCTTGACCGTATCGAGGAATTGCTCGCCGCCGAGCGCGTCTAGCGGGCCACCGTAGCCGAACAATCTGGGGGGGACACGGCCGGATGCACCTGACCGCGATTGACTGGTTCTCCGTCATCCTCTTCTTTGCCGTTTCCCTCGGCATCGGCGTCGCCGTGTCGCGACGAGCGGGGAAGAGCACCGCCGAGTATTTCGCCGCGGGCCGCTCGATGCCATGGTGGTTGCTGGGCATCTCGATGGTGGCCACCACCTTCTCCACCGACACCCCCAACCTCGTCACGGACCTCGTGCGCACCGAGGGTGTCGCCGGAAACTGGGCCTGGTGGGCCTTCCTCCTCACCGGCATGCTCACCACCTTCGTGTATGCGCAACTATGGGTCCGCTCGGGCGTCTTGACGGACATGGAGTTCTACGAGCTGCGGTATAGCGGAAAATCCGCCGCCTTTCTGCGCGGATTCCGCGCGCTCTACCTCGGCATTGTCTTCAATGTGCTGATCATGGCCTCGGTCACCCTCGCGGCCATCAAGATTGGCGGCGTGCTGCTCGGCCTCGGGCCGATCACCGTCGTGCTCATTGCCGGCAGCGTGACGGTCATCTACAGCATGATGGGCGGCCTGCGCGGCGTGATCTTCACCGACTTCATCCAGTTCATTCTCGCCATGATCGGCGCGGTCGGCGCGGCGTATATCGCCTTGAGCCTGCCCGAGGTCGGCGGACTCAATAACCTGCTGACGCACCCGAATCTGGATGGCAAACTCAGCCTTCTGCCGAGTTTCACCGATCGCGAGGCCCTGATCGCCCTGTTGATCATTCCACTCGCGGTGCAATGGTGGAGCGTGTGGTACCCCGGCGCCGAGCCCGGCGGCGGCGGCTATGTCGCCCAGCGCATGCTCTCCGCCAAGGACGAGGACAACGCCATCGGCGCGACATTCCTCTTTCAGGCCGCGCACTACGCCCTGCGCCCCTGGCCGTGGATTCTCGTGGCCCTCGCCTCGCTCATAGTCTTTCCCGACCTCGCCTCGCTCGAGGAGGCCTTCCCCCATATGGACCCGTCCATCGTGCGGAACGACATGGCCTACCCGGCGATGCTGACCTTTCTGCCCGCGGGCCTGCTGGGCCTCGTGGTGGCCTCGCTGATTGCGGCCTACATGTCCACCATCTCCACCCACCTCAACTGGGGTTCCTCGTATATCGTCCACGATTTCTACAAACGCTTCCTGCGTCCCGGCGCCTCCGAGCGCGAACTCGTGCGCATGGGCCGCGTTTCCACCGCCTTGTTGATGGTTCTGGCCGGCTTTTTCGCCCTGCAGCTGCAGAATGCGCTGGATACCTTCCAGATCATGCTGCAGGTTGGCGCCGGCACCGGCCTGATTTTCATCCTGCGCTGGTTCTGGTGGCGCATCAACGCCGCGAGCGAAATCACCGCCATGGTCGTCTCGTTCGTGCTGGCCGTGTACTTCCGCTTCGGGCATGCCGCCGTTTTTGGGGAGCGCCTGCCCAGCACGACGGAATTGCTCCTGGGCGTCGGAATTACCACGGCGTGCTGGCTGGTGGTCGCCCTCGTGCTGCCGCCCGCCGAGACGGCGACCCTGCGGCGCTTCTATCGCCTCACGCAGCCCGGTGGGCCCGGCTGGCGCAAGGTGGTGGAGGAGGCCGCCGCGGATGGCGACTCCCTTACCCCCGTGGCAGTGGCCTGGAATGTGCCCCAGGGCATCCTGTGCATGGTGCTGGGCTGTGCGTCGGTATACGGTGCGCTGTTTGGCGTGGGCTACCTCCTGTACGGGGAGATGCTCAGCGGAATCGTGGCCCTGGTGGTTGCGGTGGCCTCGGGCATCGCCTTGAGCCGGGCATGGCGCACCCTGCGCGGCCGTACCGTCTAACCACGCGGATGTTCGTGGGCGTTGCGCTCGCGGGCAAGTCAAAGTACACTTAGGCAACGCGCACCGTGGCGGCATTGGGGAAATGGGGCAAGCGCGCAGTGACGAAGGGTTTGGAATGACCGCAGACACGCAGGCAGCGCCATCATCCGCCGGGGTATCGGCAGCCAGCCTTCTTGCAGGCGCCGTGGTGGCCGTATTGCTCGGCATCACCGTGTTGCTGTTCGACTGGTATGCCGTGGCCGCCGTGCTGGGCACCGTCGCCTTCGCCTTTTTCGTTCGCAATCCCGTTATCGGCGTGTATCTCACGACCGTCCTGCTGCTGGTGATCGGCGGCGCCTCGGGCATCATCGGCACGCTCGTGCCCGGCATGCCCATCCCCGTGACTCTGGCCAAAGTCAGCGGCGCGGTCACCCTTGCTGCATGGGCCCTGCACACTCTTGTGCGCCGTGAGCCCATTCGCATCAATGTGAGCCTGGCTCTGCTGCTGGCCTTCTTCGCATGGACCGCGCTCGGCCTGGCCCTTCGGGAGAGCTGGCAGCAGCAGATCCCCGAGTGGCTGCGCCTCGGCAATGTGGTGGCCTTCTTCGTGGTGAGCGTGCACCTGCTGAACACCCGCGAGCGAATCCACACCTATGTCACCCTCGTCTGCTACTGCGGCTTGGCGATGGCGGCCATGGCAAACATTCAGTATTTCGTGCCCGCCCTCCACTTCGGGCCGGAGCAATTCGCCGAGCTGGGCGAACGCGCGCGCGAAGGCGCCTTCGTCGACCCCGAGCAGCTCGATACCGGCCCCGCCGTCCGCGTGACCGGCACCGCGGGCCACTCGAACTGGCTGGCCATGGGTCTGCTCGTGATTCTGCCGCTGAACCTCTACTGGTTCCGCTACGCCCGCACAAATACGGGCAAGGCCCTCGCCGTCGTGGCGACGATCCTCGAGTTGTCCGCCCTCGTCTTCACCTTTACGCGCACCGGCTTCATCGCTGGCATGGCCGCCATCGCGCTGATCATCGTCACGCGCCAGATGAAGATAAACCCCTACCGTCTCTCCGCGCTGGCGGTGGCCGCGTTGATCGCGTTCTTCCTGTTGCCGGCGCAATACCGCGAGCGCGTGTTTGACCCGGCCTCCTACGATCGCAGCAGCTCGATCAGCCATCGCTTCCAGCTGCAGCAGTCCGCCTGGCAGACTTGGACCGAAAATCCCGTGCTGGGCGCGGGCTTGGGCGGATTCGGCATGGAATTGGTCGAGCAGGACTACGAAGTCTCCATGATTTCCCAGTGGTTTGTCGCGGCCCAGGGGTGGAACCCCATCCATTTCGGCGCGCACAACATGTATCTGCACCTCTTGGCCGAGGCGGGAATCGTAGGCCTGTTTCTCCTCATGGCGTTCCTGTTCTATACCATCAGGGGGATTCGCCGGGTTGAGCACAGGCTCCACGCCGAGGGCGACGACCAAGGGGCCGCGCTTTGCGCCGCGCTCTTTGTGAGCCTGATGACTTTCCTCGTCTGCTGCTTCGTGCTGCACGCTTTGCACCAGAAAATCTGGTGGATGCTCGCCGCAGCGGCCACCGTCATCATCATGTATGGCCTCCCCAAGACGGCCGACCACGGACGCCCGGCCCCGAAGGCATGAGGCACGCGCGTCACAGCGCAGTCCTGTTGGTGGTCCTCGGCCTGTGGGCTGCCTCCGCGAATGCCTTGAGCGGAACCCTGCGCGCGCAGGACGGCGCAGCCATTCCCTACGCCTTCATCGGTCTGCTCGACGACTCATGGCAGCTCGTCGCCCATGGCGCGACGGATCCCGCCGGTGCGTTCGCGCTCGACCTTGAGACCCCGCCCGGGGAAGGCGCGCGGCTCGTGGTGCAGCCCCCCGGCAATGAGGACGCCAACGGCCTTGGCGCGTATGCCCATCCGCCCCGCATGGTTGCCGTGGAGGGAATGACCGAGGTGAGCCTCACCCTGCCGCCCGTCGGTGGCCTCGTGCTCCATGGGTACGACGCCGATGGCAATCTGTTGCGTTGGGCCGATTACGAGCGCCGGGGGATGTTCGGGGCCAACTTCGTCTATTGGACCAACCGGGCGGACAACATGCTCGAGGCCTCGGTCTGGCCCGTGCACGATGCGCACTCCCGCGAACAGGGCGCCCCGCGCGAGATGGGCCTGCCCGGTCTCATGGCGCACCCCGGCGTGAATGGCGTAATTCAGGTGGCGTATTGGGAAACGCAGGGATACGGCAATCTCTGGCTGAAGGCCGATAACGCAGGGTTCGGCTTCTCCCTGCCCGCCCAGGGTGAGACGACCGTCATTCGGCTGAATGTGGAGCTTGCGAGAAGCGCCGTCTCGGACTTTGCACGCCGGGTGCAGTACCTGCGCGATCAGGTTTCCGACGAGGTGAAGGCAACCTTGGCGGAGATGTCCGGTCGCGCAGAATCGATCGCGGCGATGGCGGATCCCGTTGCCGCCGCCGCGCAGGCCGATGTGTTGCTCGTTGACGCGCTGCGCGCGCGCGATGAACTCGAACTGGCCAATGCGCGCGCCAAGATCACGCATCGCCGCGATGGATTCACCTTCGGGGTGTTCGAGGGCGGTCCGTATCGGCGCGAACCCTTCGAGGTAGCCCGCGCGGCCGGGTTTGATCTCGTCACGGTGCTCACGGGCTGGGCCTGGTGTGATTTGAGTGGCGAGGCCACCACCATCAGCCAGGTGGACGCCCTCTTCGGCTTCACCGCGCTCGAGCGGCTGGGATTTTCCATCAAGACGCACGGCGGCGTGTGGCTGCAGGAGTACGGCATTCTGCCCGAGCGGACACGGGGCCTGTCGAACGAGGCCCTGCACGAGGGTTTCCTCGCGCAGCAAGCGGCCATGCTGGATGCCTTTGGCGAGCGCATCGACTGGTGGGAGGCGATGAATGAGCCGGCTGCGACCAACGAGCACGGCTTCTCGCGCGATCAAATCAACGCTTTGCTGACCGCCTCGGCGGAACAACTCAAGGAAGCGGGTAGAACCACTCTGGTCAACAGCGGGATTGAGTCCAATTTCGGCAATAAGTATCAGCTTTACGGACTCGATAACCGCCCGGTCGAGGACACCGTGCTCAGTTATCTTCACGCCCTCGAGCACGCGCAAGAAGCCGGCGCCCTCGATGCCGTCGACATTGTCGGCATTCAGTTCTACCCCGGCGCGCGCAATGCCGATCGGCTTGGCGGCATCAACGGGCCCATGATGACCCTCGGCTGGCTGGTCGATACGCTCGACCGCTACGCCAGCTTCCACAAACCGATCCACATCACCGAGTTCTCCGTGCCCGCGCGCTACGATGAGGGCTGGACCAGCGGATATTGGCGCGAGCCGTGGACCCCGGACTTGCAGGCCGAGTATGCCGAGGCGGTCTTCACCATCGCCTACGCCCACCCGGCCGTCGAGTCCATCACCTGGTGGGACATCACCGACCGCGAGTCCTCCGTCATTTCCGGCGGCCTGCTCACCGAGACCGGCGAACCAAAACCCGTGTTCGAGCGCCTTCGCGGCCTCATCGCCCAGTTCAACGCACTGCCGGAGTCGGCCGAATGAGCCGCCGCACGGTCCTGTTTGTCATTCGCACCTGGGCCATAGGCGGCGGCCACACGATCATCCGCCTGCTGCTCGATCATCTCCCGCGCGATAGCTACCGAATCCTCACGGTCGTGTTTGATGCCCCGGGCGATGGGGACGCCAAGTTCGCGGCGCAACTGCGTGATGCCGGGCACACGGTCATTCCGGAGAAAATTCCGTGGCAATCGCGCGGCAACTTCAACGAGGCGCTCGGCATGCTGGCCCACCTCGTCAAAAAGTACGAGGTCGATCTCGTGCACACGCATGACCCGCAGTCCAACACGCTCGTCGGTCTCGGGCGCAAGCGGATCCCCTGTGCCACGGTGGGAAGCGCCTATGGCTGGTGGGACCGCCTCCTCCCCCTGCGCAGCCATGTGTACACCTGGATGGAGAAAAACATCGCCCTGCCGCGTTTCGAGCGCGTGATCACCGTGAGCGAGACGATGAAGCGCAACACGCTCAAGGGCCGCACGAAGCCGGACCGGCTGCGCGTCATCCCCACGGGCTTGGACCCCACCGCGCTGGATGGCGGCGCCACGCGGGAAGAAACCCGGGCGCGCATCGGCATTCCGCAGGAGGCCGTCGTCATCGGCACGACGGGCCGCGTGTACATCGAGAAGGGCCACAAGTACCTGATCGAGGCCTTCGCCAAACTCGCCCAGAATCGGCCGGATTCGTACCTGCTTATCGTCGGGGATGGACCGATGCGGCCGGAGCTGGAGGACTACGCGGGTCAATTGAACCTCGACCACCGGGTCGTCTTCACCGGCTACTACGACGACCTGCCCGGCGCCCTGCGCGCGATGGATATTTTTGCCCTCGCCACCGTGCTGGACGAGGGCTTCCCGACCGTGGTGCTCGAGGCGCAGCTCGCGGGCTTGCCCGTTGTCGCCACGAGACGGGGAGGCACGCACGAGACCATGCAGGAGGGCAAGACCGGCTACCTCGTGCCTGCGCGTGATGCGGAGGCCTTGGCCGAGGCCTTGGGAACCCTCGTGGGGGATGCCTCCCTTCGCCAGGCCATGGGCACGGCAGGCCGCCATTTCGTCGCCCACACCTACCCGCTCGAGACGATGATGCAGCGCGTGGCCTCCGCGTACGACGAGGCCATGGAGGCATACAGACCGCAATGAGAATCGGCATTGACGCCCACGCCCTCGGCACGCAGGCCGGCGGCAACGAGACCTTCATCCGCGAGCTGCTCTACGGCCTGCTCGAAATCGCCCCGGATTACGACATCATTCCCCTCGTCTTTCGCGAATTCGCCGAGAAAGGCGACGGCGTTGGCGGGTACAATCTCGCCGCCATGCCGCAAGTATCCTCCTGGCTGCGCGTGCCCTTCGTGTTGCCATGGGTCGCGTGGAGAAACAAGCTCGACCTCCTCCATGTGCAATACATCGCCCCGCCGGTGTGCCCCTGCCCCTTCGTCGTCACCGTGCACGATGTCGTGTGGGAAGTCATGCCCGAGTTGATGACCCCGCTTGATGTGAACCGCCTCAAGCGCCTCGTGCCCCATACCGTGCGGCGCGCCGCCCGCGTCTTCGCCGTCACCGACGCCATGCGCGAGGCCATCAGCCAAACCTACGACTACCCGCGCGATCGCATCGACCTCGTGCAGACCTCGATCGACCCCCGCTTCATGCCCATCACCGACCCGCAGCGGCACCGGGAGGTGCGGCGCAAGCACGGGATCGACGGGCCCTTCGTGCTCTACATCGGCGCGTTGCAGCCCCGCAAAAACCTGTTGCGGCTCGCCCAGGCCTTCGCCCAACTCGACGAAGTCGGCCTCGACCACAAACTCGTCGTCGTGGGCAAAAAGGCGTGGCTGTACGACGATATGCTCCAAGGCATCGAGGCTCTCAATCTCGGCGATCGCATCGTCTTCACCGGCTATATTGACGGCGAGGATCTGCCCACCCTGCTCACCATGGCCGACGCCTTCGCCTATGTCAGCCTCTACGAAGGCTACGGGTTGCCCGTGCTCGAGGCCATGGCCTGCGGCACGCCCGTCCTCACCTCCACCGACCCGGCCCTCACCGAGGTCACCGGCGGCCACGCCGTCTACGCCGACCCCCTCAATGTCGACCACATCGCCAACGGCCTGACCCGTATCCTCAGCGAGTCCGAATTGCGCCAGCGCCTGCAGATCGAGGGCCCCCAGCGCGCCGGCCAATTCACCCGGCACCGCATGGCCCGCCAAGCCCTCGAGGCCTACGGCCGCGCCCTCATGACCGCGGGGCGGGGGTAGCAGTTGGGGATTGGGGCGTTGCATCCGCGGCAGCGCCGGGGTACGATTCAGATATGAGCACCGCGGTCGACGATAAACTGGACGCAATCACGCGCTTGTGCGAGCAGCACGGAGTGGCGGAGCTGTACCTGTTTGGCTCTGCGGCCGAAGGCGGATTCGTGCCGGGCAAGAGCGACTATGATTTCTTGGTGCGCTTCATCCCGTGCCCACCGTTGGAGCACGGCAACCACTACCTGCAGTTGCTTGAGGATTTGCAAGATCTGCTCGATGCGCGCGTGGATCTTGTGGGGATGGATTCGATCAGCAACCCGTATTTTCGCGAGTCAGCGATGGAATCCCGGCGCTTGCTGTATGCGGCATGTCCTCGTCCATGGCTACGCCGTCGTAGAGAACGAGACGGTATGGGCAATCATTCGAGACCGTCTGCCTGAGCTTCAAGTTGTCTTCGATTCGCTTCTCCGCGAGTAGCCGCCGCTAACGCCTACCCTTCCCCATACCGTTCGACCGTGTTGCGGCCGTGCTCTTTGGCGCCGTACATGGCCTCGTCGGCGTGGCGGAGGAGTTCGACCGCGTCGGCGCCGTCCTTGGGGAAGTGGGCGATGCCGATGCTGCACGAAATGGTGATGGTGAGGCCGTCGACTTCGAAGGGTTGGGCGATGGCCTCGCGGATTTTGCCCGCCACGCCCAGGGTGTCCTCGTCGCGCTCGACAACCGGCAGCAGGATGACGAATTCGTCGCCGCCGATGCGCCCGACGGTGTCGGAATCGCGGATGGCGCCGCGCACGCGCTGTGCCACGAGCTGGAGGATGCGATCCCCGAGGGCATGCCCGTGGGTGTCATTGACCGGCTTGAAGTTGTCGAGGTCGAGGAACATGACGGCAAGTTGTTTCTTCTCGCGTCGGGCCATGGACAATGCCCGATCGAGAAGGTCGGAGAAGAGCGCCCGATTGGGCAGGTCCGTGAGGGTGTCGTGCTGCGCCATACGGCGCACGCTTTCTTCAGCGGCCTTCCGCTCGGTTATGTCGAACACGGTGCCGATGCTGCTGGGTTCACCGTGGAAGTACACGCGATCGGCCGAGATGTCTACCCACCGCTCGCGGCCCTCCCGCGTGAGGATGCGCGCCTCGTAACGATTGTCGACGGCCTCACCCCGTTGGCGTGCCAGCGCGGTTTTCTGCAGGGACTCGCGCTCATCGGCGTGGAAGAGGGTCATGGCGTCCATCATCAGCAGGTCATTGCGGTCGTATCCCGTGATGGCGCTCAGCGCGGGGTTGACCAGCACGAAGCGGTTGCCTTGCAGCACGAATATGCCCGCCGCCGAGCTGTTCGTCACCGTGCGAAATTGGGCTTCGCTTTCCTCCAAGGCGTTCTTGGTTTCATGCAATTCGGACAGACTCACGGCCAGTCGCCGGTTCGCGTTGTGAATAAAGAACGCCACTACGCTGATGGCAAGCATGAGCAGGGCCCCCGCCAGCAGGTAGGGAGTGAAAAGCGTCCAGTCGAGCGGCGGGTCCACCGTGTACAGAAAGCCGTCCAGCGGGAAGTCCGGCGGCAGCATGCCCTGGCCGGCGTAGGTGCGGGCGATGTGCTGCCAGCGCCCGGGCAGCATGTACCCGAGTTCGATAAGGTCCGGCCGCAGCAGCGGGTACATCTGCTCCGCCTCGAACTGGTAGAAGGCACGCTCGTGCACGCCGTCCATGCGTGCAACGATAAGCTCGACCATCTCCTCCGGGTTGGCCATGGCGTACTCCCAGCCCCGCAGGCTGGCCTCGCGAAAGGCGGCCACGCGCGCGGGGTTGGCGCGCAATTCCGCCTCGCTCGTGAAGAGGTTGTCGCCGTAGAAGTCGATCCCGACTGACCGCGGGCTGTATACCTGAAAGGGGATGCCGGCCTGCGTCAGGTGGAAGACCTCGTAGGTCACATAAGCCGAGATTGCGTCCGTATTGCCCTCGATGAGGTCCTTGTAGTCGAAGGAGTGTTCCTGCAGGGTGAAGTCCGCAGGCAGGATGCCCTGTTGAGCGAGGTAGGCGAGCAGCTCCTCGGATTGGGGCTCCAGCATGATGCGTTTGCCGACCAGATCGTGGATGTTCTGGGTCGGGCGTTCCTGCAGTGCGATGAGAACCAGGGGCGAATGCTGGAAGATCGCCGCCAGCACCACGACCGGTTTGCCCTCATGCCGCGCGAGGAGCAGGCTGCTCGAGCCCGTGCCGAATTGCGCCCGTCCGGAGACCACCTCGTCCACCACTTTGACCCCGGGGTAGCCTTCGATGATCTCCACATCGAGGCCTGCCTCGTGGTAGTAGCCCTGCTCATGCGCTGCGTAGTACCCCGCGAACTGGAAGGCATGCGTCCACTTCAACTGCAGGGTGACCGAGTCCTGCGCCGGGGCGGACCACGCCATCAGAAAGGCGAGGCCGATGGCGAGCAGGCGCGGTATGGACAGGTTCGACGACATCGATTCGTTGCCCTTCCCTGCGACGCGTCACTCAGCGGCCACCGTACCACGGCCTAATGGGGCGTGATACGGGCAGTATATCGCGCGACGGCACAAAAGCGCCGGGTTTACGGCAGTTGGCGTACCCGCAATCCGCGAAACTCGATGGGCGAGCCTTCGGACTCGAGCGCGAGGTAGCCCGTGCTCGGCGTGCAGTTGTTGCCGCCGGAGACTTCCTCGCCGTTGACCCACAACCGCACTTCGCCATTGATCGCGCGCACATAGTAGTGGTTCCACTCGCCGACGCCCTTGGTGAGGTCCTTCGAGGGGAAACTGCGCTGCCCGTTGGGCGAAACCGGTGGGAAGGGGTCCATCGTCGCCTCGCCCACGGGAAAGACATCGCCGTGCGTGGTGAACCAGTCGCCCGGGCTGCCGGTCCGCTCCTCGTACTGCTCCGCGTAGCCCAGGTCCAGTATCTGCACCTCGATGCCGTGAGGAAGCTTGCCGGGCTCGAGTCCTTCGAGGGATTCATCAATCATCCAGAGGAAGAGCCCCGAGTTGCCGGCGAATTTCATGTGCCGCCATTCCATCACCAGCTCAAAATTGGTGAATTTCTCCGTCGTGCGTATCACACCAATTGGTTCGCCCGTGCAATAGATGACCCCGTCCTCTCCCCAGCGGAAGGTGTCCTCATAGCAATTCACATTGACGAAGTCCTCCTCCCACAGCGTGCGCCAGTCCGGGCCTTCGCCGTTGATGAAGGCCTTCGGCAGGATGTCGGCCTCCTCCGCCGCCACGGCGGTTGGCTTTGCCGCTACCACCCACACAGCGCTGACGCCAAACGCCCCGGCACACAAGGCGAACAGGTAGTGAACAGGCTTGTGCTTTTTGAAGAATCTCGAATTGGACATCGTGCGCTCCCCGTGCGGTTCCCTTTGCCATGCGGTTGAAAGCGGAAACCGTCATCGTAGGCTACGAAGCTGGCGTGGTCAAGAACGGGGGAGGGAAAGGGCCTGCGTCATGGTTGCGGGTTTTCCGATTGACTGCCAGGATTGTAAAGGCGCCACGGATATCGCCACCACGCCCCGCGTGCGCAATTTTGGCCCGAAGGGCCTGGACATGATAGCCCGGGGCAGAGCCTCCGAAGCTCGAAGAGCGAAGGTGGCGCCGCCCCGGGTTCGAACGCGGGAACCGGATCGTGCGCTGAAAGTGCACGACCACGAGTACGGCACCACACGCTGCTCGGACGAGCTTGTCATGCCCATGCAGGGCATGAATTGGGGGTTGACCCGATGACCCAGGGCGACGCCGCCTTCGCGGGGCGCTGCGGCGGCTCTGCCCTGGGCTGCCATGTCTTGCCCCCGTAGGGGCAAAAGAATCAGCCGTAACGGCGCATTTGTGCGCGGTTCACGCATGCCCAGAATGCCGTCGCATCAACTTGGCAGGGTCCGCGCCACGCGCCTCGGTCCGGAAGTCGTCACCGTGCAGCGAAAGCCTTGTGTGCGCGTGCCATCCGAAGCTCGCGGGCTTTGCGCGTGGTCGTTGGGGCCCTGCTTCGCCAAGGCTACGCAGGGCATCCTTCGCTCTCTCGCTTTGCTCGCGAGCGAAGGATGGCGGAGAGGGGGGGATTCGAACCCCCGGTACGGCGAACCGTACAACGGCTTTCGAGGCCGCCGCCTTCAACCACTCGGCCACCTCTCCGGAGTGCACAGGGCGTGCAGAGGGCAGATCGTACCAAAAGCGCAAATTCAGGGCAACCTGCATGATGTTTGACAGGTTGGCAATGCTGGGGTAATCTTCAAAAGGACTTTTGTAACCGGCCGTGGAAGGATTTGCGAATTGGTTCCCATGAAACTCGGCGCCGCCTTTGCCATTATTGGCGGTTCCATGACAGTGTGCGGCCTTATGGCTTGGCATCTTGCCACACGGGACAACCTCGACCTGTCCGGTGCGAAACACCATGGGAATGCCGTGCAGGCCGCTACAATGCAGGGGCTCGATGCTGGTACGGCAGGCGTCGGGGCGCCGGAGCCCGTCCCTTTGTCGGTGCGACTGGCGGACCACCCTGCCGTGCGCTACGCCCTGGCCATGCAGGAGAACGACTGCGATACCGTCATCGCCACCTCCCTCTGGATGACCGAGCGTCTCCACTTTGTGAGGCGGAACGGGGGGGGCGAGGGCGATGTGCAACTGGCGAGGCAGGAATTGTGTCGACGCCTCGCGGATCGCCGGCTCGAGAACGCCCAGTGGGGCGCGACGGGCGTGGAGGACCGCTATGTGTTCATGCCCGGTTCCAGTATCGAGGTGCTCGCGGTGGAGGATGGCCGCGCGGATCTCGAGCGGGATGCAAAGGAATGTGTTGTGTTCCGGGTCTCCTACCCAGCGCCCGAGCGGTCGCTGAGGGATGCGAACGGCCAGCCCGTGCGCACGCTGGAGGTCCGGGTGTGGGTATCGCGCGAGGGGTATGTGCTGAAGGCCAGCGTGCATGGTGATGCCGAGGTGGATTCGTCCAGCTTTGCGTATGACTGGGGCACGGGAGCCTGAGACGCACTTCAGGAGGGAACGGACTATGCCATTGAAACGATGCCCGCGCAGTGGGCTGCTGTACAATAGCGACGACGGGCCGGTGCATCCGGATTGTCTCACGGCCGAGGAGGCCGACTACGACCAGGTCTTGGCCCACTTGCGCGACAATCCACACGCGGCGCCATCGGAAGTGGTCGCCGCCACGGGGGTCGAGCTTGAGGTGATGACCCGGATGGTCGAGCAGGGAATGATTAGGGCGCTGTCGGACGCGGAAGTGGTCAAGCAGCGCAAGCAGTTGTCGGAAAAAGAGTTGCATCGGCTTGGCTCGAAGGTGGCCGAGGAGGCGGCCAAGATCAAGCTTCCGGACAAGAAGGATGTGGTCATCGACGGAACGGTTCGAAACCTTATCCAGCAGAAGCGAAAGATCTAGTAGAATAGAGGCGCGGAACCGGCAAACCGTTCCGTGGAAAATGAGGGAGGACAAGCGATGCCACTGGCCAAATGTCCTCGAACGGGCAAACTATTCAATAACGACGATGGCCCCGTGCATCCGGAAGGGCTCGAGGCGGAAGAGGCGGACTATGAGAAGGTGCGTGAGTACCTTCACAGGCACCCGAATGCCTCGCCCGAGGATGTTGCGAAAAGCACGGAGGTCCCTTATGATTGTTTGGAGAGAATGGTCAAGCAGGGCATGCTGGAACTACTCTCTGAGCAGGATCTCGATGCCCAGAAGCGCAAGATGCTTGACCAGCGGACTCTGGCGCGCCTGAACCAGAGTTTTGCGGAACAAATCGCGAGAATCCGGTTGCCAGAAAAGAAAGAAGTCGAGTTTGGCGGCACGGTTCGAAGTGCCCTGAATAAGAAGCGGCGGTCCGAGTAGGGCTCGCCACAATCGACGGGCGAAAATCCATGGCATTGTCGAAACGGGATAAGCAAGGCGTCGCCATCTTGGTGGCGTTGTTCGTCATCCTGGGGATCGCCTTGATATTCATGCTGGAACCCTTGGGGCCGGGCAGGGATTTGTCTGAGAGCGTCATCATCCAGCAACGCATGATTAACCTCGAGAAGAACCGGTAACCCGCTTCGTGATAAGCCTATCCCCCTATTCCCGGCTGGCAATTGCCAGCTTCTTGATTGCGTGGTTCCACGCCGCACTCCCCCTCCACGCCCAGGCGCAATCCGCAACGGGCGAGGCCGCGTTTTCCGTGGAGACCGCCGGCGAGCCCCTTTCCCTGCGGGTCAACACCCTCACCGATGACGCCGTTGTCCGCGCGGACCTGCACGCATTGGCCGAGGGCATGGGGGCCGGAGTTGCCCTATCATCCACCCGTGTGCAGGTGGATTTGGGCGGCGATTCGGCTTGGTCGTACATCAACGACACGCGCGTCACTTCCAGCAGAACCAATTTCGACTTGGCCCGGCCCATCATTCAACGCGACGGGCGCTCATGGATCGCCGTGAGCGATGTCGCGGGGTATTTCAACCGAGGCTTCGGCGTGACCGTGCGCATGGCCCAAGCCGCGGCGGCCGCTCCCCCGGAAGAAGACGATGCTCCCCTGGATCCGCTGCTCAATGCGGAGCCGTTGCTGCTGGATGTCGATCCAATAGTCGAGCCCGACGATTCGCCCACAACTCCCGACCAGCCCGCACCAGACCCCCTGCAGAACCTCTCGAACGATGCCATTCAGGGCTTGCGCACCGCCCGCGGCCCCGAACGCATCGTGATAGACCCCGGGCACGGGGGGGAGGATACGGGGGTGATTGGGCCGTCGGGTGTGATGGAAAAGGATGTCACCCTTGCCGTGGCGCAAGCATTGCAGACGCAGTTGTCCGGGCGCATCGGGCGTGAGGTCGTCCTGACCCGGGGCGATGACCGTCCGCTGGATATGGCACAACGCGCGGCCCTTGTGGAGTCGCCGCAGTCCACGCTCTTCATCAGCATTCATTGCGGCGGGGCCTTCGCGCCGGGGGCCACCGGGGCGCAACTCTTCTATCTGCCCGATGTCATTGATGACGCCACGCGGCAGTTGACCGCCGTGGAGCGGCAACCTGCGATCGCGCAACGCACGGCAAACGCGACGACTTCGCGCCGCCTGGCCGAACGCGTGGGCCGCAGCCTGTCCGAGCGCGCGAATATGCCCTTGCGCGGTGTGCGCGGCGTCACGAGCCGGGTGCTTCTTGCCGCCAACAGCCCGGGAATCGTCGTAGAGCTGGGATTTCTCACGACTTCTTCCGAGGAGGAACGATTGGGCTCTCCCGCGTATCAACAGGTGTTGGCAGAAGCCTTGGCCGAGGGAATTCTTGCCTTTTATGGCCTTGAAACACCGGGAGCCGCCCGTTGAGTGAAGAAAAGCGCAATCTATTCTTTCGAAAACTCATGATTTCCGCATGGGGATTCATCACCCTCGTGCTGCTGGTCGTCCTGTTCCTGCTCATCAACGAGCGGGCCGAGCAGCGCCGTGGCGCTGTTGCCAGTCCCTCGACCGCCATGCAGAACCGTGTCGCCGCCACCGCCTCGCCATCCCGCCCGGCCGGCGAGAACGAGCAGGTCGTCCGGCTGTACTTCGCATTGGCGGACGCCTCCGCCCTTGCGCCGGAAGAACGTGCCGTCGCCGCGGGTGACTCGACTGTCGAGAATTGCCGCGCTGCCTTGGAGGCCCTCCTTGCAGGGCCACGGTCGGAGTTGACCCCCGTCGCGCCATCGACCGCCTCGGTGAGGGCCGTATACGCCCTGGATGGCGGACGCCTGATCGTGGATCTCTCCCGCGAGGTTGCCCAGGGATTGCCCCGCAGCACCGCGGCCGAGTCCCTCTTCATCCAATCGATCGTGCATACCCTCACGCAACCGCAGTTGCGCACGGCCGACGGCCTTCGCATCAACTCGGTGCGTTTCCTGATCGAGGGCTTTCCCGCCGCGAACAGTTTCGCCTCCCACCTCGACCTCTCCGACTTCATCACGCCGGATCCGGCTTGGGTGCGTGCGGCCCAGCCTGCCGCCTAGCCATGCACGGGGATGACCTGGCGCTCGGCGTCTTCGATTCCGGCGTCGGCGGACTCACCGTCATGCGGGCCATCGCCGAACAACTGCCCCATGAGCGCATCATCTACCTTGGCGATACCGCGCGCGTGCCCTACGGCACGAAGTCGCCCGAGACGGTCATGCGCTACGCCCATGGATGTGCGCGAATATTGGTCGAGCGGGGCATCAAGCTGCTCGTGGTGGCCTGCAACACCGCTTCGGCGCATGCCGTCGACCACCTTCGCGACGAACTCGACATCCCCGTGCTCGGCGTGATCGAGCCCGGCGCACAGATGGCCGCCGCGACGACGAAATCCGGACGGATCGCCGTGATCGGCACCCCCGCAACGATGGCCAGCGGCGCCTATCCAGCCGCCATCGAGCGCTACCTGCCGGACGCGTCCATCGTTTGCAAGCCATGCCCGCTGTTTGTGCCCCTGGCCGAGGAGGGGTGGACCGAGGGCCCCATCCCCACGCAGGTCGCCGAGGCGTACCTTGGCTTCGTCGCCGAGCATCGGGCCGACACGCTCGTGCTTGGATGCACGCACTACCCCTTGTTGCGCGAGGTCATCGCCCATGCCACCGGACCGGGCGTCACCGTGATTGACAGCGCCGCCTCCACGGCGGCCGTCGTGGCTCAGGTGATGGAGGCGCAAGGGCTTGCCCACGAGGCGAGCACCACGCCGAAGCACACCTTCCTCGTAACCGACTCCGTCGACTCCTTTCGGAACCTCGGCGCGCGCTTTCTTGGTCAGCCGGTGGATGCCGTCGAGTGGGTGGACATCGCGTGAATCCCCTGATCGGAAAGTTCCTGGCCATGGCACGCCCCGCGCCGGGCGCGGTCCCGAATCCGTGGAGCGGCATCTTCGTCGGGATCACCCTGGTGTCATTCACAGCCGTGGCCACGGTCATCATGCTCTCGATGTGGGCCGCCGGGCGCCCCACGAACCTCGTGCCGGTGACGGAGACGCTCGTTCGCCTGACGGCCGAATCCCTCCGGGCGAATGACATTCCGCCAGGCGCCATTCTTGTGTCCGAGCCCGAGTTGTACGAGAACCCCGCCGCGCTGTGGCATCGCTACGACATTCAAGTGAACTTGCCGCCACTTCAGCACACGGCCTCGCTCGTGCGAGACTTGCGCGCCAAGCTCGAGCCACGCCATGTCACGATCCAGGAAAACTTCACCGCGGACGGCGGGGTGGAGCTGACCATGGCATACGCGGGCGCGGAGTTTGCCGCCGTGTACATCTTGGGCGGCCGGACGGACCCCGAGCGCAAGCGTGACTTCCGGGCGGCAGCCGAGCGCGTTGCCCGGCAGGTCGAGCGCATCGTCCACGAACGGCTGCCCGAGGACGGGCAATTGGCCGTCATGCCCGCGGAGGAGCGCGAAGACCCGACCACGCTTTGGGTTTACGCGCGATTCGAGGCCTATGTGCCCGACGGCCTCGCCATGCGCGACATCCAGCGTTCCATCGAGGGCGCCATGGCCGGACGCGAAGTGAGTGTCGAGGTCGAGGAGCGCGCAGGCGGCATCGAGCGCGTCATTCGGCTCGAGTATCAGCGCTTCCCGGTTGTGCAGTTGCTGCTGACGCCGCGTCCTCCCCGCAACCTGCCCGAGATTCAGGTCCCGGCCATGGAAGTGCCCCGCGATGCGGTGTCCGTGTTTGATCCCCGAAACCTCATCGAACCCGGCGTGCCGGGTGGAGGCTCCGTGCAACGATCGTCGCGCATGGCCCCGGCCCCGCCGATGGAGTGGACCGGTCCGCCGCGGATTGCCCTGATTCTCGACGATGGGGGAGAGGAACCGGAGGCCACCGAGGTGATTCTCGGGCTGGATCGCGGGCTGACCTTCGCCATTCTGCCCGATACCTCCGGGGGCGTGGAATTGGCGCGCCGTGCCGCCGCGATGGGCTTTGAAATCATGCTCCACATGCCGATGGAAACCGAGAACGCCAGCCAGAACTACCCCAACAGCCTGATGATCGGCACGCCCGCGGATGAGTTGGCCCAATTGATCGATCGCGCTCGCGAGCAGGTGCCCGGGGCCATCGGCATCAACAACCACACCGGCGGCGCCTTCACCTCGGACCCCGCCGCCGTGGAACGGCTGATGGGCTACCTCGCCATGACGCCGCTCTACTTTGTCGACAGCCGCACCAGCGCGCGGACGGTCGCGTTTGATCTCGCCCGAGAATACGGCATTCCCGCGGCAAAGCGGGATGTGTTCCTCGACAACGAGCCGGATTTCACCTACATCGAGAATCGATTCAACGAATTGGTTGCCACCGCCAAGCGGAACGGGGCCGCCATCGGCATCGCCCATTTCCGTCCGCGCACGGCCGAGGCCCTCGTCACCCTCCTGCCCCGGCTCGAGGACGAGGGCATACGCCTGGTACCCGTATCGGAGCTATTGCAATGAGCCTCATCCTCGGCATCGAAACCTCCTGCGACGAGACGGGAATCGCCCTCGTCGAGGACGGCCGCACGGTCCTCGCCAACGAGATTTTTTCGCAGGTGGATATCCACAAGGCTTTCGGCGGCGTCGTGCCGGAGATCGCCTCGCGCCAGCACACCACCAGCATCTCGCAGCTCACGCAACTGGTGATGGACAAGTCGCCACGGCCGGTGGATGCCGTCGCCGCCACGGCAGGCCCGGGCCTTATGGGCTCCCTGCTGGTGGGGCTGAGTTTTGCCAAGGGGCTCGCGATGGCATGGGGCGTGCCCCTGGTGCCCGTGCATCACCTCGAGGGGCATATTTTTTCCGCCTTTCTCGGTGACAACCCGCCCTCGTTTCCCTTTCTTACCCTCATCGTCAGCGGCGGGCACACCATGCTCATCTGGTGCGAAAAGCCCCATGAATACCAGTTGGTCGGCACCACCCGTGACGACGCCGTGGGCGAATCGTTCGACAAGGTCGCCCGTCTGCTCGATCTGCCCTATCCCGGTGGCCCGAGCATCCAGCGGGTGGCGGAGGAGGGCAACCCCACGGCCTATGCGTTTCCCCGCGCGATGGCCGGCAAGGACACGCTGGATTTCAGCTACAGCGGCCTGAAGACGGCGGTGTTGTACACCATTCGCGATGAGGGCAACGCAAATGTGGCCGATATCGCAGCGTCGTTTCAGGATGCCGCCATCGACATCCTCATCACGAAGACGAAGCAGGCCATCAAGAAAACACGCGCGAAACACCTCGTGGTGGCCGGGGGTGTCGCCGCCAACAAGCTCCTGCGCGAGCGCCTTGAGCGCGATATGCCGATTCCCGTCAGCGTGCCGCCCTTCGCCTATTGCCTCGACAACGGCGCCATGATCGCCGCCGCCGCCGACAGCCTGCTGGCCCATGGCAAGGTGGGCGACTTGACGAGCAACGCCAACCCGGGTCTGGCGCTGGTGTAGATGACGCCCGCATCCACTCTCCGTGGTATACACTCTCCGTGGTATAGTCTGTGCGTCGTTGTCACACGCGTGCCGAGGTTAGGAGAACTGCCATGCCCTTGACCATGTCCATCGAGTCGTTGCTACAGGGGGCGCTGGACCGCAACGCCTCGGATGTCCACCTGAAGACTGGCAATCCCCCGATGTACCGCATCGACGGCGACCTGCTTCGCCTGGAGGGAGAACCCCTCACGGAGGAGGACATGATGGCTCTCCTGGAGCACATCGCCAAGGAGCAGGATATCGCCAAATTCATGAAGGTAATGGAGCTGGATACCTCCTACACCTTGGGCGATATCGCGCGGTTTCGCGTCAATGCCTGCCGCGATGACGGCGATATCCGCATCGTCATGCGCACGATTCCCTTGCAAATCGCCACGGTCGAGAATTTGGGCCTGCCGCTGGTCATGAAGAAGATCTGCCTGGGCAAGACCGGGCTCGTGCTCGTTACGGGCCCTACGGGTAGCGGCAAGTCGACCTCGCTCGCCGCCATGATCAACGAGATCAATGAGTTGAAGCCCGTGCACATAGTCACCATCGAGGACCCGATGGAGTTCGTGCACGAGGACAAGAAGGCGATCGTCACCCAGCGCGAGGTTGGACACGACACCCTTTCCTTCGCCAATGCCTTGCGCGCCGCGCTTCGCCAGGACCCGGATGTCATTCTCATCGGCGAGATGCGCGACGCGGAAACCGTGCACACGGCCCTGGCCTCCGCGGAAACCGGCCACCTGGTCTTCTCGACCCTCCACACCGTGGATGCCGTCGAAACGCTCAACCGCATCTTCGACTTCTTCGAGCCGCACCAGCAGATACAGGTGCGCAAGCAGCTTGCCAGTGTGCTGCGGGCGGTGGTCTCGCAGCGCCTCGTTCCCCTGGCCAGCGGCACCGGCCGCGCCTGCGCCGCGGAGATTCTCATCGGCACGCGCACCGTTCGCGACTACATCGAGACCTCCAAGGGCATGAAGGACATCGTGAAGCTGATCGAGGAGGGCATCGAGCAATACGGCATGCAGACCTTCGACCACGCGCTGTACATGCTCTTCAAGCAGGAGAAGATCACCGAGCAGGTGGCCCTGGCCTTCGCCTCGAGCGCAAAGGACCTCAAGCTTCGCATGCAGGGCATGAACTGATCACGGGCAGCCCATGGCAATCGGCGCACTCATAGCGGCAATGGCTTTTGCGGCGGAAGCGGCCAGCTTTCTCGCCAACGGAAGCTTCGACGATACCGATGGCCGCAGTCCTTACCAGTGGCAGGTCTTCCTCGCCCCCATGGAGGGCGCCGAGGCCGCGCTGGATGATGCCATCGCCTTCGAGGGCGAACACAGCGTGCGCATCCATGTGCCCGAGCCCTACCCCCGCGAGCCGTACAACAACTGGAGCCAGAATGTCATGCGGCCGCTCGCGGGCGAGCGCGTCGTGCTCTCCGCCGCCATCCGCACGGAATCCGCCACGCGGGCCGAAGTCTGGGTGCAGTGCTTCGCGCGTTCCCCCCTGCGTGAGTTGCGTCGATTCTCCACCGCCGATGAAGGCCCCGTCTACGGCACCAAGGACTGGTCCGAAGTCTCCATGACCATCGACATCCCCGCTGAGACCGACTTTCTCACCGTGCGATGCGTACTCACGGGTACCGGCACGGCATGGTTTGACGCCGTCTCCCTCACCCGCTACACGCCGCCGCCCCTCGAGGGCGTCAATCTGTCCCTCATCGAGCCGCCGGATACCCTAACGGAATTGGAGCCCGATCAGCTCGAATTCGTCGAGGAATTGCTCAAGGCCAACAAGGTCTTGCTCGACACCGTGCGGGAATTGCGTGACAGCAACGCGGGACTCTCGCGTGAACTGACCAGCCTGCAGGGGGAGTTGCGCGCCATCCGCGATGATGTCGCCTCCATGCGCACCCGCAGTCAGCAGCTCGAGGCGGAGGCCCTGGCCGACCGCATTCGCATCAATCGGCCTGACATCATTCGTCCGGATGAGCCCCTGCGTCCTGTGCCTCCGCTGGTGCCGGTCGACCATGAACTCGCCACAAGGAGACCCCCGCGATGAGCCTGATGCCCATGGTGCTGCTGTCCGTACTCGCGGGTCTTGTCGCCGCGGGCTTTTCGTGGTATATCTGGGGGATGGTCGAGAATGTTCTGCACGCGTTTCGAAATCGTGCACCCCAAGAGGGCGACATGGAGGGTTAGCACCATGAAACCGGGCAACGAGTCACCAAGCATCGAGCGCCGCCCGTCGGTCGAGGTCTACTTCGAGTGCTGCAACACCCGCGCCTTGGCCTACTTCAACGCCCAAGGCACCGCCTACACCGGCCACTGCCCCAAATGCGCCAGCCCCGTCCGGATTCCCGTTGGCCCCGGTGGCAGCCGATCCAAGACCTGGGTGGCGGGGTAGAGGGGGAAGCCATGCCCTGACGCCGTGAGGGCAGACTCGGATTCGCGCCCATGCGCGTTGGGCGCGCCTAAATTCGAGTATCGAGGCGTGCAACCTGCCCCTGTGCGTCCCGTAGCAGACTCAGTGAATGCTCCAGCCGCGCGACAGCGCTATGGTCGCCCCGTGAGCGGTGGAACTCGATGGCAGATTCCGTCAACGAGAGAAAATTGACGCGATCCTGATCGTCCAATGGAATGGCGGCGCCGCGCGCTGCCCCTCCCACCGGAATCTTGACCGTCATTGCCACGAACGGAGAACTCTCGTCCAACGACATTGCCCCGCCACGGATTTGCGCGTTCACCCAGTCCGCCAGCTCGCGCCGGGTCATCCGGGTGAAGTCCAACCGCGGGGACTCCGTTTCCGATGGCCGCCGTGGATCAGTTGTCGCCGCCTTGGACGGGGCCTTGGCCTCGCTCGGCCGGTGTTGGCCAGGAATAGATGGGTTCACTTGTCCTATGGACATGGTCATGCCGTTTTCCTCCGTGGGGATTGCCGGGTTGGTGCTCCCCATCGGCGGGGCAAGATTCTTGCCAAGCGTGGCCACCCCTGTTCTCGCGGGACGAAACGGCGATCGGCACGCGCGAGCCCTCGCGGTATAGCGGAAAGTCTTGCCGAGTTCCGCCGATCCTTTCCCGTTCGCTCCCGCGACCGGGTCCTACCGCTCGAGCACCATGTACCCGCTATACCCAAGCGGCACGAGGGCGTGCGTGGGGGTCCAGCGGGCATTGGAGGCGTAGCCCATGATGCCTTGTGCGCCCTGTAGGGGTGTCGCCTCGTCGAAATCGAACCAGGCGATGCCTTGGGAGCCGATACTCGCGAGGGCGTTGGGGCCATCGGCCCCGATGAGCCAACCGAATTCCACCCCCGTGGGCACGGATGACCCGGCGGTCAGGTTGCCGTTGTTCGCAATCGTCACCGGCTGGATGCTGTAGCCCCGGCCGTCGTTCAAATCGAGGTAGGCCCGGTTGCCCGCGGCCACGGTCTGCATCGTGGCATCGGGGATGGCCAGCGTGTCGATCAGGCGCGGCTGGCTGCCGTTGTTCCATGCCATCGTGCGAAGCGAGCGATCCACGCGGCCGCTGCTGCCCCACTGGTAGTCCTGCAACAGCAGGAGGTCCGTACCGGGCTCGTACTGCACGAACGAGCCGGGCACATTCGCCGCGTTGCCGACCTGCCCATTGGCCGGATTGATGGTGCGCAGGAAGTACGCCACCATCGGGCGGGCCAACGCCGAGCCTTCGGACCGCGCCGTGCTCAGGAACAGGCGATCGCCGCCTTCGTCTATGGACTCGATGCGGTCGTAACCCAAGCCGATCGTGCGGGCGACCTGCTGCGTGCGCAGATCGATGACTGCGAGCCCTTCCTCCGCTCCGCCATTGCCGATGAGGTCGGTCCAATCCCTCGTGTCCTTCGCGTATCCGCGCAGCGAGAGGTAGTCGCCCGTGTGGAACGAGCGCCGCCCGCCCCACCACGGCCAGTAGCCCGGCGCGATGGCGAGCTTTCTCTCCATCGCGACGCCCGGCATCCCGATGCCCGGCCCCCACCACCAGTAGCTGAAGCTGGGGCTCAGCTCCACGGTGATGACCGAAGTCGTTTCCGGCGCGGCGGGATTGGACACATCCACGAAGCCGACACGATAGACGCCGCCGCTTTCGTCGTAGTCCGTCCCGACGACCACAATCTTGTTGCCGTATGCGTGCGCGGCCTCGAACTGGCCGATTGCGGCATGCGCCCGGCCGCCATTCTCGACCGCCACCGTCACGCTGTCGCCTCGGTTCGGCACGACGACCTTCGCCACGGCGCCGTTGGCGGCGCCCAGCACATCCACAACATTCTCCGCGACGGGCAAGGAGCCAATGATGATGGGATTGTTGGGATCGCCCGCGTCGATGCGCGCGAGTTGGGTCGAGGTGAGCGAGAATACACCGCCGTCGTGGTCAAATGAGCGCAGTACCGCCCCGTCAACATCCACGAAACCCTGCGGCGTGAGTCCATTGGGCGACCACTGCACGAACTGGAGCCGGTCGTAGCCACCGCCCTCGTTCCAGCCGCTGAACGGCACGAGGATGCGGTCATCCACCACGCTGAAGGCTTTGACATCCGATTGCGCGCTGGACCAGCTCCAACTCTCGCCAAAGCTCACGCGCTGGATGAGACTCGGCACATTCGGGTTGCTCACATCGAACAGGCTCACGCTTGCCCGCCAGCCGTTCGTGTCGTCCACGCCGAGTGCGATGAGGAGGTCGCCACGCGGCTCGATGTGCGTCGACCAGCCCGGCACCTCGAGTTCGCCCTCGATGATCGGGTTGGCGGGGTCCGACAGGTCAACCACATAGAGCGGGTCCACGATGAAGTAGGTCACGACATAAGCGCGCATACCGTCAAAGCGCGTGGCGAAGAGTTGGTCGCCGCGGGCCGTCTCAAATTCCTTTTGCGCGAGTACGGAGAGGTCGTCCGGGTCCGCCAGGGAAACAGTGCTGACCCACACCTGACTGCTCTGCCAGTCCCCGCTGCGTGAGATCACCCTTAAATGGCCGTCAAACGCATCCATCTTGAAGCGATCCGCCACTTGACCCGTGATAACCACGCTGCCGCGCGGGTGAATCGCGCCCGATGGATCGCTGATGTCCACATAACGGAGCGCGGTGTCGGCCCCTTGCCATGCCGACACGAACATGGCCTCCGAGGTCACATGGATGAGTTCGGCGGGCGTGTCGAATGCGAGCTGGTCCGTGATTGTCACAGCGCCCGGCACGGACACATCGAAACTGGTGATGAAGGTCTCGCCCACCTGCTGCTTGAAGGTGGAGACAACGCCGCCATCTCCGCCGCCGCCCGGGAAGTACCAGTCGTACTCCGCGCCCACGGCGTAGAGAATGTTGCCCACGAGCCGGCTGTCCACGATGTGCCCATCAATCTCCGCCGATCCCAGCACCTCGGGGGCGGCCGGATCGGCAATGTCGACGATATGCAGCTTCGAGCCAATTGATTGCTTGATAAGCCCATCCTCAATCCGCAGGTCGGTGGCATGGGATACCAGCACGAAGGCGCGATTGCCCACGATATAGAGGTCGCGCGGATAGCCGATGGTCGGCACCGTGGACAGGATGGCCATCGTGTCGAGGTCCACCGCGATCAGTCCTCGGTACTGGTTCAAGATGTAGAGGGTGTCGCCCACCTTGCGGAAAATGTCCGGCTCCACCACCTCGCGCGCCTCGTCACCGTTGCCGTCCTGTTCGGGTGCGCCGACCACCCCGAGAAAATTGTCGCGCGAGTTGTTCAGACCCGCCACATCCGCGCTTCGGAAGGTCGCGGGCCGCAGCAGGTCCAAGAGCGGGCAGCCCGCCATAAGCAAGCAGCCGGAGGCAATCAGGGTGATTTGAGCCAGTTTCAACGGAATTTGGCTGGTCGCGTACATGGTCATTTTCCCTCGTGGCGGCGTTCCCCGCATGCTTGTTGAAGCTCTGTCCAGTGTAGCACGCACGGTTCCGTCTGCATAGTGGGGCGCTATCCGTGGAGCCTGCGTCTAGGAAGTGGGTATGGCCCGAATAGCGCCGATTTGACTTATCTCGATTGTAGACGCGCCACAGAGCTTCGCCCGGGCTTGGACAGCCCGTCGTGACACGGCGACAACGAATCCGTCGTTTCCATGCTCCCTGCGTGCGAAGCGCGCTATGGAGTGCGAGCAGCTTGCTCTCGCTCATTCTTCCCGCCTGCTTGCTGGCGGGCGAGCTTCGCCGTGCAGCGTGGCGGAACGGATGCGCCCAAGATTCGCGCCGCTTCTGCCACCTCCGGCAGCCCCGCCCCTTCACTTTGCGCTATTCGTCAAGGGTAACCACCAATCATGTACAGACTTGAATCGGCGGGGGGGAAACGCAGTGACTGCCAGTCTCGCCTTGAGCGCCCTTTGTGGCATATGGACGACCCGGCCGGACAGCAAGCAGGCCGGCAAGAATCAGCGAGAGCAAGCTCAAGAGGTCGCGCGGACGCGCTCCCGATCTCGCAGTCCACAGCACGCTTGCGCGTGCCTCCTCGACCATGGAAAACCCACTTATTTGGCGCAGGCCCGCATCCCCGTCACCAGCAAAAAGAGGGCGTTCCCCGGCGGGGGACCGGGGAACGCCCAGGGGTGTCGGACGGCTGCCGAAAGGAGGGAGCGCCAGGGGCGGGGGGCGCCAGGCAGCCGTCCTCCGCACGCTCAGCAGGGTACGGGCTGCACATTCCAAGCGAATGACGAGGGGATTAGCGTGGCGTTAGATTGGCCAGATGCTGGGGGGGCGTGCCGAGGTAGGTATTCGGGTTGACGGCATGGTGATTCCGGCGGATTTCGTAGTGAAGGTGTGCGCCCGTCGCGTTGCCCGTCGCGCCGACGCGTCCGATCGGGTCCCCGCGACGGACCCATTGGCCTTCGCGAACATCGAATGTGGATAGGTGGGCGTAGCACGAGGTGTACCCGTGCGAGTGGTCAATATAGACGATGCGTCCGTAGCCCCGTTGCGTACCCACGAAGGAGATGCGTCCGTCCGCGGTGGCGTACACCGGTGTGCCGGTGGCGGCGGCAAAATCGATGCCGTTGTGCATGCGGCCGTTGCGTGGCCCGTAGGGCGAGCTGACATAGGCCTGCGTGCATCGAAGCGGGTAGCCCGCGGGGATGTACGAGGAGGAAGTGGGGGTAATCGGTTGAAGGTGGTTGAATGCGTACGAGGTGGGGCTCACGCTGCTCGTCCGGCTGCCGCCAAAGGGGTTGAGGCTGGCGCAGCCGCTTCCCAGCAGGGCCAAACCAAGGATGGCCACCAACATTCCATGCCTGTTGCCCATCAGACGGGGCCCTCCGTTGCCTCGAGCACGAGGCGGTCCAGTTCGTCCACGAAGCGCCCGGCAATCTCCGCGTTGCGCAGCAGCACCACATTTTCATCGTTGGACTGCGCCGCGTTGCGGCTGAAGTTGTAGCTGCCCGTCACGACCAGCTCGCGATCGATCACGATCACCTTGTGGTGCATCTTTCCCGGGCTCGCGCATACGAATACCTGCGCGCCCCGTGCCGCCAGGTAGTCATCGCGCGACCAGTCCCGCCCGGCGTGGATGCGCTCGAACAGACCGCGTACCGCCAGCCCCCTGTCCAAGCCCTGCGCCATGGCCCCGGCGATGTCCTCGCAGGAAAATGCGTAGGCCATGAAATCGATGTGCGTTCGCGCCCGCGCCAGTTCCCCGGTGATGACGGATATGACATCGTCTTCCGGCGCGAACAGCGTGCGCACCTGCGTCGGCCCCACATGAAGCACCGGATGCGGCACCCCGGGCGGCGAGCGGGGACCGAACAAGCCATCGCGGAACATTTCCTGAAACTCGACCGTGAAATTCGCCGCCAGCTCCGGCGATCGGAGCACCACCGCGTTGTTCCGGTTGACGAAAAAGCCGTTATTCGTCAGGTTCGTCGAACCGGTCCACACGGTGTGACTGTCCACGATGACGAATTTGTTGTGCATGAATGCCGAGCGCTCATCGAAGCGCACCTCGATACCCGCCGCGAGCACCCGCTGCATTGCCTCCTGCTCGCGGTAGTCCGAATCCGACACGATGCCCACGCGCAGGCCGCTACGATGCGCCTCGATCAGCGCATCCGCGATTCCCTCGTGCCCGAGGTTGAAGGCCGCCACGAGCACCGACTCCTGCGCCCCCGCAATCAGCTCCAGCAGGACCCGCTTGATGCCCTCCGCCGCACCCGGGCGTACCGGGGCGAAATAAACTTGAACGGCGGCATCGAAGTCCGGCTCGATGATCGTGGTTTCAAAAGTGTCTGGAACGATGATGTCCGGAAGGCTGCCATCCGGCGTGGCGATGCCCGGCGCGGCTACCGCAGGAAGGATCGGGCCGTCGTCCGCCGGTGCGGGCCGGAAGCGCTCGACCACCCACGATTGCAAGGATTGCGTCGAGTCCCACGCGCCGGACCAGTCCATTTCCCAGCGCACATCTCCGCGAGACGCCCGCGGCATGCCCTCGCCCTGCGCCGTGCGCAGGACCGCATCCGCTAGCGCCGCCATGTCGCCACCCCGCCGCAGATACTCGATACAGGCCGCTGCCGCCGCCGCGCAGAGCACGATCGTGGCAAGAAGGGCGGTCTGTTGAAGGCGTTTTCGGATGGATTTCATGGTTTGGCCCATGGGTACGGAGTCCGCTCGCGATATGCGAATGGGGTATAATTTGCCAAGAGATTAGTGCGATCGACAATAAACTCTTGACATAACTGCTCCATACTACCCATTGTAGCCAAAAAGCGCAAGAGGCTTGCTCGGCCCAATGGGTTGTAGCTGATTTGGGGGGCTCCCACGAGGGAAAGGCCAATCCCGTGCTCCAGGAGCGTGCAGCACGCGACGCCGGGGCATTTTCCGCCCGCCGTGGCGCTCCCCGCAACGATCCCGCAACCGACCCGCTCCTTGACTTGCCCCCGCGGGCTGCGTAGCCTTCCATGGACAATTGGCTGCTCGCAGAAATGAGGAATCCCAATGCCGCCAGCATCGACCGTGCCGCCGGGCATCGACAAAATGAAACCGACCTGGGACGAACTCGATCGCTTGGTGAATCGGGTGCGGCGAGGCGGGGGACGGGCCCTGAATGCGGAAGAAATCGCCCGGATGGACAAGTTGTACCGCCTGGCCACGATTCATCTGGCGCAGTTGCGGGGCCGCGGCATCAACCCATCGCTGGTGGAGAATGTGAACCGCCTCGTCGGGCGGGCGCACAGCGTTGTGTACGCCGCGCCCCGGACCAATCCCATCATGGCCATCCTGTACTTCTACACGCTCGGATATGCCCGCGCGCTCGCGCGGACCATGCCCTACCACGCCGTCTCCATCGGGCTGCTGCTCTTCGGCACGGCGGTTGGGTTTGCGATGGCCGATGCCTCGCCCACCGCGGGCTATGCGCTCGCGATGGGGGCGGACGAAATCCGCCTTCCGGGCGCCAGCCAGGATCAGCTCGAGGCGGTGCTGCGCTCCGGGCGTGACGAGAGCATGTTGGACAAGGCGGCGTTCGCGGGCATGCTGCTGCAACACAACACGAAAGTCGGCTTCACCGCCTTCGCGGGCGGCATTCTGGGCGGCGTGCCGACGGTGCTGCTTATCACCTATACCGGTGCGTTCCTCGGCAGCTATTCACAGATTCACCACGCAAAAGGCGCCGGGTTGGAATGGTGGGCGTGGATTCTGCCCCACGGCGTCACCGAGATTGGCGCGGCGTGCCTGTGCGGCGGTGCGGGGTTGATGCTCGGCATGGCCCTGTTGCGCCCGGGCAACCGGACCCGCCGCCAGAGCCTCACCGCGGCCGGCCGCGAAGGACTGAATATCGCCCTGGGCGTCATCCCCATGTTCATTGCCGCGGGCTTCATCGAGAGTTTCGTGCGCCAGAGTCACATGACGACCACCGAGCGCATGGTATTCGCCGGCGCCACGGCGGTCTTCTGGGTGCTTTATATCGCCATGGGGTACTTCGCCGAGCGGCACGCGGTTCAGGTGCAGGCCCTGAAGGAAAACGCAGGGGTACGCACCATTCGCGAGGCATCCCCATTCTGATGCCCGAATCCAACGCTCCCACCATGCTCCCCCGCGCTGTCATCGTCGTGCCCTGCTACAACGAGGCCGCCCGCCTGCCCGTGAAGGAAATCGAGGCCTTTATCGACGAACACCCGGAGTACGCCTGGTGCTTCGTCGATGATGGCAGTACTGACGCGACCCGCGAGGTGCTCGAGGCGCTCTGCGCGACATTCCCGAAGCGGGCGCGCGTGTTCGTGATGCCGCAAAACGGGGGCAAGGCCGAGGCCGTGCGCGCGGGCATCCTCGACGCTCTCGACACCTGGCAAGCGCCGTGGGTGGGCTATTGGGATGCTGACCTCGCGACACCGCTGGGGGAGATCCCCCGTTTCGAGCGCTACCTCGAGGCCCATCCCGCCCTGCGCCTCCTGTGCGGTTCCCGCTGGCTGCACATGGGCGCCCGCATTGAGCGGCATTTCTGGCGTCACTATCTCGGACGCATATTCGCCACGCTCGCGAGCACGGTGTTGGGCCTGCCCATCTACGACACGCAGTGCGGCGCAAAACTGATCGAAGCCGAACTCGCGCGCGAAATTTTCGGGGAACCTTTCCATACCCATTGGATATTTGATGTCGAGATGCTCGCGCGCGTGATTCAGCGCCTCGGCCGGGCGGAAGCCCGCGAGGTCATCGGGGAAATCCCGCTCGAGGCGTGGATCGACCGCGGCGGTTCCAAGGTACGGCCTCACCACTCGTTTCGCGTTCCCATCGATCTATGGCGGATTCACCGCCGCTATTTCACCTGAAGTCGCATACATCCCCCCGATTCGCACAAAGGAATCCACCATGTTTCGCCAATTCTTCCTCGCCGCCATCCTCACCTCCCTTTCGCTGCATGCCACCGCCGATACAGTCCTGCTGGGCAACGGCGATCGCATTACCGGCGCCGTGATGGGCATCGAGGACGGCCGCCTGCTGGTGGAGACCGAATACGCCGGTCCCCTGGCGCTGGCGCTCGATGCGGTGTCCTTCGTCGAGACCGAGGAAGCCCGCACGATTCGACTCGAGGACGGGGCGTTGCTCGAGGGGCGCCTGGTTTCCACCGGCGAAGTGCAGCAGATCCTCACCGATGCCGGCGCGCGCCAACTCAGCTGGGGCGATGTCACGACCCTCGCGGTGGACGCCGCCGAGGTCGATGCCGTCGAGTTTGCCCGGGCCGAGGCCGTGGCCGCGGCGGAAGCCCAGCGGATCGCCGCGGAAGCCTCGCCGAAGGTGTGGAGCGGCACGATCGACGCCGGGGCCACATGGCGCTCGGGCGAGGTGAGTACGGTTGACGCCATCCTCAAGGTGACCGGCACGCGCGCGTGGGACGACCGCAAGCTCTTGCTCACGGGGGAGGCGAGCTATGGCGAGGCGGATTCCCAGGTGAATGTGCGCCGGTACTTCGGCCAGGCACGCTACGAGCAGCACCTGAGCGAGCGCGTGTTCGCCTACGGCATGACCAACCTCGAGCACGACGCCGCCCGAGGCCTTCACCTGCGCTGGGGCACGGCGGCCGGCCTCGGGTACGACTTCGTCCAGCGCGAGAACACGAAGCTTTCGGCCGATATGGGCTTGAGCTACCGCGTTGAGTGGTGGAACGAACTCACATTGAGCCAGGAGCGCCGCGCCCGCGCCGCGCAGCAAGGCGTGGTCCTCAATGAGACCCGGGCCCTGCTCGAGTTTCTGCGGACCGCCCCGCTTCTGAGCGATGCCGGCACCACCGCCGTCATTCGCTATGCCAACCGGGTGCAGGCCGCCCGCGTGCACAATTCGGTCGACCGCTCCGACGGTGCCGAGATTCGCCTGGCCGCCCGGCTCGAGCAAAACCTCTGGGAACGCGGCAAGCTGACGAATGACCTCGTCATCCTCCCCGATATCGAGGAATGGGGAGAAGTGCGCGCCATCAACGAGCTGGGCATCGCCACGCCCTTGAGCGAATCCTTGGCGCTCCGCATCACGCTCAAGTCCGAGTATGACTCGACCCCCGGTCTCGGCAACGCCAGCGAGTGGGACCACACCCTCATCACCGGGCTCCGGTATTCGTTCTGATGAAGGCGAAGGCCGGTGTCGAGCCATCCCCCGGGAGCCGAGCGTCCTCGCGAGGATGGACACCCAGGGCGCCATCGGCTCGCGATGGAACCCGGCGTTGACAGCCGTCACCGGCAGGTATACGCTGGGAGTGTGTGAAAGACGCTCCGAGTTACACGCTCGGGCTTGAGAGGTGCAGTGATGCCCCATGGAACGCAACGCAGGTTTCTGTCGCTTGGGACGCTTGCCCTCGTGGCCGTAGGGGTTTTGTGGCTTTCGCCCGCCGCTTCCGCCTGCCCCGGCAACCTCCTGAAGGACCCCAGCTTCGAAGCGAGCGACCTCGCGGAAGCTTGGGGGGAAATGGCCTCAGGCTCGTTGGAGGATATGCTCTACCACGAGGACGACCGGTCGTGGGCGGCTTCCGATGGCGAGTACGCCCTGCGGTTCCGTGCCCGCATGACGGACGATGTGCTCGCGGTGGGTCAGGTCGTCGAATTGGAGGCCGGCAAGGCGTATGCACTCGCCTTCGACCTGTTGATCACCGAGCCGGACTCGAATGGCGCTGTGGCCATTGCCTTGGACGGGGACTGGCAGGACTACATCAACATCGCCGAGCTGCCCTTCACCGGGGAGTATCAGCGCATCGAGGTTCCCCTCGATTCCAGCGAAGTCAGCGGCGCCGTGGTACTGAATATCGAAAATCCCTTCCTCGACGGCGGCGACATCCTCGTCGATAATCTCTGCCTGACCGCGGTTGATGATGAGCCCGTGGTGATTACGGCTGTGCATGTGCAGATGACGATCAACGCCGCCCTTGGCCTCGGCATTGAGCCGGGATTCCAACCGGATGCCAACGGCGATGGCACCGTTGACGCCGTGGATGTGCAACTCATCATCAATGCCGCGCTGGGGGTTTCAACAAACTCGTAGTGGCGCGTTGCCCCGCCCCTTCTCGCCGCGCTATGCTCGCAGTCTAAACAATCCATCCGAGGGAGGACTCCACCCATGCTGCATGCCGTCATCTTGGTCGGAATGGCCTTGGCCGCCGACGCCGGTTTCACCAACCCCGACCACGCCATGCGCTTCGAGCGCACCCGTCTTGGCGAGGTGACCTTCGAGGGGGCGTCCGCCTTCGATGTGAACAACAACGGCACGCTGGATATCGTGTCGGGCGGGGTCTGGTTCGAAGGGCCGGATTTCACGACGAAGCACACCATCTATCACCCCGAATATGTGAGCGAATACTACGATGATTTCTCCTCCATTCCGATGGATGTCAACGGAAACGGCTACACCGATATCGTAACCGGCGGCTGGTTCGGCGAAAGGCTTATCTGGCTCGAGAACCCCCGCGGCGGCACGGGGGAGTGGACCGTGCACGAGATCGCCAGCGTGGGCAATGTGGAGCGTGCCTGCTTCTACGACATCGACGGGGATGGCTTCCCCGAGATCATCCCGAACACGCCCGGCGCTCCCTTGCGCATTTTTAAGCTCGTGCGCGATGAAAACGGCCGCGGCACGGGCGAATTTTCCATGCACACCATCCGCGAGGGGGCCAGCGGTCATGGCATCGGCTTCGGCGACATCAACGGCGACGGCCGCCCGGACATCATTCTCCAGGCCGGTTGGCTCGAGGCGCCGGAGAATCCCTACGAGGACGAGTGGACCTGGCACCCCGAGTTCGAGTTGTTTCAGCTCACCAGCGTGCCTGTGCTCGTGCATGATGTGAACGGCAACGGCCTGAACGACCTCATCGAGGGCAACGCACACGGCTATGGCCTGGCCTGGTGGGAGCAGACCCGCAGCGAGGATGGCGAACGCGGCTGGGTGCGCCATGACATCGATCCGCACCGCTCGCAGTACCATGATTTGCAGCTTGCCGATATCGACAACGACGGTCAGCTCGACCTCGTCACCGGCAAGCGCTACCGCGCGCACAACGGCAACGATCCCGGCGCCGACGACCCCTTGGGCATCTACTGCTTCAAGATCAACGGCGGCGAGTTTGAGCGCGTCACGATCGATTACGGTCCCGCAGGGCAGGCCAGCGGCGTGGGCATCTACTTCTGGGTGGAAGACCTGGACGGTAACGGCTACAAGGACATCATCGCCCCCGGCAAGGAAGGGCTCTTCCTGTTCAAGAACCTCGGGCCGGCCACCGCGCGGTGACACGGCGCGCACCATGGGCCCTGGTTGCGGTGCTCGCCGTTGCTTGTCTGCTAACCGGGTGCGAAACCATCGAGTGGTGGATGGTCCCCGAAAACCGGGGATGGGTCCCGAGGGGCAATTCGTATGTAGTTCAAGGCGTCATCGCCGTACTCGCCATCCCCTTCGTGCTCTACGCCATTTACAAGGGATACGACGACCGCCCCGGCGGTTGGGGCGGGTGACGAGGATGCCGCAGGTGTCGAGGATCGGGTATTTGCAACCCTGCCGCGCATTGCTATACTTGAGAGTGTCAACTCAGGAGTGCGACGAACATGGCGACACGAACCCCAAAGCAACTCATGCAGTCAGCAATCGAGCAGCTTCCCGCGAATGCGACTGTCGAGGATGGCATGGAACGCTTATACCTCTTGGCGAAGATTGAGCGTGGCATTGAAGAGGCCGACTCCGGCGAAACGCTGAGTCATGAGGAGGTAGGCCGGCGGCTGGGCTTGTAGATGCGCATCCGGTGGACACCGCTAGCTGCCCAGGATTTAGAGAACATTCGCGACTTTGTTGCGCGTGATTCGCCCGCATACGCCCGCAGAATTGTTGAACACCTCTATCAGTCGGTGTCGCAGCTTGCGCGATTTCCTGAATCAGGGCGCGTCGTGCCGGAGCACGAGGATCCCCAAATTCGGGAAATTGTCCGCAATCCTTATCGAATTATCTACCGTGTAGAAGAAGGCTGCGTAACGATCTTGACCATTTTTCACGCATCCCGAGGTTTCCCAGACATCTCCTGATTGCCCGCCACTACTCACAATCCCGCGATTAGTTCCCCGTATTTCTCTGCCAGGCGTTCGGCATCGCTTTGGCGATCGTGCTGCACCATGACGCGCACGATGGGCTCGGTGCCGGAGGGGCGGATGACGCAGCGGCCCTCGCCGTCGAGTTCCTTGGCGGCCGCATCGCGAATGGCATTGAGTTGCTCGTCGGTAGGCTTCGGTTTGCCCCCGAGGGGTACCTTCCGGTGGGCCTCGGGCAGGGGTTGGTAGACGCGGCCCAATTCGGACAGGGGCTGCTCCTTTCGAAGCATCGTTGCGAGGACCTGCAAGCCCGTAATGACGGCGTCGCCCGTGGTGTTGTGCTCGAGCATGACCACATGGCCCGACGACTCGCCCCCGAGCACCCAGCCGCCCGAGCGCATCGCCTCGACGACATGGCGGTCGCCGACTTTCGTCAGTTCCACCTTGCCGCCCAAGGGCTCGAGCGCGCGCAGCAATCCACCGTTTGCCATGATGGTGGACACGACCGTGTTGCCCGGGAGTTCACCCCGCTCGAGCAGGTCCACACCAAGAATGGCCAGGAGCGCGTTGCCATCCAGCAGGCGGCCATCCGCGTCCGCCATCATGATGCGGTCGCCGTCGCCGTCGTAGCTGATGCCGACATCCGCCCGTTCCTGGATGACGGTGGCGCGCATGTCCTCGGGGTGGACGGCGCCGCACCTTTCGTTAATGTTGCGTCCATTGGGCCGATCATGAATGGCGACGACCTCGGCCCCCAGTTCGGCGAACACGCATGGCCCAACTTTGTACGCGGCGCCGTTGGCACAGTCCACCACGACCTTGAGGCCATCGAGGCGCATGCCCTTCGGGAAGGAGGCCTTCGTGAACTCGATGTAGCGCCCGACGGCATCGTCGATGCGCCGTGCGGAGGCCACATGGTCCGGGTCGGTCTTAATGTGGTCGATCGCGCCGGTGTCGATGAGTTTCTCGATGTCTTCCTCGACCTGGTCGGCAATCTTGAAGCCGTCGGGGCCAAAAAACTTGATGCCGTTGTCGTGGTAAGGGTTGTGCGAAGCGGAGATCATGATGGCCGCGTCGCATCGCAGGCTGCGCATGATATAGCTCACCCCCGGCGTCGGCAGGGGACCCGTCACGAGTACATGGCACCCCATGCTTGTGAGTCCCGCCGTGAGGGCGTTCTCGAACATGTAGCCGGAAAGGCGCGTGTCCTTTCCGATCAGGATCGTGCTTTGCCGGTCCGCGCGCGCGAAAATATGCCCCGCCGCGCGCCCGACGCGCAGGGCCATGTCGACAGTCATCGGAGGTTCGTTCGCGATGCCGCGAATGCCGTCGGTTCCGAACAATTTCTTAGCCATGAGTCCCCCTCACAATGGCATCCGTCATCGTCGCGACGCGGGCCATGGTCTTTACATCATGCACACGAATGGCATCCGCCCCATTGGCGATGCCGATGGCCACCGTGGCCGCGGTGCCTTCGTTGCGTTCTTCCGGCGGCAGGCCGAGTACCTGCCCAATCGTAGACTTGTTCGAGGTGCCAATCAACACGGGCCGCCCGAGGCTTTTGAATTCCCCGAGACGCCGCAGGAGTTCCAGGTTGTGCTCGACGGTTTTGCCAAAGCCGAATCCTGGGTCGAGCCATATATTCGATTCCACGATACCCGCTTTCACCGCGAATGCGATGCGCTCATCAAAAAATGCACGGATATCATCCACAATATCGTCGTACTTCGGGGCGTCTTGCATCGTTTCCGGCGTGCCGCGCATGTGCATCAGCACGACGGGGCAACCCGCCGCCGCGACGACTTCCGCCATAGCCGCATCGCCCTGCAACGCGGTGATATCGTTGACCATCGCGGCCCCGGCCTCCAGCGCACGGCGAGCGGTATCGGCATGGTAGGTGTCGATGCTGATCGGCGTGCCGAGCGCGGCCACCGGCTCGAGCACAGGGCCCACGCGGGCCCACTCGTCATCCGCTGAGAGCGGCGCCGCCCCCGGCCGGGAGGACTCCCCGCCAATGTCGAGAATATGCGCGCCATCCTCCGTCAGTTGCCGTGCGTGCGCCACGGCGATCGCGGGATCGCCGAAGCGCCCGCCGTCGTAAAACGAATCCGGCGTCAGATTGAGCACGCCCATCACGAGCGTTCGCGTGCCGGTGGGGGGGATTGGGTTGTGCTTCACGCGCATTGCATTCGCTCTTTCGTTTACGCGGCCACTCCTCCGTCGAGGAGCAGATCAGCGAGGCGCCGTGCAACTTCGCCACTCTCGGTTGCCTTCGTCTCGTTCCCCACTACTCTCGTTCCCAAGTTGCACTTGGGAACGCCCCCTTTCGCAAAGCTGTGCTTTGCCGCTATCCTGTCACCGATGCGATCACGATACAAATTCACAGAGCCGGGCAGCTACTTCATGACAGCCACGATCGTTGAGTGGCTGCCGGTATTCTACGGTGCCGAGGCGTGCGGCATTATCCTGGATGCACTGAAGTTCTGCCGGAAGAACAAGGATCTGCGGCTGCGCGCCTTCGTGATTATGGAAAACCACATCCATCTCATCGCCGATGCGCCGGACCTGACCGGGGTCATGCAATCGTTCAAGCGGCACACGGCCATGAGAATCATCGAGTATGCGGACCACCCAAACCGGCGTTGGCTTCTGACCCAGTTTGCCTTGTACAAGAAGCGCTACAAGACCAGCAGCACCTACCAAGTTTGGCAGGAGGGCCTACACCCTCAACACATCAAAGGCGCCGCCATGCTGGCGCAGAAGCTCAAGTATATCCATGAGAACCCGGTGCGCCGAGGGTATGTCGACCTGCCGGAGCATTGGCGGTACTCGTCAGCGCGCAACTATCTGGAACTTCCGCATACGGTGTTGGATATCGATACCGAATATGAGTGAGTCCGCGCTAATTGGCGCGGCTCTTGGGAAATGCGAAGCGCAGCTTCGCGGAAAGGTGCATTCCCAAGCGCAGCTTGGGAACGAGAGGACGGCGAGTCGCGAGAACCAATGGGAAGGCGCCCTGCGGGTCAGCCCGCCTCAGGCCCCCTCGGGGATTGCGTTGCCGGTCGGCATGTCGTCCACGCCGGGCTCCGCCTTCGCGTCTTTCTCGGTGGCGGGGGCCTTGTGCTCCGGGTCCGCCTTGGGGCGATCCTCAGGCTTTTTCCGCTCCCGGTAGCGCTTGGCGAGGATGGCGCGCGTGCCGACGCGGTCCACGACCTCGAGCATCTCGTCCACATCGAGGACTTCCTTGTCGTAGAGTTCCTCGCCAAGGGCGACGAGCAGCTCCTTGTTCTCCTCGAGCATCTTGCGGGCGTCCGCGTATGCTTCCTCGATGATGTGGTGAATGGCCTTGTCAATGGCCGCGGCGGTCTCGTCGCTGAAATCGCGCTCGCGCGCGAAGTCACGCCCGAGGAATACCTCGCCGGTGTTGCCGAAGGAGACCGGGCCCAAATCGCTCATGCCCCACTCGCAGACCATGTGGTTGGCGAGCTTCGTGCTCCGCTGCAGGTCGTTCGAGGCGCCGCTGGAAAATTCGCTGAAGCTCACATCCTCCGCCGCGCGCCCGCCCATCATGATGCGGATCGTGGCGAGGCAATACGCCTTCGTGAGACCCGTGCGGTCCTCTTCCGGCAGGAAACTCGTCAGGCCCAACGACGGGCCACGGGGAATGATCGTCGCCTTGTGCACCGGGTCGCCGTGCTCGAGCATCATGCCCACAAGGGCGTGCCCCGCCTCGTGGTAGGCCGTCTTCTTCTTGTCATCCGGGTTGAGCACCATGCTGCGGCGCTCCGGGCCCATCATGACGCGGTCCTTGGCCTCCTCGAAGTCAGGCCGCAGCACCTCGTCCTGGTTGCGGCGTGCGGCCAGCAGGGCCGCCTCGTTCACCAGGTTGGCCAGGTCGGCCCCGGAGAAACCCGCCGTGCCGCGCGCGAGATTGTGAATCGACACGCCCTCGGCCACGGGCACCTTGTTGTTGGTGATGTGAATGTTGAGGATCGCCTCGCGGCCGCGCACATCAGGGTTGCCCACCATCACCTGGCGGTCAAAGCGGCCCGGGCGCAGCAACGCGCGGTCGAGCACATCCGGCCGGTTCGTCGCGGCCATGAGGATGACGCCCTCGGTGGTATTAAAACCGTCCATCTCGACCAGCAACTGGTTGAGGGTCTGCTCGCGCTCGTCGTGACCACCGCCGAGGCCCGCGCCACGCTGGCGGCCCACCGCGTCGATTTCGTCGATGAAGATGATGCACGGCGCGTGCTTCTGCCCCTGCTGGAACAGATCGCGCACACGGCTGGCGCCCACGCCGACAAACATCTCGACGAAGTCCGAGCCGCTGATGCTGAAGAAAGGTACATGCGCCTCGCCGGCCACCGCGCGGGCCAACAGCGTCTTGCCCGTGCCGGGGGGACCAATGAGCAGCACGCCCTTCGGGATTTTGCCGCCCAGGCGCGAGAAGCGCTTCGGGTCCTTGAGGAATTCGATGATCTCGCGCAGCTCTTCCTTGGCCTCATCGACGCCGGCCACATCCTCGAAGGTGACGACCTTGTCGCTGTGATTGACGAGGCGCGCCTTGCTCTTGCCGAACGACATGGCCTTGTTGCTGCCGCCCTGCATCTGGCGGAACATGAAGAACCAGAACAGGCCGATGATCAACAGAATCGGAAGAATGTTGATCAGCATCGTCGTGACGGCGACATTCTTCTGCGCGTAGTCCATGGGGATGGCCGGGTCGGCGTTGTTGGCGGCCTCGCGCCACTCCACCGGCACATCGTCATAATTGAAGCGAATGACGCTGGTGCCCTCGATCGGCTCCTTGAGCCGAACGGAGAACTCGTAGAAGCGGTCGCTTACATGGAGGTAGTCGATGCGCTCGATGCGTTGCGGATTCTCCATCAGGATCCGCTCGAAGTCGACGGCGGTGAGCTTGTCACCGCTCTGCCCACCCGAGGAGAGCGTCGTGAGCGCCAAGATCAAGATGATGGCCAGTATCAGCCAGAGGGAAACTTGCTTGAGGATGCCATTCATGCGCTAATCCAACCGCCTTGTCGTTGCGTTCGCGCGTGCACCGGGGTCATGCAGGGCTTTGCGCCCCAAGCGAACAGTGGCAGGTTCCTTTTCGGAGATTCCGTTTCAACAGGCCATGATGCCTGCACAATGAGCATAACACACGCGTTCCACCGTTACAATCCCGCCTACGCTAACGCGTTCCATCAAGCACACTTGCGGGGAATATGGCCGTTGCCATCAACAGCACAACCCGGTACCATATGCCCGACCTTCCCTCCTGAACACCCCATACCCCAGAAGGACTTCCCCATGACCGCATCGACCGACCTCATCCACGCCGGCATCATTCTCGCCGGGGGCTCCGGCGAGCGCTTCTGGCCCCTTTCACGCCACTTGCGCCCGAAGCAGCTCCTGCGTCTCACCGACCCCGACCGCACCATGCTGCAGGAGGCCGTGGATCGTCTCGCGCCGGTCATTTCACCCGAGCGGGTCTTCGTGGTTACCGGGCGACATCTCCAGGAGCCCATCCAGAAGGCCCGTATCGGTCTGGACGCCGCCAACATCCTTGCCGAGCCGAGCAAGCGCAACACCTGCGGGGCGTTGTGTTTCGCCGCTGCCAGCCTCATGGCCCGCTACGGCGACCCCGGCGCCATCGTGATGGCCGTCACCACGGCCGACCATGAGATCCCGGATTCCGAGGCCTTCGGGGCCACCGTACGCACCGCCCTCAAGGCGGCCGCATCGGGCGATGCCCTCGTTACGCTGGGCATTCAACCCACACGGCCCGAGACCGGCTACGGCTACATCCAGGCCCATGAGGCCGTCGGGGCCACGGATGGCCGCGAGGTTTTCCCGGTCTCGGCTTTTCATGAAAAGCCCAATCGCGACAAGGCGGAGGATTTCATCGAGGCGGGCGGGTATTTCTGGAATTCAGGCATGTTCTTCTGGAAAGTCAGCTCCTTTCTCGGCGAAATGGAGATGGCCCAGCCCGTCTTTGCCGAGGCCACCCGCCAAATGGCCGAGGCCATTGCCAAGGAAGACGAGGCCGAGACCATCCGCATTTTCGAGACATTGGAGGACATCTCCATCGACTACGCCCTGCTTGAGCATGCCAAGCAACGGCTCATGGTCCGGGCGGATTTCCCATGGGATGATGTCGGCGAGTGGTCTGCTTTGGACCGCACCCATCCCCGCGATGCCCGGGGCAATGTCGCCATCGGCGGCCCGATTCTCGAGGAAAGCCAGGATTGCATCGTCTACAACGAGGCCGGCCCCGAGCGCATCGCCGTTGCGGCGGTCGGAGTGAGGGACCTGGTCATCGTGGTCACCGACGACGCGGTGCTGGTGGTGCCGAAGTCGGAGGCGCAGTCGGTCCGCAAGGCGGTGCAGCGGCTACGCGAGGACGGGCGGCCGCAGGTGTGAATTTGTCAATGAATCCCCCCTTCTAAATCATTGATTTCAAACCCGATAGCGCGGAAACCCTGAATTCCCCGAACACGATTCCGAATTCTCGGGTATAATCCCGGCAGAATCTCGTGAGGCCTCTCGACAGGGGGCGTCGCACCAGCTAGTGGGGTGATTTGGCATATGGGTGCGCTATCCAAATCGATAAACCGGGTGATTCGCGTGCTCGCGGTCGACGATGAATCGTTGATGCGCGAGGTCTATGCCACTTTGTTCGGTGAACTGGCCGAAGCCGTGGCCGCCTCGAACGATGAGGGCGGCGCCGAATCCCCCTTCTCATGGCGCATCGATACCTGCTCCTGCGGGGAGGACGCCATTGACCGCGTCCGCACGGCACTGGCCGAGGATGATCCCTATGCGGTGATCTTCATGGATGTCCGCATGCCGCCGGGTCTTGACGGGGTGGAGGCCTCGGTGAAGATTCGGGACCTGGATCCCCTGGCCCACATCGTGATTGCCACGGCACACACGGACTACACCTTCGACGCAATTGCCGAGCTTGTGCCGCCGCGTGAGCGGTTGACCTACATCGAAAAGCCGCTGCGATCACGCGATGTTCACGAATGCGCATTGACCCTCGCCTTCAAGTGGATGGCCGAGCGTCAATTGTCCGAGACGCCCTCGGTCGCCATTTCCCGCCGTCAGGACGAATCCCCCGATCACAACCAGACCCTGGTGAAGCTGTCGAACAGCACGGCCCTGACACGGGGCGACCTCGAGGAGGCGTGGCGGGAAATCTCGCAGGCCGCCGCGACGACCCTCGGCGCGCAGCGGGTGGGCATCTGGCTCTTCAACGAGGCGCGCGACACGCTGCGCTGCGTGTGCCTGTACGATGCCGCCACGGGCGCACACTCCGAGGGCGGGGTGCAAACCATTGCCGAGCACCCGGCGTATTTCGACCTGTTGGCGCACAAGCGCGTGATCGTAACCCAGGATGTGGCCGAAGAACCCGCGTTGAATTCGTTTATCGACGGTTATTTTGCCGACCACGGCGTCCTCGCCACGCTGGATGCCACCATCCGCGCGCGCGGCAAGATGATCGGCGTGGTCTGCCATGAGCAGACCACGGGACCGCGCCCGTGGAACCTTGTCGATCTCCAATTCGCCGGCTCCATCGCGGATTTTGTCGCCCTCACCCTCGAGGCCTACGACAGCTGGCGCTCCGAGCGCAACCTCCGCTCGAGCCAGACCCGCTACCGCGAGCTAATCGAGAACGCGCGCGACACGATTCTCTCCATTGATGTCTCCGGGCACATCCTCTCCATCAACCCCGCGGGCGCCAATCTCACGGGCCATTCGCTGGATGAACTCACCGAGATGCGCGTGCACCAAATCATCGCCCCCGAGTTCGCGCGCGATTGGGACCGCGAGATCGAGCGGCAACGGCGGGGCGAGTCCACCCCGTTGATGCGGATTGATGTGCTCACGCGCGCCGGCAAGCGCGTACCGGTGGATGTCAACGCCTGGCCCCTGTTTCAGCGCGGCAAGATGATCGGCATCCAGGCGATTGCCCGCGATGTCACGGAACTCGTGGAAGCCGAGCTGCAGCGTGAGCTGCTTGAGGAAAAACTGCGCACCTCGCAGCGCCTCGAGGCCATTGGAAGGCTTGCCGGGGGCATTGCGCACGACTTCAACAACCTGTTGACCGCGATTCTCGGCACGAGCGAATTGCTGCTGCACCAGATGCCCGAGGACAGCCCCTACCGCCGTGACATCGGCGAGATATCCAAGGCGGGGCAACGCGCTGCCACGCTCACGCGGCAATTGCTGGCATTCGGCCGCAAGCAGATCCTTCAACCGAAGATGCTGGACCTCAACGCCGTGGTGAACGACCTCGACCATATGCTGCGCCGTATCGTGCGCGAGGATATCCGGCTGGAGATGGACCTCGATCCGAATCTCGGCATGGTGCGGGCGGACCCGGGCCAAGTCGAGCAAGTGTTGGTCAATCTCGTCGTCAATGCGCGCGATGCCATGCCAAGCGGCGGCCGCCTGCTGCTGGCCACCCAAACCTTTGAACTCACCGAACAACTGGGGGAGGGCGATGCCGCCATCGAACCCGGCCGCTACGCCTGCCTGCGCGTGGTGGACGACGGCTGCGGCATCGCGCCGGATGTGCTCGAGCACATTTTCGAGCCCTTCTTTACCACCAAGGGCGAGTTGGGCACCGGGCTCGGGCTGTCCACGGTGTACGGCATCGTGCGGCAGAGTGGCGGGGCCGTGCATGTGATCAGTGAAGTGGGGAAGGGGACGGAGTTCCGGATTCACCTGCCTCATATCGACGCGGCCATCCCCGAGGAGACCGTTCCGGATGCCGCCGCACTCACGCCTCGCCGCGGGGCCGGCCGTATTCTGCTCGTCGAGGACGACGAAATCCTGCGCGACCTCACCGACCGCGTCTTGCGCAACTTGGGGTATGAAGTCGTCTCGGCATCCAACGGCAGCGAGGCCCTGCTCCGCTGTCACGATGAGACGCATCCCTTCGACTTATTGCTCAGCGATGTCGTCATGCCCATGATGAATGGCGATGAACTCGCCGATAAGTTGGTCAAGGCCGGCAGCGTCAAGCGCGTACTGCTCATGTCCGGCTACACCAACGAGCGCATCACCGGATGCGACCTCGCCGAACGCGGGGATGCCTTCCTGCAGAAACCCTTCACGCCCACCATCCTGAGCCAGAAAATTCGCGCCGTCCTCGAAGCCGAGCCGGAAGGCGAGTAGCCGCGCTACCCCCGGTTCAGGCGGCGGTAGAGCACGGCATTGCGCTTGTACGACTCGGTGAAGCGGGCGAAGCGCTCGTCGTACAGGCCTCGATGCGCGGGGTTCGGCTCATGGGTGGAGTCGACTGGGATGCGCGCGGCGGCGGTCTCGAAATCGGCAAGGCCAAGGCCCACGGCGGCGATCATCGCCGCGCCCCGCACATTCGCCTGGATGGGATCGGCAACGGCCAGCACGGGGCGGTCCAGCACATCCGCGAGGATCTGGCGCCACAACTCCGATTGCCCGCCGCCACCCACGACGCGAATACCCTCGACCTTACGGCCGATGAACTTCTCGAAGGGTTGCAACAGCCAGCGGGTGTTTAATGCGATGCCCTCGAGCATCGCGCGGACCATGTCCGCCCGCGTCGTGTCGAGCGAGAGGTTGTGGAAGGCCGCCCGGATCGTGCGGTCCTCGATGGGCGCCCGCTCGCCGTAGATCCATGGGGCGTAGAGCACGCCGTTGCTTCCCGCCGGGCTATTCGCAGCCACTTCGTTGAGGCGCGCAAAAAAATCGTCCGGGGCAGGCGTGGGGGAGAGCGCATCATCCGGGAAGAGCACGCGATCCCGCAGGAAGGTCAGGTTGCCGCCCGCCGAGGCCTGCAAGGCGACGAGCTGGTACTTGCCGGGCACAGCGCACGGCACGGAAGCCAGCGCCGAGAGGATATCCGTCTTCTTGAAGGGCACATGCGCCGCCAACCACGACGAAGTGCCGAGATACAGGTGCGTCTCGAAATCCTTGACGGCCCCCGCGCCGATTCCCGCCGCCGTCGTGTCCATTCCGCCCGCGATGACGGGTGTGGATGCCGGCAGGCCCAATTCGTTCGCGGTTTGTTCGGAAAGCGTGCCGACTTCGCCGGTGCAGGGGATAATCTCAGGAAATTTATCCGCATCGATACCGCTATTGGCGATCAATGCCGGGTGATATTTCACATTGTCCGGGTCACGGTTGTCCGTCACCCACGAGGTGAGAATCGAGTCCGGCGAGCACACGCGGCGGCCCGTGAGACGCAGGTTCATGTAGTCGGGCACCGTGAGGAACTTGTCGCAGCGTGCATACACCTCCGGGTATTCGTCTCGCACGAAGAGCATGTGCGAGGCGGGGTCCTTGCCCGTCAATGAGGGCGCACCGCCGGTCAGCCGTATCCAACGCAGCAGCTTGAGCGGACCATAGCCCGCCACGCGGATGGGTCCGCCGAGGATTGATTCCAGATTCTTCGCCCCGCGCGCGTCCATCCAGAGGATGGCGTTCATCAGGGCCTTGCCGTCTTTGTCGATGGCGATCGTGCCCTCGCCCTGCGTGCTGCAACAGATGCCCTTGACCTCGGGGTTGCCCGCGTCGGCGAGAACCTTGCGCGCAGTCGCTACGAACGCAGCCCACCAGTCGTCTGGCCGCTGCTCCGCGCCGCCGCTGGGCAAGTAGAGCGTCTCGACCGGCTCAAAGGCCCAATGCAACACCACGCCGTCGAGATCAACCAGCGCCGTCTTGCAGCCCGAGGTGCCGAGATCAACCGCGAGGATGCAGGGGGTGGTCATGGGGCAACCCGGTAGGGCGAGCGTCCTCGGTCCCCGCGCCGAAGCGACTTCGCGAAGGTGGGCGAGCCGGGGCCATGAGCATTGCCTCTACATCCCCCTAAATCCCCCTTCAAAGGGGGACTTTCTCCAGCCGATTTCCGGGTAGAAGTTTGGAAACCAAATGGATTCTTAACGACGCACCCCGAGGGCGCCCAGCGAAATCCCCCTTCGAAGGGGGTGCCGCGAAGCGGCGGCTTGGCGCGCCGTAGCCCTTGGGCGAAGGCGGGGGGATGTCCGGCTACCCTCACGCCGGCTGCTCGGCGGCCTTGGCGGCGTCTTTCTGCGCGATGATCATGTCCTGCTTGCCGGTGGTGAGCTGGAAGAGGCCCATGGGCATCGGCTCGGGCAGGGTGGTCACCTCGCGTCCGCTGGCGAGGGCGTGGAAGTAGACCATCGAGCACTTCTCAAGCAGCTCGACGAAGTGACGCGTTTTTAGAATATCCGGCCCGACGCACAAGGCCCCGTGATTCTGCAGGATGTAGCAGTGGCAGCGGTTTTGAAGCTTGTCGACCACACCCTTGAGCAGGTCTTCGCTGCCGGACAGGCCGTACGGCACGATGTCGACCGTATGCCCGATGGCGACGGTGACTTCGTCGAACAGGGCGGGGATGGGCGCGTTGATGATCGACAGCATGGTGGCGTAGCGCTGGTGCGTGTGGATGACGGCGTTGACATCGCGCCGGTTCTTGTACACGGCCAGATGCATCGGCGTTTCGATCGACGGCGAGTGCGGACCCTCGAGTTGCCGCCCCTCGAGATCGACCACGCAGAGATCATCAATCGTGATCTCGCGGTAGTTCTTGCTCGACGGCGTGACGATCACGCGTTCCTGGTCGTCGCACAGCGCGGAGACATTGCCCGCCGAGCCGTAGCGCGTGCCGAAGTAGCCCTCGTCCAGCAATTCCTGCGCGATGCGCAGCAATTCGTGCTTGAGGTCGGTCATACTGCTCATGATTCCGATTCCTTCATCGGTTGGTAGTTCCGGAGATTAACCACAGAGACACGGAGGGCACAGAGAGCTTGTTCTGAATGTTCCACTTGTCCGCTCGTTTCGCTCTGCGCTCGTTCCACCCCTCCTGCTCGTTCCCAAGTTGTACTTGGGAACGGACCGGTAATTAACCACAGAGACACGGAGGGCACAGAGAATTCCATTGGGAACCAGACTCAAACTCTATCTTCCTCTCCGTGCTCTCTGTGCCTCTGTGGTTCAATTCTCCGGATCCTCGTTCGCATTGTCGTCAGCCGAAGCTGAACGGGGCCATGTCCGCCAATACCTTCTCGAAGCCCTCGGCGGCGGTGTCCATCACTTCATCCGTGTCGGCCATGCTTGTGTAGAGGCGGCTGCCCGCCAGCGTGATGATGCCCTCCGCCGTATACGCCGCACCAATGTCTTTCGCCACATGCTTGCGCTGCAACACCTGCATGAGGAAGTCGTCCGAGGTCACATCCGGCAGGAGCACGCCGTGGGTTTGCAGGTGGACGATCGAGCCGTAGTTGACCGCGAAGAAGGGTAACTCGAGTTCGGCGATGATCGCCTCGAGCTTTGCCGTCAGGCGATCCGCCGCGCGCGCGGCATGGTAGGGCGCGTTCGTCTCTTCCATCGCCTTGAGCGAGAGGTAGCCCGCCGCGCAGCTCAAGGGATTGGCCGAGAGCGTGCCGCCCACAAGCGTGCGCGTCTCGCCACCGCCGATGCCCGCGCTGTAGGTCTCCATGATGTCGCGCCGCCCGCCAACGCCACCCGCGGCCGGGTAGCCGCCCGCAACGCATTTGCCGAAGACGGTCAGGTCCGGCTTGACGCCGAAGTAGCCCTGCGCGCCGCTGCGGCCGAGGCGGAATCCGCTGACCACCTCGTCGAAGATCAACAGCGTGCCGTATTCGTCGCACAGTTCGCGCACGCGGGCGTTGAAGCAGGCATCGACCGGGCGTGAGGCGCTCTCGGGTCCGATCGGCTCGAGAATCACGGCCGCCGTGCCGCCTTCCTTCGCATTGCGCTCGAGCAAGGCCGCGAGGCCGTTCTCGCCGTCGATGTCGTTCGGGTAGATTTCCTGCGTGTGGGACAGGCACTCCGGCGGAATGCCCGCCGCCTCATGCGTGAGCGTGCCGGGGATGCGCGTGCTGAACACGAATTGGTCGGACCAGCCGTGGTAGCCGCCGCCGCACTTGATGACCTTCTTCTTGCCCGTCACATTGCGCGCGGCGCGCACGGCGGCCATGCAGGCCTCGGTGCCGCTGCCCAGCATGCGGAACATCTCGACACTCGGGATCCACTCGCAGATGAGTTGCGCGAGTTTCAGCTCGTATTCGTGATAAAGACCCGTGACCGGTCCGCATTCCTCCAGCAATGCGATCAGCTGCTCGCGCACCGGGGCGTAGTTGCTGCCCAGTAGCGTCGGACCACCGGCCTGTAGGAAGTCAATGTACTGATTGCCGTCGACATCCCACAGATACGGCCCTTCGGCCTTGGTGATGCTCAGCGGGAAGGGATGGTTGAACGCGAGGTTGTGTTGCACGCCCCCGGGGATGTACTGCATCGCCTTGGCCGTATCCACCTTGGATTGCGCGCATTTCTCGTCGAACCACGCGAGCACCTGCTCCATTTTCTCCGGCTTGATGCTGTATACCGGCTCGGCCAGCAGGCGCTTGCGGCGCTCCTCCCACTCCGCGATTTCCGGCCAATGGCCCACCACCGCGCGCGGATCGTTCAAGTCCTCCACGGCCGCCTGCGCGCCCGCCGCCCGTTCTTCCGTCGTGCTCATGCCATCGCTCCCTCGGCCCCGCCGAACGCGGCCGACTTAATGCGCTTTGAAGTCGCGCTGTAATCCCATTCCGTCGAAAGCGGACGCCAGCCCGCCCCGTCCATCAATAGATGCCCACCCCGGCCAATCGCGCCGTACGCGTCCGGGATGCCGACCTTTTCGAGCGGCACGCCACTCACCGCTGCCGCCTGTCCGCCGTCCACCAGGGCCCACAGGGCGAAGCTCAACTCCTGCGGCGTTGTGCGTGCGGGCAGGGTCAGGTCGCCCGCCGTGATGGCCTCGTCCACTATGCCCACCATGTAGCGAAGGCCGCGGGCGTCAAAATCCAGCAGGGCCTCGCGCTGCTCATCGGAGACCTTCTCCAGAATCGCCTCCGCCAGGATCAGGTTCAGCACCCGCACGCCCGCGGGGTTCGTGCGCGCGAAATATTCGGCCGATTCCCCGATCGCCACCATCCGCTCACGCGGACGGCCCGGCACGGCGATGGCCCGCTCCATCAGCGCCAGCCGTTCGCCCCGAAGCCGGGCCCCGAGCGCCACCACCAGCTCCTCCTTGCAGGAAAAGTGGTTGTAGACCGTCCCCTTCGAAAACCCTGTAGCCGCCGCGACTTGCGCCATCGTCAGGCCGTGATAGCCGTCGCGCAGGAGAATCTCCTGCGCCGCGTCGATGAAGCGGTCGTCGCGCAGCTGGATTTCGCGCTGTTTGCCCGAGAGAACGGGTGCCGTGCTGGTGGCCATGATGGCGGCTCCGGAGTTATTTTGACCTTCCGTCAACTTTTTAGCACGAAGTCAGGGTGGCTGTCAAGAGGGTTTTGCACGGACGGACTGGTAAGGAACATTCTAAGCTCCACATCCCCCGCCGCTGCGCGGCACCCCCTTCGAAGGGGGACTTGTCTGGGCCATCTCCCGGAAACTGCCAACACCTTGACTCAAAGCACACGAGCCGCCCCAAAGAAAACCAGGCGCGCCACCAAGAGTCCCCCTTTGAAGGGGGATTTAGGGGGATGTCGAAGCCAGCGCGCGTGCGTCGGCTCGCGGATACGCTCGCCCCACCATGCATGCACCCATCGAGTCGGACAAATGCGCAAGTTGGGCCACGTCCATGCTTTCCCTCACCCCTGCCCTCTCCCAGAGGGAGAGGGAGAATCTGGTGGGGCGAGCGTACCCGCGAGCCGGGGCCCCCACCACAGAGCGGAATCACGGGCGTCGCAAAACCTCGGCCAGTTCGTCCCGAATCACCGTTGCTACCTTTTTCACGAGGGTTTCAAACGCGTCCTCGCCGTTTAGTTGCAACTGGGCGTGGGTGCGGCTGGGGAGGACGAAGCGCTTGGCCATGGGCCAGACCTGTTCGTCGAATTGCAGGCGGACCTCGTCTTCCGTGCGGCCGCGCTCGGTGGTGTCCCGCGTGATGCGGCGTTGAAGGCAGACCACGCGCGGGCAGTCGACAAAGATCGTGGCATCCAAGCGCTCGCGCAGGCGTTCATCGTGCAGCACGAGGAGTCCCTCGAGGATGATGAGCGGGGCCGGGGCGAGCCGCACGGTTTTCGCGGAGCGCGTGTGGGTGGTGAAATCGTAGACCGGGGCGTCCGTCTCCTTGCCGCTGCAGAGGGCGTCCAGCGTATCGTGGAGCAGGTCCCAGTCGATCGCATCGGGGTGGTCGAAATTTTCACGGACGCGCGCCTCGACGGTCAGGTGGCCGAGGTCGCGGTAGAAGGCGTCCACCGGAAAGAGCAGCGCCTTGCCTTCGGCGCGCTGCGCGAGGGCACGCGCCAGCGTCGATTTGCCCGAGGCGGACGGCCCGGCGATGCCGATGATGTATGGTCGGGCGTGGTCCATCGGGGTCCTTCTGCCGGTGCGGCCGTTGAGGACCCATTGTGCTGCCGGCGCTCCCGGGGTGCAAGGATGACATCCCCGGCGGCATCATGTACGATGCCGGGGCCTCAGGGGCATGCAGGCATGGGACACGCATGGGAATGGAGGGGACGCGTGAGCACCGTCGTCGTCAAGGAACCGTACCGGCTGGGCAATCTCGATTTTGCCCGATACTTCGACCATGCGATCGGGGTCATCCTGGATCGGTTCCGTCCGATTGCCATCGCCTTTCTGTGCATCGCCATTCCGCCGTTGCTCGTCTACTATCTAGTCGATCTCGCCTTCGGCTTTTCCCTGGCTCTTGATTATGGGGAAGAGGAACTCATGGACCCCGAATACATGCTGGACTTCTGGTTCCGCGGTTTCGGCATGACGATGGCATTCACCTTTCTCTACCAGATCATGATGGTTCCCATGTATGCCGCCATTGTCTATCTCGTGGGCATGCACTACCTCGGCACGGAAGTGTCCATGCGAGCGTCGTTCCGGTTCATCCTGCCGCGGCTCTTCGCCATCGTTGTCGCCAATGTCGCCTACAACATCGCCGTGACGGTCGGCATGATGTTCTGCATCGTGCCGGGCGTCCTGCTCGCCGTGTGGTTCTACCTCTACATTCCCGTCATGATCTTCGAGCAGGCCGGTCCCTTCGCCGCATTCGGGCGCAGCCGAGACCTCGTGTCGCAAGGGGAGTTCCTGCGCATTTTCTTCGTGTTCCTGGCGCTTGGGTTTTTGGGCACGCAGATGGGCTTGATCTCGATGATACTTCCCAGTCCCGAGTTGGAGTTCATGTTCAGCAGCTTTTCCGGCGCGCTTTTGCAGGCTTTCACGGCTGCCTTGGTCACCATTATCTATTTCTCGCTTCGGGCCAAGCATGAATCGCTCGACCTCGAGATCCTGGCCAGCCAAATCGACTTGGATTCCGCCGCGGAGTCCCCCGCACTGTGATGCCCGACGCCGAGCGCATTCGCGAGACGGTCGAGGAGGTCCTTGCCCGGCCGGAATACGACCTTGCCGATCGCCAGTCGCTCGCCATGGATTTTGGATGGCTATGGGCACTCATCCGCTGGCTTTTCTCGCCATTCGAGCGGATTCTGGACAGTATCGGCGGGCTTCCCTCCGGATTTCAGTATGTGATCTTCGTGCTCTTGCTGATTGTCCTCATCGCCTTGATCGTCCACATCGCCTACACCGTTGTTGGGGCCTTCCGCAAGGATGAGTTCACCGTGGAGGGCTTCGAACAATCCAAGCCGCTCACGATTGAGGATCTCGTCGCCGAGGCCCAACGCCAGGCCGATGCGGGCGACTATGTATCGGCATCGCGCGCGCTGTACCGGGCGGCCTTGCTGGCGCTGGAGGAAAAGCGAGATGGCTACCTGCGCAAGGGCCTGACGAACACCGAATACCTGCGCACCTTCAACGCGCCGTGGGTGGTGGACAACCTGCGCGTGTTCGTGGACCTCATCAACTGGAAGTGGTACCGCGACAATCGCTTTGAAAAGGAAGACTTCGAGGCCTGCCGCGCGGCGTACGACGCGATTCAGAAACGGCTGCAGGAGGAATTCTCGTGATTCGCGGGCGCTGGGTGGTTATCGCGCTGGTCGCACTCGTGCTCTTCTCCATGGGGCGCGAGGCGATCGACCTTGCCACGCCGCCGAGTTATCGAGACGCGCGCACGAATAGCTACAGCGGGCGTCTCAATGGCCATCGCGCGCTCTACGAGGTGCTCGAATCGCTCGGGCACCGCCCAGCACGCGTTGAGGACCATTTTGCGCGTGCGACGATGGACTCGAGGCCGTCGGCGATGCGCGTGTTGATGGTCGAGCCCTCCCTCTACCTGATGGACCGCGAGAACGACCTCATCGCGCAGGCGGCGGACTGGGTGCAGGCGGGGGGGCAATTGGTGGTCGTGGCCACGGAGTTGGACCTGCTCGAGGGCGTGCGCCGTCGTTCGCGCTTCGAGCCGGGCGAGCGCCGGCGGGGCTACGAGCAGGCGGAACGGATTTTTGGGGAGAAGGGACTCATCAAGGGGGTTGGCTTGGAAGATTTGCGCGTGCGCTCGGAGGATTCGGACCGCAGCAGCATCCCCTGGCATGAGCGCGATGTGGTGCGCATCGATCGCGTGCAGTTCGAGCGGGCGGAAGAGCCCTACACGCTGGAGGGAGAAGGCACCTTGGCGGCCGCGGTGGAAGGGCTGTTGGAAGTGTTTTTGCCCAAATCGCAACCGCGCGGCCTCACCGGGGACGATATCGAGCGCGCCGAGGGCAAGATCGAGGCCATTGACGAGGACGGCGAGCGGATCGTCATCGCCGTGGATTTCGCGGTGGGCGATGGCCGCGTACTCGTCTGCAGCGAGCCCGCGCTTTTCAACAACTTTGGGTTCACCAAGGGCGACAACGCCCCCCTCGCGGTGCGCCTTGCCGTGGGCGACGCCAACCGGGACCTCCTTTTCGACGAATACCATCACGGTGCGATGCCCATCGGTCGGCCTCTGGCGATCTTCGGCATTTTTCCCTACGGCCTGATCGCCCTCTCGTTGCTCGCGGCGACGGCCGTGGCGGTGTGGTATGCCGGCATTCGATTCGGTCCGCCCCTGCCGGATCCGCCGCCGTCGCGCCGCAGCATCATCGAGTATGTGGATGCCATGGCGCGGATGTTCGGCCGGAGCGGCCAACACCGCTTTGTGCTGCACGCCTGCATGGAAGGGGTGTTGGATGAAGTGCGCGCGGAACTGTTTCTGCCGCACGGAACGCCGACGGAACGCATGCTGCACGCCCTGGAGCGGCGCAGTCCCGGGCGGGCCAAGCGGCTTCGCGAGGCATTGAACGAAACAACGCAATGGTTGCGGGGGGATGCACGCCTGACGCGGCAGACCCTCGCGGAACTGCAAGGAAGATTGGAAGCATGTCGAACCCCGAGGGCCCTGTCTCCCCAACTGAGGATCGCATCGGCGCGCTCTACCGCCGTGCGCTGAACGAGGCGGAGAAGGTCGTTTACGGCCAGCAGGAGGCGATCACCTTCTGCATCGCCGCACTCTTCTCGAACGGACACATCCTGCTCGAGGGTGTGCCGGGCGTCGCCAAGACGACCTTGGTGCGTACCATCGCGCGGACGCTGTCGATGCAGTTCAGCCGGGTGCAATTCACGCCGGACCTGCTGCCGAACGACATCAGCGGCTCGTACATTTACCGGCAGCAGCAAGGGGCGTTCGAGTTCCGGCCCGGGCCGGTCTTCACGAACTTCCTGCTGGCCGATGAGATCAACCGCGCGCCGGCGAAGACGCAGTCGGCCCTGCTCGAGGCGATGCAGGAGCGCACCGTGAGCCAGGAGCGCGAGGTGCACGCCCTGCCGAAGCCCTTTGTCGTGTTTGCCACGCAGAACCCCGTCGAGCACGAGGGCACCTACGCCCTTCCGCTGGCGCAGCTGGACCGCTTCATGTTCAAGGTCGTGCTTGGCTATCCCGATGCCGAGGCCGAGGAACGGGTGCTGACCGCGCATCACGCCACGGAAGACGGCCAGGGGTTGGAAGAATTCAACCTCGAACGCATCGCAACCCCGGAGGAAATCATCGAGGCCAAGGCGATTATCCGCCAGACCTTCGTGCGGCCGGAGATGGTCTCGTATGTTCAGCGCCTGGTTGCCGCCACGCGCGATGACGCCAACCTGCTCGTCGGCGCGAGCCCGCGCGCGGGCCTCACGCTGCTCATGGGCTCGAAAAGCATCGCCCGCTTCGAGGGGCGCGACTTCATCACCCCGGACGATGTGAAGGCGGTCTTCCTGCCCTCGCTTCGCCATCGCGTGGTGCTGAGTCCATCATCCGAACTCGAGGGCATGGCCGTCGATGACGCCCTGCGCCTTGTGTTGGACAGCGTCGAGGTGCCTCGGTGAGGCTTGTTGTATACATTGTCAGCCTCATCAGCTTCGTGTTGCTCATCTATCTTTCCCCGATGAGATTTGCGATTTCGCTGCTGTTCGTGGCAGTCGGTGCGGGCATTCTCTTGTTTATTGTATGGCTGTATCTGAAAGTGATTGGGGGAGCGCCCATTTCGGGCGAGCATGACGCTGCTCCTCTCAGCGCAGCGCAACTCTTCCCCGGCAACGCCCTCGTGGCGGGATGCGTCGCATTGGCGCTCGCCTCTGCATTGCTTCTGGTGCACCCCGCCTTTGTGTGGCCACTGGCTGCGGCCTGGGTGGCCGTGGCGGGCACGGCATTCGCGGAGGCCGTCTGGCTACGGCGCCATGCGCGCTCGGTTGCTCTTGAGCTCAATGCACCGGAGACGGCCGTGCGCGGCGATTCCCTTGATTGCATCCTTCGCGTGCACAACCCGCTCGAGAAGCGCGTCGAGCTGCGCGTGCGTCCGCTGCTTCCGTCACAGGGCAAGCCGAATGACCGTGAAATGGCATTCGCTGTGGACGCGGGCAAAGGCGTCGAGGCCGCATTCCGTATCGGCGTGCCCGTGCGTGGTCTTCACCGATTCGACGGGATTTTTGCGCGGATGCGCTCGCCGTTGGGCCTGATGCAATGCCAATGGTTCGTGGCCAGCACCCACGCCTGCCGCGTATTTCCCGATATTCGCTCGGTCAAGGAGTACATCGTCTCGCACCGCATGCGCACGGCCCTCGCGCCGCACTTGCGCACGACGCCCCTGCGCGGCATCGGCAGCGAGTTCGAGAGCCTGCGCGACTATGCCCAGGGCGACGACATCCGCCGGATTGACTGGCGGGCCACCGCGCGTGTGAACAAGCTCATCTCACGCGAGTACGAGATCGAGCAGGAGCGCAATGTCGTCGTGATCATCGACTGCGGCCGCCTGATGGCCGGCAGCACGAGCGCGCGCGGTATCGGCATGCACGAGTGGTTGCACGGAATCGTGACGCCGCCCAAAAAAGAGGATGTTCCGCTCGAGGCAACGAAGCTCGATCACGCGGTGGATGCCGCCCTGATGCTCGCGGGGGTGTCGCTGGAAAACGACGACCGATTTGGCCTCATGCTGTTTGCCGACGACCTCATCGCCTACCTGCCGCCGCACGGGGGCATGGCGCATCTTCAACGCGTGACGAACACGCTGTACGATGTGCAGCCCACGCTGGTCGAGAGCCACTTTCGCAAGGCCTTCCTGCATCTGCAGACCAAGCTGACCAAGCGCAGCCTCGTTGTCGTCATTTCGGATGTGATCGATGTGCAGGCCTCGTCATCGCTCGTGACCGGCGTGTTGAGCCTAGCCAAGCGCCACCTTGTCGTCATGGCTGCCCTGCGAACGCCGGAGGTCGAGCGTGTGCTCGATCAGACTCCCCCGGCCGATGCCCCGCGCGCCGTGCGTGAGCAGCAACCCTTCCGGAAAGCCGTCGCCTACCGCCTCCTGCGCGAGCGCACCGAGGTCATGGCCCGATTGCACCGGGGCGGCGTCGAGGTGATCGACCTGCGGCCCGAGGAACTCACGGTGCCGCTCATCAACAAGTACCTCGACCTGCGTCAGCAGAACCGGGTGTAAACACAACGCTTGATGTACAGGGGACGGACCCCTCATTTCCCGCAGCCATCGTCGAGATGGCAGTTTGCGTGAGGAAATGAGGGGTCCGTCCCTGAATTCTCCGATTGCACCGGGGCGGCGTCGAGGTAATCGACCTGCGTCAGCAGAACCGGGTGCAGGCGCTGGACGCTGCGCGGGAGCTGTGCCCGGCCTAGTTGCGGCCGATTCCGACAATCGTAACGGCCAAAAAGTACGAGCAGCCCGCGAAGCAGATCAGCGCGAATCCGATGATGAGTCCTGTAAACATCAGAGAACGCCTCCTGCCCGTTGCTGCGCCGGTGCGTCCATACGGCGATTCTGAAGAATCCATGCCTGGGTGAACGCCGCTTCGTCCTGCTTTCCGCTGAATCGCAGTGCGAACCACGGGGCAAAGGGGAGGAGGGCCGCGAAGAATAGAATCGATTGGTACATGTGCAGCGCTGGGTACATGGCGTTACCTCGTGGAGTGTCAATGCCGATGGGCCGTGTGTTGGCCCTATGGCAGAGAAACATGTGGTGCGCCGCGTTCTATTGCATCGAATGAAAATAGCTGTACCAGCAAGGAATGCAAACTTTGTGAAAGCGTTGCCCTACCGCTTCTTCTTCTTCTTCTTCATGGGCTGTGCGGGCTCGGGTGACGGTTCCACTGGTGCTTCCAGCCCCCGCTCCGGCGCGCGGGTCGAGTAGACCCACAGCGCAATGCCGATGAAGATCATGATCGCGCTGTACACGGTGCCGCGACTGAAGCCGAAGATGAGCGATGCATCCGGCTCGCGGAAGGTTTCGCAAAAAATGCGGCCAACGGCATAGAGCACCAGGAATTCCCCCCCGAGGCGGCCGGGCCGCGTGAGGGCGCCGGTGAATCGCAGGCGGAATTGCATGTACGCGAGCAGCACGAGCCCCTCGAGTCCCGCCTCGTAGAGCTGCGATGGGTGGCGCGGGGCAATGTCCTCGACGGGCGTGCCGAGGGGGGCGCTGGAGGGGAATATCACGGCCCAGGGCACGGTGCTGATCTTGCCGTACAATTCGCCGTTGATGAAATTGGCCATGCGGCCACAAAAAATGCCGACGGGGGCGATCGTGGTAATCAATTCGCCCACATGCATGAAGGATACCTGCGATTTTCGCGCACTCCACCACAGCCCTATCGCCGCGCCGATGATCCCGCCATGGAAGGACATGCCCCCTTCCCACACGCGCAGCATCGACAGGGGATTGCCGAGAACCCGCTCGAGGTCGTAGAGGAAAAAGAAGCCGACGCGCGCGCCCACCAGCAGGCCCAGGATGGTGGCAAAGGCCACGCGCTCGAGTTGCTCGCTGTTCATCGGCGACCAGCCCCGGCGGGCATAGCCTCGAATCACCCAATAGGCGACGGCAAACCCGGCGATGTACGCCAGGCCGTAGTAGCGGATCCCGAAATCGCCGTAAATGTGCAGGAGGACGGGGTCCAGATCGTGGACCCAATGGGTCGTAGTGGAGGATTCGGTGTTCATGGGTCCCTTTCCGGGAAAAGTGACTGCCCGGCAATGCGTGGAAAGATCAGACAAAGGTACCCGAGCGCTCGCTCCCGTGCAAGCGGCGGGCAGGAGAAACCCTTCAACCCCTTGCGACCGGTGCATCGTCCATTATCGGCAAAGTGAAGGCCTCTGGTGGGAAGAGTGGACGCACCCCCGAAGTTGCCCGCGTGATCCTTCAGGGCTCCGTCAACGCGGTCGATGTGCAGCTTGTCGTCAATGCCGCGCTCGGGACAGGCGGCTAGGCAAGCCCTTACTTCATCGGGAGGGGGATGCGCTCGAAGGAGCGGATCACTTCCTCGTACAGGGCGCCAAGTTCTTCAAACTGCTCGAAATCACCCGTCAGGCCGACGATGTATTGGCTCTCATTGCCGAATGCCTTGAGATGCCAACGATGAATCTCGTCAGGCGCGGCCTTGTCCACCTCCTTGAACCAGAATGCCGGGCCGTCCCACGCATAGCCCTGGGTGGAGTCGACAATCCTCACATCCCGGTATTGCGGCCGTGAACTCTCGGTGTCCTTCACCACCTGCTGAAGGTTGGCCTCGTATTGCACCTCGACCGGCACACTCGGCAGCCACACCCAGTGCACATAGATCATCGCGCCTGTCGGCATCCCATCCGTGTTGTGCTGGGACCACAAAACGGTCTCCCCGAGCTCGCCGTCGTGGAGGAAGTCCGCGGGGGTGAGCACCTTGTAGCCCAAGGACGGGGCCATCAAGCACTTCAGTTGCGGAGAGCCGTCCTTCGAGGGCGTGAAGAACTCGAGAGCCCTCGATATCCTTGGTGTGCTGTCATCTTCATTCGGCACGGTGGCAGGTTCCCCGATACGCCGCGAAACGGGCGGAACGCAGGCAAAGCACCCTACAAAAACCTACAAGATCGCCCGCACCGGCGCAAGCGTCTTGACTCCCGGTTGCGGGACTCAGGGAGCCCTTCAGCACGGGGAGAATAGCGTGACAAATCGCGTACCAGAGGTATGTGCAGGGCATTTTCGTAGGCATCCCAGTGCGATTGCGCCCGTTTTTCAGGAATTTGACCATCGGTGCGCGCACTCGATACGGTGGACCAAACCGCATTGCCCGGCGTCCCTCTCACTACCCCATTCCCCCTGGCAGTGGCCGTGAGACATGGGAGGGACTGCGATGTGGCTCACGGCTCGCGTCAGGAACGAAAGGCAGGAACTTTATGAAGATGGCAATCAGCACGCGGTCGGTGGTATTTGGAGGCGTCGCGATCGCCGCCATGCTGGGCGTCCTCTCCGTGCAACCCATGGTGAAGGCGCAGGATGATGGTTCTGCCACGATTACCGCAGGCACCTACAGCCCGCAGGCGGTGGCGGAACAGATCGGCCTGCAGCAGAAGCTCATGGCCGAGATGGGCCAGTTCCAAGGCCGGATGCAGGCCGCGCAGCAAGAGGGCGACCAGCAGGCCATGCAACAGATTCAGATGGAGGCCCAGCAGATTCAGGAGACCATCATCGGCGAATTTGAGACCGACCTGGAGGCAGCCATGCCCGGCGTGGCTGAGGAAGCCGGCGTGCAGATGATCGCCATGGAGATTTCGTGGACGGCGCCCGGCATCGAGACCAAGGATGTGACGGGTGAACTCGTCGAGGCCCTGGGCGGCGCGGCCGAGCCCGCGGCCCCGCCGGCATTGACCCTCCCCGGTCAATAGGCCATGACGGTGCGGGCGCCGCGCAAGTCGTGGCATCCGACCGATGTCTATCCATAGCATGCCAAGCGCCCGCCCCGGTGTCTTTTGCCAGGGCGGGCGCGATTGGTGTTCGGTCACGGTGCGGGGGCGCTATTCCTTTACAAGCGGGATCAGCTCGAAACTCTTGATGACCTCTTCGTAGATCGGGCCCCATTCCTCGAATTGTGCGTAGGTTCCGGTCAACCCGATCGTGTACTGGCTTTGATTGCCGAAGGCCTTGATGTGCCAGCGGTGAATCTCTTCACCGTCCGACTTGTCCACCTCTTTGAACCAGAACGCCAGGCCTTCCCACGCGTAGCCCTTCTCTTTGTCGAAGGTCTGAATATCCGTGTACTGCGGGTGCGGGCTCGCGATGTCGTCCTGCACCTGCTTGAGGTTGGCGTTGTACTGGACTTGGGCGGACACATCCGGCATCCAGACCCAATTGACGAAGATCATCACGGCCGGCTCCAGTCCGCCGCCGCTCCCGCTGTCGCCTTCGCCACCCAGGTTCGGCACGCGAAGCGGACCCACACGCACGCCGCCGAGTCCCCGCCGTTGCGGAGCTTCCGCGGCCGGGGCACTACCCGGCTGATACAACCACGAGGTCGTGCGGTCGATCTTGTCCTGCACCTCGAAGGGCTCGGGAATCTTCAATTGGTAGCCGAACTGGGGCACGGCTACGGTTTCGAATTCCATCTTGGCCGCGGCAATCCCCCCGGCCAGAATGGCCGAAACGCCCACAGCGCACAGGACACCCGTTGAAATCGATCGAATCGTTGAATGCATCGCAACCCACCTCCCATTTTGGCGCCCCTGCGAAGGGCGCGTCGCCTCCACCACTACCGGCTTGAAGGCTACAGTACGCGGTAGAGGTATGCAACTGGGGGGTTGAGTCGGGGGTTGGTGCTGGGTGCTGCGAACGCGAGGACGGCTGCTCGGTGCCGAAGTGGTTCCTACCACTTCACCATCGCGCTGCCCCAGGTGAGGCCCGCGCCGAAACCGGCAAAGAGGACATAGTCCCCCTTGCTGATCAGGCCTTTGCGGTTGGCCTGGTCCAATGCGATCGGGATCGAGGCAGCCACGGTGTTGCCCGTCATTGCGATGTTCATGTACACCTTGTCGACAGGGATCTTCGCGCGCTCGGCCGCGCCGACCATGATGCGCTCGTTCGCCTGGTGCGGCACGAAGAGGCCGAGTTCTTCCGGCTTCACCCCGCTGTCGTTGAAGGCCCGCTTGATGCTGTCGCTGAATTCGATGATGGCCCGCTTGAACAGCTCCGGCCCCTTCATCTGGATGTCCAGGCGGCCATCGCGGAAGTTTTCATGGGTGAGCGGCTCCTTCGAGCCATTCTCCGCCACCCAGAGCACCTCCTTGCCCGCACCGTCGGAACGAAGGTAAGTGGAGAGCACGCCGTGGCCGGTGTCATCCGCTTCCAGGACGACCGCGCCAGCGCCGTCGCCGAAGAGCACAGCCGTGTCGCGCCGCTTCCAATTGATGCGGTTCGAGACGAGTTCCCCGCCGCAAATGAGCACATTCTTGACCAAACCGCTTTGAATCATGCTGCTCGCCGTGCCGAGGCTGTACAAAAAGCCCGAACACGCGGCATTGATGTCGAAACCGCCGGCATTCTTCGCCCCCAGCCGATCCTGAATGAGCGAGCCCGTGGCCGGGAGCATGTGGTCCGGCGTGATGGTCGCGCAGATGACCATCTCCAGGTCCATCGGGTCAAGGTTGGCCATCTCGAGGGCCTGCTGCGCGGCAGGCAGCATCAGGTCGGAAACCCCCCAGCCCTCATCGGCGATGTGGCGCTGAATGATGCCCGTACGCTGGCGAATCCACTCATCGGTGGTTTCGCACAGCTCTTCCATGTCGAAATTCGTGTAGACCTGCTTCGGAAGGAAGTGGCCCGTACCCGTAATGCGTGCTCGTATCATCGCGCGGCTCCGCGTACTAAAGAAGCGCCCGTGCGCCGGCATGCGGAGTACCGCGGGCGGCGGAGGCGCTTCGGCTCCATATATGTACCAACACCAGCCTAACACAGCCCCCCCTGCGCTGTCACTTTGATCCCGCCGCCCATTGCGTTACCATGGGTGCCATCGCGTGTCCGCGACGCCTTCGCGCGGCGGGCCGTGCCAAGACGAAACCTCCATAACCGCATGAACCGCATGAATGGAAAGGGCGATCCATGGCGAACGACAACAATGTGTCCCGGCGGGACTTCATCCGCAAGGCGGCCTCGGCCGCGGCCATCGGCGGCGCTGCCGCCGCCACCACGCAGACGGCGCAGGCGAACCAGGTGTACAAGCGCATCCTGCCGCAGACCGTCATGGGCGCCAATGAGAAAATTCGCACGGGCCACATCGGCGTGGGCGGGATGGGCAAACGGAATATGCAGTTCGTGCTTCAGCGCACGGACATCCAGCCGATCATGGTGTGCGACCTGGTCGATCTCCATCTGGAGCAATCGGGCGACATGACCCAGTACAGCCCGCACAATTACGGGCGCCCGGAGCAGACCAAGTACTTCGAGGAAGTCATCGCCAACAAGGATGTCGACGCCGTCGTCATCACCACGCCGGACCATTGGCACGCCATCCCCGCGATCATGGCTGCGCGCGCGGGCAAGGATGTCTGGTGCGAGAAGCCGCTGGGCACCACCATTCCCGAGGGCCGCGCGATCGTCGAGGCGGTGGAGGAGACCGGAGTCGTCTTCCAGGGTGGCAACTTCCAGCGCAGCGGCGAGCACTTCCAGGAGGTCGTGCGCCTCGTGCAGGAGGGATACATTGGCGAAATCGCCCGCGTCGAAACCTGGATTCACGACCAGGACCCCATCGCCGGCATGGGACCGGCCGAGGACGGCCAGCCTCCGGAAGGCGTCGACTGGGAGCGTTATCTCGGCTGGACGCCCGAGGTTCCCTTCAACAAGAACCGTTTTCTCTATTCGTTCCGCTGGTTCCTCGAGTACTCCGGCGGAAAAATGACGGACTGGGGCGCCCACCTCATCGATATCGTCATGTGGGCGATGGGCGAATGGGAGCACCCGAAGACCGTGACGGCCTCCGGCGGCAACTACATCATCCAGGACAATCGCACCACCCCGGATACGCTCGATGTGCTCTACGAGTTCGACAAGTATGTGCTGAGCTTCGAGAACCGCGTGTGGTGCCCGGTGCCCGCCGGCAACCGCTACGGCATCCGCTTCTACGGCACCCTCGGCACGCTCTACGCCGACCGTCTCGGGTATGAGGTCATCCCGCACGGGGCCAACGGCGGCTGCGAGCCTATCAAGGTCGAAGGGCAGCAGGAGGGCCCGATGAACCAGGCCCACTGGCAGAACTTCGCCGATTGCGTGCGCTCACGCGAGCGCTGCATCTGCGACGCGCCGATCATCCACGCCTCGACCAACATCTGCCATGCCGGCACGGCGGCCTTCGTTGGCGGTGGCAAGTTCCAGTGGGACGGCGAGAAGGAGGAGTTTGTCCACGGCGAGAGCGAGGCCCTCAAGCGCGCGAACGACTTCATCAATCGCCCCTATGCCAATGGCTGGAGCCTCAAGGCCCCGTATCACAAGGACCTGCGGGCGTAGGCCTCACCACATCGTATCGATTCCAGCGGGGAAGTCGGCCAAATCGTGCCGGCTTCCCCGCTTTCGATTTGGGATGTTTGCATTTATACAGCCATCAGAAGGCGCCGGGCTGGTATACTCTCCCCATTTCCACCCGCCCGGGCCCAGGAGCAAAACATGGCGAAGAAACCCGCCCCTCCCAAGAACCCCTACGAAATCGTCACGCGTCACATCGTGATGCAGCGCGACATGAACCCGAACAGCCATGTCTTCGGCGGCACCATGTTGAGCTGGCTGGACGAAGCCGCGGCCTTGTTCGTGCAGGACCAAATCGGCTACGAGGACTTCGTGACCGTGGGTATGGATGAGGTCGCCTTCAAGTCGCCCGCGCACCTAGGCGACCACATCATCATCTATTGCCGCATCGATGAAGTCGGCCGCTCGAGCATTCATGTGAAGACCAAGGCGGTGGCCTACGAGCCCTCCACGGCCGACCAGAGCGAGATCATCAACTGCCGCATCTCCTTCGTGTGTTTGAAGAAGGAGCGCCCCTACCGCTATTTCGAGAGCGCCACTTACGAGGCCTGGAGAAAAAAGCGGGAAAACGCGGTCGATCGCACCTATATCGAGTGATGAACAGCGCGATCTGACAATAAAGGAAGACAATAAAAAAATGGGCCTGCCGTTGCCGGCAGGCCCATGGGTCTTCATTGGATTCCCGCGAGGGACTTATCCCCGCTTGTCGATGGCGACATAGTCGCGCTCGGTTTCGCCGGTGTAGATCTGGCGCGGGCGATGGATGCGGTTGCCGGGGGTCTCGCGCATTTCTTTCCAGTGGGCAATCCAGCCGGGCATGCGGCCGATGGCGAACATCACGGTGAACATGTTCACCGGAATGCCCATCGCGCGGTAGATGATGCCGCTGTAGAAGTCCACATTCGGGTACAGCTTGCGCTCGACGAAGTACGGGTCCTCCAGCGCGGCCTGCTCCAGCTCCTTGGCAATGTCCAGCAGCGGGTCGTGCATGCCGATCTTGCTGAGCACCTCATCGCAGGCGGTCTTCAGAATGGTCGCGCGCGGGTCAAAATTCTTGTAGACGCGGTGGCCAAAGCCCATCAGGCGGAAGGGGTCGTCCTTGTCTTTGGCCTTGTCCACATACTTCTTCGTGTCCCCGCCGTTGGAGGCGATTTCCTCGAGCATCTCGATCACCCGCTGGTTGGCGCCGCCGTGACGCTCGCCCCAGAGGCCCGAGACCGCCGCGGACATGCTCGCGAAGAGGTTGGCCAGGCTCGAGCCGACCATGCGGGTGGTGGAGGTGCTGCAATTCTGCTCGTGGTCCGCATGGATGATCAGAAGCATGTTCAGCGCCGTCTCCATCTCACGCGGTACCTCGTATTCCTCGGCCGGCGTGGCGAACATCATGCGCAGGAAGTTGGCCGGGTAGCTCTGGTGCACCCGCGGGTAGACTACCGGGTGGCCGATGGTCTTCTTGTAGGCAAACGCCGCAATCGTCTTCGTCTTGCCGATGATGCGGCTGATGTTGATGTCCAGGTGCTCGGGGTCGTCCACATCCGGGTGGAAGGCGTGCAGCGAGGCAATCATCGAGGCCAGAATCGCCATCGGGTGCGAGCCAAGCGGAAATCCCTCGTAGAATTTCAGCATATCCTCGTGGATGAAGCTGTTGTGCACGAGGCTATCGCGCCAGGCATTCAGCTCGGTCTGCGAGGGAAGGTGCCCGTAAATCAGCAGGTAGCACACTTCGGCAAAGGAGGATTTCGTCGCCAAATCCTCAATCCGGTAGCCCCGGTACCGCAGGATGCCCTTGTCGCCATCGATAAAGGTGATCGCGCTCTCGCATGCGCCCGTATTGCCAAAGCCATCATCCAGCGTAATCCAGCCGGTCTCTGCGCGCAGCTTGCGAATATCAATTCCTACTTCGTTTTCCGAGCCAATGACAACGGGGAGATCAATTTCTTTCCCGTCATACGAGAGTTTCGCAGTACTCATGGTTTTTCCTTCCGCGACAGATCGTGGCAATCTTGCAGCCATTGCAGCCCATTTCGACACCTTGAGGGAGGGCCCCCCACACAGCCGGTCGTATAGGGTAGCCAATGGGGGGCATCCGAATCAATCCCCTTGTGCCGCTTGTACTTGTGCCACTTGTACTTGCAGGGGCGCCTGCGCGAAGGCCCAATGCCGTGGATCCGTGCTATTCTGCGGAAAGGCTTCCGCAAAAGGGCAGAAACCATGCGCGACACCTTGGACGACCTCTGGCTCAGCATCAAGAATATCGCCTTTCCCCAGTTCTGCGCCGTGTGCGATGCGCGCCTGCTGACCGAGGAAATCCCCTTTTTCTGCCCCACCTGCTGGGAGGCCAGCCCCCGGATTGAGCCGCCCTTCTGCTCCATCAGCGGCCATCCCCACGAAGGCGCCGTCGGATTTGGATTTCGCGAGGAATTCCCCTCCGCCGAGTGGCGCGACACGACCGAGACTAAACGCGGCTTCCACCGCATGTATGGCGCGGCGATCTACGAGGATGCCGTAGCCGAGGCGATCAAGAAGCTGAAATTTCATGGCAAGACCCGCATCGTGCCCCATTTGGCGGAGGTGATGCGTGAATTCGCCTCCCAATACATGCACACCGCCCGATACGACCACCTCATCCCCGTGCCGTTGTACAAAGTGCGCCAGCGCGAGCGCGGCTTTAATCAGGCGTTGCACCTCGCCGAGGCGATCCTGCCTGCCTTTCCAAACGCCACGCTCGATACCACCCTCACCCGCATCCGGCCGACGCTTTCCCAAAGCCGTGCCCAGAACCCCGCCGAGCGCCGCAAGAACATCCAGGGGGCCTTCGCCGTGACAGGCGGGGGCGAGCACCTCCGGGGCAAGACCGTCCTGCTCATCGACGATGTCGTCACCACTGCCGCCACGATCATTGAGTGCGCCCATGCCCTCAAGAAGGCCGGCGTCGAGCGCGTGGATGGCTTCGCCTGCGCATTGGCGAAGCGGGGGAAGTGAGCCGCACGGACTGACACGGACCCGCACGGACGGGCACCAAGGCAAGGTAGTGCTCCCGCGCAATGTCCGTGTCCGTCCGTGAAAGTCCGTGTTCGTCCGTGTTCCCCGCCTTGAATCCCCCTTGCGCATCCGGTAGCGTTTACACTTTCCATGAACCAGCGTCCTTTTTTCAGGAGAATTCCCGCAATGAGCGCCAAATTCCGCATCGAACGCGACACCATGGGCGAGATGAAGGTCCCCGCGGACCGCTACTACGGCTGCCAGACGGCCCGTTCCCTCGTCAATTTCGATGTCGGGAATGACATCATGCCGCGCGAGATGATCCGCGCCTTTGGCATTCTCAAAAAGTGCGCGGCGCAGGCCAACATGAAGCTGGGCCTGATGCCGAAGAAGGTGGGCAACGCCATCTGCAAGGCGGCGGACGAGGTCATCAAGGGCGACCTGGACGACCACTTTCCCTTGCGCGTCTGGCAGACCGGCAGTGGCACGCAGACGAACATGAACGCGAACGAGGTGATCTCGAACCGGGCCATTGAGATGCTCGGCGGCGAGTTGGGCTCGAAGGAGCCGGTGCACCCGAACGACCATGTGAACATGTCGCAATCGTCCAACGATACCTTCCCGACGGCGATGAGCATCGCCGCGGTGGAGCGCATTCACCACGGCCTGATTCCTGCCCTCACCCATCTGCACAACGCGCTGGATGCCAAGGCGAAGGCGTACAAGAAGATCATCAAGATCGGCCGCACGCACCTGATGGACGCCACCCCCCTCACGCTGGGCCAGGAATTCTCCGGCTACGCGCAGCAGATCAAGAACGGCATCCTGCGGATCGAGTCCACCCTGGCCCTGTTGAGCGAACTGGCGATTGGCGGCACGGCCGTCGGCACCGGGCTCAACACGAAGAAGGGCTACGACAAGCTCATGGCGGACCTGATCAGCAAGGAGACGGGTCTGCGCTTCAAGAGTGCGCCCAACAAGTTTGAGGCGCTGGCCGCGCACGACGCCATGGTGATGACCCACGGCGCCCTCAAGACCGTTGCGTGCAGCCTGATGAAAATAGCCAACGATGTGCGCTGGCTCGGCAGCGGCCCGCGCTGCGGCCTCGCCGAGTTGCGCCTGCCCGCCAACGAGCCCGGCTCCTCCATCATGCCCGGCAAGGTCAACCCGACCCAGAGCGAGATGATCACCATGGTGGCCGCGCAGGTCATCGGCAACGACGCCGCCGTTAATATCGGCGGGGCCTCGGGCAATTTCGAATTAAATGTGTTCAAGCCCGTCATCATCCACAATGTGCTGCACTCGATCCGCCTGCTCGCCGACGGCGCCATTTCCTTCACCGATCACTGCATCGCCGGCATCGAACCCGACGAGCGCCGCATCGAGCAGCTCCTGCACGAGTCCCTCATGCTCGTCACCGCGTTGAACCGCCACATCGGCTACGACAACGCCGCCAAGATCGCCAAGGCCGCCTACACCAACGGCACGACGCTGCTCGACGAGATTCTGAAGAGCGGCCTCCTCACCGAGGCCGAATTCCGCAAAGCCGTGGACCCCTCCAAGATGATCGGCCCGACGGCGTAGGGTCAGGTATACTGATTCCACTGCAAACGCGAGGGACTACCCATGGAATTCACGGCTGTGTACGAAAAAGTCCCCGAGGGTTACATCGCCTTCGTGGAGGAGTTGCCCGGCGCCAACACGCAGGGCCGCACGCTCGACGAGGCGCGCGAAAACCTCCTTGAGGCTGTTGAGCTGGTGCTGGATGCCAATCGCGCCCTGGCGGAGGAATCCATACAAGGCCGGGATGTGCTAAGGGAGCGGATCAGCCCCTCGTCGTCATGAAACGCCGGGACCTCATACGGCATCTCGAGCAAAATGGCTGCGAGTTCTTTCGGGAAGGCGGCAAACACACCGTCTATGTGAACCGGGCCGCGGGCAAAGCAACCGCTATTCCCCGCCATCGTGAAATCAACGAGTTCCTTGCCCAGAAGATTTGCAGAGACCTCGAAGTACCGGGACCCTGAGAAATTCAATCCCCGGGAGCCGAGCGTCCCCGCGAGGTCAGGCCACGCGTGTTGCTCCTCCTCGCCCCCCTTCGCCAAGGCGCTACGGCGCGGGAACCGGGGACGCTCGGCTCCCGGGCGCGAAATCGCGCGCCGATGCATGGGTATGCTACGGTTCCAGCGGCGGTAGGGGTGCCGCCGGAACCGGAGGCGTAGCGCGTGGAACTAATGTCCATTCCAGGCTTTGTCCTGATCTTTTTCGTGGGGTGCCCTGTCGTTGTCGCCGTGGCGTCGGGCGTGGGCTACGCAATGTCCCGCGTGCTGATTCGCATCAATTGGATTCGGCCTTCGAGAATGGGCGATACCCCGGCAGAACAAGCCCGGCACCGCGCGGTCCAAATTTTGCAACTTCACCTTACACGCTCCGCTGCGGGCTATGTGATCGCGTTCGTCGTCTTCGTCTTCGTGTCGCCCATCCTTGTGCCCATTTCCTTCATCTTTCCCGCCGTGCTCAGCCTGTTGGGAGTCATCGAGGACAGCGGTTTCTCGGAATTGGGCTTTAATCTCGCCATCCTTTTCGCCATGGCCATCGTGCATGGGCAGGCACAGGTTATTGCCTACTGGCTGTCCGTGCGGCATGCGCAGTGGCTCGCGTGAGATTCATTCCTTCGCGACGACAAAAAGTCCGCATAAATGCGAAGCCGTAGGGGACGAAAGTGGAAAATTTTGGCTACTTCGTCGGAATTATTTTCGGAATCGGCGTCGTATTCAATGTGCTGGCGGGCATCCAGTCACTGAGCGAGCAGAGGAAACAACAATGATGTGGATTATTGGGCTTAACCTTCTCGTGGGTATCGCCATGTTTGCGATTGTTCTCGGCATTACCTACCTGGCGTCGCTCTACTCATTGCGAGTCGGGTCGCTGCCGCCCTTGCCAGACGGCGGTTCACTTGAGGAACGGTGCCGCGGCCGTGCAAGGGAAATCGTTGGCGTGCAGGCCGTATACGCGGTTTTCGCCGCCATTGCCGCCTTCTTATTGACAGGCGTGGCCTTCCTGTTGCTCTTCATTCCACCGGTGGGCCTGGTGTTTGTTCTACTGATCGGGTTTCCAATCGAAGCAGCGGTTAAGGCCGGTTGGTTGCCAGATTGGGTGGCGTTCGTGCTTGTCTTTGCCATCCCGGCCGTGCCCATTCATGTGGTTGCACAGTACTTTGCCTATGGATTTGCCGTGCGTGAGGTGAAATCGCTTGCGGCATCGGCGTCATGGAAGACCGCAACACGCCCTCGCCTTTCCACGCGGAATGAGCCACCTCCGCTTGATTGACGGCGGCGAGTGGAACCAAACACATGGGATGCTATCAATCTTCATCGTCCACTTCATGCTGCAAGTGCCCACGCAATTGATAGCCTACTGGTTCGCGTATCGCCACGCGGCGTGGCTGCGTCAACCATGATCACGATCGCGATCCTCACCCTCATTTGGTTCGTCGTCGTCATGTTGGCGTCATTATCGGCCTGCTACGGCCTGTCGCGCATTCTGATGTACGCCAAGCTCGTACGGCCATCCGACGAGGGCTACCTGCTGCCCGACCGTGAACATACCCGCGCCTACCAGATACTGCGGCGGCAAATTCCATACAGCATCGCGGCGTTTGTCATCGCATTTGGCACGGCGCACTACTTCATGCCATGGCTGATGCGGCTCACCCTCTTCTTTCCCGGACTATTCGTCAGTATGGGCTTGATAGAGGGTGGCGAATTGAACCAAACCCACGGGGCACTATCCATCTTCTTTTCCCACTTCATGCTGCAAGTGCCCGCGCAATTGATTGCCTACTGGTTCGCGTATCGCCACGCGGCGTGGGTGAGGTAAGCAACCAGCGTTGGTTTGGCTCGTATGAGGGCAAGTCCAGGGAGCCGAGCGTCCTCGCGAGGTTGGGGTGTGCGCGTTGCCCCTCCTCGCGAGGACGCTCGGCTCCCGGGATGTGTTGTTCTCGGGATGGATGCGTCGAGCGACTGGGCAATCGTGCGCGGGTACTGGCCTGCCTGCACTTACAGGTAGGTGCGCTCCAACTCGGTCTTGAGGTGCTCGAAGGCCTCGTCGACGGTGTCGCAGAAGGCGAAGAGGTCGAGGTCCTCCTGCGAAATGACCTGCCGGTCGACGAGATAGTCCCAGTTGACGAGCTTTTTCCAGAACTCCGTGCCGTAGACCACGATGGGCATGCGCTTCACCGTTTTTTTCGTCTGCACCAGCGTGAGCAGCTCGAAGAGTTCGTCGAGGGTGCCGAAACCGCCGGGGAAGGCCACGAGGGCCTTGGCGAGATACACGAACCAGAACTTGCGCACGAAGAAGTAATGGAATTCGAAGGCCAGCTCGGGCGTCTGGAAGGGGTTGGGCTCCTGTTCGAAGGGGAGGCTGATGTTCAGGCCCACATTCGGCGCCCCGGCGAGGCTGGCGCCCCGGTTGGCCGCCTCCATGATGCCGGGGCCGCCGCCGGTGGCAATGGCAAACTGTTTATTCTTTGGCAGTTCCATCGACCAGAGCGCCATTCGCCGCGCGAGTTCCTGGGCATCGTCGTAGTAGCGCGCCATTTCGATGTTCACCTCGGCGCGCTTGATGGCGGCCTTGTCGCCATGGGTGCGGGCGTTCTCGAGCTGGGCGATGGCGTCCGTTGTGGAAACGAGGCGGGCGCTGCCGTAAAAGACGACGGTGTGCCGCACCCCCAACCGCCGGAAGCGGGCCCCCGGCTCCGCAAATTCGCACATCACGCGAATCAGGCGGCCGTCGGCACTCTGAAGGAAGTTCAGGTTCTTGTAGGCTTTCTCCGGCCAGGTTCCCTCATCCGGCACGATGGGATAGCGCGTGTGGCCGGCCCCCATCTGTCCCTTGCGCGCGCGGCGCCGGGTCATCCGGGCCACCGCCGCGTGGAGGGATCGGCCGAGAGACTCGAGGCAATGTCGATGAGTCGGCAGAGTTCATCCACCACCTCTGTGCACTCGGGGTCGGACTGGTACTCGGTGGCCACATGCTCGCGCGCGGTCTTCACATCGCCGCAGGCCTTTCCCTGTGCGATCATCGCCTTGAGGCGCTCGGGCATCGGGCCCCAGTTGCCGCACTCGGTGAAGTCCTCGCTCAAGAATATGAATTTCGGGATGGCCTCGCCGCCATTGGTGAGAAAGCGCACGAAGGCCTCTGGCGCTTCCTCACGGTAGAGGAAGCGCACTTGCAGCTTGTCCGTCACGCACGCCATGCGTTGCAACACCGGCACATGGCGCACCACATCTCCGCACCAATCCTCGGCGATGGCAATCACCCGCACCGGCCGCGGCAAAGTGGAGAGGAAGTCCAAGGCCAACCCATTGATCGAGAGGGCCTGGCGGAGTTCCTCCATGGCGGCCTGGTTCTCGGGCGATTCGCCCGCGGCCAGCCATGCGGCGTACTCACGGCCCTTGTTGAACAAGGCGGACCAGTCCAGTGTCTCGAGAATCGGCGGTCTGGGCATGGGGCCACTCTCCCGGGTGTGCGTTTGTTGCCTAGCGTGTCGTGGGCGTGCGTTCGCCAAACAAATCGTTGATGCGGCGGATCATTTCCATCGAGGCACCGTGCACGATCGGAGCAATTTCGGGGTTGCCGGTGTATTCCTCGCCATAGGGCTTGCTGTTGCGGCCGTAGGTAAAGGGCGGCTTCACATCCCACTGCGTCTTCGGCACGATGTACCCGATCTGGTCATTCGTCAGGTTCGGCACCATCACGATTTCCCCGCTCATGGCCATGCGCAGCGGGGGAACTTCGACCGGCTCGCCGGGGAAGTCCGCGCCCTCGGGCGACTCGACCCCGCCGTCGACGATCTCGGGGAAAATCTCGCCGGGAATGGTGACGATGCCGATCTCGCCAATGCGCAGGGCATTCACCTCGCTCTTGGCCTTGCCGCCGTAAACGCCCGGGTGCACGACGCCGAGGTACAGCGCGGCCTTGAAGGGCCAGCCAACGGCCGCATAGAAGGTCTTGGCGGCCACGGCGACGCGGGTATCCTCCATCACCTTGGCGTCGGGCCCACGCAGGGCCTCCGCCGCGAGAATGGCGAGGTTCTCGCCCTGGGCTTGCGCCTTCTCCACACTGTCGCGCGTCACGGTCACGCCATGGCGGTCGGTGATGTCCATGCCGAGCTGCGTCATCAGTCCACCCAGCGGGCCGGAGAAAAAGATGCTGTGCCCGCCAAATCCCTCGAAGGCGCCGGGCCCTTCGAGGCCATTTTCCATGGCTTCACGGAAATAGTGGCAGAAGTCAGAGGAAAGAATATTGCGTGCGCCGATGGCCTCCGGGTGCATGCCCCACGAGGCGATCGTTCCGATGGACTCGCCGGTCTGCTTGTCGCGAAACCAAGCCAGCGGCATCTGGTGGTCGTAGACATTGGGCTGGCGCGAGTCACGCGAGAAATTCTCCTCGGGCACATAGGCATTGGCGATGATCGTATCGGCCGGCCGCAGGTTCTCCACCGCCTCCAGCACCGCGTCGCGCGTCTGCTCCTCGATCATGCGAATGTAGCCCTCGTCGAAGCGCGAGCCCCACAGGAACCAGTAGCTCCAGATGCCCATCGTGTCGGGCGCGTTGTGCGTATGGGTTGAGTGGATCACCACATGGTCGATATCCGGATTCTCCGCCTCGATCATCTTGCGCATCGTGATGATGCGATCGTGCGTGATGCCGACGCTGTCAATGGACACCATCGCGATGGTCACATCGTTGTTGCGGAACGCCACGGCGCGCGACCAGAGCGGGTCGTTGATTTCCTTCATCGGCCGGTTGATGTGAAACCCGGCGAGCCAGACCAGATCAAAAGTGCCGGAGCCTGTGCGGTCCGTGTAGGCATCGATGCCTTCATCGAAATGGCCGTTCTCATTGACATCCACCCAGGTGTCGTAGTCGTCCGGGTTCGGCGTGACATCGCGAATGGCCATGCCCACCTCAAGGTCGCCGTTGGTAAAGCCCGACGCGGTGGCGGGCAGCGTGATATCAATCTCGTAGTCACGGTGCGGCCCGTAGCTCTTGACCCAGACATACCCGGTCACGAACAGGACCAACACGAGCAGAATCGTGAGCGGGAGAATGACGATACCGGTGAAAATCTTGTGCCGGCCCATGAAATCGAGCATGTTGCGAATACCTTCTGTGCGAGGGGGCGTTGGTGGGTGCAGCCGAATAGGCTACTGCAAGCGCAGGAATGGTTCAAGCGCGAAGCGAAGCTTCGTCAATAGGACTACGGAAATCGCCCCGCGGTTGCCATGGCTAGAAGCCAGCGTTGACAAGGACTTACGCGGACTTTTGCGGACGGTCACGGACCCGGGGCGGCCATCCCGGTCCCTATGGGTCTTCGCCATCCGGACAGCCCGCTAGAACAATTTCTCGATGTACACCGGCTCGCCGGGCTTGAAGTGGGCCCGTTTAATGGCCTGCGGACCGAGGTGGACGCCGTCGTCCTCGCAGGGCGGACCGAGCTTCACATGCACACTGCGCAGACCACCGAACCACCAGCGGGCATCGCAGACATAGGCGAGGTCGCCCTCCTTGGCGGCCATGCCCTCCATGACCTTGGCCGGCACGCGCGCCATTTCGCCGTCATCTTCGATGGTAGGGTCGGGTTGCACGGCGAGGTAGACCGCCTTACCGGGCACACGGTTGATCTCGCCGCCCTTGTACCTTCGCATCGCCTCCAACTGCGTCCCGTTCACCAGGCCGACAATTTCATCCGCGCGTTGAGGGCGGGTGAGCATCGTCACAATGATCCCGAGCGTCAGACTCGCCGTGAGGCCGAACAGGGCCCGGGTGAAGCTGTAGCTGTCCGGTCCCATGCCGAATGAGAATGGACCGACCAGCCAGGCATCAAAGGGTGGAGATAGCGACACGAAGACAAGGGCCGAGCCGCCCACCATCGTGGCGAGGGCCCCGGCGGCGTTGAAGCGCTTCCATAGGATGCCCAGGAAGATGGCCGTGACGATCGGCGGGGTGATGGCGGCGGTGAAAGCGCCATGCGCGCGGTAGATCTCGCCGAAGCGGTCAAAGATGCCCACGAGCGCGAAGCCGACCGCCGCGGTGACGAGGCTGGCGATGCGGGCCACGCGCAGGTAGTGGCGGTCCGGGGCGGCCTTGCGAACATAGGGCCGGTAGACATCGTTGACGAACACGGCGCTCACCGCGTTGATCAGCGTGTCGGTCGTGCTCATCAGCGCGGCCATCAAAGCGGCCAGCACAATGCCAAATACCCCCGGCGTGCACAGGAAGTCCGCCGCATGGATGAAAGCCGACGAGGCCGTCGTCGTGAAGGCGCTGCCGGTTGCCGGGTCAATCGCGCCGGATTCCATGAGTGCCCGCGCGATCCAGCCGCCCGAGCTGACGGTGATGGCCGCGAGGGGATAGAGGATAAGAATCCAGAAGATGGCCATCTTGCGCGCGTCCTTCACGCTGCGCAGCGCGAGAAAGCGCATGACCATGCCTTGGTTCATCAGGACAAAGGCGCCGGTATTGGCGAGGCCGTCTTGCCCGTAGATGCCGATGAAACTGAACTGGTCCGGCTTGTTCCACTCGGAGAAAAGGAAGCGGTGATCCTCGGGCAAGTAGCTCCAGAACGATGGAAAGCCGCCCAGGTACCACACGCCCGCGATCAACACGCCCATGCCGACAATCAGCAGGGTCATGCCCTGCACCAGGTCCGTCATGATGACCGAAGTCTGCCCGCCGGCGAAGACATACAGCGTCACCGTAATACCGGCAATGAGGGCGCCGGTGTAAATGTTCCAGCCCAGCAGCGTGTGCAAGGCCGTGCCGATCGTGAGCAGATTAATGCCGACATAGCCAATCAGGTACAGCAGCGTGATGATCATCGCCACGATGCGCGAGGAACGCCCGAAGCGGCGCTCGAAGTACTCCGGCACGGATTGAATGCGGGCGTAGTAGATGATCGGCAGCCACACGAACATCAGGATCGGCATCCAGAACCAGTCGTTCATGTAGGCCTGCGAGCTGGAAATGCCGTAATTAAAACCCGCCTCACTGTATTTCACGAAGCTGTAGGAGCCGATCGTCGTGGCAATACCGGAAAAGGCGATCACCCACCACGCGAAGCGCTGCCCGCCGAGGTAGAAATCCTTCGTCGTGGTCGAGTAGCGCCCGAAATAGACGCCGAAACCCACCACGGTCACGAAATACGCGACCATGACGACCAGGTCCAGGCGCGTCCCCAGTGCCTCGGGGGCTACGATCTCGGGCGCCATCAGGTGTCCACCTCAATGGTCATGAAGGGCAACCAGAATGTGAAGGCGCAGTACAGCACCAGCAGGGCCAGGTAGCCCCCCACCACGATCACCAGTGCGCGGCGGTCCTGCGCGAGGTTCAGGTCCAGGTAGCCGCTCTTGAGACCGGCGTGTACGCCGACCCAGCACAGGAGGGCCCCGCCTCCGAATTGCACCAGAATGGGCAGGATTCGCGACATTTCTACCATCAGAATTCCCCCGAATTGGGATGCTTTGCCCGAAGCCGCGCACACCATACCGCCCCAAACCGCTGGATGCAAGGCAATCACCGCGGCCGGCTCGACGCTCCGCTACAACCCGGCGAGGAAACGGATGTAGGTCTCGATGCCCTTCCAGGTGTTGGGCAGGTGTTGCTTCTCATTCGGGCCGTGGATGCCGTCATCCGGCAGGGCGAAGCCCATCATCACCGTGTCGACCCCGAGAATCTCCTTGCAGTACGCCACGACCGGCACCGTGCCGCCCATGCGCTTGTAGACGGGCTCGGCGTTGTACACCGCCCGCAGCGCCGCGATGGCAGCGCGCATCGGGGCGGAATCGCGGGTGTTGAGCCCGAAGGGCGCCCCCGCGTGTTGCACCAGCTCCCACGAGCAGGTGTCCGGACAATGCGCGTTGAGGTAGGCCTCGAGTTGCTTCGTCACCTCGTCCGACTTCTGGTCTGGCACGAGGCGCGTGGAAATCTTCGCCATCGCCTTGGCGGGAAGCACCGTTTTCGAGCCTTCCCCCGTGAATCCGCCCACGAGGCCGTTGACCTCCAGCGTCGGGCGTGCCCCGATCCGCTCGAGGATGCTGTAGCCATTCTCGCCCCAGGTCTTTGATACGCCTGCCTGCTGCATCCACTCCTGCTCATCCTGCGGGTACGCCGCGATCTCGGCGCGCTCTTCCGGCGTCAGGTCGCGAACGGAATCGTAAAAACCCGGCAGCGTCACGCGGCCCTCGGCGTCGTGCATGCCCGCGATCAACTCACACAGCACCTGCGCGGGGTTATGCACGGCGCCGCCATACATGCCCGAGTGCAAATCCTTCTTCGGCCCGCGAATGATGAGGTCGTAGTACGCCAGACCGCGCAGGGTGACGGTCAGGCTCGGTTGCGTGGGCGACTCGATGCCCGTGTCGCAATTGAGCGCGAAGTCACAGGCGAGCAGGTCTGTGTGGGCCATCATGAACGGCTTGAGATTCGGCGAGCCGACCTCTTCCTCGCCCTCAATGAAGAATTTAATGTTAATCGGCAGTGGCCCCGCCTGCGACAGCGCCTCGACCGCCTTGAGAATGGCGAACACCTGCCCCTTCATGTCCGACGCCCCGCGCGCGACGATGTCATCGCCCTTGATCGAAGGCTCAAACGGCGCCGAGTCCCATTCATCCAGCGGATCGGCCGGTTGCACATCGTAGTGACCGTAGATGAGCACCGTCGGCTTTCCCGCGGCCTCCAGGCACTCCCCGTACACCAGCGGATGACCACCCGTGGGCATGATCTCGACCCGCTTCATGCCGGCATTCTTCATTTGCGTTGCGACCCACTCCGCGCATTCGGCGACATCGCCCCTATGCTCGGAGAGCGTCGAAATGCTGGGAATGCGCAGAAACGCCAGAAATTCTTCCAGGTACCGCTCGCGCGATGCCTCCGCCGTGGCCACGATGCTGTCAATATCGCTCATTGGATGGGTGCCGCCTTCTGGTGGGTGGTGGGGAAAGCGCTAAGCGTAGCAAGGGGGCCGGGCGGAACGCCACCGCCGGGCGGGGCGCTTCCATGCCCGGGCACGCGCCTATGTCGGCTTAAACATTGCCACGCCGCACTTCTTCGCGGCCTTCAAGAGCGTGGCGTCCCGTGAGGCGATGGGCAGCCCTCTGCGCATGGCGAGGTCCAGATACGAGGCGTCGTACACCGACAGGCCTTGGGCGCGGGCGAGGGCATGGACCCGGAAAAGGATGTCGTTGGTGGAGGCTGAATCACACAAAACAGGCAGGGTGTTCAGCATGCGCAGCACCTCCGGAAGCCCTTCGGCCGTCAGTCGCTTCCGACGCTCCGCCATCAAGAGGCTGTTCGCCATCTCCAGAGGCCATATCGCGGGGGCGGCGGCGCCCACGCGTGACAACGCTTCCAGCACGGACACGCTGTACGAATCGCCTTCATCCTCCAGGCACCACGAAATGGCGACCGAAGCATCCAGTACGAATCCAAGCGGCACTACATGCGCCCCTCGTCAATGAGCTCTCGAATGCTCAGACCGTCCAGACGATGCTTCTTGCGGAATTCCTTCAGTCCGGCAATGGCCTCCTCTACGGTCATTTGATTCGCCTCCTCCACGGGCCGCAGAAGGGCCACGGGCTTCCCGTGGCGCAAAATGGTGATGCTCTCCCCATTCTCCACACGGTCCAGCAACTGGCTCAAATGCGTTTTCGCCTCGTATGCACCGACGGAATCCATGGCAATGTCTCCTTCGACCGGTTTAGACTAGTCTAAACCACTTTCCCGGATTCCGCAAGGCGCGTCATGATGTCCGAAAGGGCGATCTGTGTGCGTTGTTACAACCCTCGATCATCCACCGGAAGTGGGCTGAACCAAGTCCCCCTTTGAAGGGGGATTTAGGGGGATGTTCTAGCCTGCGCGCGGGCTTTTGCTCGCCCCGCCTTCGCCAAAGCGCTACGGCGCGGGAACCGGGGACGCTCGCCTCCCGCATGGCCACGGAGGACCGTGGCGTTCCCATCGAGCGCCTTTTGTGTGACAGCGCACACAGCCTTCGCCTTGCAACATCTGAACCAACTGGCGTATACCCATCGCAGGAGGGTTCGGGCGTATGCGCAAGAGTGGGATGACAAAACTTGAGGTGCTCGTCGCTGTCTCGCTGGTGGCATTCATGCTGGTGGGCGGGTGCTTGTATCCCTATGCGCTTGTGCGTAACGCCAAGATGTCGCTCGGCTGCCAGTCCAAGCTCAAGCACATGGGCCTGCTCATGCGCATCTACGCTTACGAGTCGCCCGGGGAACATTTCCCGCCCCTACTCGTGCGTGGATTCGAGCGGACCGATGGAAGCATGCAGACGGCTTTCGCGCTCGGGATGGATCCCACCTCGGTTTATCCGGAGTTTCTTGCTGATCACTACATTTTCCTATGTTATTTCGATTGGTATCCCGCCATGGACGACGACCACTTCCTCGCGGCCGATGGAACATCCCTCTTCAACGAATGGCGCGGCCCGGAAGGCGGCGGTCCGCTGACGGCCAATGGCAACCCTTGCAGCGATTCCCGCTCCTGCATTCACGCGGTGGACTTCTCGTATTGGTATCTGGGCTTCGTGTTCGATCGCATGGAGCCGGGCGATCCTGCCACGGGTCTGGACCCGTTGCACCCGGCAATGGCGGCCATTGGCGGTGATCCGTCCATCAATGGACATGTCCCCGCGCAACTCGTGCACGCCTTCGAGGAAATCCTGGTGCAGCGCTTTCTGCCTGCACTTGAAGCGGGTGACTTTGAAGGTGCGAACAGCGCGGCGCACTCGGACCTCTCGGCTCCCGCCGGTCAGGGCAACAACAATGGCAATACCGTGTACCGGCTGCGCGTGGGCGTGGCGCGTTTTCTCATTACCGACACCAACAGTCCGGGCGCGGAACTCATGGCGGAGTCGATAGTCCCGGTGATGTGGGACCGCGTCCCGCTGCAACGACATGACTTCTCGCACCAACGGCCACTTGGTGGAAATGTCCTCTACTTTGACGGCCACACCGATTTCGTCCCATACCCCGGCCCCGCGCCGATGCACGAGGGCATCGCGCACTTCGGCGCGGCATTGGGGCGGTAGACGCGCAACGCCCCACCATTTTTCTCCCTCTCCCCCTCGGAGATGGCCGGGGTGAGGGGGCCTGACGGGCATCGCTGCGTCGAGCCCATCGCACTGGGTACAGCGGGACGCGCGTCTGCGGAACGCCACGCTCCCGCGTGGCATTGCGCAGTGCAACTGCGCGATACAAGCGGGTCCCCGAGTGCAAGAGGCCGTCTCAAAACCCTTGCCAACCGGCTGATTATTTGTTAGGTAATGGCGCCGTTCAA
>ERZ869909.42-NODE-42-length-181610-cov-27.990597_pt1 | contig 181610 bp, 162 predicted proteins | sample MGYA00520892_ERZ869909 | MGnify/ENA primary metagenome ERZ869909 (study PRJEB32215, sample SAMEA104723947) | bioreactor metagenome | biome: bioreactor; feature: anaerobic bioreactor; material: water | place: China | collected 2015-03-12 ... | reverse complement strand
ACTGTACAGTGCGGCTGGATCGCAATTCCATACATGATGGGCGCATCGCCGGCTCAGGGCCTGATAGGCTACAACATCTACCGTGGTGGCTCACTGCATGACTTCGTTGACGCTCCCGAGCTGGAATTCTGGGATCTGAACCTCTTACCCGGTAACTACAAATATTCTGCTACTGCAGTTTATGACCTCACTGTTTTCGGCCTTACCGGTACCGACGAGTCATTGCACACTTCCGAAATAGAAATCGGCGTGAACAATTTTGGCTATCCGCTGCCATTCGTAGAAGAATGGACATCGGCCAACTTTGGTTTCAACAACTGGTTTGTTACTGATGGCGATCCCCACTGGCGCGTTTCCACTGCCCAGGGTAATCCCGTTCCGGCAGCTGAGTTCACATGGAGCCCGCCTGTAAAGGAATACTGGTATGCAATAACCAGCCCCGCGCTGAATGCAGCACCTTATACCTGCGCCGACATTTTCCTTGAATTCGACATCAAACTGAACGACCGTAATGCCACCGAAGATGAAAAGCTCATCGTACAGCATTTCGTGAACGGCAATTGGGTGCCCCTGAAAGAGTTCAAGAACAACGGAAGCTTCAACTGGACCCACGAAAGCATCCAGATGCCACTGGCAACCGGAAAAACTTTCCATGTTCGCTTTGTTGCCACCGGTAAGAATTCAGCCGACATTTTAAGCTGGTTTATTGACAACATCCACGTTTACGCTGCCTGCCGTGCTCCGATGGATTTGATGGGTAGTCAGGTTGGAACCGAAGAAAAAGCCTATCTCGAATGGGCTGAGCCTGACTGCGAAAGCGGTCCTTCAGGACAACTGGTTAAGCTGTCTCAGTGGGATGGCAACCCGGACAACGGCTACTTCCAGAGCTACAACATGGCCTACGGTGTGGTATACGATCTGGCCTCATATCCCGATGCAACACTTGAGTTCATTGACTTCCACCATGCATCATGGGGTGTACTGGGTACATGGAACTACAAGGTTCATGTTGTAAACTGGAACACCTACCAGCTAATCGAAACCTTTGGCCCATTCCAGACTACCGGCAACGATAAGTGGGAAAATGGCATCCAGATCGGCCAGTTGATGGGTTATGGCGGAGGCCTGGTGGGTATCATGCTTGAACCGATGGGCAACAGCCCCACGGATGCATATCCCTGCTTCTCAGCCGACAACATTGGCCCCAACGGCGTATCACTGTTTGGAAACATCCCCAACTGGAGTGCGTTTGCAGTTTCAGGTATCGGCGATTTCCTGCAGAACCTCTGGATACGCACCAACTTTGCCAAGGATGGCGGACTGGTGAAACTGGCCCCTGTTACTGCCGGAGAGCTTGCAGCCGAAACCCGTATGCCTGTTAACAGAAGCGAAGCCGGCGAACTGGCACAAAACAGCAAGCTGATCCCAAGCTTCGACAATGCTACCAAGGACAGCCCGGTTCAAGGCTACAACGTTTACCGCAGCGATGACCTGGGTGTAACCTTCAATATGATTACACCTGCACCGATCACTGCTCTCAACTACACCGACCTTGACGTTATTTATTGGGGTGAATACCATTATTATGTAACAGCTTTGTTCGATGTATGCGAGTCCGTTGCATCAAACGATGTAATGGTTACCATCATCGTTGGTGTTGATGAGCTTGATACCGATGCCATTTCAATTTACCCGATCCCTGCCACCACACAACTGAACATCAATGTAACCAATGATATCCGCAGCATGCGCATCATGAACTACATGGGTCAGGTAGTGTTTGAGCAGGCTGCTGTGAAGGACAAGCTGATCACGGTTAATACATCCAGATTTGCTCCCGGCGCTTATATGGTTCAGCTTGTTAACGAAGCAGGCCAGACCATTACCCGCAGAGTGGTAATTACTCAATAAGCAACCTTAGATTAGCGGAATTAAGACTGCTGATCAACACTTCGTTCCCGCCAGGTTTCGTCAGAAACCTGGCGGGTTTGTTTTATGCCGTAATAAGATCAAACTTTTTTTTAAAAAAAAGCATACATGGAGTAAGGGTAAGGCCCTTTTCGATTGTCATAACATTATGAGATAAGATTTGCCACTAACCCATCCAAATCATGAAAAAATATTTTTCTCTGATTATACAAGGCGTTTTCGCTATTATATTCATAAATGTAAATGCTTATCTCATATCCGGAAATGTTAAACACCTAGGTGATTTCTGTGGTTATGTTTCAGAAGAAGTCAGCTTGTCAAATAATAATTCATTTGCCCATGCCACTTTTACGGTTTCCCTTTCAAGTGGCATATCACCGCTTGGGGCTAAAATAAGTCTTGTTCATTTGCAGCTTCCTGACACCATTTACTCCGCAACTGTTCCTGAAAGCGGAGAAGTGGTCATGCAAAATATCTATCCCGGATTTTACCAGGTTTATATAAGTCGGTTTGCTTATAAAACCCACAACTTTAAATCCATGATAGATGATTCTCAGCTTTTTGAAGTGGTTTTAATGCAGGAAACGCAAGCGGTAAGTGAATTAGGTATTGATGATGTTTCTTTGCTTTTGTCCTGGCTAAGACCGCAGAAAAATGAGGTGCTGTTCGAAGAAGATTTTTCCTCCGGCAGTTTTGAAACCCAGGGATGGGTTGCCGAGCCTCCAAACTGGGTGCTGAACGACACCATTGGCAATGAACAGCCTTCGGCATGTTTTATGGGAGTTCCTCATTCATCGCAGTATTCATTTTCGCTTACATCGAAGATCGTTGAACTGGCCGGCTCTCCGGCTTTACATCTTTATTATGATATTTACCTTTCAAATATTGACGTTTCCATCGTGGAAATGATGGCCGCGGAAATATGGTGCGGCCAGCAATGGAATACAGTAAATGCTCATGACGCCGATGGAATAGAAATCATGCCCTGGACAACAGAAACGATTGATATATCTGATTTCTCTGCTGATAATCTGCAATTCAGGTTCAGGGCTTACGGAAACGAGACAAACTCTGTTGAATATTGGTCAGTTGATAACATCGCAATCATTGCCAGCGATCCCGATTTTCCGGTGCTTGAATATAACGTTTATCTTGATGACTCGCTTACAGGCGTGACAACCGACACAAAGTTTTTCATCCCTTCAAACCTCCTGCAGTATGGCCAGCAATACACTGCCGGCGTTGACGCAGTTTACGAAAGCGGTATTTCTGAAAGGGTAGAAGTGAGTTTCACCTCGTGGTATCTGCCTCCTCCTCAGAACCTCCAGGGCGAATGTGTTGGAAATGATGGAGTGCTCACATGGGATTTGCCCGATATTCAGGCAATCAGCAATCCTGAGGCCCTGGAAGGGTTTAGTATATACAGAGAGGGTGAGTGGATTGTTAATGTGCCGGCTGACTCCCTTGCTTATGTTGATGCCAACCTGATGCAAGGCGTTTATTCTTATGAAGTTATCGCCATATACGATTTGACATATTTGGGATTTAGTGGAACCGGCTATTCTTTACCTGTTGGTGCAGAGATATTTATTAATGATTTTGGGTTTACACTTCCTTCTCTCGAAACCTGGGATTCAGCAAGCTTTGATGTTAATGGCTGGATACAGGGTGGCAACGCCTCAGACAACTGGAAAATAACAAGCATGAAAGGCAATCCCCCACCGGCTGCTGAGTTCTCCTGGGATCCTCCCATAAATGACTATGAAAGCTGGCTGATGAGCCCGCCTTTAAACGCTGCACCATACGATTGTGCAGATTACTACATCGAATTTGACCTGAATCTTGAAGACCGGCATGCTACAGGGAAAGAAAATCTTAGCGTTCAGATTTATGCAAATAATACATGGAGAACGCTTAAGAAATATGTGAATTCAGGCAATACAGCATGGGAAAGTCATAAGCTGCAACTGCCTGACCAATCAGGAAACACCTTCTACATTAGATTTCTTGCTGAAGGCGAAAATTCCACGGATATTTACAGATGGATGGTTGACAATATCTATGTGTATGCCGATTGCAGGCCTCCCAAAGGCCTATGGGGTAAGCAGGTGCATGGCGATTGGAGCCTTTACATAGAATGGACTGAACCCGATTGCCAGGCTTTCCCCGGAGAACTGGTGAAATTAAACCAGTGGGATGGCCCGCCAACCAATGGCTATTTTCAGAGTTTTGGCATGGCTTATGGGGTGGTGTATGACCTTTCGGCATATCCCGACGCCATTCTTGATTTCATTGATTTTCATCATGCATCATGGGGTGTTTTGGGAACCTGGAGTTACAAAGTTCATGTGGTGGACTGGGATAAATACGTGCTGATTGAAACCTTGGGACCATTCCAGACCACAGGCAATGACAAATGGGAAAACGGAATACAACTTGGCCAGATCACAGCATACGGCGGTGGGAAAATAGGTATTATGCTTGAACCAATGAGCAACAGCCCCACGGATGCATATCCCTGTTTCTCAGCCGACAACGTTGGTCCAAATGGAGTTTCGCTACACGGAAACATACCAAACTGGAGTGCCTTTGCAGTTTCAGGTATCGGCGATTTCCTCCAGAACCTCTGGATCAGAACCACCTACCTCGGAAAGAGCGAAATGGTGAGGCTATATCCTGTAAATCATCATCTATCCGATGCCAAAACCCGAAAGCCTGCTGAAAGAAGCAATGTACCTGATATTTTCGTTCAAAACCAGATCATCCCTGATATACAGGTAACAAACTGGTTAAGTACTCAGCAACAGTATAACGTTTACCGCAATGAATTGGGTTCTTCTGAATTCGAACTGTTAACCTTAGAGCCGGTTACAGAAACCTATTTCTATGACGATGGGCCGTTTAATATATTTTTAACATACTATTATTATGTAACGGCAATCTATGATGCATGCGAATCAATTCCTTCTAATATAGCTCCTGTTAATTTCATTGTTGATCGTGTTGAAAGTATCGAACAGGAAATTGTTCAGGTGTTTCCTGTTCCGGCAGATCAATCCCTTTCAGTTGTGTTAACGGATCAGATCCGGAAACTACGGATCATCAATATTTTCGGGCAGATGGTTTACGAGCAATCGGTCAGCGATGTTGATCAGGTAATCATTGACATTTCTTCCTTTCCTGCCGGAATATATTTCATCCGGTTTTATGATGGTGAAGGGCTGAAATTTGTGCGAAAGGTGATGATAGCAAGGTAGACAGAACACCGGTTTTATCGGAAATACAAATAAATATTTTATGACGAAAGTTAGTTTAACTGACTGAATTACTTAACCACTAAACAAAATCCCGCCATGAGAAGATTATTTTACTTTAGCACAACTCTCCTTTTCGCAATGGTTCTGAGTAGTTTTTCTGTGAAATCAGACGGACTGATGATGGCAGATGGAAACAGTCATCCTCCGGTTAGCGGTTTGAATATTGACAGCGTCTCATTGCTGCTTTCATGGCAGAAACCGATAATCATTGATACTGCTTTTTTCGACGACTTTGCTTCAGGAAGTTTTGCCACCCACGGCTGGACGTATGACGAGCCGCATTGGACGATGCATATGTCTGAAGGAAATCCGGAACCTTCGGCCAGCTTTATGAGCCAGCAACTTCAGTTCTTTCAGAGTGCAATGCTCACATCGCCGGAAACCGAGGCATCAGGCAATGCCTTTTTGCTCAACTATGACATTTCTTTCAATACCGATACAGTAATCTCAAACGACCAAATGTATGTTGAAGTACTGGAGGGTTCGCAATGGAATACAGTAAGGTTGTACAACGGTGATAAGGGCAGCATTGCGTGGATCTCAGTAAGTGTTGATATCACTAACTTTATTGAGCCTGAATCCAAAGTCCGGTTCAGAGGAAGAAAAAATATAGGTTTAAACCAGAACACATATTGGTTGATAGATAATGTTACACTACTCGATGTTTTTTCTGATTTACCTGTAACTGCTTACCATATTTATCTGCAAAACGAACTGATTGGAACAACATCCAGCACCTTTTATGAAATACCTCCATCACTGCTGAACTATGGCCAAAATTACCTCGTGGGTGTTGAGGCTGTTTATGAAGGTGGTGTTTCATTGCGGGAGGAAGTTGCTTTTACCTCCGCCTACCTCGATCCCCCCAAAAACCTGCAAGGGGTGAGTGTTGTTCAAAACGTAACACTCAGCTGGGAAAATCCGGAATTACATGCCAACAATATTGCCGGTTTCAAACTATACAGAAACAATGCATTGGTTGACTCTCTTGATGCCGATACTTTTATATACTCAGAAACGATCCAAGTGCCGGGTATTCACCAATATACAATAACTGCTGTGTACGACCTGTTGCCTTATGGCTTCAGTGGTTTTGGCGAATCTTTGCCCTGCGTAGCCGCTCATGTTTCAGTAAACAATTTTGGCAAACCGGTTCCATACTTTGAAGGCTGGGATGATGCAGGTTTTGCCACCGCTGAATGGATAAAGGGCGGAAACAACCCGGAAAACTGGAAAATAACTACTATGTTTGGCAATCCTGCTCCTGCTGCAGAATTTTCATGGAATCCACCGGTTGCTGATTATGAAGCATGGATAATGAGCCCGGCCATAAATGCTTTCCCTTATAACTGTGCCGAAATTTCCCTGGAATTTGATTTAAAACTGCAGGATAACCTTGCTGATGAAAATGAAGAACTTTTGGTTCAGGTCTATAAGCATGGATTTTGGATAACCGTGAAAAAATTTAAGAACGCCGGAAGCTTTGATTGGGAAACCCATAAGGTCGCGGTTTATAACGGAACCGGTGAAACTTTTTATATCCGGTTTTTAGCCAGGGGCGAGAATTCTTCTGGCATTACAAGGTGGCTTATTGATAACATCCATGCTTTTGGCGAATGCAGGCCACCGTTTATTGTTGATGCCTATTGTCCCGACTGGCCTGTTTATCAAAACTTTTATATCTTTTGGGATAAACCCAATTGCTCATCCGCGCCATCTGGCGAGTTACTTAAACTCTACCAATGGAATGGCGGCCCGGATAATGGCCACTACCAGGAATTCGGCCATGCCTATGGTGTTGTTTTTGATTTGTCTGAATATCCTGATGCTGTTATTGAACATATAGATTTTCATCATGCATCCTGGGGCTTAACCGGCACCTGGAACTATAAACTTCATGTTGTTGATTGGATTAACCATGAGCTGATTACCACCATTGGCCCGCTTTCAACCACAGGCAATGATAAGTGGGAAAAAGACATACACATCAACGGCCATCTGATGGGTTATGGTGGAGGGCTGATTGGTATCATGCTTGAACCATTGGGAAATCTGCCAATGGATGCTTACCCATGTCTTTCGGCTGATAACAGTCTCAATGGCTTGTCGCTGAGAGGTGAAGTACCCAATTGGTCAGATTTTTTCAGTTCCGGAGTTGGTGATTTTCTGATGAATTTGTGGGTCAGAACTTTGTTTGGAAGTGAATCAGAGGTAATTAAACTGAAACCGCTTGGACTCCCTTCGGTAAATAGCCATGCCAAAGCTTCTCCTGGCAAAAACACCAACACCGGATTACAACAGCATAGCATGATGATGAATGTTGCAGATATTACAAGCCATTGCATCGATGTCTTAAAATATCACATCTACCGTAGCGAGGATTACGGACTTACATTTTACAGGATTACCGATGAACCTATTGACGGGTTTTTCTACCACGACTTTATCGAAAACCCATTATTTCACCCTCATTACTATATTACTGCCGTTTTTGATACACTATGTGAATCAATCCCTTCAGACGAGATTGCTCCTGTTATTCTACTGCAGATTGAAGATATTGCCGGGAAAACCATCGAAATATTCCCTGTACCTGCTGATCAACTGCTTACGGTATTAGTAACCGATGATATCCACAAGCTTCAGATCCTCAATTTTTTAGGGCAAATGGTTTACGAGCAAACATTCAGGCATGTCGGGCAGATACATATTGACACCTCAGGCTTTCCGCCCGGGGCATATATAGTGAGGGGGCTTGATGAAACCGGCAACTTCTTTAATAGCAAATTATTAATAACACGGTAATTCATTTAACCAAACAAATCATGAAATCAGGCAGTTTTTTTAATCCGGTAAAACGCTCATTATTCATGGCCATGATAATGTGTATGTCCGCATCAACCTTTGCACAAGCCGCTGTAAAAGAAAGTATTACTGATTCAATGAATACGCTTGCTCCGGAGGGTTGGACCTGGCCGTTGCCCTTATTTGAACACTGGAATTATGGTTTTTGGATGTTTTGGTCACTTGGGGGAAATGGAATGGATAATTGGGGCATTTCCGGTACTATCGGAAATCCGGCGCCGGCAGCATACTTTTCGCGCACACCGCCGGTAACAAATTATGAAACCTGGCTCGAGAGCAGCGTGTTAAATGCAAGAATTTACGAATGTGCTGATATTTATTTAGAGTTTGATATTAAACTAACCGATGTATTCATGAACCAGAGTGAAAACATGCTGGTTCAGTACAAGGTTGAAGGCGGGAGTTGGATTACTGTTAAACAGTTTACCAATGCCGGCAGCTTCGACTGGCAAACTGAGTCAGTTGTATTGAATGATGTTCCGGGGGAATTATTCAGGATCAGGTTTTTGGCAACCGGCAGTGCTTCAACAGGAATTTATTACTGGTATATTGATAATATTTATGTTTATGCTGAGTGCAGCCCTCCCCTTAACCTGAGTGGTTCTTACCTGAATGATTCAGTATACCTTGAATGGAGCAGTCCCGCCTGCGACTTTTTGAAATCTGATCCGGTAATTACCGGAACCATGATTGATGGTTACAATATTTACCGAAGCGACGATTTTGGGGAATCATTTCACCTTATCGATGCCCTGCCGGTAAAGGATACACAATATGTTGATCACAATGTGGTATTTCAGGGATATCATGAGTATTATGTTACTACCCTGTACGATGTTTGTGAATCAATTCCCTCGGATACAGCCATAGTGGAATATCTTAATCTTATTGAATATCCCGGAAATGAACCGTTCCGCATTAATCCGGTTCCGGCAAAAAATGAACTTACTATTACATTATCGGAAAACTTTAAAATAATAAGGGTATTCAATTTTTACGGCCATCTCATGCACCAGCAAATGATCGGGAAAGAGAAAGTGATAACGGTTAATACAGCAACTTATGCAGCCGGCCCTTACCTTGTTCAGTTGACCAACGAAAACGCTGAGACTTTTACCAAAAGGATTTTGATTATCCCATAGCAAAACGATGCCTTGTGTTTGCGGTCTGTTTCACTCTTTGAGGCCTTGCTATGGTTTTTTTTCAGTACTTTGCAGCGCTTTGTGCGATTGAAATGTTTTCTTAAAGCGCTTACCCGACTGAACGATGAGAATACCGTTTAACAAACCATATATTACCGGCACCAGCATCAGCATAAAGCGGATGGCTTCAAAAACCACTACAGTGGCGGGCAATGGCTATTTTACCCATAAATGCCAGCGCTTTTTTGAGAAACGCTTTGATTTCAATAAATGCCTGCTCACCAATTCCTGTACCGATGCCCTGGAAATGGCTGCATTGCTGGCCGGTATCCAACCCGGCGACGAAGTGATCATGCCTTCTTTTACTTTTACTTCCACAGCAAACGCCTTTTTGCTGCGTGGCGCCCGGCTTGTTTTCGCAGATGTGTTGGATGATATTCCCAATATTGACCCGGCTCAGATTGAAGCCCTGATCACTCCGGCAACCCGCGCCATTGTGCTTGTTCATTATTCAGGAATAGCCTGTATGATGGATGAGATCATGGATTTGGCCGCAAAACACAACATAACTGTTATAGAAGACGCCGCCCATGCAGTTGATTCCTTTTACAAAGGCAAAGCACTCGGTTCCATTGGCCGATTTGGTGCTTTCAGTTTTCACGAAACCAAAAACATTATTTGTGGCGAAGGCGGAATGATCAGCATCAATCAACCTGAAGATATCAAAGCGGCCGAGATAGCCTGGGAAAAAGGAACCAACCGCGCCGCTTTTCATCGGGGCGAAGTGGATAAATACCAATGGATGGGGCCTGGTTCTTCATACCTGCCATCGGAACTGACAGCAGCATTTTTAAATACCCAGCTTGAAAATTTTGATAAGATTCAAAAAAAGCGCAAACAGATTTGGAAGTATTATTTCAACAACCTCAGTGCTTTACAGGAAGAAGGATTCCTGAAGTTGCCCGTGGTTCCTGATTTTGCCACCGTAAACGGCAATATGTTCTACATCGTACTGCCAACATCTGAATTGCGTGACCGGCTGATGAATCATTTAAACAATAATGGCGTACATGCCGTGTTCCATTACCTGCCCTTGCATTCAAGCCCGTATTATATCAATACACATGGAAGCAGGCCCTTGCCAAATACTGACAGGTTTTCCAGGTGCCTGCTCAGGCTTCCTTTTTTCTTTGAACTCAGCGAAAAACAAACCGGGCGGATCGCTGATATGATCATATCATTTTTCAAATCCTGATTTTTGACCTGGCAGATTAATTCGGGTTCTGGCAAGGTTGCGGAAAAAATAAACGGGGGAGATCGTTAAAACGATCTCCCCCGTTTAATATAATTGTAAATCACTTTACCTGATCATGATCATTCTGTTGATCACTTCACCGGATTCAGTCGTGATTTGAACGAAATACATGCCGCTGTTCAGGTAACCAAGGTCAAGCGATTCAGAGAAGCGGTCTTTTGAGTGCATTTTTGCCCGATAATAAACAATTTTACCATGGGCATTGATTACGGCAATATCGAAAGCAAATGCTTTTGGGGTGGTGAACTCAATGGTGATTTTGCCATCACTGGGGTTCGGGAAAATGTTCAGCGCAATTTGTTTGCCGATCCCGCTGATTCCAATGGTGTTTTTCAGGTTCACCTGTTTGATTGCAGATACTTCACCTGTGCCGCAGTCGTTGTATGCAGCCACTTTTATGCTGACATCCCCCTGGAAATTATCGGCCCAGGTTACCGTGGCCTCGGTTCCGTTGCCCGTAATGGTACCTGCTTCTGAGGGTTCGATATACCAGTAGTAGCCATCGGCGTTATCTACAGTTTGTGTAGCGAATGTCGAGCTGGTTTCATAGGCATAATCCACCTCAGATGGCCCTGTGGGGGCAATTGGCGAATGTGGTTCGTGCCTTACCGTAACAGTTGCTTCGCCAACGCCGGTATTCGTGCATGTATTGGCATCAGAAACCGATATAAGGGTGAAAACGCTGGTGGTTTCAGGCGCCACTAACAACAAATAGGGCGATTCATTAATTGTGAGCGGATTAGCATCTGCGCTGGTAATTACTTCCCAGGGGGCGGCTCCGGTAAGCGTAATGGTGATGCCGGCCTGTTCGCCAAAACAGATGGATTCACTGCCGCTGATCACGGCTGTGGGGCTTTCGAAGAAGCTAAGTTCAAGTGAAGAACTGGCATCAGGGCAAAATGCCAAACCCGTAGCGGTAAGAATAATTGTAACGCTGCCGCTTGTTATATCATCGGCGCTGGGAATATAAACCGGGCTTTGTGCTGTCGGGTCACTGAAAGTCCCTGTTCCGGTGCTGCTCCAGGCGATGGTGTAAAAGTTTGATGCAGTGCCGTGAAGCTGGGCCGTTTCGCCCGGGCAGATCTGCATGTCGCTCCCGGCATTTGCCTGTGCCAGCGGGATGAAACTAAGTGTCATTTGGTCGCTGGCATCAGCACAACCGTTGTTGTTTGATGCATAAATCATAAGGGTAACCGATCCGCCGGAAATATCTGCCGAGCTGGGGAAATAAGTTGGATTCACACTGTTCGGATCATCGAAGTAGCCGGTTCCGCTGCTGGTCCATTCTATTTCGTGGTAATTTTCAGCAAAGGCATCATGAAGTACAATCGAAGGAAAGTCTTCACATACCGCAAAGTCGCTTCCGGCATCAGCTATGGTTGCCGGCATGAAAGTAAGCATCAGGTCGTCGTGCATGATGTTGGACGCGATGGCGGTAAAGGTAAGCATCACCTGACCATTGGTTATGTCTTCCGCGCTTGGGAAATATTCCGGGTTGGCAACAGTCGGATCGCTGAAATAGCCGCTCCCTGAAGTTGTCCATTGCAGGCCCACATAATTGTTTGCAAATCCGTTTGGAGTAAAGGTGTCGTTTCCACATATGATTCCGTCATTGCCTGCCCAGGCAACTGCTGCGGTTTGTGGAGGCAGCTCAATGTAGTCAACCCAGGCACAATCGCTTCCCGATGAAGCAGAGGCATCTTTTTCATAAACCCAGCGGAATGTTCTTTCGCCGGCTGCAACGTTATAGGCTACTTTTGCCCAGTCGCGGTTGCCCGACCATTCACCCATCTTGTTGTTGTCAATGTAAAACATCATCTTATCGTATCCGGCTTCTGAGGAAACTTTCCGGTAAAAAGAAATAGATGAAGGCGAAGCTACATTATGAACAAGCTTCATCTCGGTTGTTTGTGAATGTGTGATGGCACCGGAGCGTGCTGAGAAATCGCCTTCCCAGGCTTCACCCGAAATCACCCAGTCCTTATCGCCGCCAAACTGCCAGTTAAAGCCTGAAAAGTCGCCCGATTCAAAATCTTCAATCATGGCGCCCAGTTTCAGGGTAAACGAACGTTGGGTTTCATAAACTCCCAGGGCGGCATGATAGGTGAACGGGATGCTGATATCAGCCGGGGCAGTTGGTGAAACGCTTACGCTGAAAACAGCGTAACGTTTGTCGTTGCTTTGGATACAGGTAATAGCGTAATTCTCTTCATTCACAGTGATGTAATCGCTGTTGAAAATGATCTCTGCTTCCATTTCAAATGCATCGCTGCTTCCAACGTTATTGGTTTCAATAAATATGTAGCCGGTTTCCCCGGGATCGAGGCTTCCGTTGTTGTTGCCGAGATGATCGGAAATGATAAAATTCCCTGTTGTAAAGCTCGGAGCATACAGCGTTATACTGAAGTTGCTGGTCCATGTTTCATCTGAGCCTTCGATGAGGATGGTAAAATCTACTTTGGTTTTATCGGGAACCTCGTCGCAGGCTTTTACGGTAAAGGCATCTTCAATGTAAACGCTGCTCTCGGGAGGAATGGTGCCGAAAAGCTGTGTTCCGTCAATGATTGTAATGTATTGTGAAGAGCTTGTAAGTGTGACCACAATGTTGGAATCGGGCTCCATACCGAGGTTCTTCACCTCCATGCCTAAAAAGAAAGTTTCGCCGAAATCCGGCTGTCCGTTGCCATTTCCAAACTCATTGTCTCCGATTGTATGATTTTGGTAAACCATAAAAGGCTGGTCGGGAGGAATCACATTCAGCATGGTTTCATACCTGTAATAATTCTGTTTGGTAATGGTAAGCAGAATGTCGGTGCCTGGCACCTGCGGGATAACCGGTATGGAAACCGGCATACCGGTTCCTGTGCCTACGCCGATAATTTCATTGTTCACGGTCAATGCAATCAGGGAGCCGGCATTTGCGGTAACTTCAAAGAAATCAACCCCGCTCAGAATGCCGGGGGCATGATTCACCGTAAGGTTTTGCGGAATTTCGCTGTAAACAGTCATAAAGGCATCGCCGTGATGATGGAACAACAAATAGGTAATTCCTTTGTGCTGAGGGTTGGAAGGCCAGTTCGATTGCTGCAGGAAATATTTACCTGCGTCGTTGGCAAAGGCCGGATAAACGCCTCGTGAATCGGGATTGGTTCCGTAATCGGGCATAAACTCAGGCCACATGTTGTCCATGGCGCCCCAAACATAGGTGTCATTCACAAAAGAGTAGGAAACCTGCGTGGCTGCCATAATTCCAAGCGCTCCATGGGTATGGCGGTGAAATCTTTCTGCAAAGCATTCGTTTGTCCAGTTAAACCGGCCTGTGAGGCAGTTTACTGACCATATGTAAGTGAGATCGGTGTTATTGGTGCCGCTGATGTTGCTGTTGCTGTAGGCCGGTTCACCCCAGCCGGTTTCACTTCCGTGGTCGCGGTGCATCAACATAAAAGCGCCACTGTTGATGGCGTTGTTTACCTGTGTGGCGTTGCCGCTCCAGTTTGTGAGGTGGGCTGGTGTGGCAGGAATGTAACCTAATCCGTTGGGGCCAAAGTAGTTGACCACCATGTGTGTGTTTGTATTGGTTGACCAAACTGAGCCGGGACTGCCTGAATACAAGGCGTTTATCCTCACAGGGCTTTTGCCGTGAACAATTTCCCAGAAACCAAATACTACTTCAGCACATATCTGGAACCAGCGTTCGGTTTGCCAGCCCATTGCGGTAATCGGATTGTTGTAATAGCTGGGATTGGTGGGCGGGTTGCGTTCATTGTCAAGAAATTTTTTGACCATCAGTTGCAGTTCTGCTGCATTGCGTGCAGTAATGCGGGCAAACGTGATATCGGGTAAGTCGTTACCTGAAATATCTGCATATGGCATATCCGAAATATATGGATTGTATGATCCGCCGCCGGGGTGGTTGTTCAAAACTGTAGAGGTGATGCTGTTTGCCGCGTCAGTACCATGATCGGCCATAAGCAATACAGCGGCAGGAGGAATGCTCCAGGTATTGTAGGCATTGTTTATATAGCTTTCGATTGCTGCTGATGTATTTCCGCCAACCTGACTGATATTTACCACCTTGGTGCTGATTCCCTGCCGCTGGCGGAAACGACGGATACTATCGGCCCATTGGGCAAAAACCGGCTCGGTAGGAACAATAATCAGATACTCGGCGCCGGTTTCTTCGCTGAGGGCGGCATGAATGACACGCTGGCTATAATCCACTTCTGGCAGGCTTTCATGGTTCATGATCGCATCAGAAAGAATGTGGTCCCACCAGCGGTTACGGAACCGCTCTTCGCCAAACTGGCCGTTGCCTCCTTCAAAGTTTACTTCCACGCGGATGTCGCGATGAACGATGAGTTGTTTGCTCACAGGATTATACTGGAAAGGTGTGATGCCCAGAATGACTACATCCACACCGCGGATTTGGGTAATTTCCGATTTAATGACGGGTTGTGCCGGGAAGAAGGCATCAGTATTGTAAATGTCCATGTTCCTGATGAAACGGATGGGATTGTCGTCGTCACCCAGGGGGATGTTGGGAGCAGGGGCAAGGTTTATGTTTTCAAACGTTTCTGTTCTTGAACTCAGAATACGAACCGAGGGTGTGCTGCCCTGAGGTATGGCAATGTAACGTCCGTTGCCCGGAACATTTGGCGCGCCTTCATCGTTGGGAAGAAAGGAGCCATGCAATTCAAGCAGGTGCATTTGCTCGCCTTCAATCATTTCCTGGCTGATTACAAAATCGCGGATGGAGAATGCCACCCGAACACCATTTTTATCCTGGTGCTCCAGTTTGAACCCTGTTTCATACCAGCTGTCGGGATAGTTGACAGTGGTGCGCTGGCCAAAGGCCTGCATGCTGAATAGAAAAACAGCAAGAATGGTTAATGTCCTGCAATTTAGGTAAATACGCTTCATTTTTTAAAATTTGTTGATTATTAAAACGTGCTGGTATTGCCTGTTTATACCCTGCAAATATACACTTTAATATTTAATGGAATTAGATCATTGCCAATTTGTGATCAGCAAAAACAAAGAACCGGTTCAATGCCTTTTGCCTGAACCGGTCCATAGGGTGTGTGAGAAAAATCTTTATCTGATCACATTGAGTTTGTGCGACCTGGTTTGGCCCGAAACTTTATAGCTCAGCAAATAGACGCCGGATTGCAGATGGCTGAGATCGGCGGTGAAGCTTTTAGGGATGGTTGTTTCATTGTATTGCCAAACCATCTTACCTGTAAGATCAAAGATTCTTATGTTATTGAGATCCTTCTGATAATCTGCCGGAATCTGAAAGTGAAGAACGCCTTTTGAAGGGTTGGGGAAAAAACTGATTGTTTCCATTCCACTCAGATTGCTGATGCCAACACTGTTGGTTACATCAATTTCCAGTTCTTCGGAAAAATCGCTGTCGCATAAGTCCCCTGTTATCTTTACCGATAGGTATGCCTGCCCAAGAAATTCATGGTTCCAGGTTACGGTCGCCAAATGGTCGTTCTGCACCAGCGTACCTGCATCTTCGGGGCTAAGCATCCACATATAGGCCAGCGCTTCAGGAATGATTTCTGTCTCATAGTCGCTGCTTGTAACATAATAGAGGTCAACAACTTCGGGGCCAGCTGGTATCATGGGGGCATCGGGCCATTCTACCACTGTTACATGGTTCTTTTTCACGTAAGTATGGCTGTTGATGCCATCGGAGATGGTAAGCATCACATCGTAAACACCGGGGGCAGGGTAGGAGACCTCTACAGTCTGATCGGCACTGGTTTCAGGTATGCCACCCGGGAAAGTCCAAAACCACTCAGAAGTATTATACATACCCTGGCCGGTAAAGGTAACCGGGTGGCTGTGGCATACGATCACCTCCTCCTGTTTGTCAGGAGTTGAAAACTCAGCAAACATGATTTTCCCTGCCTGAAGAATTTCTTTGGTTGACATATCCTGAATGAAAGCGATAAGTTCAAGATTCTCCTTTACCCAGGCGGGGTTGAGTGTGAAATTGAGGTTCACGGTTTGCGTATTGCTGCTGCTGAAATTCACCGGCGTTCCGCTTGCACCGGGCGACATCAGCCTTGCAACATTTTTAACGTATTGCTGGTTGAACCAGTTATGCGGGATATTGGTTTCGGTAAGCACAAAGTGCACGACAAGGTTGGTACCGGTGTAGGCAAACACTTTTTCTACGTTGATGGAAATTTGTGATGCGTTTCCCTGAGTGGTGGCATCAAAACTCAGTTCAAACGAAGTGGGAGTGCTTTTACGTGTATTGTATCGCGCAAGGTATTGCCCATACATGCTGGAACTGGCGCTTCCGCCTGCAACTGTGAGAGTACCATCGAATTTGGCTGTCGGAAAGCTGCTGATTCCGTAAAATGAGAGCCGGGCAGATGAAAAGGAGTTGGCATACATATCGCCGCTGTGATATTTGATAACGGCCACATCGGCGCCGCTGTTCAGAAGATCGTCGGCACCCATGGCAGCGCCCGGACAATATACGCACCAGACACCGGTTCCGATTTCCAGAACCACCTGCTGGCGTTCAGCCTGCTGGCCATAAACCAGCGCGCTCACAACAATTGCGAGCACAATGAGTAATGATTGTTTCATTGTTTTTAAGATTTGTTTATTCCCCTAAAATATGCACAAATGTACATAAGAAATCATTTGTATGAACATAGGGTGGGTGTTTTTTTGATGGGGGATGGAAGTCCGAAGACCGAAGATGGAAGTCTGAAGACCGAAGAGAGGTGACGCAAGATGGAAGATAGAGGTTGCATGCCTTTGCTGAGTACGTCTTTCAGGTGGTAAAATCATCAATCGTTAATCCGAAATCTGAAATCCTCCTAATTTACCAGGCTTCTGTTTTTCTCCCCTAATGCGCTTCCAGCCAGTTGCCACCGGTTTTCATATCAATGATCACGGGTACTTTCAGTGGCAGGGCGGTTTTCATTTTTTCTTCGATGATTGCACGCATTTTTTCTTCCTCGCTCTGGTGAATATCAAAAACCAGTTCGTCATGAACCTGTAGTATCATCTTTGAACGCAATCCGGACTTTTGCATTTCATCATAAATGCCGGTCATGGCCAGCTTGATCATATCGGCTGCTGAGCCTTGTATGGGTGCATTGATGGCGTTGCGTTCGGCAAAACCGCGCACCACAGAGTTGCCCGAATTGATATCGCGCAGGTAGCGGCGGCGTTTCATCATGGTTTCCACATAGCCGTGCCTACGGGCATAAGCAATCTGCTGATCCATGTATCCCTTGATACCGGTGTATTTGGCAAAATACTGATTAATGATGTCGGCAGCTTCGGACCTTGAAATGTTGAGCCTTTCAGAAAGCCCGAAAGCAGAAATCCCATAAATGATCCCGAAGTTGACGGTTTTGGCGCTGCGCCGCATTTCGGAGCTTACATCTTCCAGCGCCACGCCGTAAACCCGCGAAGCGGTGGCGGCATGTATGTCGCGGCCGGCCTTGAAGTCGGCGATCATGTTTTCATCGCCGCTCAACGAGGCAATGATGCGCAGTTCAATCTGGGAATAATCGGCGGCAAGCAAGGTGTAATCTTCATTGCGCGGAACAAATGCCTTGCGGATTTCCCTGCCGCGTTCGGTGCGGATCGGAATATTCTGCAGGTTGGGATTGTTTGAACTCAGCCGGCCGGTGGCAGTCACCGCCTGGTTGTAACTGGTGTGCAGCCTTCCGGTGCGCCGGTTTACCATTTCGGGAAGTGTGTCAACATAGGTTGATTTCAGTTTTGTAAGTGAGCGGTAATCAAGGATAAGCTGTACAATGGGGTGTTTGCTTACGAGTTTGGTGAGCACTTCCTCTGCTGTAGAATGCTGCTTTGTTTTCGTTTGTTTGGGTTTGGGCGAGATTTTCAGCCTGTCGAACAGGATTTCGCCCAATTGTTTGGGCGAGGCAATGTTAAAGCTGCTACCTGCCTTTTCGTAAATCTCTCTTTCAACCGCAACAATTTCTTTTTGCAGTTCGCCGGAGAATTCCTTCAGCGCCTGAATATCCAGTTTAACACCTTCCGATTCCATGGAAGCCAGCACAGGAACCAGGGGCATTTCAACGTTCCTGAAAAGATCCTCACATTCCTTTTCTTTAAGCAGGGGTTCAAAAACTTTGCGCAGGCGCAGTGTAACATCAGCATCTTCGCAGGCATATTCTTTCAGTTTCTCCGGGTCAATGTTTCGCATACTGCCTTGTTTTTTGCCTTTCTTCCCGATCAACGATTCAATGCTTACGGGCTCATATTGGAGGTAGGAGCGGGCCATAAAATCCATATTGTGCCGCATATCAGGTTCAAGCAGGTAGTGAGCCAGCATGGTGTCAAACATTTTGCCCCTCACTTCCACATCATAATAGCGTAGCATGCTGATGTCGAACTTCAGGTTCTGACCGGTTTTTTCAATTCCCGTATCTTCAAACACCGGTTTGAACTCGCTTACGATCTCCAGGGCTTGCTGGTAGTTTTCAGGCAGGATCACACACCAGGCTTCGTGCGGCCTGATGGCGAACGACATGCAAACCATTTCCGAACTGTGGGTGTCGAGGCCGGTGGTTTCGGTGTCGAAGCAAAAACTTTTGCTTTTTCCGAGCAGTTCAATGAGTTTCTGGCGTTCCTCAGTGGTTTTCACCAAATGATATTGGTGGGGCGTATCTTCAAGTGTGGATAAGGCGCTGCCTGCGACGCCAGGGTCCGGATTTTCAAGTTCATCAAAAAGTCCGGCCTGAATTGTTGCGGGTTTTTTGCCTTGAGGCTCTGAACCACTGTTGAGATCCAAAAAAACCCGTTTGGCGAAGGTGCGGAACTCAAGCTCATCCAGCAATTCTTTGAGCTTTTCGGTATCGGGTCCGGAGTGTTCAAGTTCTTTTTCATCGAACGCTATGGGAACATCAAGCACAATGGTGGCAAGCTGTTTTGAGATCACTGCCTGTTGCTTGTGGGTTTCCACTTTTTCGCGCAGTTTCTGGTTTTCGATCCGGCTGCTGTTTTCAATCAGGTTTTCGATGGAGCCGAACTGTTCCAGCAGCTTGCGGGCAGTCACTTCGCCCACGCCGGGAATGCCTGGGATGTTATCGGAACTGTCGCCCCATAGACCCAGCATATCAATCACCTGTTCCGGTTTTTCCACCCCGAATTTTTCACAAACCTCTTTCACACCCATCACCACGGCTTTTTCTCCGGCTTTTGCAGGTTTGTAAATCAGTATTTTGTCAGAAACCAGTTGGCCGAAGTCTTTGTCGGGGGTCATCATAAATACCGTGAAATCATTTTTTTCGGCTTGTTTGGCCAGGGTTCCGATCACATCGTCGGCTTCGTAGCCATCAACCGAAAGGATCGGAATATTGAAAGCTTTGATCAGTTCCACGATCCAGGGCAGGGAGGCAACAATGTCTTCGGGCATGGATTCGCGGTTGGCTTTGTAGGCTGCAAAACCCTCACTTCTGAGCGTGGGGGCCTGGGTATCGAAAGCAACGCCTATGTGTGTGGGCTGCTCGTTTTTGATCACATCGTAAAGCGAGTTGGCAAATCCGAGTATGGCGCTGGTGTTCAGGCCTTTTGAGTTGAACCGTGGATTGCGGTTCAAAGCGTAGTAAGCCCTGTAGATAAGGGCCATGGCATCGAGCAGAAATAGTTTTTTGGTCATGTTGAAGCATCCTTTCGTTTTCCCTGTTTACGTAAAACCAGCATATAAAAATCGTTATCGAGCGCAAGATAGCCATATTCGTAGCAAAAATGGTAAACGGCGCCTTTTTGTGTGGTATAAATGCTGGTGAAATAATTGAAGTTAAACCCCTTTTCCATCAGTTTATCACGGTGAACTGTGGTTTTTTCTTCCGGGTTAAGCTCTTCAAGAATACGGCGGTTTTTACGCAAGATGGCATTGATGCGCCTCACCAGGTTGGTGGTTTCGCTGTTCAGGCGGTTGTTGTAATTATTGCGGCAAATGTCGTTGCAGAATTTCTTGTCGGCCCGGCCAACCAGGGGCTCCCCGCAATCGAGGCATGTTTTTGTTTTTATTGTGTTCATGTGTTCGGGTATTTAAGAGTTTTGGTGTTAAAGTTTTAAGGTATTAAAGTGTTAAGGTGTTAATGTGTTAATGTGTTCGGGCACGCATCGTTCCATCGCTTCATCGCTCATTGTTCCATCACTCCAACACCGCATCACTGCATCACTGCATCACCGCATCACCGCATCACTGCATCACCGCATCACTGCATCACCGCATCACCGCATCACAGCATCACAATCAAAGCCACAAAGATAGTGTAAAAGCTACCCGTTTGCAAACGCTTACAAACAACTATATCCGGATACAAATATTTTTTATACGACTCAGGTTTTCAGGCCGCTATACTTTTGCTTCATCAAACTGACTGAAATGAAAATGCCACAAAGACACCAAGACACAAAAAACCACAAAATGATATTCTTAATGAGACTTAGTGATCTTAGTGCCTTAGTGGCTTCTCAAACAATTAATTAAAAATCTCTAATTCAATTATTAATAACCGCCCGCAAGGGCACAAAACTGTAAAACGATGAATACAATGAGAAACCGCGTGCAACTGATTGGCCGCCTGGGCCAGAACCCCGAAGTAAAAGAATTTGAAAAGGGACGCAAACTGGTGCGTATGGGCATCGCCACCAACGAAGAGTACATGAACAACGGCGAAAAGGTAAAGCAAACCACCTGGCACAACCTGGTTGCCTGGGGCAAACTGGCCGAAATCTGCGAAAAATACCTCAAAAAGGGCAATGAAATCGCCGTGGAAGGCAAGTTGATCTACCGTAGCTGGGAAGACAAGGAAGGCGCCAAACACAACACCACCGAGATCCACATCGGCGAAATGCTGATGCTGAGCGGAAAGGAAAAGTAGTTATTTGTAAAATGAGGTGACCCAACCTGTCAGGTTTTTGAAATCTGACAGGTTTTTTTATCTAAACGCATGTAGCCCGTTAACATGTGTTCCAGATTTTCCCGACACAAATTCCGGGATTTTTTTTGCATTTATCCTAAAAATCCCGGCGTTCATCCATTAAAACCCAGCGTTCACACATTTGTTTCATACCTGCCTTTCTGGCGCCGTAATTTTACATGGAATTTTTTTAACAAATTAATTAACCCAATTCCAAAACAAAAAATGGAGGTTATTATGAGAACACTTTTCAAAATGGTTTCTGCATTGCTTGTATGCATTGCAATGTTGTCATTCCCGGCGCAGGCATCATCGGATTACACTGTGCTGGTTGAAGACATCGAATTCCAACCCGGCGTTACTATTGACATTAACGTGAATGTTTATGTGAATGAAGATGCAATTGCGGGTGAGGATGCCATTAAAATTTTCGCCATCGAAGGCATGGCCCACACCGCCAACTGCTGGAAACCGCTGGCGGAGGAATTATTTACCCAGGGTTTGCAGGGTAAGGTAATCAACGAGTTCTTTGCCATTGACATGCCCGGACGTGGCGGCAGTGGTTTTCCACAGGGATTTAACCCGGTTTCAGGCAACAACTTCAAGCTTGCCGACATGTATCTGGAGGATTACATCGCCGTTATCAGGGCTGCCATCCATCACCTGAATGCTTTGCCCGGCATTCAGATTGATTTTATTATGGGCCACAGCCTGGGCGGACTGGAAGTGATCTTGCTGCAAGACATGCTTGTCTCAGAAGGATCAAACATCTGGCAGGAATTCGGGATAAAGCATGCCATATTGCTTGCTCCGGCCATTCCCGCTCCACTGCCCTGGGCTTTTCTGGGAACCGGCGCCGGACAGTTGATCCCCATGGCTGAAGACCATCCTGATCACGGCTGGATTCTTAACATCCCTTTCACTACATGGCCATTTTTATTCTTCACCAATACCTGTTGCTATTTTCCGCCCTCCATGGTTCCCGGCGCACCCTGGCCGGCACAGGTGCTGGCCAACGGCTACAACAGTATTGAGGCTGCCCCCCTGCTTTTCCACATGGCCGGTTTGCCATTATCCATTCTTGATCCTGGCACCTACCATCCCACCCGTCCGCGGGTAAGCGCGGCTACCGGGATTTTTGCGGTCCAGCATGGTGTATCGCTCACCATCCTTGCCGAGGAGTATGACAGAATGATGACACCCTCCGAAGAAGTTGCACTCTACGAATACCTTACCGGCGATATCCATGCAAGAAGATTTGTGGTGGTAACGGGAGAGGATACCTGCCACGATTCACACATTTCCGATCCGCACGCCGTAGCCGACACCCTGAACCAGTTGGTTTTCCCCATTCCACTTGCGAAATGGGCCATCTTTCTGGGCATCATCCTGATAGGCGGGTTTACGATTTTCCGCTTCAGGAGGATGTTTTAATGCGAATCAGGTTCTGATATAGTTTTTTAAGGACCGCTTGATCTATTATAATGTATTGTTTCGATGCAGTTAACAAAATCAAACTCGGTTGGAGTGTTCCAAAAGATCACTTTTAGAAGGACAGGCATTAAAATAATGTGTTATGAATTATTACAAATTAACAATAAAAATCGGAAATATATGAAAAGAATAATAAAAATATTTATAGCAGCGCTTTCTTTAACTTTGACTTTCACATCATGCACCAAGGATGATTCTGAGGATAATACTGTTACAGAGCTTGATTCTTACAATGCAAATTTTCTAGCTTTTATTATTCAAAGTGATGTCACCCGGGTAGCTCCTAATTATTCCGAAGGAAGCTGGAATAACAAGAAGGTTAATGGCAATGATAGGGGTTATGCGATTGTTAATGGAAGTTATACAACCTGGACAACCATAACCGGATATAGTACAAATAATTTTTATAAATACAATAATGCAAAGGTTGATTTCAGTGACTTCGGTGGATATGAAGATAGCCCTGTTTTTACGGGAAGTGCAAAAATTGATGGAACCATAAAATATACATATTTTATGGGAAATACGGGAACCTATGAAGGTTCCTGGAATTTATCAGGTTCTGTAAAATGTACGCGAAAGTACAAAGGAGATGCAAGTTTCTTTATAACATTCACAGCTCCACTAAAGTATACAGGAACCCTTACGTTTAATGGGACTACCTTTCAGGTCTCTGACAAATATTAGCATATAATGGTGAATTAAAATTTGAATTTAAAATTAAACAATTAAAAACGGAGGTTAAAATGAAAACTTCAAAATTAGTAACAGTACTGTTCTTTATCTGTACAGTGATATCAACACTTAGTACATTTTCTCAACATGTAATATTTTCTGTTGCAGGAGATGAAATACCTGTTAAGCGATATAAACTGAGTGTTTCAGACAAATCTTATGCTATTAAGTATAAGCTGGCTACCGATCCCCAAGGCTCATTCAAGATGATTCCACTGGATGATGTTCATTATATCAGAAGGAAAGCCGGTAAAGGTGTGGTTTATGCTGCGGCCAACAGAAATTATGAGGTACCCAATATCGAAAAACTAAATTTTATGGAATTGCATGGAGCAGTGGATGCTTGCAAAAACTTCAAAGGGGAGGGAGTGCTTTGGGGTACTTTTATACCCTCTTTCCTTGTTATGCCTGTTGGACTGCTAACAACCATGGTAGTTTCATCCGTTCCACCCCCTCAAAGTTCTAAAATACCTCAAAATGCCTTTTCTGTAAATGATGACTATATACAATCATATAAGAAGCAGTCTCATCGTTGCAAAAAGCAATTGGCATGGCAGGGATTTGCTTTAGGATTTTCAACAGCTGTAACTGTAGGAACTCTGATAATGGGTATGAGTGGGAATTAATTGTTACATACTTTAAAAATATAATCATGAAGACAAATGCTTTTATTTTAGTTATAGCGGCTTATCTTATTTTATTTATTTCTTGCAAGAAAGATAATAATAATGATGAGAACCCTTCAACTACGCCAACAGTTGAAACATCTGAGGTCTTAAATATTACTTCATCATCTGCAATATCCGGTGGTAAGGTTACCTCAGATGGGGGAGCTTTTGTTTTTGAAAGGGGTATTTGCTTTAGCAATTCAAATAATCCAACCATATCTGACAATGTTACGATTGATGGTAGTGGATCCGGAACTTTTGAATCGCTTCTTTCTGGGCTAAATCCAAATACAAAGTATTATGTACGAGCTTATGCAAGGAATAATTATGGTACTAGCTATGGTAGCTCGGTTCAGTTTAATACGTCGCATGCATTGATAGAAGGTACATATTATGAGGTTGGACAACTTGGCAAACATATTCAAATTCTGGATTCTGGAAACTTATTGACTTATCATTATATAAGTAATATCCCACAAGCATATATTGCTTTTGATTACCGAGGCAAGTTTTATGCCAGTGGTGGTACAGTGGGTGATTGGTTTGAATTCTTAAGTTCTGATGGTGGCTCGTTTTGGGTCGTTAACCAAAAAGATGATAACACGATACAAATCAGACGCAGTCAAAAAGGCTATTCTGATGCCTATAGCTCTGGGGTAACATTTGTTTACTCCAAATAATAGAGGCTTGATTATTTGAATCGCATCTTACGCAACAGTGTTTAATCTATTGGTAAACATTCAATTAACACCCTTATTGATATGAATACAAAGAGAGCTTTTTTTGTTGTGATTATCTTAACATTATGCATCAATCAGAATGCATGTAAAAAGACCGATATTGTACCAGTTCTCAAAGACAGGTATTTATTTGCTGTGGATGTATCTGGAGGTAAGTATTCTACTCCTGATGGTTACCAAATCGAAGTTCCGGCCGGTGCGCTCAGCAATACCACATCTATTGAACTGATACCGCTGAGAGATGTTGAAAGTCTGAGAAAGAATATAGGTACTGCGGCTCCTTTGTTTAATTCAGGTGTAAAGTTATTACCAGAAGGTTTGCGGTTTAATCTTCCGGTAAAGATTTCCATTCCACTATCATCCCAACTACTTCCTTTGCACGTTTATGATTTATATCATCAGGATAATCATAGCCTGGAATGGAGGTTTGTTCACAAACGAGCCACTACTGATCAAACAGGTAAATCCATAACGGCTGAAATTGATCATTTTTCATCGTATGGGATATTTGATCTTCCTCCGGAATTTGCGATTCTGGAAAATATTAAAACTTTTATAGAAACACAAAGTAATCCAAATACGGGTTGCCAGATGTTTGTTGATTGGTATATGCAAACCATTGACCCATTTAATTTTTCCAGAATGATCATGGGTTGCTGCTACAGCATCATGGCTGTTGACTTCAATATCGGGTTTAAGAAGGGAGATGTGGAAGGTTTATATAATAGAACCATTGGCGAGAAGCCCAATGAAACATATCCTCAAATGATGTTTGTTTATGATGACGACTATTCAATTCACAATATTGATTACATTGTGAGCATGAACATAATATTTTATTTAGGATGTGAGCCTACCTTAACAATTAAAACCGATAAGGATAAAATCCAGAAAGGAGAAGAAATATCATTAAATGTGAGTTTGATGTGTGCTGAGAACGCCATGGCAGGGAAAATAATTACTCTTACGGTTGACAACTACGGAACTGTAAACCCAAAAGAAATCAGAACTGATCCAAACGGAAATGCCACGGCCACATTTAAAGGTAATTCAAGTGGCATCGCCGGTATTGTCGCGCAATATTATGCATGCTCATGTGAACCTATTCCTACAATCATTACCTCTACCAAAAATGTAGAAGTAGGCAATCTCCTTAAATGGCGCTGTACCATTGCTGGAGAGATTGAAGACAGCTTACCCCCAGAATATTACATCGGTGAAGTTTGTGCTCCCTATTACGGTGGAGATATTTCCTGGCAATATTGCGAAACGTATAAATCTTTTGACAGCAAGTTTCATCTTGATTTTGAGATTATCATGCCTGAAGGCGGTGGAAGCAGTATAGTACCTGGACTTTTTAATTACGATTCATATAAACTCGTAGTGGTCGAAAATGCATCATTATCCTTTTATTATGACGGGCACCTTGATATTTCTTGTTCCGATCCTGTATATCAGGAGTGTAAAAATATTACGGGAAAAGTCTCTGTTATTCAAAAGGTATTTCAACCAAACTATTATACTATATCATTTTGGCCTGATGATGAATTCATTATTGGTACAGGAGCTTTATCCGGGTCTTATTGGGTAAACGTTCGGACAGACTTCCCTGTTTACGAAGAGTATAGCTATGAGAACTATTGGGATGTAAGCAGACAAAACAATCTGATATTAATGAATCTTTCAATGCTGGTAGAGTTTCAGGAAAATGATTTCACATATCAGGTTTCTGGAATCAGAGATAACTTCCTTGAGATCAATTGCTATACTTACAAATATAATCTTACATGTCAACGTATGAATTAGATGGGTAATCATATTATAGCTAAATGAATCAATACTTCGAGGCTTTTTTCCCGAGGTCAGCTTTGATGTAAAATGTCTTCCAGCAGACTTTAGTTCCTTTCTCATTCAATCATATGACAATATGGCAACAAGGAAACTGGTGAAATATTGATACTGCATAAATCCGTCAGGCTTAAGTTTGAAAGCAGTGAAATGCTTGCTGTTTAATTCTCAATCCAACATCAAACTCCGGAAGAAGTAAAGTTCCTTACAACGCTGATTATTTTTGACTTAATTAATTGCATCCAGCCATGAACTTAACTATCTTTGAGCACACAAAAAAACAGCGCATGCTCCGCACCCTCATCATTGACGACGAGCCGCACGTAAGGGAAACGCTCCGGCATTTGCTGGAGAAGTGTTGCCCGCTGGTGAAGATCGTGGGGGAGGCCGGAAGCGTGGCCGAAGGCGCCAAAGAGATCAGGGAAAAAGTACCCGACCTGGTGCTGCTCGACATCAAACTGGACGATGGCACCGGCTTTGATCTGCTGGAAAAGTTTGAGCATATCGGGTTCAAGATCATCTTTATCACCGCCTGGGAGAAATACGCCATCCGGGCTTTTGGCTTCAGTGCGGTGGATTATATCCTCAAACCCGTGAATCCCGAAAAACTGGCCGAAGCAGTGAAAAGGGCCGGGCAGCAGGTGCAGAGCGCTTTCAACCTTCAATTGAATACCTTGCAGGAAAACATGAAAGCCAGGGAAGGTGAAAAACGCAAACTGGTGCTGAAAACATCCGATAAGATTTATTTACTTGAAGTGAAAGACATCGTTTATTGTGAGTCGGATTGTAATTACACCGTTTTCACCACTGTGGATGAAGAAAAGATCACCGTTTCGAAATTGCTGAAAGATTATGATGAGTTGCTGTCAGATTCTGGTTTTTTCCGCGTGCACCGCTCCAGCCTGATCAACCTGAAGCATATCAAACGCTTTGAGAAGCAGGACGGAGGTGTTGTGGTGATGAGCAACGGCGATAAAATAGCTGCTTCTACCCGTGGCCGGGAAAGATTGCTGGAGTTGTTTGATGAACTGGCGGGGGGGGTGATGGAGGATGGAAGTAGGAAGTAGGTAATCGGTAATTGGTGTTCAGAGGTTCGGTGTTTTGTGTTTCTGGTTACTTGTTTCTTGTTCCGGGTTCCGGGTTCCGGGTTTTCTGTTCCTTGTTGTTCAGCATTTAAGTGAAAATCTGAAATCTGAAATCGCCTGCCCGAATGCGGAAGCAGGCGGGGCAATCGAAAATAATAAGGGATCCAAGCCCGCCGCAGGCAGGGATTGAAGCCCTGAAACATTTAAATGGCAAACAAAACAAAAACATTCATTTGTGGCATGGCCTTTTTGGCTGCTTTTGGTTTTGGATTCAACCAATTGCATGCTCAGTTGCCGGTGAAAGTGCTGGGGCATTCTACTGACACTATTTACCCCAAATTGTTGGATGCCAATGAACTTCAAAAAATGCAGGCATATAACCAGCTTGCTTTTTACTGGGCTATGTATAATCCGGATTCAGCCCTGTTTTATGCTGAAAAAGCGCTTGTGCTGGCCAACAAATACCGGGATGAGGACAATAAAATATTTGCCCTGCGTAACTCAGGCAACGCTTATGCGCTGGCAGGCAATTACCGCCAGGCCATGATCAACCTGCACAAAGCCCTCGAAATGGCCGAAAACAGGAACGACCAGCGAAGAAAATTTGAGCTTTATGTTGATCTGGGAAAGCTAAACTACGATATTGATGACTACGTTAAAGCCCTTGTATTTGTTGATAAGATCATCAATATCCTTCACGATGCTGCAAAACAAGGAAATGCGATTGTTACACCCATTGAAGAAGCCATCGTTTATTTTTATTCGGGTGGGGCAGCCCGCGAAGCAAAGCAGTATGAACGCGCGGTCAGGTATTTTAAAAAATACTTTGAACTAAGCCTGCAGCACAATTACCCTGACGAAATGAACAGGCACGCCATAAAATCCCTGGCTGAAACCTACGAGTATGCCGTTGAGTATGACTCTGCGCTCAAATATACTTATATTGCACGTAGTTACTTACCCATCAATAAAAACAAAGACGTTGACCAGCACGTGGGTTATGAAGGGTCTATCGGGTTCCTGCTTTATAAAAAGGGAAGGTTTGATGAGGCGCTGGAATTGCTTAGGTTTTCTTACGATGAAACCAAAAAATCCGGATCACGCTATTACGCTTCAGCGGAAGCTATTGATGTGGGAGCGGTCCATTTCAGCCTCAATCAATATGACTCGGCGCTTTATTGGTACAACATCGCACAAACCCATGCCGATGAATTTGCAAACCAGTTGAGGAATGTTGAGGACGGTAGTGAAAAACAAAACGTTTACGTAGGTTATCAATACATGGTTAACATCAACGATGAAGAGATCGTGCAGCGTTATTTCAGGATGATGAGGAATTTGCATGCACGTTACACGGCCTTATTTAAGACCACCGGAAATTACGCCAAAGCATTGGAACATAACGAGCTGAAATCGGCATACAACGATTCGCTGACCAACCTGACACAGAATGTGGAAGAGCGTAAAATGCAGATCAGGCTCGAAACTGAAAAAATGGAACAGCAAGTGGATATGTTGGCAACCGATATCGAACTGAAGCAATCCAGGTTGCGCAACAACAGCCTGATCTTTCTGAGTGTGATCCTGGTGCTTTTAATTGCACTGATGCTGGTTTATTTCTTCTTCCGCCAGCGCCGCACCAGGGAGATACAGGAAAAAATCATACTTGAACAGCGCCTGTTCCGCTCCCAGATGAATCCCCACTTCATCTTCAATTCTCTGGCCAGCGTACAGAATTTTATCGTAAAACAAGACGACACCAAAGCAAGCATCTATCTTTCGCGTTTCTCGGAACTGGTTCGCAGCATCCTGAACAACTCGGTGGAGGAACAAATTACGCTGGAACAGGAAATCAACACCATTGAAAATTATTTAGAACTTCAAAAAGTACGCTTCCCTGAAAAATTCGACTACAGTCTTTTTGTTGACGAACGGCTTGATACAGAAAACACTTTTATTCCGCCCATGCTCGCACAGCCTTTTATTGAGAACGCCATAGAACATGGCATCAAGCATAAAAAAGAAAAAGGCCTTATCAGCATCCGGTTCGAACAGAAAAATGGCGGCATGGAATTGATCATCGAAGATGATGGCATCGGCCGCAAAAAGGCACATGAACTCAGGATGCTGTACGACAAAGACCATAAAAGCCTCGCTACCGCAATCACGCAGGAGCGTATCGCCGTGCTCAACCGCAAACTGAAGCGTAAAATCACGCTGGAGGTCTTAGATTTAAAAGACGAACAGGGCGAAGCCAGGGGAACGAGGGTGGCGTTTGAGGTGCCGGTGTAGGGCATGTAAAAATGTATCGCCATAACGAAAGAACTCTGTCATTTTGCAATATGTTCTTTTATAAGCGGATGTAGATCAGCCACAGTTCCAAATTTTATGAACCACACAATGCTTCCCGCAAAAAAAGCCGGCTTACGATCAGGAGAAAGTAAACCGGCTGGATTTATAATTTCAGGAATATGACGGTCATCAATAAGCGAACAACGGAAAAGCCTCCATCATTTCATTAACACGCTTGCGTACGGCGGCAATCACCGTTTCGTTGTCAATGTTTGAGATCACTTCGTCAATCATATCTACAATGGGTTCCATATGCTCTTCCTTGAGGCCGCGTGTTGTAACGGCAGGAGTGCCCACACGGATACCACTGCTCGTAAATGGCGAGCGGCTGTCGAAAGGAACCATGTTTTTATTTACGGTAATATCGGCCTGAACCAGTGTGTTTTCAACCACCTTGCCGGTGATTTCAGGGAATTTTGGCCTGAGGTCAATCAGCATCAAATGGTTGTCGGTTCCGTTTGAAACCACATGATAACCCCTGTCAACAAAAGCTTTGGCCATTACCTGGGCATTTTTCTTCACTTGTAACATATACTCCATGAACTCATCGCTGAGGGCTTCCTGGTAGGCTACGGCCTTGGCTGCGATTACATGCTCCAGCGGGCCGCCCTGGATGCCGGGGAATACGGCCGAGTCGAGCAGTGCCGACATCATTTTTACAGCGCCTTTTGGTGTTGTAAGACCCCAGGGGTTCTCAAAATCCTTGCCCATCAGGATCATACCGCCGCGTGGCCCGCGCAGGGTTTTATGGGTTGTGGTGGTGATCACATGGCAATAAGGAACAGGGTCGTTGAGCAACCCTTTGGCTATCATACCTGCCGGATGTGCAATATCGGCCATCAGGATGGCACCAATCTGATCGGCAATTTCGCGCATGCGTTTGTAATCCCAGTCGCGGGAGTAAGCCGAAGCGCCTGCAATGATCAGTTTGGGCCTGTGCTCAAGCGCCAGTTTTTCCATCTGATCGTAGTCAATTGTTCCGGTTTCGCGGCTTACTTCGTAGGGAATGGGTTTGTAAAGAATACCCGAGGAGTTTACAGGCGAACCGTGCGAAAGGTGCCCGCCATGCGATAATTCCAGGCCCAGGAAAGCATCGCCGGGTTGCAATACAGTCATCAGTACGGCCATATTGGCCTGAGCGCCTGAGTGGGGCTGCACATTGGCCCATTCGGCTCCGAACAAGGCCTTGGCACGATCAATGGCCAGTTGCTCGGTTTGGTCTACGATCTGGCAGCCGCCATAATAACGTTTGCCAGGGTATCCCTCGGCATATTTGTTAGTCAGTACCGAACCCATGGCTTTCATCACCTGGTCGCTGACAAAGTTTTCAGAAGCGATCAGTTCAATTCCATGCATCTGGCGATCGCGTTCCTGTTCGATCAAATCAAAAACCTGTTTATCTTTCTTCATGATTTATAAGATTTTAGAAATTATTTGGCGGATAAAGTCAATCGAAGTGAAAATTTCTGCAAACTTAATGATAAAATCGCAACCAGTAAGAGAGAACTTACTGTGAAGCAAGCATGGGTGAGCTAAATATGAGAATCATATAAACTACAAACAACTACTGCGAAGAAGAACCCAGGTTTCTTTACAGAGAACCTCAGATATTCTTTGCCGCTGCGCTTATCAATCTCTCTTCGTCGCCAGAAACAACACCGCTGCCCTTATGTTCTCATCTGATTCGTCTAAGTCGTTAATTGAGATGAAGCCTTCGGAATTGAAATAGTGTTTATCAGGATATTATGACGTATATTAATCTTAATCGTCTTGTTGAAAATTTAGGTTCTAAAATTCAAAAGCAGGGGATTGAACCCACCTGATGGTGGTGCCTGAGCTTGCTTGTCCCGAGAGGAACGATTCGGGGTTCGAAGGCACCGGGCAAAAGCTGATTGAAGAACTTAACCTGAGTGATTTTAACCGCTTCCGAAAGCTTTCGGAAGGCGCAAGGGCGCTAAGTTTTAAAGCGATCCGAGCCTCGACGCCCCGTTCCGATAGCCATCGGAAGCTATCTGGAGAGAGGATCGAAGCCCTGGCATGACTTTTCGCTGGTAGCTTTACTATCCGGAATTTATTTATTTTTGAAAAGTTAATAAATATGTGGCCACGCCCGGTTTCTATGGGATTGGCTGAAGGTATTCTGATCCTTCATTTTAAACCCATCGAAATCGAATTTTTATGAAAACACCCTGGCTTTCAACCACATGGTTCACGATACTGTTGTTTGCTGTGTCAGCAGTTTTTGGGCAGGATGATAACAGTATTACTGTTGTTGACAGCACAAAGTCAATCACTTTTATTGCGCATGCGGGCCAATCTGATTTTAACAAGGGCCATATCAATGATCCTTTGCAGCTCATTGCCGGTAGGATCGCCGGGGTGAGTGTTTCAAAAAATGGCAGTGATCCGGCAGTATATCACCAATTGCGAATGCGTGGCGTCAACAGTCTTTTGAATGACGGGAAGCCCCTGTTTGTGATCAACGGAATATGGGGCGCCGATCCGGCCATGATTGCCCATGAGGACATTGAAAGTTTTGAAATACTCAAAGATGCTTTAGATCTGGCAAGCTACGGCGGCCTTGGCGCCAACGGCGTTGTTCTCATCAACACCAGATCGGGAAAAGACAACAATAATCTCAACCTGAATTTTAACTCCTATCTGTCGCTTGATAAAACCAGCCGCAAGCTTGACTTACTTACTGCCGGTGAATACCGGGACTTTGCCTCATCAATTTCCACCAATTTCCCTTTTGATGATGGAGGAAGCAACACCGACTGGCAGGATGAGATATTCCGCACGGTGATTTCGCAGTCGTATCATCTGGCGGCCTACGGACAACTTAAGCAAACATCTTACTATGCTTCACTGTCTCACCGGGACTTTCCGGGAATTGTCCTTGGTTCGGATCGTAAGCAAACGGGTGTACACCTGCATCTGAACCAGTCTGCCCTCAACGATAAGCTACATATCCGCCTGGCTTCCTCATTAACAAAAAGCAACAATAACACTATTCATTATGGAGCGGATGAAAGGAGGAATGTTTTTTTCCAGGCTTTTCGCCGGAACCCTACCGATCCTGTTTACGAAAGTGACGGGCGCACATATTATCAAAGCGACAGGGTGTTTCAGTATTATCATCCCCTGGCAATTATTGACCATAGCAAAAAGCATACTGATACTGACTTTTTCAACGTAATGCTGGGAGCAGATTACGAAATAATTCCCGATCTGTTTATAAATGTGCATGCCGCCTACAACTTTTTCGAAAGCAGGTTTACTGAGCATATTAAACCCGAAGCTATCCCCTGGTTTAATGAAATAAAATACAGGAACAACGCGCAAAACGAACACTTTAATGCAGCCGCAAGCCTGAAGTACAAAAAGTTATTTGGACAAAATCACCGCATTACTGTGGAAGCAGGTTTCAACCACTATGAAACCGAGAAGGAGAATGCTTATTATGACGACATGCAACCTGAGCTTCCCTCAGGTAATTCGCTGGGAATTACTGAAACCAGATTAAACAGTGTCATTGCCGGTGTGGAATATGAATTCGGGCAACGATACTTCCTGAATGCATTAGTAAACCGTGAGGGCCATGATTATAAGGTGAAAGCCACTTATTTTCCGGAAATTGAGCCGGTAAACTCCTCGCATTGGTTGCCGTCAGCAATGTTAGGATGGAAAATCCATAATGAAACATTTATGCGCTCTTTAGCTTTTCTCAACCACCTGGTTCTGAAAGCCGGTTATGGGATCGCAGGAAATCATACCAAGCCTTTGGTTATTCAGTATTATGGAGAAAAATGGATACAATACCAACTTGACATGGAAAAGACCGCTGAGTTATCCCTAGGCCTCGAAATAGGAATGTTAAAAAATCGTTTCAGGGCTACGGCGGTATATTACACCAGGGAAACAGGAAATGGGATTTATGGGATGCCATTGCCTGTTCCGTCTTATCCGGTACCTTTCTTTTATGAAAATAGTATTCTGATCTCTAATAAAGGTTTTGAGCTAATGCTTGATGCAGCAATTATCTCACATAACAAATTAACATGGAAAACTGGCTTTGTTTGCTTTAAAAACACCAATGAGTTAGTGGAATGGGGCTATGATATAGATTATCGGCGTGAGACAGGACACATTATAGGTTTTCCCGGAGATTTTCAGGCGAATTATACACAACAATTGGGAATGGGTGCGCCTCCGCTGGTTTTTTATCTGCCTGAATATGCAGGCATGTCGGAAGATGGAGCTTTTTTGTTAGCCACTCCAACCGGAAAAACCAGAAACTTAGAGATGGCCACACGAAGCATTTCCGGTCATGTTATTCCTGATCATGAATTGGGTTGGTGGAATAAGCTGAGCTTTAAGGATGCTTTTGATTTTTCTTTCCTGATCCGTTATGTAGGCGACCACAGCATTTACAATGCAACCCGCATGTATCTTGCCGAACCGGCCAGGTTTGGCGCCATAAACATTAGTAATGAGGCTGTTGATTTTTACGATGATGGTTTGAGAAGCTTTTTGTTACTCAGCGATGTTTTCCTTGAAAATGCTTCCTACCTGAGACTTGACAATGTCACCTTAGGCTACCGTTTGCAAACAGGCAGCGGGAATAGAAAAATCTCTGCCAGGGTGTTTTTTAGTGTGAACAATGCTTTTACCATCAGCAAATTCAGCGGTTTTGACCCGGCTTATGATTATTCGGGTACCGCAACCGGGATTGATTATTTTAACCGCTACCCCTTGAGCCGTTCATTTGTTTTCGGGTTGAACCTTTCATTTTAGCTGTGATACAACATTCGGATTTTGTTGTAGTTCAGCCTTTTTCATTACATCAGGTCAGGAATAAACATGTGTTCTTGAAACAAAAAGGGGATGAAAAAGAGCAGCTTTTTTATATAGTCGCAAGGGATCGTTTGTTTTTCTGAGTATTGAAGTGCAGGTTGCTCTAATGAAAAATCTTTTTTTCGAATACACTTGAATATTTTCTTATTTTTGCAAAAAATTCAAACTGATTTGAAAAAATATGGAAGCGGTCTTCGAAAAAATCAGGAAATATAATCCCTGGGACGGGAATTTGCCCGAAACGGGTTATCAGCGCACCACTTACCTTGAGCAGATTAAAAGCTACATGGGTAATAAGCTGATAAAAGTGATTGTAGGTCAGCGGCGTACGGGCAAAAGCTATATTCTTCGACAGTTGATTAATCATCTTATAAGCGGGCTGAAAGTTAATCCCGAAAACATTTTCTATCTGAACAAAGAGTTTTTAGCCTTCGACGAAATCCAGACGGCCACAGACCTGGAAAATCTTTTTCAGTATTACAAAACCAGACTGCAACCCGAAGGCAAAATCCGGATATTTCTGGATGAAGTTCAGAATATTGCCGGCTGGGAGAAATTTGTTAATTCCTATGCTCAGGATTTTACGGCAGAATACGAACTCTTCATAACAGGCTCCAACTCAAAGCTACTTTCGGGTGAACTTGCCAGCCTGCTTTCGGGGCGCTATGTTGAGTTTGAGGTTTTCCCGTTCAGCCTGAAAGAGATGGCAGAAGCGAAAAACCACACCATTAGCCGGGATTTCTTCATTGGGTACATGAAAACAGGCGGGCTTCCCGAAACAATTAATTTCAACAACGAAGAACTTTGCAGGAATTATGTTGATGACCTCAAAAACACCATCATTTTGCGCGATATTGTGCAGCGCCACAAGGTACACGACCCGGTTTTACTGGAAGATATATTCAGATTCCAGGCAACAAACACCGGAAACCTGACTTCCATCACCGGTATTGTTAACTATTTCAAAAGCAGGCAGCGAAAAACCAATTATGAAACCCTTTCAACCTACATTGGTTATTTGCAGGATGCTTTTCTTGTTCATGTTGCCGAGCGTTATAATCTTCGCGGAAAGCAAACATTGGGCGGGGTGCGCAAGTATTATCTGAACGATCCTGCTTTTCGGAGCTACTTTTTTGCTTTCTATCCGCAAGACACAGGCTATTATCTGGAAAACTATGTCTTTGTTCAGCTAAAACGTCTGGGATACAAGGTTTATGTTGGCGTATTGAATGGCCATGAGATTGACTTTGTGGCGCAAAAAGCGGATAAAACAACCTATTTTCAGGTAGCCTACCTCTTGAGCGAACCCGCCACCATCGAAAGAGAGTTTGGTAATTTGCTTGCAATTAAGGATAATTATGAAAAAGTTGTTATTTCCTTAGACGAAATTAGTTTTTCCGATTACCAGGGAATCAGGCACATAAAGCCGTGGGAGTTGATTGAATGAACCTTTCCGGATATGCCCGGCTATTTCAGAGTAAGAAGTTGGTAAAAGCAGTAAATCAACAAAATATAATCATCCAGGCTATAAACGGCAGCATAATTTGAATATTGGCAAATATCTTATTCAGTTTATTCACCAGGAAAAAACTTACCATTTGGTATGCTACCAGTTGGCAAGTTTTTGAAACAAATACCTTCTGGCACTCTTTCGTTGCGCTGAAAAATTTAACTCTCAGGATATTATACGGCAATACCATCTTGGCACTTCAGGAAGCGTGAGCAAAATCAAGAAGGTACTCACTAACAAAGAAATAATTGACAGTTCCCCGCTCGGGATAAGTTGCCTCGATCCGGTCTTCAAAGTCTGGATGTTAAGGACATTTCGCTAAGACCCTTTCCCAATCCATTTGCTCAAATCAAGCCCCGCGTAATCCAATAATCAGCACTTCATTACTGCAACTTGAGCGAAGCGATTCCGATAACTATCGGAACCCGATAAGCCCGCGAAATCGGAAACTGCATCTTGAGCGCAGCGATTCCGATAGCTATCGGAACCCGCACCGAGTTTGCGAGGTCGGGAACCGCATCACAGCATCACAAATTAACCAATCCACCATTTCCCCTCCTCCATTCTCCCCGACCCCCTGTCTCCTTGTCTCTCTTTTTCTCCCTATCTTTGCCCCGCAATACAAGCACCATCCATATGACACCAAATGATTTCAAAACCGCCATCCTGCAAGGGATTCCTGAAGAATTACCCGAACCCAAACCCTATGATTCAAGCCTAAGCCATGCACCGGTTCGCAAAGATATTTTATCGGCCGGCGAGAAGAAACTGGCCTTGAAAAACGCCCTCCGTTATTTTCATCCCAGGCACCATGTAAGGCTGGCTCCGGAGTTTGCTGAGGAGCTCAGGCGGTTCGGCCGTATTTACATGCATCGTTTTCGTCCTGATTACAAGATGTTTGCCCGGCCCATCCACGATTATCCCCACCAATCGGCGCAGGCTGCCGCCATCATGCTTATGATACAGAATAATCTGGATCCCGCTGTGGCCCAGCATCCTCACGAACTGATCACCTATGGCGGCAACGGTGCGGTTTTCCAGAACTGGGCGCAATACCTGCTCACCATGCAGTACCTGGCAGTCATGACAAATGAGCAAACACTTGTCATGTATTCCGGCCATCCAATGGGCTTGTTTCCTTCTCATCCCGATGCCCCCCGCGTGGTGGTAACCAACGGTATGATGATACCCAATTACTCAAAACCCGACGACTGGGAACGCTTCAACGCCCTGGGTGTGACCCAATACGGACAAATGACGGCAGGATCTTACATGTATATCGGGCCGCAGGGAATAGTGCACGGCACCACCATCACCGTGCTGAATGCCGGCCGCAAAATTGCGAAAGCCGGTCAGGAAGAAAAAATCAATTTGTTTATTACCTCAGGCCTTGGCGGGATGAGCGGCGCACAGCCCAAAGCCGGAAACATCGCAGGTGTGGTGAGCATTACGGCTGAAATCAATCCGGTGGCAGCCCACAAACGCCACAGCCAGGGCTGGGTTGACGAAATAGTGGATGAAACCGATAAAGCCATTGACCTGGCCCTGGAATGGCAGCAAAAGAAAAAGGCCCATTCCATCGCCTATCTTGGAAACATTGTTGATTTATGGGAACGCCTTGTTCAACGCAACATTCATGTTGATTTGGGTTCCGACCAAACCTCGCTTCACAATCCCTGGGCCGGAGGTTATTATCCGGCAGGTTTAAGTTACGGGCAGTCGAATGAACTGATGGCAAAAGACCCTGACAGATTCAAAGCGCTGGTTCAGGAATCCCTGCGCAGGCAAATCGCAGCCATCAATACGCTGGCCGATCGCGGAATGTATTTCTTTGATTACGGCAACGCTTTTTTACTTGAATCGGGCCGCGCAGGCGCCGATGTGATGAAAACCGACGGCACATTCAGATACCCTTCTTACGTGCAGGACATCATGGGGCCGATGTGCTTTGATTATGGTTTTGGGCCGTTCCGCTGGGTGTGTACTTCGGGTTTGGCTTCCGACCTCGAAAAATCAGACAAGATTGCGATGGAAGTGTTGCAGCAAATTACCGCCGCTTCGCCGCCTGAGATTTCACAGCAGATGAACGACAATATTCAATGGATTGCAGGCGCCAGGGAAAACAAACTGGTGGTGGGATCACAGGCCCGCATCTTGTATGCCGATGCCGAAGGCCGCATGCGAATTGCCGGAGCTTTCAACAAAGCCATTGCTTCGGGCGAAATTAAAGCGCCCATTGTTCTTGGCCGCGATCACCATGATGTTTCCGGAACCGATTCGCCATTCCGCGAAACCAGTAACATTTACGATGGTTCGCAATTTACTGCCGACATGGCCGTGCATAATGTTATTGGCGATGCTTTTCGCGGCGCCACATGGGTTTCGCTGCACAATGGCGGCGGAGTTGGCTGGGGCGAAGTCATCAACGGAGGTTTTGGCATGCTGCTCGATGGCAGCCCCGATGCTGACAGGCGGCTGAAATCCATGCTTTTCTGGGATGTGAACAACGGCATCGCCCGCCGGAGCTGGGCCAGAAACAATGAAGCCATATTTGCAATCAAACGGGCAATGGAACAGGAACCGCTTCTCAGGGTTACGCTTCCCAATATATCGGATGACAAAATCATCGAAGACCAGTTTGGTTCTTAACGGATTTCCCCGGCATAACCCCCTTGCTTTTTATGCAATGTCAGAATGTCACAGAATCTGACACTTTTTGGCTTTTAACCTGTCAGGATCAGTCCTTTTTCCTATTCTGCAGCAGCCGGAAAGCTTTGTGGCGATTTGTTAATTTATTTATAATGTGCATTTTAGATACAACCCTCAGTCGCGGCACGATAAATGAACGATTGTTTCTGATGTTTGGCACAAAATATGTCAGTGGAGCAACCCGGATAAATTCCCCGACAATATTCTATGTTTAACATAAAAACAATTAAAAATGGCAAACGTAAACATTAAACCATTAGCTGACAGAGTTTTGGTTGAACCCGCTCCGGCAGAAGAAAAAACAGCAGCCGGCATCATCATTCCCGATACCGCAAAGGAAAAACCACAAAAAGGCACTGTAGTAGCAGTGGGCCCCGGCAAAAAGGATGAGCCTATGACAGTAAAACCTGGCGACATGGTTCTCTATGGAAAGTATTCCGGAACCGAAATCAATGTTGAAGGTTCAGATTACCTGATCATGCGCGAAAGCGATATTCTCGCAATTATCTAATATCCAAATAAGTAATTAATTTAAAAAGATAGAACAATGGCTAAAAAAATTATTTTTGATCTCGAAGCCCGCGACCAGCTTAAAAAAGGAGTTGACGCATTATCCAATGCCGTAAAAGTTACCCTGGGTCCCAAAGGGCGCAATGTGATCCTTGAGAAATCATACGGAGCACCATCCATTACCAAAGATGGCGTTACAGTTGCCAAAGAAATTGAACTGAAAGATCCCGTTGAAAACATGGGCGCTCAGATGCTGAAAGAAGTAGCCTCAAAAACAGCCGATGTGGCCGGTGACGGAACCACCACAGCAACCGTTCTTGCTCAGGCAATCATCACCACCGGTTTGAAAAACGTAACTGCCGGAGCCAATCCAATGGATCTGAAACGCGGAATTGACAAAGCCGTGCACGTTGTGATTGATAACCTCAAGAAACAATCAAAGGAAATCGGCGACAGTTTCGAAAAAATCGAACAGGTTGCCACCGTATCGGCCAACAACGATACCCATATTGGCAAACTGATTGCCGAAGCCATGGGCAAGGTTAAGAAAGAAGGCGTGATCACCATTGAAGAGGCAAAAGGCATTGAAACAACCGTGAAGGTTGTGGAAGGTATGCAGTTCGACCGTGGTTACATTTCACCCTATTTTGTAACCGACGCTGAAAAAATGGAAGCCGTTTATGAAAGCCCCTACATTCTGATCCACGATAAAAAGATCAGTGTGATGAAGGATCTTCTCCCCATTCTTGAGAAAGTGGCCCAGTCAGGTCGTCCGATGGTAATCATCTCCGAAGACGTTGAAGGTGAAGCCCTGGCAACCCTGGTGGTGAATAAAATCCGCGGTTCGCTGAAGATCGTTGCTGTGAAGGCCCCCGGTTTCGGAGATCGCCGCAAGGAAATGCTCGAAGACATCGCCATTCTCACAGGCGGAACCGTTATCTCAGAAGAAAAAGGTTACAAACTGGAAGATGCCAACCTGAGCTATCTCGGACAGGCTGAAAAGGTAAGCGTTGACAAAGACAATACTACCATTGTAAGCGGCAAAGGACAGAAATCGGATATTGATGGCCGCATCAAGCAGATCAAGGCACAGATGGAAACCACCACTTCCGATTATGACCGTGAAAAACTTCAGGAACGCCTTGCCAAGCTCGCCGGTGGAGTTGCCGTTATTTATGTTGGCGCCGCCAGTGAAGTGGAAATGAAAGAGAAAAAAGACCGTTTCGACGATGCATTGCATGCCACACGCGCTGCCATTGAAGAAGGCATTGTTCCGGGTGGTGGAATTGCATACATCCGCGCCATTGAATCGCTGAATGCAGTAAATTGCGACAACGAAGACGAAGAAACCGGAGTTCAGATCATTAAAAGGGCGCTTGAAGAGCCGCTGCGTCAGATCGTTGAGAATGCAGGAATGGAAGGCAGTGTTGTTGTGCAAAAAGTAAGGGAAGGAAAAGGCGATTTCGGATTCAATGCAAGAACCGATGTTTATGAGAACCTTTACGATGCCGGTGTAATTGACCCCACCAAGGTAACACGCGTTGCTCTTGAAAACGCTTCTTCAATTGCCGGAATGCTCCTTACAACCGAGTGTGTTGTATCGGAAGTGAAGGAAGATAAAGAAGCGCCTGCGATGCCAAACCCTGGTATGGGCGGCATGGGCGGAATGTATTAACAGATCATTCAACATCATAAATACCCTTATAAGGCTGCCTGTTTCAGGCGGCCTTATTTTGTTTCCGGCACCAATGCAATTGATTAAAATGTTTGACGAATTAATTATCAATACCAGTTATATTAATATTTTTTCCATAACTTCGTTTTGTTTATTCAATCATAGAAATCATGAAATACTTCAAAAGCAAATTATTTGTACTGGTTTGTGTGCTGACAGTTTTTGTTAAGGTGTTTTCTCAAAATGCTGAACAAAACTCAGGCATTCCTGTTGATGAGATTACCGGATTGATAACCTATAAGGATGTGGTGCAAACCACCGGCGAAAAAAGCGAATTATTCGTTCGTGCAATTGGCTGGGTAAACTCATTTTATGTGAATCCTGCTGACGCCACCAAAGTGAGAAATCCGGAAAGTGGGATCATTGACATACTTCACCGATTTCGGTTGACATACCAGGATGATGCCGGTGTGCAGCGGGATGCCGGCATGGTTTCATACACATTGCTTCTTGAGCTGCGTGATGGAAGATACCGTTATACCCTGACCAACTTTACACTGCGGCAGGCATCGCGCTTTCCTGTTGAACGCTGGCTTGACAAAACCGATCGCGCTTATAATCCATCCTGGGATGATTATTTAAATCAGGTTGATGCTTTTGCCAAAAGCCTGATCAATAGTCTGAAAACCACTATGGAACCGGAGGAGGTTATCAAAGAAGAAGAATGGTAATGCTTCACACCTTAACCATTGTTAAGTAACATGAGGAGAAATGACAATCAAGCATGCTATTAAAGGGTTTTCAAAGCTAAGCAAGGAGCAGAAAATTGAAAAGATTGGTTCGATGCTCCATGATGAGGAGCGTATCATGAATCTGCTCAAATCATTCTGGCACAGCAGCCCCAAAGCCCAGAAATTGTTTGACGAATTCAGCGAGAACACAATCTCAAATTATTTTTTTCCATATGGTGTTGCCCCTAACCTGATGGTGAACGGCGAGGTTTTCATGGCCCCTATGGTTATAGAAGAAAGCTCGGTGGTTGCAGCAGCAGCCAACAGCGCAAGGTTCTGGATCGAAAGGGGAGGGTTTCATAGTAAAGTAATTTCCACCACAAAAACCGGTCAGGTTCATTTTATCTGGGAAGGAGATGACAAGCTTCTGCAAAATGCATTTCCCGCGCTCAGGGCAAATATGCTCAAACAAACCAAAGCCATTACTGAAAACATGGAGAAACGTGGTGGCGGCATCCTTGATATTGAACTGGTAAATAAAAGAAATGAAATTCCCGGCTATTATCAGATTAACGCATCATTTGATACCCGTGATGCCATGGGCGCAAACTTCATCAACACCTGCCTCGAGGACTTTGCCGGAGTGCTTAAATCAGATCTTGACATGAACCCGGATTATGGCGGGAACGCCTGCCAGGTAATTATGTCAATCTTATCAAATTATACCCCTGAATGTATTGTTGAAACACATGTGGAATGCCCGGTATCCTCCCTTAAGGATGTTGACGACTGCTGTGGTCCCATGGAGTTTGCAAAGAAATTTGAGACTGCCATCAAAATATCAAAAGTGGATGTTTTCCGGGCTGCAACCCACAACAAAGGCATATTCAACGGCATTGATGCTGTGGCTCTGGCTACAGGAAACGATTTCCGGGCCATTGAAGCCTGCGGGCATGCTTATGCAGCCCGCAGTGGTAAGTACCAGGGTCTTACCGATATAGAACTGAGCCAGGATCATTTTAAATACAGCCTCCGCATTCCGCTTTCAATCGGGAGCGTGGGCGGGTTAACCAGTCTGCACCCCCTGGCTAAGTTTTCACTGGAGCTCATGGGCAATCCAGGCGCCGAGAAATTGATGATGATTGCCTCCGCAGTGGGGCTGGCCAACAATTTCAGTGCAATAAAATCGCTGGTCACCAAAGGCATACAAAAAGGACATATGAAGATGCACCTTCTGAATCTCCTAAACTCCCAGGGAGCCTCTGACGCGGAAAAGCAGATGGCTGTTGAGTTTTTTAAAACACACAAGGTGTCGAGCAAGAGTGTGTCCGGTTTCCTGAAGCAGATCCGTGTAAGTGTTTAAGCATGACAAGGGTGGAGCAACAATCATTTTATTCCCGCGGGAAGCTGTTAATATCAGGAGAATACCTGGTTCTTTGCGGAGCGCTTGCTCTTGCGGTTCCGGTTCGGTTCGGGCAAAAAATGATCGTGAAAAAAATGCAGGGCAGCGGAATTGTCACATGGGAAACATTTGTAAACGGGGAAAAATGGTTTTACTCGGATTTCGATCTTGTAGCTTTCAATCCATCCGACTATACCGATACAGAATCCGCTGCTTTTATCAGCCGTCTGTTGCAATCGGCTACAAAGCTCAATCCGGGCTTTTGTGATGGGGGCTTCACCTATCATATTACCTCATACATTGACTACGATATATACTGGGGTTTAGGATCCAGTTCCTCACTGATTTCCAACGTAGCCTGGTGGGCAGGAGTTGATGCGTATGAACTTCACGCAATGGTTTCTAAAGGATCGGGATACGACATTGCCTGTGCCCGTTCTGATAAACCCTTACTCTACCGGCAGGATCAAGGCAAAAGGATGGTGAGGGCCGTTGATTTTCATCCGCATTTTCATGATAAAATTTATTTTGTGTATCTTGGGCAAAAGAAAGACACACAAAAAGATGTTGACAAGTTCCTTAAAAACAAACAGGATTATTCAAAGCATATAAAAAGGGTAAGCGAAATAAGTTTGCAACTGTCCGAATGCGCAAGTTATGAGCAGTTTTCAGGTCTAATCAGAGAACACGAACACATCATGGCCACAGTACTTGGAGACATTCCAATAAAGCAGAAACTGTTCAATGACTTTCGCGGTGAAGTAAAATCACTTGGCGCGTGGGGAGGGGACTTTGCTATGGTATTATGGCCAGATCAGAAAAAGGATCTGTTGTCTTACCTCTCCGAAAAGAACATAAATGTTGTTTTCGGCCTAAATGAAATGCGCTATGAATATGAATTTTAACCACCTGAATATGGTTGCTGCAAAACACCGGAAATCAGAAAAAGAGTATTATGAAGCAGGCTGGGAAAGCCCTGCAAACATTGCCCTGATTAAATACTGGGGCAAAACAGGAAATCAGATACCTCTGAACCCATCGCTCAGCATTACACTTAGCGCTTCGTTTACCCGCACTGTATTGCGTGCCACCGAAAATAAAGGAACGAAGAATGGCCTGGAGTTAAAATATTTCTTTGAAGGCAATGAGCACCCCGCATTTCGGCTCAAAGTGTTGACTTACCTCGAAAAACTACAAGATATTTTCCCATTTATTAAAACCCATTCCCTTGAGTTTGACAGCGCAAACACATTTCCGCATTCTGCCGGCATCGCATCTTCCGCCTCATCAATGAGCGCCATTGCCTTATGCCTGATGAGCCTTGATGAACAAATTTCGGGAAAGCGGTTAAATGTTCATGCCTTCTTAAAAAAAGCCTCCAACATTGCCCGAATAGGATCGGGCAGCGCCTGCCGCTCAGTATACGGGAATTATGTTTTCTGGGGCAAGGCTGCCTGTTTGCCCCGTTCAGGCGATCTTTTTGCTTATCCACTTCCTGTAAAGATTCATCCTGACTTTATGACTTTGCATGATAGCATTCTGGTTGTAAACCAGGGCGAGAAACCGGTATCCAGCCGTGCAGGTCATCAAATGATGGACGAGCATCCTTTCCGGAAAGGCCGCATACAACAGGTGAGCCTGAATCTGAAGAAAATCTTTGATGCGCTTTCCAAGGGCAATTGGGACAAATTTAGCAGTGTTGTAGAAAATGAGTCTTTTACAATCCATGGTCTGATGATGAGCTCTGATCCCGGCTTCCTGCTTATCAAACCCAACACCATCTTGTTGATTGATAAAATCAATGCTTTCAGGGAGAAAAACAAGGTAAAGATGACTTACACGCTTGATGCAGGACCCAACCTGCATGTGTTGTACCCTGATTCTGACTCCGGGCCTGTTAAAGAATTCATAAACAACGATCTCGCACAGCTTTGTGAAAATAATTACGTGATACATGACCAAATAGGGAGTGGTCCCCGAAGAATATTATAATTTGTTTTGATGAAAAAAAAACCTGACATATTCTACTCAAAAATCCTGCTTTTTGGCGAATACAGTATCCTTTGTGATTCCATGGGATTAACGATCCCTTACACTCATTTCAAAGCCGAATTAAGCTTTATCAAGGACGATAAATATACCGACCTGGATTTTGCCAGAAACAGCAATGGGTTGCTTTTTGAGTATATTCCTTATCTGCGCAAGCTGAAAGAAGACAACAAACTTTTGTGTGCCTTCGATGTTCAGGCTTTCAGTAAGGATGTGGAAAAGGGTTTGTACCTCGAAAGCAATATCCCGCAGGGTTACGGCGTAGGAAGTTCCGGCGCACTGGTGGCTGCGCTTTACAAACGATACGTCAAATCTCCAATCTCCGATGATCAGGAATTGTCTTCGCAACAAATCAATGAACTAAGGCTTCAATTCTCTCAACTTGAATCATTTTTTCATGGAACCAGTTCGGGTATTGACCCTCTGAACTGCTTTATCGGGCAGCCATTACTCATACGGTCGCGGGAAGACATTTCCATAGTGGGCATTCCCGGCGATACCGAAAACAAACAGGGTGGCATTTTCCTTGTGAACACCGGAACTCCGGGTAAAACGGAGCCGCTGGTGAATTTATTTATGGAAATGTGCCGCGAGAGCGGGTTCAAACAAAAACTACAGGATCAAATGATCCCGTTTACAAATCAATGCATCACCGACCTGATTAACGGTAATACCACTTCTTTCTTTGGGAACCTGGCTCGTTTGTCGGCTTTCACCCTTGAACATCTTAAACCTATGATACCCGGAATATTCGGGCATGCATGGATGCAGGGCCTCAGCACCGGCGATTATTATATGAAATTATGCGGCTCGGGCGGCGGCGGCTTTTTACTCGGCTTCACGAAAAATTTTGCACGGGCCAAACGCATTCTGAAAGAAAAGAATATTGATGTGATACCGGTTTATCTCAATTCCTGAATAATCCGGTTTTAAATTGCTCTTACTGCCCATATTGTTTCTTTGGCTGCGATTTCTTATGCAAAGGCCTTTAAATGAGGCTTTTTCATGTTAGTTCCATTATGTTTGCTTCAGCGTAAACTCTTAGAAGTTTAATATTTCCCAAAAAAATATGTGCAGCACATATACATGTGAACATGTATAAACTATATTTGCAATCAATTAATTAGTATTGTTCAATACTGATACTTTCAGCAATGGTAAATCATTCATTTTCAATATCAGGCAACATAGTTGATGTTGCAAACCGGCGGATTTTCCCGGGGACAATTACAGTAACCGGCGGGAAAATCTCAGAAATAGAAGAGAACGCGAACACCTACGATCGCTATATTCTGCCGGGATTGGTTGATGCCCATGTTCATGTTGAAAGCTCCATGCTGATCCCTTCGGAGTTTGCCCGCATGGCAGTGGTTCATGGAACGGTGGCTTGTGTCAGCGATCCGCATGAAATTGCAAACGTACTTGGGCCTGAGGGTGTCAGGTTTATGATTGAAAACGGGAAAAAGGTGAATTTCAGGTTTTTCTTTGGCGCCCCGTCTTGTGTTCCGGCTACAGGTTTTGAAACTTCGGGGACAGTAATTGGCCCTGAGGCTGTTGAAGAAATGCTGGACTGGAAAGATATTTATTATTTGTCGGAAATGATGAATTTCCCCGGAGTGCTATTTGATGACCCGGATGTAACAGCCAAACTTGAGGCAGCAAAAAAAAGAAACAAGGTAATTGATGGCCACGCACCCGGTTTATCGGGCGATTCTGCCAGGAAGTATGTCCGGGCAGGCATTTCAACTGATCATGAATGTTTCACCCTTGAAGAGGGGCGTGAAAAAGCTGAGCTCGGAATGAAGATCCTGATCCGCGAAGGCAGCGCTGCCAGAAACTTTGATACCCTGATCCCGCTTTTAAAAGAATTTCCCGGCCAGGTCATGTTCTGTTCTGACGACAAGCATCCTGATGAACTTGTTGAAAGCCACATCAATTCTTTGCTTGCAAGAGCCATCAGCAACGGTTATGACCCGATAGATGTTATACGTGCCTCTTCTTTAAACCCTGCCAGACACTATGGCCTCTCAACAGGCTTGCTGCAACCCGGCGATAATGCCGATATGGTGGTGGTTGACGCATTGAACAGCATGAAGGTGCTCGAAACATACATCAATGGTATGAAGGTGGCTGAGAATGGCAAAACGCTGATTGAACCGGTTGCTGAAATTCCGGTTAACCGGTTTCATGCCACAAAACTTAACAAGGCTGAAATTGAAATAAAAGCCGGGGGTAAGCTGATGAATGTGATCGGTGCAATTAACGGACAGATCGTAACAAAACGGATCGTGGCCGAGGCCAGAATTGTGAACGGCAATGCTGTTAGCGACACACAAAGCGATATACTGAAAATGGTGGTGCTGAACAGATATAACGCTGCTCCGCCCGCAATCGGCTTTGTGAATGGTTTTGGTTTGAAAAAAGGTGCTATTGCATCCACCGTTGCACACGACAGTCATAATATCATTGCATTGGGCACTTCTGATGAAGAAATCTGTGATGCAATAAACCATCTGATTGATTCAAAAGGTGGCATTGCCGTGGTGAACAACCCGGATCGCCTGGTGCTGCCATTGCCTGTTGCCGGCCTGATGGCGCTTGAAAACGCATATGAAGTGGCTTCCTTATACAAGAAACTCGATGCCAGGGTAAAGGAATTAGGAAGCGAATTGTCGGCGCCTTTCATGACCCTTTCGTTTCTTGCATTGCTGGTTATACCTGAACTTAAACTCAGTGACAAAGGCCTGTTTGATGGAAATGCATTTAAGTTCATCCCGCTTTTTGAAGACATCTGTAAATAATTTTATATGATTTATAGTTAGTTATGCCAATTCGTTTATATTTGCAACAAATTTATCAACCATGAAAAGCATTGACCTCGACGTTGTAAAACTTGAAGCTGCTGCCAGCAAACTCAGAGCAATGGCTCATCCGATGAGAATTGCCATTCTCGATCTTTTAAAAGAGGAAAGAAAACTGAGTGTTACCCAAATTTACGAGCGCCTGAATATTGAGCAGGCCGCCGCCTCGCACCACCTTAATATACTGAAAACAAAGGGTGTATTGGTTTCAAAAAGGGATGGAAAGAAAATCCATTATTCTTTAAAAAACAAAGCATTGTCTGATATTATTTATTGTATCAACAAGTGCCATGGCGATTAATACAGCTAAAGCTGATAGGTAAATCGCAGTACTTAAAAGATGTTGGCCGGTGGTTAGAAGGCTGCATCTGTCTCAGGAAGTTTCAAAAGATAATCCCTGCAAAAGAGCATAGAATAAAAGCTGAATTGCAGGGTTTATTTTTACATTCCCTGCCCGGGATGGATAGAAAAGGTTTCCTCAATATCCCAGTTGGGCCGTAGTTCAATGATTTTATCAAAAACAAATACCCTCTCAGGCTGAAGCTTGCCGAGATACACCCCCGTATCCCATTTTTTATTTGAATTTGCATCGTGCACAACCTTCAGTTTATACTTCACGGGCGACAGGAAGTTAAAATCTACCTGATATTGCTGGTGATGAATGATTTCCTGCTTGATAAGATTATCTCTTTCATCGAGAAGCTGAACAATCAGGTTGCCGGTGTCAAAGCTGTGCTCAAGGTTGATTTTCAGGTTCCCGTAATCACTTTTTCCTTTGGTTCTGAATTTATATTTAAGCGTGTCGTTGTAGTTGCCATAAATGCCACGGAATACTGAATCGGGAATCAATAGTTCGTAGCGTGTTGTATCCCTCCAGGGGAAATCAATCAGCAGTTTCTTTTGGAGCTGATCGGCAAAGGAAGCATTTGGGTTTACCCTGGCCGAGTCTTCATAAAGTTGCACCCTGCTTAGGTTGGCACGACCAATTGGTTCGGAGAATACAATCTCTGCCGGTTTGTGAATATCAACAGGCATTCTTCCCTGCAACTGACTCCGTGCTTCAAGCCTGTATACCGTTGTGTCTGTTTTTCTTTCCTCACGGAAAGTTTGCAGCCTTGAAAGCGATATTCCTATTGTATCTGTTTTCAGGTTATCGGCGCTGATCTCCAGAAAAAGTGAATCCCGGCCAATCTCAAGAAGCCAATACAGCAGGGTGTCCCTTTTTGGGGAAAACTCTTCCAGCTTCCATTGAAAATCAATGGGAGGCAGGGGCTGAATGGCAAGGTTCTGCACCGGATACCGGAAGACAAAGTTCAGGCGGTTTGGATGGAAGTATTCGGCTTTTTCGATCCGTTGTGTTGAGTCAACTTCATTAAACAGAAAGAGGGTAATTGCCGGGTGTTTACTGACCTGAACCAATGAATCTTCTCCTGTTTTCAATTCAGTGAGCAGCAGCGCCCGTTCTTCATGGGGCATCAGGGTATCCGGGGCGTGTTCGTGGTTCTCATCAACAAGCGGGATTTTCTCGTTTTCAGGGTCAAACATCAGGCTATCAGGATCGTGAATATGCGCCATCGCTTTTGGTTTCACAGGTGCAAACGGATACACCAGGCTGTCAATAAAACCGATTTCTTCGTTTGGCTGGTCGTAGATCAGGTTGGCGTTCACATCGCGCAGGGCAAAAACTTTGTAGGGAATATCGCGCAGATTGGTAAAGGTGAACAACCCATGGTCATCGGTACGGGAAATATAGTAGGGCCTTTCTTTGTAAGGTATAGAATCCTCATAAACATCGTAAAGCATCACAAATACCTGTTTCTCCGGTTTCAGACTATATGCATTCACAACCTTTCCGGTGATTTTCATGGAATCAAGCACGGGCCCGGTTGAAAAAACATAGCGGAAGTTGGATATGGGGTTGCCTTCGGTGAAATCAGCAATGGCATCGCCGAAAAACAAAGTGTAGGTGGTGTTTGGGCGCAGTTCTTCTTCAAGCTTAATAACCAGCGATTTCCCCCTGATTCTTGTTTCGGGTGTTTTTTTAAATGGCGGCGAGCTCAGAAACTGCTGTGAAAGCCCTCTTAATTGTATGAACTCGTCAAACCAGATCCTGATTTCTTTTGCATCAAAGTTTACTGAACCATTTTCGGGTTCTGACCGCAATATAACAGGAGGGTCTTTATCCTGCGGGCCACCTGTAGGGGACACCGGCTGCGCACAGGCGGCGAGAATGATAAGGATCATAAATACAAACTGCCTGGCGGATGAGCTTTGGTAAGCTTTTGTGATAAATGCCGGTGAATGCATGATTTCCTTTTTTGTGCTGCAAACCTAATTCAATTATCCGTATTAGCGTAAAAAGTATGCAGAATATTGCCTTGCAGTCATGATTTCAAATGGATACAAACACTTATCTTTACAGTTTGTTAATCAAACATTACTTAAACATAAACCGATGAGGGTTTTTAGAATTTTGATGCTTTCAGGCTTTTTGCTCATGGTTTTGCAATCCGCAGCACAATACTTCGACCCCCGGCATTCGGGCTGTGCCTGCTCGCGGCTTTCATCCCATGCGAGGCTCGGGAAATCAGATAAAACATCCGGTTCCGAAACCGACCAGAAATATTATCGTTTTCATTGGTTTATTGATCCCGACACCCTGTTTATTTCGGGTTCTGTTACTTCTCATCATAAAATGCGCTTTGAAACCGACATGCTCAGCTTTGACCTCTCATCAAATCTTACCGTAGATTCGGTTCTCTATCATGGTCTGACCACAAGGTTCTTGCATGACCAGGACGTTTTGTCCATTTTTCTTCCGCTTCCCGTACCTGCCGGGGTGTTGGATTCAGTAAGCATACATTATCAAGGTTCGCCGCTTGCAGGCGAAGGCTTCGGTTCTTTTGTAAAAGGATCGCATGATGGCATCCCGATCATCTGGACGCTGTCGCAACCCTATGGCTGTTCTGACTGGTGGCCATGCAAAAACGGCCTTACCGACAAGATTGATTCTATTGATATTATGGTTACCTCGCCTTTGCCTTACCGCACAGCCTCAAACGGTTTGCTGGTGAACGAATGGATTGAAGACGGAAAACGCACCTGCCACTGGAAACACCGCTATCCTATAGTGCCTTATCTGATAGCTGTTTCGGTAACCGACTATGCCGTTTACAGCGATTGGGCGCTTCACGGCAGCGATTCCATTGAAGTGCTGAATTATGTTTTTCCTTCACAGCTTACAACAATTCAAAACCAGACACCCAACCTGCTTCCGGTAATGGATTTGTTCAACTATCTGTTTGAACCCTATCCTTTCATCCTTGAAAAATACGGCCATGCACAGTTTGGTTGGGGCGGCGGTATGGAACACCAAACCATGAGTTTTATGGGCAGTTTTGGCCATGAACTGATGGCACACGAATTGGCACATTCCTGGTTCGGAAATAAAATCACAACCGGCTCATGGGAAGATATCTGGATCAATGAGGGCTTTGCCACCTATCTTACCGGCCTTACCTATGAACATTTATTCGATGGCTACTACTGGCCTTTCTGGAAAAAGCAGAACATAAGCTGGGTAACTTCCCAGCCCGGCGGATCGGTGCATGTGGATGATACCACAAGTGTTGCAAGGATATTTGATTCAAGGCTCTCGTACAGCAAAGGAGCGCTGATTTTGCATACATTACGCTGGGTCATCGGCGACGATGCATTTTTCGGGGCAATTCAAAACATGCTGAACCATCCCGGTCATGCCTATGGTTTTATCCGCACCACAGAAGTGATCGGGTTTTTTGAGGAAGCCTCAGGCCTGGACCTTACATATTTTTTTGACCAATGGTATTACGGGCAGGGATACCCATCGTATGAGATATACTACCAAACCCTTGGGCAAACTGAGGCCTTGATCACCCTGAACCAAAGCCAGTCGCATGCGTCGGTTGATTTTTTCAGGCTACCGGTTCCACTTATGCTGAAAAACAGCACCAACGATACCCTGGTTGTACTTGACAATACTTTTAACGGCCAGTCTTTTACAATTGATCCCGGTTTCATTCCCGACTCAGTATTTTTTGACCCCGACGACCGGCTGATCACCAGGGATAACCAGGTTGTGATCGGGATAAATGAATTGTTGCCGGAAAGGCTGTTCAGGGTTTTTCCAAATCCGGCCAGGGATGTGCTGATGATAGAATCTGATCTGCGCATTGATGCGGTTTGGTTTATTACCCCTGATGGAAGGATTGCAGCACCTTCTGATTTGAGAAGGATCAACAGCAGGCTGCTTCAGGTAAACACAGCCGGAATGGGCACGGGTTTCCGGATGTTGGGATTGCAAAGCAGTGGTAAAATGTATTACCGGAAATTGTTGCTGGTAGAGTTCTAAAGTTTCACTTATCAGTTCATTAAATTACCTCGCACCTCCCGATAGTCCCGGTAGCTATCGGGATCGGGAGCGTCTTCGCGGTTTATTTTTATAACACATCGCAATTAAGCTTCTCGATGATGTTTTCTAACGCGTCGGCAAACGGGAGCAATACGAAATCAGTCTCGGCAAATGTGAAAAGCTAAAAAAGTCATTGTTGCGGCCGTAATGGTTGTCGCTTACGCTGCATATCAGCCTGAGGCGGTTGTCGTAGTAGTTTACCGTTACCAGGTCGAGGCCGGGCATACCGTCCACCCTTTCAAGGCTGCCGGTTATCATGCCTTTTACATTGCTAGCAAAGCTGTTGCTTGTGCTTCCGCCGGGTGGAATGGGCGGGAAATCGTAATTGCTGCCTATCATTGATAGCTGTTTGAACCCGTAGTTGTCGTACCAGGTTACGGTTTGAATATCGGCAGGGCTTGGACGATATTGCACCGGAAAGCTTTGGTTGGAATAGTCATTAAAAGAACTTGCTTGCATTATTTCGCCATACTAATGCAACTCAGCCGGGCTCAAAATTGGGTCTGTTAGTTTTCATGAAATAAAAATACAAAATCAATTCAATTGATAGCCAGCGATATAAGAAAAGACATCAACAATAAATTGTTGATAATGAACAAATAAAAGAAGCTGCTTTTTTGAGACAGCCTCTCAGCCGGATCATTTCCGATCGATCTGATCATCAATTAAATCTAAAAACACAATATTTCTTTTCATTGCGATCCCGTTAAATACTATATTATTACAAGACGTAACACAGATAGTATCTGTCTTTTTCGAAGTATGAATTAAGCACTTAATTCTGGCGTCAATAATAAAAGATGTATCCTTCATTGGCTCTAGAGAGTTAATTACTGGAATAAATCTTTTGATTGTACCATTATCCGTGATTATTTTTTCTTTCATTATGACACCAAATGCAAATTCAAAAAGATCACAATCTACCGGTACAAAGCTAGAAGTGGATATTGCGACATAATAAATGCGAATACTTTTTACTTTATGATTGTTACAAGCTCCTATTCCTAAAAATAGACTTATAAAAAGAATTGCAGATGCTTTCAATATATTTTTATCACTCATAAATCCTTAAATATTTTCGAACGTCATAAATTGTTTGATTTTCAATACGTTTATAGAATCTATGTGTCGCTGACTTGTCTACTATATTTGATGTAACCCCTTTAGTTATAACCGCATGGCCGGAATGACTTAATCTTGTGACCTGTCCTTCCTGAATCTCATTATTGGCTCTGGCCGTTTTTTGTTCAGAACCAGTAATTACTCTTCTTTCTTCCATAGAAGAATATTGTGCATCTGGTTGCATTGATCTTTTACGGTGTTCAACAGGATTTTTACTAAAAGAAACAGCATGATCTAATTCGTGATCGAGACTTGTTGCTGGTGACAGAATTGTATTATCTGTGTTAATACCTGCTGTTGGATTCCAATATACAGTGCCCTCTTCATGTATTGTGAATTGATCAGATTCAACAATACTAACTTGAATATTAGGGTTTGTTGCTGCTTCAAAAGAAGGATCGCCTCCACCATTTCCTACGTTATAGTTCCAGGCTTCAATAACCTGCGCAACAAAAGTATTATTAGGTAAATTATCAGTATTACCTGTAAATCTGAATGACTTTCTTGCACCATCTTCTTCGTACCAAATCCAAATATCTTTTCCATCCGGATCAATAAAAATAATCGGATTATTCGCCACATAAGCGTAAGGGCTAATAGGATAATACTTCTCGGCCAGCGGGTCCACCACATGCCACCTCCCCAACTGCGCATCATAAAACCGTGCCCCGTAATCATACCAATCCAGCTTACTGCCGGCTAATTCGTCGTCTTGCAACTCCTTGCTGTTGTATAGCAATTTGTTAGGATTGGCGTTTATGCCGCCAAAGTTTTGCTGCTGTAATGTCATGCCAAAGGGGTAATAGCCGGTTTGTTGCATTACTTCAGGCTGGCCGTGGCTGTGGGCGGCAAAGACTACGCGAACGTTGCCAAGATGATCGCTCAGGTTGTATTCATATTTCCAAAGAACGTTGCCGTTAACGCTAATGGGTATTATGCGTCCGGCGGGCGTAAAGATACAACTAAGTTGGTTATCACGGTATAAAAACGGGCCGGAATAATCGGTTATGCCGCCGGTGGCAGTTTTTGCAGTAGTTACGGTTTTGCGGAGTTTGGCGGTGGTGATCTTAGTGAATTGGAGATTCAATGATGTTCCAAGCGACAATACAATTGCTGGTTAGCATAGTTTTGGGATCATATACGTTATTCTCCTTTTATAAAATCATCTATTAGAAATCCAATCTTCACAATTTTTGATTCACAAATAATTTCCCTTGAATAATTCAAATAACGGTTCAACGAATTGCAATCAACCTCAAAGACAGCTAGTTTGAGATCATCAAAACGATAACGCATGAACGCTGTTTCTTTCCTTATTTCCCATTTTTCAATAATGTCTTGTCTGTTTGGTTCTGAAGGAAAGTAATAATTGTTATATAAATACCGAAACAAATGATCTTCAATTTGATTATTTAGTTTAAGCAACTCTAAAATCAATTCTCTGGAAGCTATCCAATAAATAATATAAATATCAGATTCATGAACAGATATTGCATTTGTTTTAATTATCTCATGATGTGAAAACACTCTATTTGTCACAATCATTGTAGTAAATCTTTGCCAATCCTGATTTTCTTTAACATAGACGTAATCATATATTCGGATAATAGTATCAGAAATATTAAAAACGCCTATGAAATCTGCTTGTAAGTTTGTTGGTTTTATCTCTTTTTCAGACTGGGCATGGCAAATAGTTATAAATATCAATTTTAACAAGGCCAATATAAGAGTCATATTATACAGAACTTTCGTCATTCATTCTCCTTTCTTACAGCTCTGCCAGCAGGTGCAGGCCCACCTTTCATATCGGCTTTAATAATTCGTTTAGCTTGTCGAGCAACATTTCTAGCATCAGAACGCTGCACTCCAACCATTTGATTTGTACTAATACGTGTGCTCATAACCGAGCCGGGTTGATCCTGATCACTAAGAAATAGTGTATGGCCAACTTCATGTGCAGTTCTTTCAACAGGCGCATCCATATCATTCCTTAAAAAAATATCTTTCTTGCTACCACTACTCTTTGATTCTGGCACAAACCCACCAATTTTTGAAGGATCCAAAGATCCTCCCATATTTTTATATAAAAATTCAAATGTTTCACCATCAAATAAACTAAATGTATTACCGGCATAATCATTTTCTGCACTATGACTTGGGAATTCAGAAGTCTCAACATTTAAATCAAAACTTAACGAATAATTGACTCCTCCAATTCTTAAATTTAAAGATTGATTATTCCATTGAGACAATGATTCAGATAATAGATCAATAGCTTGTTGATCATCTTTGGAAACATAATATCTTGCATAAATGACAATAGTGCCCGATTCAGAATTGTAACGTATTCCATAATCTCTGCCATCTGGATCAACAAAAAGCACTGGGTTGTTAGCTGTGTAAACGTAGGGAGAGATGTCATAATATTTCTCAGCACTCGGATCCACCACATGCCACCTCCCCAACTGCGCATCATAAAACCTTGCTCCGTAATCATACCAATCCAGCCTGCTGCCGGCTAATTCGTCGTCTTGTAGTTCTTTGCTGTTGTATAGCAGTTTGTTAGGATTGGCGTTTATGTCGCCAAAGTTTTGCTGTTGCAAGGTCATGCCAAAGGGATAGTAGCCGGTTTGCTGCATCACTTCGGGCTGGCCGTGGCTGTGGGCGGCAAAGACTACGCGTACGTTACCTAAATGATCCGTTAGGTTGTATTCATATTTCCAAAGAACGTTGCCGTTAACGCTTATGGGTATTATGCGCCCGGCGGGTGTAAAGATACAACTTAGTTGGTTATCATGGTATAAAAACGGGCCGGAATAATCGCTTACGCCGCCGGTGGCGGTTTTTGCGGTAGTTACGGTTTTACGGAGTTTGGCGCCGGTGGCGGTGTAGGTGTAGGCGATGTAATCGTTGTTATCAAACTCCACAAGGCGTGGAAGGTTAAGTTGGTTATAAGATACCTCTATTTTCTTTGAAGGATCGTTTTTCAGGTTTCCGTTAGGGTAATACTGGTAGTTACCTGTGGTATAAGGGACATAACCATCAGTAGTACCCTGATCGTTAACATTATTTAACCGGTTGCCATCATAAGTATATGTGAGTGCATCAATAAGCGTATTTTCTTGCTTACGCGTTAAGTTTGTGATATTGCCATTGGCATCGTAATCATAAGTAGTATTGAAATGCCCGGCATTGCTGTTGTAAACGTTGCCCTGTCCGTAGCGGGCAGCGGTAAGGCGGTTCAAGGGATCGTAAGAAAAGCCGTAAGCCCGTGGCAAATCGTATTTGCTGTTCCAGCGCAGTTGGGTAATGTTTCCGTTATACCTTGGATCGGCCTGAATAGCCGCCGGACCATCCGGGTCTTGATACCGGAGATCAAGCGCAAACAAATTGTGCCCGATATCATCCGGATCGTTCATCTTACGCAGCCAGCCTCGTATATTGTACGTGTTTGCGATTTTCTGGTTAAAAATCTGGCCGTCGGCGCTGCTGTGGATGTAGGAGTTGATTACATCTCCTATCTCGTTATATTGCAGAGCTTTGAGAGTAATATAATCATTGCCGTTGAGTTTCAGCTTTTCTTCAAGCAGCCTTCCCTGGTGGTCGTAGGTGTACTGTGTAATCAGCACGATTTGCTCGCTTGCCTGTCCGTTCACATAATGGGTTGTAATGCTTTCGGTTATTTCATTGCTGAAGTTATAGCCAAAAAATCCGTTGTTGCGGCCACCGAGGTGGTTATCGCTTACGCTGCATATCAGCCTGAGGCGGTTGTCGTAGTAGTTTACCGTTACCAAATCGAGGCCGGGTAAACCATCCACCCTTTCAAAGCTGCCGGTAATCATTCCTTTAACATTGCTTACAAAGCTGTTGCTTGTGCTTCCGCCAGGTGGGATGGGCGGGAAATCGTAGTTACTGCCAATCATTGATAACTGCTTGAACCCGTAGCTGTCGTACCAGGTTACGGTTTGAATATCGGCAATAGTTGGGCGGTATTGCTCCGGAAAGCCTTGGTTGGAATAGCCGTTAAGAGAACCTGCTTGCATTCTTTAGCAAACCTAATGCAGATTTATTGAATTGGAAATTCAAAGATGTTCCGAGCAGTAATGCAAATGCAGATTAGCTGCGGTTTTTCTGCTTCAATTATCCTCGTAAATCTTAACCAGTTCGTAATCACCATGTGAGTACTCAAAATAACCTATTATCGTGTTGCTTGAACAATTAACGATACCCTCTTTTGTTATTTCGCATGTTGTTTTGGTGTGTTTCCTTAATCCAACAAGATGTTTCTTCGTTGGATGTGTCATTGTTCCACCTAAAAATTCATAATATCTTGTTTCAAATTTGTAATCTGAATTGAATGTTAACAATTTATCCCATTTATCCACGTGATTTCCTGCAATGAATTTATTAAAAAGCAACTTTCCGGAACTATCATACCCCAACAAATATATCTGTGTGAGAATGGTATATAGTACTCCAGTTCTGTATCGGTCGTACTGATAGTCTGTTGCAATGACAAATAGTAACACGCCATTCTTTGGAGGTAGTTGAAATAGTGCCCTAATATAAGTTATCGAATCAGATTCTAATAATTCATCTGGTAAGAAGGAGAAAAAATCAGATGGAATTTCATAGTATATTCCCTTTGGTCCCCATGATGGCATTGATAATTTGCCAATATCGAGGCAATTCCAATTAATCGGTAAATCAATTTCATGAAATAATTCTTTAAATTGAACAAATAATTCTGGAGAACTATTTCCATTTATTTGAGCAGAACTACAGTTATGTAAAAGTGAACAGAAAAAGACGAGAATGATTGTTCTTGCTATTGTTTTCATCTGTTCCTCCTTACTGCTGTTACACGATATGTAAAACTACCTCTACTATATGCTGTTGGTCCAGTTAATGCCCCTCCTTCACCAACGTTTAGGCGATTATCCGTGGATGTGCCTGCTTCAGAGTCTCCAGTTCCTGGTTCAAAAAATCCAAAAGAGCTAGTTTGTCCGGTGAGTAAATTTGTGGTTCTTGAAGATATTGCGACCCAGTGAACTCCTGCACCATCCCTTTCTGCTACACCAGTTGCTACATTAATCCTGGCTACATGAACTCGAGCTGAATGGCCCTGATTAACCTGTGAGTTAATATAATCAACTGCATTTGCTGCTGGTTCATTATTATGTGGACCACCTAAGGAAGTAGCTCCACTTGCACTAACCATGATACCACTGTGAGCAAAGCAATCTCCAAGTTCAGGATTGTTAATTTGAGAAGACCAGTCTCCTGCATTCAAAACATTTTCAACCATTGTTTCAGGGGTGTTTTGATTATAGGTAATACTTACACCTTCACCCAAGTTCATAGTATAATGCGTTCCAATATTTGAGTAACCATCTATGGCATTACTTCCTTCGCGCCATTTAACTGCACCCGACTCATTATGCTGATACCAATCTCTTCCATCAGGGTCTATCCTGCTGATTGGGTTGTTCTCGACGTAAGCGAACGGTGATGCATTGGGGTAGTTCTCGGCGTGCGGATCAACAGAATGAAACCTCCCCAACTGCGCATCATACATCCTCCAGCCGTAATCCAGCCACTTGCCGGGCATTTCCTGTTCTTCTTTGCTGTTGTAGAGGTATTTATTGGGCTGGTGTGCGCCGCCGCCGGATTGGAAGTTCATATTATAAGCCATCCCAAAAGGATAATAATCATTGGCTTGCAAAACAACGGGGTTGTTGCTGGCATCTGGCTCAATGACTAAACGCACGTTGCCCAGGTGGTCTTTTAAATGGTAGTGGTATTCAACACTATTGCCATTTAGGTTTACCGTGCCATCAACATGGAGGATGCGGGTAGGCTGGCCGTCTTTTATTACCAGGTCGCCGTAGTATTGCTCGTGGTAGGTAAGGTTGTCGTAGCGGTCAAATAGCATTTTGCCCAGTTTTGCCCCGCCCAGCGTATAATGGTTAACAATGCTGCCCTGGTGGTGGATGATCCTGCGGGCTAAATTATTGCCGGTGTTGTATTGGATGTGGAGTGAGCGGTTGAGTGCTGGGTTCATCTTTTCGGGAATGGGATTTCAAAAGTTGGATTATTTGTTGAATTGCAAATTCAATGGTGTTCAGAGCGGGAACGCCTTCGCGGTTTATTTTCATCCCACATCGCAATTAAGCTTTTCTATGATGTTTTCTACTGCGTCGGCAAACGGGAGTAATACAAAATCAGCGCCTTCTTTCATGAATTCCTGCACTTTATCCGTGCTGTGCTGTGTAAGGATGATGCGCCCACTGTAGTCGTACAATTTCAGGTATTTAAGCAGAAAGCGGTTTATCTGATAGTCGGTGATGGTACTGATGATCACTTTGCTGTTTTTCAATGGCAGCAGCGATGGAAGATCGGGATCATCGGCATCGCCATACATGGCTTTGCGGCCTTCGGCGCGCCATTGGTCAATCACCTTGGGGTCGAAATCTACTCCAAGAATGCTGCGGTTGTGTGACTCCAGCTCCCTGGCAATATTGTGGCCATAACGCCCCAATCCGAAAAGAATGACATCATAGGCATCGTCTTTTGAGGTGGCAATTTCGGGATCGTCGCGCGGGAAATCTTTTTCAAATACCGAAAGCAGCGGTGATAAAAGATTGTAGATCTGATGTGAATAGAGTATCAGATAGGTTGACAGTCCGATGGTGATCAGCCCCACCAGGGTGATCAACCCCATGGTTTCCTCGTCAATATGCCCCAGGCTCATGCCCAGCGCCGCCAGGATCAGGCTGAATTCGCTGATCTGCGCAACGGTGAGTCCGGCCAGAAATGCCGTACGCTTTCGATATCCCATAACACCCATGATCACCAAAACGATGAGCGGGTTTCCGATGAGTACAAACAAGGAAAAGATTACAGCAGGCAAAATCTGATCGCCAATAATGCCAAGGTTGAGGGTTGAACCCAGGTTTAGGAAAAAGAACAGCAGCAGGAAATCGCGAAGCGTTGCCATACGGCCGCTCAGCACTTCCCGGTATTCGGTGGAAGCAAGTGAAATACCAGCCAGAAAAGCGCCCACTTCTTTGCTGAAACCCAGAAAATCGCCAAAGGCTGAGAGCGCCAGCGCCCAGGCCATGGCAAAAAGAATCAGCAATTCGGGTGTACGCGCCAGTTTGTTTACCAGCCAGGGCAGTACATAGCGCATAAGCAAGCCAATAACAGCCAGCAAACCTATTCCTTTTAAAACAACGTACAATACGGTGAGGCCGGGCATTTCAGCGCTTTCTGTTCCCATAGCCGATAAAGCGATCATCAATATCACCACCACCAGGTCCTGGATGATCAGGAAACCGATGGAAATTTGGCCATGCAGTGAGTCAATTTCCTTTTTATCGGAAAGCAGTTTTACGATAATAATGGTGCTGGAAAAGGTGAGCGCTATGGCAATATACAAAGAGGTGATGTGGTTGAAGCCAAGCTGCAATCCAATCAGGTAACCGATCACAGAAGTAAACACAACCTGCCCCAGGCCGGTAAGGGTGGCTACTTTTCCGATGGATCTCACAAGGGTAAGATCGAGTTTGAGGCCGACTACAAAAAGCAGGACTGCTATGCCAAGTTCCGATAAAAGATGGATCTGATCAATGGATTCGAGTAAATCAAGCCCGAAAGGCCCAACCAGGATGCCAACTCCTATAAATGAAACCACCAGTGGTTGCCGCAAAAACCTTCCTAAAAGGCTCACAATGGCAGTTATAAGCAGTATTGCTGCAAATTCATTAAAGGAATTGTCAATTATCTCCATTGAAATATTTTGAAAAGATGTTTTGCCGATTCGGTACAAATCTAACAAAATTATCCATGTTTCGGTTCAGAAATCCGGTGATTCTGCTTTTCGCAATGGTATCGCTCCCAGCGATGCTATCGGAGACCAAGCAAGCGATAGTATCGCTTCCAGCGATGCTATCGGAGATCAAACAGGCGATAGTATCGCTCCCAGCGATGCTATCGCTATTTGATGGCTTAGCATTACCGATAGGATCGCTTAGAGCGATGCTATCGGAGGCCTCAAGTGAGGCTATCGCTATTTATGACGGAAAGTTATCCCCAATTTCTCTGCCAAATTTTTATCAGGTAACTTACCATTACGTATACCACAATAATCTTTAGCCGATGAAAACTCCCATTGATCTGCAGCAGCAACGAGGCCAGCTTTTACTGGATTGTTGTGTATATAGTCGAAGCAAAATTGAGGATATTCCTTTTCATTTGGCAACACATTGATTCTAGCACCGAAAACAGTTTCAAAATAAGCTGGTGTAATGCCTTTGGGCTCGGTAAGGCAGATTGATTTTGTATGCTGTTGAAACAAACTGCCGGTAAATTTCTCCTGATTTTGAAGTGCATTGGTATAACTACGTAATAAAATCCCGATACTTTGGTTCAAGGTTCTTTTCTTCATATTTCCGCTCATATCCTCAATTGAGATTTCCAGACAATCAACATAGACCATTAAATGAAAATGATCCGGCATTAAGCAGTAAGCTAAGATTCTGCAATGCGGAAGGAGGTTTTTACGTGTCTTTTTTAGGAAATAAATGTAATTTCCATAATTCACGAAAACCTTACGCCTGGCTATACTACGATTATATACGTGGTATAGATGATCTTGCTGAAAAATCATTACTCATGTTTATGGAATAGTCAATCTGTTTCTGAGCAAATTTAAAAAGTTTTGATATTACCGATAGGATCTTTTTTAACGATAGTATCGCTTCCAGCGATGCTATCGGAGATCAAAAAGGCGATAGTATCGCTCCCAGCGATGCTATCGGAGATCAAACAGGCGATAGTATCGCTCCCAGCGATGCTATCGCTACTGAAGGCGTAGAATTACCGATAGGATCGCTTAAAGCGATTCTATCGGAAACCAAGCGATAGGGAAATTCATTTTTTTCGTAGGTTTGAGCCTTAAAACACGCTGTTTTGACCTCAACCATACATCAGCAGCTCTTTACCCGCAACTATGTGCTCCTGTGCATTGCCAATCTTTTCATGGGAACCGGATTCTATTTTCTGATCCCAACGCTGCCGGTGTATATTGTTGATGTGCTTGGCGCAGGGCCTGCACAGGTTGGGTATATTCTTGCAGTTTATACCCTTTCGGCCATGTTCATCCGTCCATTTACAGGCTATGCCATTGATCGCCTGGGGCGGCAATGGATTTACCTTTTCAGCTTTTGTCTTTTTGCCATTATGCTGGGTTTATATGCTGTTGCTTACACTTTTATCTGGCTCATGGTGCTGCGTTTCATGCACGGCTTCACCTGGGGGGCTGCCACCACCGCTTCGTCCACCATAGTAGTGGATGTGGTTCCGGCACAACGGCGAGGGGAAGGTATCGGGATTTATGGCTTATCATTTACCCTGGCCATGGCAACAGGACCTGTGATTGCACTGGGAATCATGGGGTCGGGAAATTACAATCGTATGTTCCTTTCCGCTATGGCAGTTGCCTCTTTAGGCTTGGTCATCGCAACAATTGTGAAATATCCGGATTACAAACCGCCGGCAAGAAGCGGAAAACTTTTGTTCAGCAATTTTATTGAGCGCAGAACGCTTCCGATGGCCTTTATCCAGTTATTGTTTGGCCTCACATATGGCGGCCTTATGTCGTTCATAACTTTATACGCCAAAGCCTATGAGTTAGGCCAGACGGGTGTGTTTTTTACTTTATTCGCTGCAGGCATTGCTGTATCACGCATTGCTTCAGGAAAAATTTTCGACCGCAAAGGCCCTGCAGTTATCATGCTAACAGGTTTGCTATCTGGAGCGGTGGGCTTTCTTCTGCTTGGAATTACAGACAATATTTATGGGTTTCTCTCTGCTGCTGTTTTTGTAGGCATTTGCATGGGCATTGTGATGCCAACCCTGCAAACCATGGCAAACAACGTGGTGGAGCCCCAGCGGCGGGGCGCTGCCAATGCAACCTTCATCACAGCATTTGATATAGGCATCGGCGGAGGTTCTATGCTACTTGGTTTTTTTGCAGAACTTACATCGCTCAAGGGAATGTATCTGGCTTCAGCTGTCCTTGTAATGGTCTCGCTGGCTTTGTTTTTTGTGTTCGTTCATGGTTTTTATGAAAGGAATAAATTGACCTGACAATTGCAGGCCTGTATTGTGGTTTGTATCCAATATTTAATACATTTGCAGATCAAAGGGGATTTGCTTTCAGGATATTGAGAGAGAACGGAACTGGTGTTCCGCCCGGTCTTCAAAACCGGCAGCAGACGGATAAAACCGGCTGTGGCAGGTTCGATTCCTGCTCTCTCTGCAATTTGTTTGACATGAATAAATCGTATTTCAGACAATGAGTGGCCGTAAGGAGGCTTACAAAGGCCTTCCAGGAGTTGACAGGCTGCTGGCATCCAGCGAGCTGCAGCCTCTGCTTTCCCGTTTCGGAAAGGAACTGGTGACTTTTGCCATACGTCAGACACTTGATCATTTCAGACTGGAAATCAATAAAACCCATCAATCGCCTGATCTGGGCAGCATCATCAAAAAAGTTGCAAACCTTGTTCAGGCATTTGGAACCCGCAACCTGAAGAAAGTTTATAATGCCAGTGGTGTGATCCTGCATACCAATCTTGGCCGTGCCCCATTCAGCTACGAAATGCTGATGGAATCATTTGATGCGCTGCAGGGCTATAATAACCTGGAGTTTGACCTGAAAACCGCTACCAGGGGCAGCCGCAACAGCCACGCTTCATCCATACTCAAATTCCTGACCGGCGCTGAAGACATTCTGATAGTCAATAACGCCGCTGCTGCAGTGATGATGGTTTTACGGACATTTGCCAAAAACCGGGAAGTGATCGTATCGAGGGGGGAACTGATAGAAATCGGAGGATCATTCCGCATTCCGGACATCATGGCTGCATCCGATTGCATAATGGTTGAAGTTGGAACCACCAACAAAACACGGCTCAGCGATTATGAAAAGAATATCACCGCCCAAACGGCCTTGCTGTTTAAAGCCCATAAATCCAATTATGTGATCAAAGGATTTACTGAAGAAGTAAGCGCGGAGGATTTGGCCAGGCTTGGAAAGAAGCATAATCTCCCTGTTCTTTACGATCTTGGTTCAGGACTTTTAAGAAAGGTAGATCATCCCTCGCTTGAAGGAGAGCCTGATGTGAAACAAGCGCTGGCAAGTGGTGCAGATCTGGTATGTTTCAGCGGCGACAAATTGCTTGGCGGCCCCCAGGCAGGAATTATCGCAGGCAAAAAAGAACTTATTGAAAAGCTAAGAAAAGAGCCCATGCTTCGCGCACTAAGGGTTTGTAAAACCACGCTTGCATTGCTCGAAACAGCCTGCACTTATTACCTGGATGAGGAAGAACTAAAAAGCAAGAATTTAATTTTTAAGGCTTTTCACAGGGAGAAAGCAGAAATACATACCGCAGCCGAAACCTTGCAATCCTTTTTGACCCGGCATGGAATAGATTCTGAGATCGCTCCATCCACAGGACAATGTGGTGGCGGCTCACTGCCTGATTCCGGAATTGAAAGTTATGCTGTGGTGATCAGGTTCGGAAAATCAAATAAAGAGAGTTCTGCTTACGCAGAAAAAATGTACATCCAACTCCTTGCCCAGGAAAAACCTGTACTTGGAATCCTGAGGAAAGGAAAAATTTTGTTTGATATGCTCACTGTTGATCCGCTTGAGATTGAAATGATAGGGCAAATGATTGCTGAAGCTAACAGAAAAGTTTGTGGTACAGTGATACAGTAATACAGTAATACAGTGATACAGTAATGCAGTAACCAGCAACGTGAGCGAAGCGATTCCGATAGCTATCGGAACCCACACTGAGCTTGCGAAGTCGGGACAGCAACCAGTAACAAGCAACCAGCAACCAGTAACTCATGAAACACCTCATCATCGGCACCGCAGGCCACATTGATCACGGTAAAACATCCCTGATCAGAATGCTGACAGGCATTGATTGCGACACCCATAAAGAGGAAAAACAACGGGGGATTACCATAAATCTTGGATTTTCGTACCTTAACCTGTCTGGTGGTGAGTCGATAGGCATTATTGATGTGCCCGGCCACAAGGATTTTATCAGCACCATGATAGGAGGCGCCTGCGGCATTGATATGGTGATGCTGGTTATTGCCGCCGACAGCGGTATTATGCCGCAAACAATCGAGCACATGAACATCATTTCTTCGCTTGGAATCGAAAAAGGAGTTGTGGCGCTGACCAAATCTGATTTGGTTGATGAAGAACTTCTTGAGATTGCAGAATTTGAAATTGCTGATTTCCTGGCGAATACACCACTTAAAGACGCGCCAATCGTTCGTGTTTCTGCGGTCTCAGAAAAAGGAAAACAGGAACTGATTGAAGCCATCTCAGCAATAATTACTGAAACACAGGCCCGCGAAACAGGCAGGCTGTTCAGGATGTATATTGACCGCATTTTTACCGTAAAAGGATTTGGGAGTGTGGTAACCGGATCGGTGATGAGCGGCAGCCTTACAACCGGCCAGGATGTTTTTTTGCTACCGGGGAACAATCAGAAGCTCAGAATACGATCCATCGAACGACATGGGCAGTCGGTCGAAAATGTGTTAGCAGGCGATCGCGCCGCCGTCAACCTGATTGGCCTGAAACGCGAGGATTTTGAGAGGGGCATGATCCTGTGCAACAAACCGCTTGAATCCACACAGATGACAGATGCCTGGGTTCAGCTTTTCGAAGTTGATGTTTCACTTCCAGTGTGGTCGAATATTGTTTTTATTTCCGGAACCTTCGAGTGTCAGGCGCGCATGCATCTCCTCAATAAAGACAAATTAAAAGGTCGCGAAGAGGCTATTGTGCAGATTCATCTGCGAAAGCCTGCCGTTCTTATCAGCAAAGACAGGTTTATTATCCGCAACTCATCGGAAGACAAAACCCTTGGAGGCGGCTACATCATTGAGCCAGCTCCGCTGCACCACCGCCGGCGAACAGCCAGGCTCGCGGAGGAACTTTCCAGGCTTAGTGCAGGTATTTTAAAGGATAACAGCCTGAGCGCAATGATCAACGCCCTGCTGAAAAAGGAGTTCAGGCCATTTACAGCCGAAGAGCTTGCTGATAAACTTAACCTTGGGCTTGACGAAATAATTGCCGGAACCCAAAATCCCGATCCGGGGATTATTGTTTACAAAACGGGTAAGCAAACCCTGCTGATCAATCAGCAGTATGACTTATCCTTTGGAAATAAGGTTAAAAACATTATTTCCGAACATCATAAAAAGAACCCTTTGTTTGCCGGTGGCGCTGAAGTTGGTGAAATCGCGGGAAAGCCTGGGTTTTCAAATCTGGCAAACGGCAAACTTTACCTGCATTTGCTGCTGGAAAAATTGCAGTCAGCAGGCGAATTGGATACAATAAACAACACCTGGATCATCAAAGGCCACAAACCGGATTTCGATAAAAAAAGCCTTGAGGAAATAGGATGGCTTGAACGCGAAATCCTGAATTGTGGTGAAAACAAACCTGTTATTTCCGAGCTTGAAGAGAAAGCCTCCAGGCGTAATATCCCGAAGCATAAAGTCAAATCCTACCTGACATTTCTGGCAGGAAACGGGCAAATACAGTTTTTCGGATCAGAGTTCATACACACCGATATTCTGAAAAAATACCGGGAGCTGGTTCTGAGCCGGCTGGCAGAGAATGAAAATGGCATCGGAATAATGGCATTTAAAGAGTCTTTGGGAACCAAACGCCTGCGTGCTCTTTTGATCCAGATCTTTGAAGCTGAGAAATTGATACGCATGGAAACCGGCGATGATGTTGAGACCAGGTTGTTTATTACAAATGAAGGGAGGAAATCAGTTAAGAATAGTCAATGATGCAAGAATGGATGAAGTTGGCAGTGGCAGTTGGCATTGGCAGTCTGCCATGCCGCAAGCAGGTTAGCAATGGATCTAACACTTTTGGATTGTGTTTTTATTGAATGAAAAATATTTAATGCGTATAAAATGGAAATCATTTAGCCTGGTCCTTTTTTTTGCCAACTGCCAACTGCCACTGCCAACTCATAATACTCCTGTTTAACAAGAACGAATCACAAATCACTCAACCCAGAAAATCCCAATGCGAATCTACCTCGATAACTCCGCTACCTCCTTTCCCAAGCCACCTGCTGTGGTTCAGGCCATGAGCGATTACTTAAACAATTTCGGAGCAAGCCCCGGCCGTTCCGCGCATGCCTTGTCCGTGAAAGCCGCCAGGGAAGTGTTTGAAACCCGTGAACTGCTTGCAGCGTTTTTCAACCTCGACAATTCCGAGCGAGTGATTTTTGCCGCCAATGCCACCCTCGCCCTGAATATTGCAATAAAAGGGATACTGAAGCAAGGCGACCATGTTATTATCAGCCACATGGAGCATAACTCAGTATACCGTCCACTGAAACACCTGGAAAGCAGCGGTATGATTGATTTGTCAGTTGCAAACTGTAACCACGAAGGTTATATTGACCCGGATCATTTCTCAAGCCTTTTCTGTCCAAACACACGAATGGTGGCTGTGATCCATGGTTCAAATGTGGCAGGAACGGTGCAGCCGATCAGAACCTTAGGGGAAATCTGTAAGGATCGTGGAGCGGTATTTCTGGTTGATGCTGCACAAACAGCCGGGTTTATTCCGGTTGATATGCAACTTGATCATATTGATGTCCTCGCGTTCACCGGCCACAAGAAGCTTTACGGGCCTCCGGGTATCGGTGGGTTATGTATTAACCGTAATATCCGGATTGAAACCTTTATACATGGAGGTTCGGGCAGCCATTCAGAATCGGATGAACACCCGGCATTTTACCCCGACAGGCTGGAAGCCGGAACACCAAACACTGTCGGGATCATTGGCCTGAAGGCCGGACTGGATTATGTGATGAAAAAGGGGCTGGAAAATATCCGGCAAACGCAATTGGGCCTCACACAACTCCTGATACATGAACTAAACAACCTTGATGGTGTGTATATTTACGGACCTGAAGGAATGGAAAACCGCTTGCCGCTTGTTTCCATGAACATTAAAGATTTAACTCCAAGCAAGCTATCACAGTATCTTGACCAACGGCACGGCATCCTTACACGTTCGGGATTGCATTGCTCGCCTTTGGCCCATAAAACCATTGGTACTTTTCCGCAGGGAACTACAAGGTTCAGCATCGGGGCATTTAATACCGAAGAGGATATCAATAATACGTTAAAGGCAATAAAAGAACTTCTCAATAAAAAATAGCTGCTATGAAAACTGTTGATGCACAAGGTAAAATGTGCCCCATGCCCCTGATCATGACCAAAAAGGCGTTGAGTGAAATTTCCGAAAATGAAACCCTGGAAATTCTTATTGACAATGAAACTTCAGTTAAAAATGTCAGCCGCTTCCTGGAAGAACACAACATGGGCGTTGCCATTGAAAAACAAGGAAATGTTTTCCGGCTGAGGGTAAACAAAACCGGAATTATTCCTGAAGAAACCAGGGCCGAAGATTTTTGTGAGACCCCGATGCCGGTTTCTTCGGATTACGTGATCGCAGTTCAGAAAAACAAACTGGGACAAGGAAGTGATGAACTTGGTGAGTTGCTGATCAAAGGTTTTATCAATACCCTTCCTGAAATTGATAACAAGCCTGAAACACTGGTCTTTTTAAACTCCGGGATTTTTCTGGCGCTCAAGGGTTCTCCGGTTATTGATTCACTATCAAGGCTCGAAAATGAAGGCACAAAAATCCTGGTTTGCGGTACCTGCCTCGATTATTACCAAAAGAAGGGCGAACTGGGGGTTGGCATTGTTTCCAATATGTACGACATACTAAATGTTTTGAGCCATGCTGCAAAGGTTCTTTATCCTTGAAGCGGTCTTACTCATTAAATCTTTCATCTTTAGAATCCCGTAATCTTAAATCATAAAATCTGAAATCGTAAATCTGAAATCATAAATCCTTCATGCCTTATCACATTTTTACATTCAACTCCACCCATCACGTGCTCAAAGCCGAGAAGCTGCTGCTTGGCAAAGGCATAAAGCATGAAATCATTCCCACCCCAAAGGATATTTCTTCAGATTGCGGAATGGCAATCAGGATAAATCCGGTTGTTAGCGATCCAAACGACATTGAAGGTGTTTTAATGAAGAACCAGATTGATTTTCGGATTTTTGTGCAGTCTTTCAACCAATGAATCAGCCCTTTATACCGGATATATGAAATACGATCTTTTAAGCACAGTTGAATACGGAGGATGTTCTGCCAAACTGCCGGCAATGGCGCTAAGCCAGGCACTGTCAGGCTTGCCTTCAACACCGCATCCAAACCTGCTTGTTGACATAGAAACCCATGACGATGCAGGAGTATATAAAATCAACGATGACCTGGCTTTGATACAAACAACTGATTTTTTCTCACCAGTTTGCTCCGACCCCTTTGAATTTGGCCAGATTGCTGCGGCCAATGCACTTAGCGACGTGTATGCCATGGGCGGTGAGGTAATCACAGCGCTGAACATTGTTGCTTTTCCTGCACACGTACCCCTTGAAGTGCTTCGCGAAATCTTAAATGGTGGAATCCAAAAAGTAATAGAAGCCGGTGGGGTGATCCTGGGTGGTCACACTGTTGTGGACGATGTTCCAAAGTTCGGGCTGGCTGTCACCGGCACGGTGCATCCAAATAAGATCATAACAAATGCAGCTGCCAAACCCGGCGATGTCCTGATTCTTACCAAACCCCTTGGCGCCGGAATCATTATGTCCGGACACAGAATAGGGCACCTTAAGCCGGGGCAATACAACGCTTTACTCAAAAGCATGAAACAACTCAATAGAGCCGCAGTGCCGGTCATGCAGAAATATGGCGTGAAATGCGCTACCGATATTACAGGTTTTGGTCTTGCCGGCCATGCTTTAAAAATGGCAAAAGCTTCCGGGGTAACGATCAGGATTTTCAGCGACAGCATTCCTTCGTTTGACGGAACCATGGAGTTGCTTGATCTTGCCTGCATTCCGGGGGCCTGCTTTCGCAACCTCGAGTATGTTGAACACGATGCAGGGTTCGGGTCAGGCCTGGCTTATGAACGCAAAATGCTGCTAATGGATGCACAAACCTCCGGAGGGTTGCTCATTTGTACAAAGCAGGAATATGCCAACCGCATGACTGCAGAATTAACAGATGCCGGATTTGCAAACACTATCGTGGCAGGAGAAGTGTTGCACAGGTCAGAAAGATCCATTCTGTTTTGATCCTAAGCAGAAAAGATGATTTGCGATTCCGTAATGCCTTCATTTTTAGGTGCATTTGTCAAAAATGAAGAAATGTTTATAAATAATTCTTTCTATATGGGGAAAAACAGTTTTCTTTGTTTCTGAAACCAAATTACATTAACATGAAAAAAATCTTTACGTTCCTGGTATTTTTCATGCTTGCCGCTTTCTGGCTCAAAGCCCAGACGCCCCTCACGCAGGCTGTGAACTTTACCGCCACTGACATCTGGGGTGTCGAACATACCCTGTTCGATTACCTTGATGACGACAAGATTGTTGTCATCATGTTCACCAAGACTAATTGAGCGTCCTGCACGCAGACTTACCCTGTTCTGCAAGACAGCTACGAGCATTTCGGATGCAACACCGGCAATGTGATAACCATGTCAATCAGCTTAAACCACACTGCTGCGCAAATGCAAAACCTTCCCTACGATTTTATCATGATTGCCAATCCTCCCGGAGGAAGTATCAATGCTACCTACATGATTGGCGCCTATCCCACATTTATCCTGATCAAGCCCGATCGTTCCATTCCCGAAAGGGACATTTGGCCGATCAACAACACCATATTAAGAAACAAGATCATCCAGCACGGAGGGATCCCGCAAGCCTGCCCCTCAGGCGAAGGTACCGTTGATCTGGTTGCCAATCCCGAAGAAGGCGGTGAGGTTACCGGCGCCGGGGTTTACTACTATGGTTTTGATGTGGAGGTTAATGCCATCGCCAATGATGGCTGGTTGTTTGTGAACTGGACCGATGAGGATGGCGTTGAGGTTTCTGACGAGCCTCTGTATACTTTTATTATGCCGGAATCTGACCTGTTGCTTACTGCTAACTTTGAAGCCATTACCTACACTCTGACCCTGATTGCCAATCCCGAAGAAGGTGGTGGAATTACAGGAGAAGGGGAATTTCAAGCGGGCAATCCGGTTGAGATAAATGCCCTGCCCGCCGAAAACTGGATTTTCATTAACTGGACCAATGAGGACGGCGAAGAGGTATCAACAGAGGCATTATACAACTTTGAAATGCCTGAAAGCGACCTGGTATTGATTGCCAACTTCCAGAATGTATCGGCAACGATTGGGCTGGTTTCTGAAAAAATGCTTGCAGTTTTCCCCAATCCTGCTTCACATTTTCTGAATGTCCGGGTGCAGCAAACATTAATAGGTTCGGACTATGTAATCTATGATTACAGGGGCCGGATCATGCTGTCCGGAACCATTCAATCAGATAACTTCATGATTGATTTGAATGAATTGGTTACCGGAGTATATCTCATCAGCATCCCGGATCAAATGACTGATGCCCTCCGGTTCATCAAAAGATAGATTCAGAGCATAATTTATACTAAAACGGAAGTGGTTCGCTCTGCTTCCGTTTTTTTATCTTTGGGCCCTGAAAACATCGTTAATTCATGAATGAAATGAACATTGAACTGAATAACCCACGGTTTCCGCGATCCTCGCGTTATGATGCCGCATGGATGATTGACAACCAGATGGGCCCGAATGCCATATGGCTGGTTGAGTGGCTCACCGAAGAGCTGGATCTGAAACCCGGAATGCGTGTGCTTGATCTGGGTTGCGGCCGCGCCATGACCAGTATTTTTCTGGCAAAGGAATTTGGCGTACAGGTTTGGGCTGCCGATCTGTGGATTTCGCCTGAACCCAATCGCAGGAGAGCAGAGATGGCTGGTGTTGCCGGTTCTGTCTTTCCTATCCGGGCCGAAGCCCACAACCTTCCCTTTCCTGACAACTTTTTCGATGCTGTCATATCAATAGATGCTTACCAGTATTTTGGAACCGATGTGCTTTATCTGGGTTATCTGCTCAGGTTTGTGAAGCCAGGCGGGCATATCGGGATAGTGGTTCCGGGATTGATGCAGGAAATAAATGAAGTTCCCGGGCATCTGACCAGGGCACAAACAAATGGCAAGGTTTTCTGGGAGGACGAGTGCTGGAGTTTTAAGACTGCTTTCTGGTGGCGTGAACACTGGAAACGCAACCGTAACATATTTATTCAGAAAATAGATACGCTCGAAAATGGCTGGCAACACTGGCATGATTTTGAAAAAGCAATTGAGGCGTCAGGAAAATCTGTTTTCCCGTCCGATGCCGAAGCCCTGGCTAAGGATGGTGGTCAATACATTGGATTTGTAAGGGCGCTGGCCCGGCGAACCGGAGATGCCGGTGAAAATCTCTATAACCCGAATATCGGAGCAGACTACGGGATTGACTCTTGATTTTCTTCTGGTTCATTCACAACTTCCCGGCTCGACTATTTTTACCATAGGTTCACAATAATTCGGAAACGGAAAGGTTAGAATTCCTGTAAATTTTGATGAGTTATACTAACAGAACCATTGTTTTAACGTCTTACTGACCGGGTATGCAACGATTGCAGTTTTTATTGGTTTTCCTTGTTTTCTTCATTCCAGGCAGGGTTCTCCCCCAGATTTCCGACCCGGATATTGCCCTTACGGATACTGCTTCCATTGCGGAACCCATTTTTTTTACACCCGCATCGGCTTCGGATTATCTTCACGGGCTCATTGATCTCGATAAACTCTGGCGATCGGACAACGATACCCTGAAACGTTCACTTGCCAGGCTGCTTCAGCATTATGGCGAACCGTTTGATAGCGTTAGAAAACGCCTGTTGCATTTTCCATTCGACTCCATACCGCTTAAACCCGGGATGATTATTCAAAGCGATACCCTGCCTTTGAGATGGCTCGACAGGAATGTTTTCATAGTTGACACTATTGCGCTGAAACAAAGCCCTGTTTATTCACATAAAACAATCATTGTCAGAAAACCGGAGATTGACTCAATCAATTTTATATTCTCCGACAGCATCCCTGATGTAAAAATAATGCTTGACTCCATTCTCCGGGTCATGGTTGAAACCAAAGACACCATTATTGAAACAAGGATTGATTACAGTTATCTTGAAACTAAAAAGGTTCAGGTTTACCGGATCGAAGACGGGGCAATCCTTCCATCGCTGCTGCCGCGGGGAAGCGGAAAATCAGTGAGGTTTCTGGCCGATTCAACGGGTATTGTGGTATCCTATTATTCACAGGCAATAATGGCAGGCAATGAATCGCCTTTTTATATCCTGCCCGGCAAAAAAACGCCCGACTCCCTCCGGCTGGCTGTTGAAACACTGCTTGAGTATACTTATCTGCGTGACTCCGTTCTCTTGCATCTTCATGATATTCAAGGAAAAAAGACCCTGTTCTGGCTCAGCACCGGCAAGCCGGATATGTACAGATACTGGGTAAAAAATACCAATCAGGATTCCATTACCATCTGGATAGGCAATCCGGCGAAAAACCAACTCAGTTTACTACTTGAAGAAGATGTGAGTGTTGAGCGCCTTGAGCCTGTGCATGCCGATGATATCCCAATCACAGTTGCACAGCCTTTACGGGTATTGGCTCCGCTCAGGCCATTAAAAGAAATACCGGTGTTGTGGAATTATAGCCTTACCAGTTCATTTTCCCTGAACCAGAATTACCTGTCGAACTGGGCACGCGGCGGACAAAGTTCTTTGTCGGGTATGGTTGACATCAGAAGCGAGGCAAAATATACCAACAATGAAAGTAAGGTTACCTGGACAAATACCGGACGTTTGCGATACGGAAGCATCCGGACAAAGGAGCAGGGATACAGAACAAGTACCGATATTTTCGAATTGGGTTCGCAGTATAACAAACGGATAAACAAAAGCCTTGATTTCAGTGCGGTTTTTTATGGGATGACCCAGGTTGCCAGAGGTTTTAAGTATCCGAACGATTCGGTTGTGGTATCAAAATTCCTGAACCCGGGAACTTTTACGATTGGGGCAGGGCTTGAATACAAGCCATTTAAGGAAACCCTGATCAACTTTTCGGTGCTGTCGTACAAAAATACTTTTGTGCTTGATACCGCCCGAATTGATCAGACCGTTCACGGAATTTTGGCCGGTAAACGTGCCAGGCAGGAAATGGGCGGGCAGCTTGTGATCAGAAACAAGACCGCGATTATGGATGGACTTAATGTTACCAATTCCATCCGGTTGTTCTCGAATTACATTGAAAAACCGCAAAATGTGGATGTTGACTGGGAGATGAACATCGAAAAACAGATCAATTGGCTTTTTACCATCCGGCTTAATGTTCATCTGATCTACGATGACGACATTCGTTTCCCGGTACTCGATAAAGAAGGAAACCCGGTTCTGCTCCCCGATGGCACGGCAAAACGGGTCGCCAAACCACAGTTTAATCAGTTTTTTGGTTTGAGTTTGTCTTTCAGGATATAGAACTCACTGTGCCATCTTTTCCAGGGCGCTGGCTTTGTCAGTGATCCGTAACGTATTATACAAATTATAAAGCCTGGATAAAACATCTTTGTCTTGTGGTTTTTGTTCGTAAGCTTTATCAAGCCATGAAACTGCCATTGCGAAAGCCTCTTCGGCTTTTCTTTTCTTTTCCATTGCCATAGCACTGTTCATAATACTCCGGCCGGCCTCCTCAATTTCAACTCCGATGTTGTAGTAACAGGTTGCTATGTTTATATGGCTCATCAGCTCTGCCGGATCAAGTTCTACTGCCCGTGTGTATGCTTCGATGGCGTTGTTGTAAAGCCTGGCCTTTTGATTGATAAGGCCTTTTGTGTAATGATAAACATGGTTCTCAGGATGAGTTGAAATGGCATTCCTGAGGGTTTGCAAAGCCCGGGTGGTATCATTCCTTTCACAGTATAGATCAACAAGCAACAAAACCAGCGACTGGTTTTCCCGGTGGCTCTTAATTCCTTCTTTCAGGGTCTTTTCGGCAGCAGTGGCACTTCCTGTTTGCATGTGGGCTTTAAAAAGCAGATGGGTAACATTTGGCGAGTGGCCGGCTTCGTGCAAAATGCCGAAATACCTGATCGCTGCATTCCAGTTTTTGCTTTCGAAAGCAGCCAGGGCGGTGTTATAGATCAGGTTGGTATCAGGCTGGAGTGAAAGAACGGGTTTGCGGGATATTTCCAGGGCTTTTTCAAAAGCCCGGAATGCATCGTCATACTTTTTGTTTTTGAAATGGTTTTCGCCGGATACCTGAAGATCGTTTGCCAGCAACACATAACGGGGTGCAATTTGTTTTCTGAACCGTCCCCGTTTATCCAGCATTTCTGCCCGGGTAAAAGATTCAAAGGCAACGAACAACTGATCGGGATATAAGTTGGACAGATTTCTGTCGTTCCTTCTGATCCCTTCGCGATAGGCATTCTGGCATAAAACCCCCCGTGCATACCAGGTATTTGGCCATTTTGATGCTTCTTTGTCTTCCACCAGTTCGTCAACAAGTATTTTAGCTTCGCTGAACCTGGCAGTCTCAATCAGGTGGAAAACCCCCAGGAGCTTACGTTTTTGCAGGGGTTGCATTACAGAACATCCGCCCAGAAAAACAATTGACAATATTATCAGGTTTATGTTCCTGAACAGCCTCCATTTCTGATTGTTTGTGAATAAGGGCATCATAGATTAACCTTCCGGCTCAGTTTTTATAATTTGGTTTACAACTCAGATTTATCAACGTAACATTTTCATGTGCATTGTCAGGCCCAGCCGCTTTTTCTTTATATCAACCAGCCGGCATTTGAAACGCCTGTGTTTTGCTTAGTGCCTGAAAACAGCGTCTAACAACAGATTTTGCTGGTTCTGGTTCAAATCCTGCCCGGACAAGCGTTGCTGATAACAACCCTTCACAAACTTTTCTTAAGTTTGCCGCTGGAAATCACCAATATCAGAAATATTATGAAAAAACTTATTGCATTGATGATGCCGGCACTCTTTTTACTGGCATGTGGATCGTTAAGCGTGAAAAATCAGGACGAAACCAGCCCGGTGAGCCAGGCTATGATAGACCAGCTTATTATGCAACTGATTGAGAAACATGGCTCCGGGCAACAGTTCCGTATCGAACGCGGGGTAAAACAGGCTTCTTCCCTTTGGCGTTTAAGCGATGGCAGCATGAGTGATTTTGAAGCATTTGTGATCGAAAATTTCATTGCTGACCCGAAGGAGCTTGAGATGGTTTTCGACCGGCTGGGCAATAATTTTGAATACCTGTATGGTTACATGAACCGTATTACACTGGAATTGAACCGTCAGATCCATGAGCCCCGTGGCCCCATCCACAAAATTGACCAGCTTTTTGGGGCATACAGTCCTGCCGCCCATGTGCAGGATGACTTTTACAAAAACAAGATCGCATTTATTGTTGCACTGAATTTTCCGTACTACACACTTGAGGAGAAAAACCAATTGGGAGGCGATTGGAATGCGCGCCAATGGGGATATGCCCGCCTTGGAGAAGTCTTCACTGCCCGTGTGCCGCCCCGCCTGCTTCAGGAAATGAACCAGGTTTACAGCGACGGAAGACTTTACATATCGGAATACAACATCTTTGCCGGTAAATTGCTGAACAACCAGGGGGAAACCCGCTTCCCGGAGGGTATGAAATTACTGGCCCATTGGAATGTGCGCGACGAGATCAAATCCAATTACGGCCAGGAAGGCGGATTGGAGAAACAGGAAATGCTTTATAACGTGATGCTTCGGATCATCAACCAGGATATTCCCAAACAAGTGATCAACAGCCCTGATTATCAATGGAACCCCTTTACCAATGAATTGTTCCTGGAAGGACGTCCGGTTCAGGCTGAGGCTGAGGATTTGAGGCGATACGAACACTTGCTTGCCAATTTCCGTGCATTGCGAAACATTGACCCTTACTATCCCAATCTGGATACCTACATCAAACGTCGTTTTGATGCCAGCATGGAAATTCCGTATGAGGAAGTAGATGCTCTATTCAGGGAGTATGCAGCCTCACCTCTCATGCGCGAAGTCGGAAAACTGATCAGCGAGCGCCTTGGCCGTCCGCTGCGGCCCTTTGATTTGTGGTACGATGGTTTCAAGGGAAGAAGCGGTATTTCCGAAGAAGACCTTGACAAAATCACCAAACGAAAATATCCGGATGCCCGTGCCATGAATCAGGATTTGCCGCGCATTTTGCGCCGGTTGGGGTTTGAAGCGTCCATGGCCGGTTTTATTGCTTCAAAGATCGAGGTTGATCCTGCACGTGGCTCCGGGCATGCATGGCGTGCTTCCATGCGTGAAATGCCTTCGCATTTACGCACCCGCATTGGCGCTGACGGAATGGACTATAAAGGCTACAACATTGCCATCCATGAGCTTGGCCACAATGTAGAGCAAACCATCAGTGTGCAGATGGTGGACAATTATTTTATAAACGGAATTCCCAATACAGCCTTTACCGAGGCCCTGGCTTTTATGTTCCAGGCACGTGATCTCGATTTTTTGGGTATTAATCAGGATGATCCCATGAAAGAACACCTCGGGGTGCTAGATGTTTTTTGGGACAATTATGAAATGATGGGTGTATCCTTAATTGACATGGCCGTGTGGCAATGGCTTTATGACAATCCCGACGCAAATGCCGCCCAGCTTAAAGAAGCGGTTATCAGGATCGCAAAAGAGATTTGGAATGAATATTATGCGGATGTTTTTGGCGAAGAAGACATTCCGCTTCTTGCCATATATTCCCACATGATTCAATCGCCGCTATACCTGATGAATTATCCTTACGGACGCCTGATCATGTTTCAACTGGAAGATTACTACCAAGGTAAGAACTTTGCCGATGAAACTTTAAGGATTTTCTCCATAGGGCAGCTTACCCCGCAACACTGGATGGACCGTGCTGTTGGTGATCAAATCAGCAACCAGCCTATTTTTGAGGCGGTTGAGAAAGCCCTGAACGTGATGAAAAATTAAGAACGGTTTATACAGATTGGTTTTTTTACCGGATGATTATGCCTGTCAGCGTTGGAGTAAGCCTTCAATGATTTTCTCCACACCCACGCCGTCGGCTTCGGCTTTGTAATTTCTAACAATACGGTGGCGTAAAACATCGTATGCCACAGCTTTGACGTCTTCGATGTCGGGGGAGTATTTGCCTTTTAGCGCGCCATGGCATTTGGCTCCTATGATCAGGTATTGTGATGCTCTTGGGCCTGCGCCCCAGGTAAGGTAGTTGTTTACCTCGGTGGTTGCCTCCGGAGTTCCCGGACGGGTGCTGGCCGCCAGCCTTACAGCATAATGATAAACGTTGTCGGCAACAGGAATGCGACGGATCAGGTTCTGAAAATAAACAATCTCTTCTCCGGTAAGGATTACCCTGGGCTGGTAGCTGCTTCCTGTTGTGGTGCGTTTAACAACGTCCACTTCTTCTGTAAACGAAGGATAATCGAGCCAGATATTAAACATAAACCTGTCGAGCTGCGCCTCGGGCAGGGGGTAGGTTCCTTCCTGTTCAATGGGGTTTTGGGTGGCCAGTACGAAAAATGGTTCGTTGAGGCGATGACTTTGGCCTGCAACCGTTACCGAAAGTTCCTGCATGGCTTCCAGCAACGCCGACTGGGTTTTGGGTGGCGTACGATTGATTTCGTCGGCCAGTATGATATTTGCGAAAACAGGGCCACGAACGAATTTGAAATGGCGGCTTTCATCAAGGATTTCCGTTCCGGTGATGTCAGATGGCATCAGGTCGGGGGTGAACTGAATGCGCGAATAAGTTAAGCCAAGGGTTTTTGATATGGTGTTCACCATGAGCGTTTTGGCAAGCCCGGGAACCCCAACCAACAAAGCATGCCCTTTGCTGAATATTGAAATGAGAATTTTTCTGACAACTTCGTCCTGACCGACAATTATGTTGGAAATTTCATTCTTCAGGTCCTTATATTTCACTGACAGAGCATCGAGTGCTTCAACATCGCTTTTGTATTGCATGGTAATTCAGATTTAAAGAATTGAGGATAAAAACGGATTATTGTTTCCGGATCTAATTGATCCATTTCACATCAAAACTGCAGCCACGATAGCGTTCAACAATATTGATATAGGTTTTGTTGTTTTTATCCCTGATCCAGTCCATAATGGCATTTCGCTGCTTCTGCTGCAATGCCCAGTTTTTGATCCTGTCGTAATCATCGGTAAGATTGGCTTTGTGGGGGGTGGTGCGTTCTTTCAGATACAGCAGCCTGAAAGCATTGTTCCCTTCCTCATCAAGAAAAGGTACCGCCCTTGATATTTCGCCAACCGTCATTCTGTCAATCACAAAGAAAACGTTGGGTTCAATATGCTCGGCTTCAAACCTTGAGGTGCCCGTGTATGGGTTGATCATAAGGCCGCCATGCATTCTTCCCGGATCATCGGAGTGTTTGAGGGCTTCCTGAAAACTGAGGTTCCCTGCTTTGATCTCATTTGAAAGGCTGTCGAGGAAATTGCGGGCTACTTCCAGTTCCAGGGGCGAGGACTTGGGTCGCAGAAGCAGATGGCGTACATTTATGGTTTCGCCCCGGCGTTCAATCATTTGTATGATGTGGAAGCCTGCTTTTGTTTTTACGATCTCAGATACTTCCCCTCTTTCGAGCCTGAAGGCAACTGCTTCAAATTCAGGGAACAGCTCTCCGCGCCTGTAAAATCCCAGCTCTCCGCCACGGCTGGCTGAACCGGGATCTTCGGAATACAAGGCAGCAAAAGTTTCAAAACGTTCACCGGCAATGATCCTGTTCCTGTATCCCGTTAATCTTTCGCGCACAGCGTTCAGTTCTTCAGCCCCGATGGGTGGCTTTTTAACGATCTGGCCAATTTCAAACTCAGCCGGAATGGTAGGGATGCTGTCGGCAGGGATGCTCCGGAAAAAAGCCCTTACTTCTGATGGCGTAACTTTCACATTTTCAATAACTGATTGCTGCGCCTCCTCGGCCATCATTTGTTCCCTGATGATTTCGCGGAATTCCTCCTTGATCTGCAAAACGGTTTTCCCATAAAAACGTTCCATTCTTTCCTGCGAACCAAATTGTGAAATAAAATACCGGACCCGCTCGTCAAGGGTGGCATCAACCTGGTTTTCGGTGATAATAATACTGTCCACTTCGGCCTGATTAACAAATAGTTTTTGAATAAGCAGATCCTCAAGTATCTGGCACTTCAGTTTATGCTTGTCAGTATTGGCGGCTTCTTCCTGATATTGCAGGAGTTGTGCCTGAAGGTCGGACTCCAGGATAATGCGGTTGCCGACAACGGCTACGATCTCATCAATAAGGATGGGATTCTGCTGTGCAGAAAGGGGGAGTCTTAATAGAATTATTGCCAGAAAAACTAATGTGTATGCTTTCATGATGTTTGGCCTCATTTGGTTGGTCGCTTCAATATATTTCGAAATGATTGTTTTTGAGGGCTGTTTCAAAAATGTCATTTCTTAATTTTTGTAACAACTCGAGTTTGCGGCGGTTGACGATGATTTTTCTGATGCTGTTTTCAGTCATGCTGAGCGGCGCCACACTTTCTTTAATTTTAAAATCTTTAAATTCAACAAAGTAAACGTAGAGCGAATCACTTACTTCAATAGAACGGTTAAACTTCAGGAAATTTTCCTGGTTATAGGTCTTTATCGGTATTTCCTTCAGCAAATCGTTAAAATACACCCAGGAATCGTCGAACAACGAAAAGTTAAGCCCGTTCTGTATGCAATAATTCTCCAGCGCTGTCCGGCTGCTCAAATCTTCGTTGCGCCATAGCCTTCTTAATCGCACAAGCTCCTTCGGATCGTTTTCTACCTGAACGTAATTGACTTTAACAATGTTTTCTTTCAGTTCAAAGTTTGCCCTGTTTTTATCGTAATAATCCTGAATCTCGACCATCGAAACCACTGTGTCAAGCTTTTGCCTGATCACCTGGGCTTCGTACTCATAAATAACCAGGCTGTTGCGGTAATCTTCTAGTTGTTTGCTGAAATCCTTATCATTGTCGCTCAATGCCTTTTCCGCAGCCTGGAGCAAAAGTTGTTGTCTGACCCAATTGTTGATGTAATTCGATACAATGGTGACACTGTCCTGCGGTTGGGTATATGGCGAAATCAAGGGCTTTATTTCAGAACTGAATAAATATCTGTTGTGCACCCTGGCCAGCACATCATCGTCGGTTTTCGACCACGGAATCATATCGCAGCCGGCCAGCAATGCAATCATTGCCGGAATAAACAACAGGCCAGCCCATAGCTTTGATGTGTTATTGGATTTGAGACAACAGTTCATAATTTACCTTGATGGGATACTTATTCCTGAGCTCTTTGATCCATTCTTTTTCAAGGTGGTTCTGGTAATCAGCCGTTACCAGGCCTCTGATTTCACTTAGCTCTTTTGGACCGGGCTCAATTGTGTTGTGAATGACAACAACAAGTGTTTTTCCTTCTTTTTCTACCGGAACTTTTGCTCCGTATGTCCATTCCACTGCATCAACCAGCTCATTGTCGCCCTTTTGGTAAAGCCTTCTGTTTATGTTGAGTAGTTGTTCATCGGTATTGATGGCTTTCAGTATTTCGTCGTTTGGAACCTCTTCATTTGCAAGTTTAAGGGCCTTCTCTATGGTCTTGTTATCTGCATTTGTGAAAGTGAATAAAGATGCGTCAACGCGTTCGCCCCACATATAATTAAACCTGTTTTGCTCGTGAAACCTGGCAAGGCCAGCTGAATCCTGCACCGCCATTGACCATATTTTCTTGTCGGTTAGTTCGAAGAGCAGAATTCCATCCCGGTATTCACGCACCAGCGCCTTGAATTCTGGATGCTTTTTCTCCAGTTGAAGATCTTCATAATCCATCAAGGTTTTTTCGAGGAAATTCCTGTAGGAGGTATTTACAAAAAAATGAATGTCTTCAGGATTTTGTTTACGTTGGGTGGCAAGTATATGATTGGCAAAATCCTGCTGTGTGATTTTTTTGTTGCCAATGCTGAACAATTCGCGGTTCAGGCGGGCTTTTGGGGGAATTTCCCATGTACCGGAGAAAACGGAATCGGTAACAATGGTAAAGAATGTGCCCAACGCTTTGTTCGATTCTTTAAACCCATATTCTTTCTTTATCCTTTCAATCAGGGATTTTCTTACCACTACCGATCGCTCATTTTTCTGGATCCTTTCCCTGAGTTCTTCATAGGAATCATCAAAAGAACCAGGCTTGTTCTGATCGAGCAATTTGATAATGTGCCATCCGAAATGGGTGTGGAAAGGTTCGGAATATTTGCCGGCTTCGTTTAGCAATGAGATGTTGTAAATAAATTCAGGGATCATCCGGTTTGCGCCAAACCATTGCAAAACGCCGCCGTTGACCGAGGTCGAACGGTCATCGCTGTAGTCGCGGGCCAGGTTCTCAAATGGTTCCCCTCCGGTGAGTCTGGCATAAACCATCTGACTTTTTTCTTTCAGGTCGGCTGTGTCTTTTGCTGTTGGGTTCGGAGGGTAAAGTAATAGAATGTGCGCTACCTGTGCTTTGCCCATGGCCGGTTTGCGGTCGGTAACATAGATGAGATGGTATCCGAAATCGGTGCGGACAGGCATTGAAAGTTCCCCTTTTTGCAATTTATATGCGGCGCTTTCAAAAGGATAAACCATGTCAAAAGCTGTAAAATAGCCAAGATCGCCTTTGTTTCCGCGGATGATCCGTCCGCTGGCTTCACGGTCGCGGGCCGACTGGTCTTCGGAATACTCATGTGCAATATCGGCGAATTTTTCGCCTTTCATAATTCTTTCGCGAAGCCCGAGGATCCTGTTATAGGCTTCCAGCGTATCTTTTGGCGAAGCATTTTTCTCAACCCTGATCAACAGATGGCTGGCCCTGATGTCTTCCAGCGACCTTTCATAGGCTTCATGCACCAACCTTTCGGTAGCCTCTTTATCAACCAGATAAGGTTTTGCCAGTTGCGAACGGTATCCGCCTAACTCGTCAATAAATGATTGCTCTTTGTGAAGGCCGATTTCTTCTGCTTCAAGCACTTTGAGGCGGAAGTTGATGAAAAGCTCAAGATATTCCTCAAGCGATTTGGGATCAATCTCGGTTGTTTGGGTGTTGTTTTTCTGGTAGATCTTGAGAAATTCTTCAACCGTAATTTTTTCGTGGCCAATTTCGGCAAGAACCTTTTTGCCGGGATCCTGTGCGTTTACCGCAGTAATCAGGATAAACACCGCAAGTAATGTGGAGAACGCTTTGCTGAATCTGTAGTTTTTGTTTCCGGATAATGTTCTGGTCATGGTTCTAATTTTAAAGTCAATACCTTGGTTTTATTTAACGATAATAAAGGTTGCTAATTGTAAAATAAGCTGACAGCACCCTGAAACATCAGGTTTTTCTGCTGTAGTTAGGAGCTTCGCTGGTGATGGTAATGTCATGCGGGTGGCTTTCTGTCACACCTGCCTGCGAGATTTTAATAAACCTGGCTTTTTGAAGATCTTCCACGCTTGCCGATCCGGTATAGCCCATTCCTGCACGAAGCCCGCCAACCATTTGGTGTATCACTTCCGAAAGGGAGCCTTTGTAGGGAACCCTTCCCACAATGCCCTCGGGAACCAGCTTGCTGATATCATCCTCTTCTGACTGATAATACCTGTCCTTTGATCCTTTATGCATGGCTTCAATCGAGCCCATTCCGCGATATTTTTTGTATTTGCGGCCTTCGAAAATGAATGTTTCACCGGGCGATTCTTCCACGCCGGCAAACAATGAACCGGCCATAATAGTGTGGGCGCCCGCGGCAAGCGCTTTAACGATATCGCCTGTATACCTGATTCCACCATCGGCTATAACCGGAACGCCGCTTCCCTTTAATTGCCTGCTCACTTCCCAGATGGCTGTGAGCTGTGGAACGCCGATACCGGCAATAACGCGGGTGGTGCAGATTGACCCCGGGCCTATGCCTACTTTAACGGCGTCAACGCCTGCATTTGCAAGATCGCGGGCCGCTTCGGCCGTTGCAATATTGCCCACCACAAGCTGAATGTCCGGGAAATTGTTCCTGATCAGTTTTGTGGCATCCAGAACACCTTTGGAATGGCCGTGTGCAGTGTCAATCACTATGGCGTCCACATCGTTGGCAACAAGTTCACTGACGCGGTCAAGAATATCGGGTGTGATCCCTACTGCAGCAGCAACACGGAGGCGGCCACGGTCGTCCTTGCAGGCATTTGGCCGTGCTTTGATTTTAATAATGTCTTTGTAGGTAATCAGCCCAACCAGTTTGTTGTTCTTATCAATTACAGGGAGTTTTTCAATTTTATGTTTTTGCAGTATTTTTTCGGCGCTCTCAAAATCCACAAATTCCGAAGTTGTGATCAGGTTGTCTTTTGTCATCACTTCGGCTGCCGGACGTTTTGGGTTGCGTTCAAAACGCAGGTCGCGGTTGGTGATAATCCCAACCAGTTCGTTCTGATGGTTCACAACAGGAATGCCGCCTATCTTAAATTCGGCCATTATTTTGAGGGCATCGCCTACCAAAGCATCTTCCTCGATGGTTACCGGGTCGAGGATCATGCCATTTTCTGCACGCTTCACTTTTCTTACTTCGTTGGCTTGTTCCTGTATGCTCATGTTTTTGTGCAGAACGCCAATTCCTCCTTCCTGTGCCATGGCAATGGCCATTCCCGATTCGGTAACCGTGTCCATCGCAGCTGAAACTATGGGAATGTTCAGGCTAATGGCTTTGGTGAATAGTGTGGAAGTGCTGACTTTTCGCGGGTGCACTTCGGAATATGCCGGCACCAGCAGTACATCGTCGAAAGTAAGGCCTTCGCTTATGAATTTTTCGTTGTCGAACGACATGGTGTTTGTGATTTTGGTTTTGCCCGGTTTTTACGGAAACAAGCCGTAATCCGTTGTTCTGCTCCTTTTTGAGGATAGGGCGCAAAGGTATTAAAATTTGCGTAGCAGCAGTCTAAAAAAATGTTAATTACCCTCGGCTTCGGAAAGTCTAAAAACTAAAGCCCAAAGTCTAAAATTTAAAGCAGGTACTGTGCCTCTGAATGGCAGCCGGGGATTTGACCATCGGAACGGCCCTCAGTCAGCTATAAGTCTTTGGAATTTGAATTTTGAATTTTGGTCTTTGATCCTTGTGCTTCAGCGAAGCAGCATCACTGAACCAGAATTGGTAACAGGGCTTTCCCCGTTGTCTTCGATCATCAGAATCCAGTGGTAAACCCCTGAAGGGCAGTCGTCGCCGGTGTTTTGCATGCGGCCGTTCCATCCCTGGTTTGGATTGGTGGTTTCAAACACAAGCTGCCCCCAGCGATTATATACCTGTAGTCTGAACCCGCTTATGAATGCCGCCGGTACCGTCGGCATTTTAAACGACTGATTCGATAAAATGGAAGAACTTGGGCTGAAAGCGTTAGGGAAAACCCCTTCGACAACCACCCTGAGTTCAGCGGTGGCAATGGTTTCGCCCCAGCAGGATTTCAATGCTGCACGATAGCGGCTTGTTTTCTTTGGCCGCACCACAGGGTTTAATTCAGTGCTGATTTCCCTGACCTCATTACCTGATGCGTCCAACTCATACCAAACAATGTATTCGGGTACCAAAACAGGTGTGGTTGGTATGGAGGTTACGCTGTAATTTATGTAACCGGGATCGGGCGAAAACCTCCAGGATTCCCGTGCTCGGGGAGGCCAGGCCTCATTGTTCATGCCGGGAGGATAAGAAAAGCGGGTCTTATTCTGGGAAAGAATGCCAACTGTAGCCTGGCCGCCAAAAAGATCAGATCGCGGAATGTCAATAAGATGAATGTCAATAATATCATTGTCATACAATACTATCTGAAAAGTACCTGTGGTAGCGGTTTGCCCCGGATTCATCTCAACGGGCACATCACACCAGGTAATGACCAGTTTGTTGTTCCCTTCACGAAAAAGGTTGACAAATTGACCATTGCTTGGTTCCCACGGCATGAAGCAACCATAAATGCTGTTGATAAAATTAATACCGTTTGGGAAAGGGATGGGTTCATTACGAAATCTTATCGGGAAGCCCGGATTTTGTTCAAAAGTGATGAATCCGGTGGGTGAAATTTGAAAAGTGGAGGGATATTCGTCGTAAAACTGAAAAGAAAACCCCATCTGAAAAGGGCCTTCATTGCTGTACCGGTCGCTGTTATCGAAAGTGGCATATTCCATTCCAAGCTGATAGAAATTGGTTGAAACCTGCAGGGCCACCCCGGCAATAATCGTAACTTCTGTTATGGCCTGTCCGCTCCCGTCAACAATCGCAAATTGAGCCCGTGTTTGTAAAAACAATGAGAATAAAGCCCCCAATAAAATAAACCTGATCATAACCTATCTGCCTTAATTGCCTGGCAAAGATAGCAAAAGCCCTCAATCCATAAGAGGTGTAGGGCAATTTGCCAACACCTGGCCTTTGCCGGGGAATTCTTTGTAAATTTGTCGTATATGTTCACCGCGATCATTAATCATTAAAACACACAATCATGAAAAACATTCTAAGCTTTTTGCTGGCAGCCATCCTGCTTTCAGCATGTAATTTTAATGCCCCGCAGGAATCTGCAGAAAAACCGAACGACGGCATTTTTATTCACATTACCCACGACCATAGCCATCCTCACCGCGTGTTGATGCCCCTGAGCATGGCAGCCATGATGGCCAACGAAAAAGATGTGCTGATTTACCTGGATATTGATGCTGTTAAACTTGTTACCAAAGATGCTGCCGATATTGAATACGCACATTTTGCATCACTAAAATCCAGCCTGACAAAACTTATTGAAATGAATGTGGGCATTTATGCCTGCCCGGGGTGCATGAAAGCCGCCGGAATTTCACCCGACGACCTCATTGAAGGCGTTCAGGTGGCACAAAAGGATAAATTTTTTAACTTTACCCAAGGCAGGATATTGAGCCTGAACTACTAACAAAACCAGCCCATGAAATCCATAAAAATTCTTCTTCCGGCTTTGGCCGTATTGTTATTGACCGCTTGTCAGCTATCACAAATAACAGAAGTCAAATCCCCTGATGGCAATCTTGAAGTTCATGTGTTTACACTTGAGAACGGGCAGGCTGCCTACAAAGTTTTTTACAAAGGGAATGTCATAGTCAACACTTCCCGCCTAGGCTTCAGCTTTACCGATGCCCCGCCACTGGCTGAAAACATGGAGATAGTAAAAACGCGCATCCGCTCTTTCTCCGAAACCTGGGAAATGCCCTGGGGTGAGCAGCGTTTTGTTGATAACAATTTCAACGAACTGCGGCTTGATTTCCGTGAAACCGATGGGCTTGAACGCTCATTTAAACTTGTTTTCAGGGTTTTTGACGACGGGCTCGGCTTTCGCTATGAGTTCCCGGATCAGGACAACATGAAAGACGTATTCATAGCAGAAGAAAATACCTGCTTCAACCTCACGGGCGATCATTTGTGCTGGTGGACCCCCGGCGACTGGGATATTTACGAGCATCTCTACAACACTTCCCGGATTTCGGAAATAGATGCCCTGAGCAAACGCAACCATCCCAACCTGGCGCAAACTTATATTCCTGTGAATGCTGTAAACACGCCTCTTACCATGCGAACCGAAAGCGGGCTGCACCTGAGTTTTCATGAAGCTGCCTTGCTGGATTATGCCGGCATCACCCTGCAGATTGACACGGAAACCCTTGAAATGCGTTCAAACCTGGTAGGGTCGGAAAGAACAGAACATAAGGTTGCCCGGAAAACACCATTCAGTACACCCTGGCGAACGATTCAGGTAGCCGAAAAGGCCGCCGACCTGATTGAATCGCGCCTGATTCTCAACCTGAACGAGCCAAACAAGCTTGGCGATGTGTCCTGGATCAGGCCCACAAAATACATCGGAATCTGGTGGGAAATGCATCTTGGAAAATCAACCTGGGATTATTCCGGAACGCAGGATATGAACACTTATATTGGTGCAAAACCACATGGCCGTCACGGAGCCACCACCGAAAATGCAAAAAGATATATTGATTTTGCCGCCGCCAACGGTATAGGGGCGCTCCTTATCGAAGGCTGGTACACCGGCTGGGAGAACTGGATAGGAACCGAAGACCGTGAAGGCATCTTTGATTTCGTGACCCCATATCCCGATTATGATCTGGCTGAAGTGGTGCGTTACGCAAAGGAGAAAGGCGTAAGGCTTATTATGCACCATGAAACATCCTCGGCGGTAACAACCTATGAGCAGCAAATGGATACAGCCTACGCCCTGATGGTGCATTTCGGGTTTGATATGGTAAAAACCGGCTACGTGGGAACCATTATCCCCCGGGGCGAATACCATCATGGACAATGGATGGTGAACCATTATCAGCGTGTTATTGAAAAGGCCGCTGAAAGCAAAGTGATGGTAAACATTCATGAACCCATTATGGCCACAGGTTTGCGGCGCACATATCCGAATGATGCCACGCGCGAAGGCCTGAGGGGACAGGAATTCAATGCCTGGGCCACCGATGGAGGAAATCCGCCTGAGCATTTGTCCATTGTGGCATTCACCCGCATGCTTGCCGGCCCGATTGACTATACCCCCGGCATTTTCAACATTAAGCTCGACCCGTACAAGCCCGACAACCAGGTGAACACAACGCTTGCACAGCAACTTGCCTTATATGTTGTGATTTACGGCCCCTTGCAGATGGCTGCCGATCTCCCTGAAAACTACGAAGGGCATCCCGCTTTTCAGTTTATCCGTGATGTGGGTGTTGACTGGGAGCAATCACTGGTTCTGAACGGCGAAGTTGGTGAATTCGTAACCATTGCAAGGGAAGAAAGGAATACAGGCAACTGGTTCCTTGGCGCCATTACCAACCATGAAGGACGCGAATTAAATATCAAAACCGGTTTTCTTGATCCTGCACGAAAATACCACTGTATTCTTTATGCCGATGACCATGACACACATTGGGATAAAAATCCCGTGAGCCACAGGATTGATACGCTTGATCTGGATCATTCCTCTGAACTTGTACTCAGGCTCGCTCCGGGTGGAGGTGCGGCCATAAGTTTTATGGTTATGGATTGAACAAGGCTTTCAAAAACCTTAAGAATATTTAATAACAGCTCCTTAACACTATTTAACAAAACAGTTTTTACTGATTAAGTCAATGTGCTTACTTTCGTAGCCTGTAATTTTTTTTAATGAAAGTAGCTGTAATCTTTATTTTGCTTCTTTTACCATCTTTGCTGGCGGCTGAGGAAGAACCACAGAAATATGTGCATTTTGAAGGCAGGGTTGTGGATATTTATCACAACATGCTTGAATATGCCCATATCATTAACCTCACACGCCGTTTTGGGGTAGTAAGCAACCGCAGCGGCCGGTTTATTATGCCCGTTAAAGCGGGCGACAGCCTGATGATCACCCATGTGAGCCATTTGGTGAGGTTCGTAATGATTGAACAGGAACACCTTGATGCTGACGAACCTTACGAGCTCATAATGCTGCCCAAGGTTTTTGAATTGCGTGAAGTGGTAATCCGGCCATTTCCCCAAACCTGGCAGGAATTCAGGCATGAATTTGTAAATATTGACCTTCCTTCCTTGCCTGATTCGGTCAGGGTGAGGATGCCTCATATCAATACTATGGTTTACAGTGGTCCGCAACATGGTTTCGGGGTGGTAATGAAAGGGCCTTTTCAAACATTCTACGATCTTTTCAGTAAAGAAGCCAAACAACTTCGCAAGCTGGAAAAAGAACTTACCGCCCTTCAGATACAGGAAGAAATTGAGAAACGCTATAACCACGACCTGGTTTTCAGGCTCACCGGAATTGAGGAGGATTCCCTGCGCGAAGAACTCATGGAGTTCTGTAATATTCCGGTAGGGTTCATCCTGAATTCAACCGATTATGACTTGTGCATTGCTATCTTACGCTGCTATGAATCGTTCCGCGTAAGAAGGGGGAGGTTGCAGCAAAACCAGTAAAACTACAGCTTTGCTTTTCCGGCAACGGTTATTAGAAGTGATTCTTCATTCAAATAAGTGTTAGCAAGCGATTGCAGCTTTTCCGGTGTGATGTCGCGGATGGTGGCTGCATATTCTTTGTAATAACTCATGTCCTGCCCGAATTCAAGCGCCGACCTCAGTCTTTCTGCCAGCGCAAAAGACCCGTCCATGCTTCTCATAAGCGAACCCATAAGGTAGTTTTTTACCAATTCCAGTTCTTCCATGCCGATGGCCTGCTCTCGCAACCGCCTTATTTCTTTAAAAATCTCATCAATGGACGCCTTCAGCACATCGTTGCCCACTTCACTGGCTATGATAAACAGGCCGCTGTGTTGCATGGAAGTCAGCATTGAACCTATGCCGTAAGTAAAGCCTTTGTCTTCGCGGATGTTGGTCATGAGCCTTGAACCAAAATATCCGCCAAGAACGGTGTTTAGGACAAAAAGGGACGGATAATCGGGATGCAACCTGTTTATTACCGGTTTGCCGATGCGCAGAGCGGATTGCATGGCGCCCTTTTTTTCAATAAACTGTGTTTGTTCCGGGGCTGGATCTGGATCCTGGCAGGGCAATTTTTTTTCTGCGTTTCCTGAGGTATTGCTTTTAAAACTTCCAAAGTGTCGTTCCAGCAAATTTTCAAACCCCGGGGGTATCTTGCCACTCACCACCAGAAAACATTCTCCGGAAAGGTAGTGGTTGCGGTGATGTTCAACAAGTTTCGCCCTGGTGAGGGCATCAAAATGAAAATCCTGCAACCGCATGCCGTATGGGTGGTCTTTACCGAAAACCTGCTCCTGAAAGCATACCCTTGCCAGGTATTTCACTTTTTGAAGGTTCACACTCAGATGTTGTTTGCGGGTTGAACGATAAATATTGAGTTCATCCTCGGGGAATACCGGGTCTGATATAATTTCCGCCAGCATCGGCAAGGTGTTCTCAAGATGTTTGTTCAGGGTGTAAAGACCTGTATAAGAGTTGTCTTTGCCGTTGTTTGTTTCAAGATAGGCCCCGTAAAAGTCGAAATGCTCCGAAATTTCTTCGGCAGTATGCGAACCTGTTCCGGAAGTGAGCAATGAGTTGGTTGCCCTGGCCACTTGTTTTTCCTGTTGATAATAGTTGCCGGCTTTAAAAACCAATTCAATGCGCAACACTTCCTGCTGGCCTTCGTCAATGAGGTAAACGGGAAGTCCGCTGCTCAGCCTGATTTGTCGGGGTTCGATACTTTTTATAAATTCAACCAATTTTGAAGCAGGCGCTTTTGTGCGGTTTATCGTGTTGTGCATCATTTTATTTGCTTTTCATTTGGTAATACAAGCTTGAGCAATTTCCCGGAATCAGAAACTCCCTTGCAAAATTTGAAATTTCTTCTGCATCTACCTCGCTGTATTTGCTGATTTCGTGATTGATCATATCCGCATCGCCAAGCAATTCATACATAGACAGGTTGAGCGCTTTTTCAAGTACCTTTATTTCGGTGAACACCAGCATGGACTCTATGCGGTTCTTCACCTTTTGCAATTCTCGGCCGTTTACCGGTTCTTCCTGCAGTTTTTCAATGGCCTCTTGAATGGCGTTTTCGGCAATTTCCATGGACGTTCCATTCATGAGCTTCCCTGAAATGACAAGCAGGCCGGGATCGAGATTGCCTGTTATGTATGCGCTGATATCGCTGAATAATTGCCGTTTTTTCACCAGTTCCACATACAAACGGGAAGATTCTCCGGCCGATAGTACATCGGAAATCAGGTCGGCTGTGTAATACCTTTGCGAAAGCCTGTCGGGAATGTGCCATGCTTTGTAAATGGCGTTGCAAGGCACGTCGCGCTCAACATGCATGGTGCGTGCTGCTGTCTGAGCCGGTTCAGGAGGAAGCTGACGATTGTTGGGTGGGCCGGGAGGGATATCACCAAACCATTTTTCACTCAAATCCTTGATTTTCTGAACCTCTACCGGGCCTGCCACGCAGAGTATGGCATTGTTTGGATTATAAAACCTGGAATAGAAATCCTTTACATCGTCCATGGTGGCATGGGCTATATGATTGATATCGGCCCCAATGGTTGACCAGCGATAGGGATGCACATGGTATGCAAGCGGACGAAGCAGCAGCCATGCATCACCGAAAGGCTGGTTCAGGTGGGTTTGCCTGAATTCTTCCATTACCACGTTGCGTTGTACTTCAAGGCTTTTTTTGGAAAAAGCCAGATCTAGCATGCGGTCTGATTCCAGCCAGAACGCTGTTTCCAGATTGGGTTCGGGTATGGTTATGTAATAACTTGTAACATCATTTGAGGTAAAGGCGTTGTTCTCGCCCCCAACCCGTTCAAGCGGTTCGTCATAACGCGGTATATTTTTTGAACCCCCAAACATCAGGTGCTCAAAAAGGTGTGCAAACCCTGTTTTTTCGGGTTTTTCGTCGCGGGCGCCTACATTATAGAGAACATTCAGTGCAACAATAGGGGTTGTATAATCCTGGTGAACAATTACCTTAAGGCCATTGCTGAGTTGAAAGCGGTGGAAGGATATCATAAGATTACAGAATGTAGTTTTTTGAGGCTGCAAAGGTAGTTCTTTCATCCCGACAGGCTGTTTATTAAGAAATGTCGCTTAATGCCATTTCCGGGTTGGTTTTATGCAAGGCTTGATCCTCAGGTTTGATCAGCTTCCGGGATTTGCCTCTCTCAGTCGCCTGATCCGTTTTACCATTGCCCAGATAAAGCCTGCCAGCATCACAAAGGTTCCAAGCCACAGCAAACGAATGTATGGGAAAATGATCGCCCGTACTATGATATGGTCATCCACCCTGGCATAAATGCCCAGCACAATTGTTTTTGGCTGGTCGGTAACCCTTTCAAAGCGAAGTTTGATTTCCAAATCCTCAAGAACGGCATCTTCAAAGAATTCATGGTTTTCGTCAAGGTGATAGCTGATCCACACTTCGCGTGGAGGAAACATCATGCTTTTAACCTGAAAACGCGCATGCAGGCTGATCTTTTCTATTCCTTCGCCCGGCATTTCCACACGCAGGCTGTCGAAAATAATAAAGCTTCGCATGGCCACAAGGGTGTCACCGGGTTTCACGTGTTCGTGCATCAGAAGGCTGAAACCCTCGGCATCCGCAAGGTCAACTTCATGGGCATGGCTCACATAGGTATAGATGTCTTTCATCATTTTATGCCGGGTTGCCGGATTGCTCACCTGTCCCATCTGGGGATGACGGTTTATCGAAGGAACAAGGGTGTATTCGTGTACCCAGGAACTGTCGGGGAGAAGTTTCAAAAAATCCAGTGTATAGAATGTTTCGTTTACCGAGGTGCTGCGACCGCTGTAAACAACGTGATAATCACCCAGCCTGGTGATCTTGTCTTTTGCCAGCTTAACATTGTCGGCCCTGGTATGCGGATCGCGCGAAATGGTTTTCTCGTTCGTAAATGTAAGCACAATGGCGGCCAGAAATATTCCGAAACCAAGATGAGTGAGGGAAGCAGGAAGATTCCTGGATCGTTTTATGAACCGAAGCATAAAATCAAGCGAGGCCATGATGGCGAACAGCGAAAACCCCAGAAGCAACAGGTTCATGAACCCGGAAGGAAAAAATACGGAATACGCAAGTGTAAGGACAAGCGCTGCAATGGCAGAAAAAAGGATGTTCCTGAAAAATACACCCGAATCGTTTTTGCCGTAGTTCAGAAACTGCGAAAAGCCGATCAAAGCGGCTATCATTACACCAAATGGAAGCTGCCAGCTGTTATAATACTCCACCGGATCGTTTGGGGGCGCCATATTGGTGCCGAGTATGGCATTGATTACAGGTATGGATGTTGCAAAAATGATCTGGAAAGAAGAAAGAAGCAACACCACACCTCCGGCAAAAAGCAGAAAATCGCGTGAGAGCAGGTTTTCGGTTTCATGATGCGGTATCTTTTTCCAGTTTCGGATCAGCCCGAAAAGGGGCATCAACAGGAAAACGGCCATATAAAGTACCAACTGCTGGTATTTCTTGTCGGCGCTGAATGAATGCACCGATGTTTCTGCCAGTATGCCGCTGCGGGTCAGAAAGGTAGCGTACAAAACAAACAGAAACCCCAGCGTTGTGAAAATAAATGTGGCTCTGTAATTTTGTTTCCTCTTCAGGTTTAGCAGCATGAAATGCAAAGCCCCTGTCATAACCAGCCAGGGAACGAGTGAAGCATTTTCAACAGGATCCCAGGCCCAGAAACCTCCGAATGTGAGGGATTCATAGGCCCAGCGACCGCCGAGCAGAATTCCCGCCCCCAGCGCGATCAGCGAAATAATGGCCCATGGAAGCGCCGGCCTGATCCAGCCGGTGTAATCCTTTTTCCATAGTCCTTTCAGTGCATAAGCGTAGGGTACGATAAAAAAGGCATAGCCCAGGAAAAGAACCGGGGGATGGCTTACCATCCAGGGGTTCTCAAGCAAAGGGTTCAAACCAAGGCCATCGGTTATTTGGGATACATAGTTGGGGTTCAAAAAAAACGATTCACCGGCATATTCGGGAAGTTCCCGCATCAGGGCGAACGGGCTGCTGCCCACTTTCAAGCCTAAAACCTGGATTCCCAGCATCATGGAGCTCAGGAAGAACTGTGATAGAGAAACAACTGCCATTACAGGCGCCTTGCTGTTTTTTACCCACAAAACGATAAACAGGCCCGTTAAACTCTGCAGCAAAGCCCATACCCAGAAACTGCCTTCCTGGCCCGCCCACAAGCTTGCTACAATATACCTTACCGGTAAAGTCATGGAACTGTAGCGCCAAACATAATTGTACTCGAAGCGGTGCTGAAAAATGAGATAATACAAAATGACGCCTATGGCCACAATGGCAATGGTGTGAATAGTATAGATCCAGTTTGCTGCTTTGGCAAGCCTTTGCTTTTCAATTCCATCCCTGCGTTCGGAAAGCCAGTAGTAAAATGCGGCAAACAATGCTGTGAAAACAGAAATAAGCACCATAAAATGACCGATGCGGCCGGGCAAAACCATTTCGCCCACATATTCAATCCCGTGGAAGTCTCCCATTGTCAAGTGAGTTTTAGTAGTTTGAAAACATGCACAAAACTACATGAATTTATTATATAATCATGGTGCTTTCCTTTTTACCCGGCACATCAATTTGTTTCAGTATTGGTTATGAAAGTTTTACCTGGCAAAATCCAGATCATTGGCTGTTAAGGGATAATCCGGTCTGAGGAAAATCCGGGCTGCGTGTGACTTTATGTGTATTTTCGCGAACTCAATAACCAATTGTTCAGGATTATGATAAGTTCCGGAATAAAACCTGCCCTCATTGTGGGATCTGGTCTTGAAAGCTTCAACTTTCTCGAAAAGTGGGAAGAAAAAACGATTGAAACACCTTTTGGATATCCTTCCAGTACATTGATCTCAGGCGAATTCAAGGGCATGGAAGTGCTTATACTATCGAGGCATGGGCGCGAGCATACCATTCCTCCGACACAAATCAACAACCGGGCAAACATCTGGTCGCTTAAAGAAGCAGGCTGTACGCACATTCTTGCCGTTTCAGCCTGTGGAAGTCTGAGGCAGCAAATTGAAAGAGGTGATGTTATTTTCCCGGATCAGTTCATTGACTTTACCCGGCACCGGCCTATAACTTTTTTTGAAAGCTTCGACCCTCACGAACCCTGGCATGCCGGCATGCCTGACCCTTTTGATGGCTTCCTGAGAAAAATACTTATTGATGCAGCCCTAAGGGCAGGCATTAAGCATCATACACGCGCTACCGTGATTACGATTGAGGGCCCGCGCTTCAGCACACGCGCCGAGTCGCATATGTTTCGGGGCTGGGGCGCCGACATCATCAACATGAGTACTGCACCGGAAGCGATTCTGGCAAACGAGTTGAAAATTCCTTATGCGCTTTCTGCTTTGAGTACCGATTACGATGTGTGGCGCGATGAATCTGAAGCTGTAAGCTGGGATGAAATCGTAAGGGTTTTCAAAAAGAATATCTCCAGTTTGAGCCATCTGTTACTGGAAGCGCTTACAGCATTAAGCGCATTCAATGCTTCCGATCAAAAATGACAAAAACACCTGTATATCGTTCTCCCATAGTGAGGGTTTTGCTGATCATTGCCGGGAGCATTTCAGTAGGCCTGGCGGTACTTGGTATTGTACTTCCCATTCTGCCTACAACACCATTTCTTTTGCTGGCGGCCTGGTGTTATGCCCGAAGCAGTACCCGGTTTTATGTCTGGCTGATGAACCATCGTTTGTGGGGAAAGTATTTGCGCGATTATACTTCGGGAAAAGGGGTTCCCCTTCGTATTAAAATCTGGGCGCTCACACTGCTTTGGGCAGCCATTTTAAGCTCTGCCTTTCTTGCAGTGCAGATTATCTGGGTTCGGATATTGCTGATTGCCATAGCCATTGGTGTGACCATCCATATCTTAAAACTCAAAACGCTTAAAGAAAAACCTTGAAAGTATTTATTTCCAGATTATTTATAGTTAGCCTTATGGAATCTGCTTTTGGAAACCAATCACGAAAAGTGTTATTTTTACCGATCCTGTATTCTTTATGATTATAGCGATCAGGTGATCTTTCTGAGCAATAATTATGAGCCGATTTTGAATTGTATGATGAATCATTCCGATACAATACCTCTCGGGACTATCAGGAGACACAGACTTTTCGCCATATCGGATAGTGCCTGCAGAAGGCAAGTTGATAGAATATTTGATTAACAACTATGTGAAAACTATGTTTCTACTGTGTCAATGTGGTAAAAAGCATTTCAGACTTTTTGGAGAGGCTCAACAACAGAACTTCATATGATCAGTTTTCCGAACGCCAAGATCAATTTAGGTTTACAAGTGCTGAGAAAGCGCAACGATGGTTTTCACGACATTGAAACCCTGATGTTTCCTATCGGATTGTGCGATGTGCTTGAAATACTGGAATCAAATACTGCCGAAAGCACATTCAAATGCACAGGAATTAAGATTGGAGGGAGCCTGCCCGCCTCCGAAAATGCTACCGCCGTCTATGCAAATGGGCAGCATGATAATCTTGTGATCAAAGCTTATCAATTACTCAAGAATGACCTTGAACTTCCCCCTTTGTACATTCATCTTCACAAAGCCATACCGGCAGGCGCAGGACTGGGTGGAGGTTCTGCTGACAGCGCTTTTGCCCTCAAAATGCTGAATGAGATTTTTCATCTCAATCTGAAAACCGAACAGATTCATACTTACGCCCGGCGTCTTGGCAGCGATTGTGCATTTTTTATTCAGAACAAGGCTTTACTTGCGACAGGCCGTGGTGAAATCCTTCATCCGTCGCCGGTTACTCTTACAGGTTATTTTCTTTATCTCATCAAACCCGATGTGCATATCACTACAGCAGAGGCATATGCCTGGGTGAAACCTGAAGCGAATGTTGAATCCCTTACCGTGGTGCTTAATAAACCCATCATTGAATGGAAGCATTGGCTGAAAAATGATTTTGAGGAACCGGTTTTCCGGAATCATCCGGAACTGAAAGACATAAAAGATACTTTTTACCGCCACAATGCGCTGTATGCCTCCATGAGCGGCAGCGGCTCGGCCATTTATGGCCTGTTCGACCATGAGCCGGAGAACATTGACTTTCCGGGTGATTGCTTTTGCTGGAAAGAATGGCTATAAACCGGCCCCGGATTAACCCATGTTTTCATGCTGCGATCTCCGCTCATTTTCCGGGAGGGCATGCTTAAAAATCGCTACTTTTGCCGGTTCAAACGGAGGAATGATTTGTGGATAAACTGCTCAGCGAATTAAACAAGGTACAACAGGAAGCCGTATTGCATACCGAAGGGCCAAGTATGGTTATTGCAGGCGCCGGCTCCGGAAAAACCCGGGTACTTACCTACAAGGTGGCCTGGCTGGTGAAACAGGGAACAGACCCTTTTAACATCCTGGCGCTCACCTTCACCAACAAAGCCGCCAGGGAAATGAAGGAACGCATCGTTCATCTTGTTGGCGCCGACGCACGCAATGTGTGGATGGGGACTTTTCACTCCATTTTTGCACGTTTGCTCCGGGTGGAAGGACACAGACTGGGCTACCCGTCAAACTTCACGATTTATGATACCGACGATTCAAAAAGTTTGCTGAAGAACATCGTAAAAGAGCAGGACCTGGATCCCAAGGTATACCAGCCCAATTATTTGCTTGGCCGCATTTCCATGTGCAAATCAAACCTGATCTCGGCACAGGAATACAACGATAGCGAAGATTTTACAACCAACGACAAGCTTGCCGCCAAGCCCGAAACAGGAAGAATTTTTACCCTTTACCAACAGCGGTGCTACAAAGCCTCGGCCATGGATTTTGACGACCTGTTATTCAATACATATCTGATCCTGAGGGATTTTCCGGATGCATTGTATAAATACCAGCAGCGGTTTAAGTATATTCTGGTTGATGAGTATCAGGATACCAACCATGTGCAGTACCAGATCATCAAAAAACTGGCTGCAAACAATGAAAACCTCTGTGTAGTAGGCGACGATGCCCAAAGTATCTACGCTTTTCGAGGGGCCAATATCCAGAATATCCTCAACTTCAAATACGATTATCCCGATCACAAGGTGTTCAAGCTGGAGCAGAATTATCGCTCCACCAAAATGATCGTGAATGCAGCCAACTCCATCATTGTCAACAATAAGGATCAGATATTTAAGGAGATATGGACCGACAACGAAGAAGGTTCGAAAATCAGGATTTTCAAAGCCCAGTCCGACAATGAGGAAGGCAGCCTGGTAGCAGCTTCTATTTTTGAGAGTAAGATGAATTTCCACCTGCAGAACAATGCTTTTGCCATTTTGTACCGCACAAATGCGCAATCAAGGGCCATGGAGGAGGCACTGCGCAAACTGAATATCCCTTACCGGATTTACGGCGGGCTTTCATTCTACAAACGTAAGGAGATCAAGGATTTACTGGCTTACTTCAGGCTCACCATAAACCACAACGACGAAGAGGCCCTGAACCGGGTAATCAATTATCCGGCACGCGGAATCGGGAAAACCAGTATGGAAAAGATTACCGCCACAGCGGGCGAAAAAGGCCTGGGTATTTGGGAACTTATTCAGGACGACAATAATCTGAGGCTGATTGTAAACGCCGGAACCACCCAGAAGATCAGCAATTTCGTTACCATGATAAAAAGCTTTGCTGCAGAGGTAAATAAACGCAATGCCTATGAGCTAGGTCGGCACATAGCAACTTCCTCAGGCATCATCAGGGAGCTAGAGGAAGACAAAACCCCCGAGGGTGTGAACCGCCTCGACAACATCGAAGAATTGCTGAATGCCATGAGGGAGTTTACCGGAAAAGAGCCCGATTTGCCACAGGAAAATGGCAACGGCGAAAAGAAGGAACCCAGTCTTGAAGACTTCTTACTTGATATTGCCCTGCTTACCGATGCCGATACTGACGACAAGGACGACAACAACAAAGTTTCGCTCATGACCGTGCACCAGGCCAAGGGACTGGAATTTCAATTCGTTTATGTGGTGGGGTTGGAAGAAAATCTTTTCCCGTCGTTTCAGTCGCAAATGTCGCGAACCGATCTCGAAGAAGAGCGACGGTTGTTTTATGTGGCCGTAACACGCGCCTGCCAGCGCCTTTTCCTTTCCTATGCCGAGAACCGTTACCGCTGGGGCGAGCTGATACTTTGCGAACCCAGCCGTTTTCTCGAAGAAATTGATTCACGCTTTATCGAAATACCGTCTTCAAACCGTGGCAGGCATTTGCAGATGAAAGCCCCGCATGCCAATCCCGAGGATGCGATGCGCATTCCTGTCGGGCTTCCGAAAAGCAAAAGCCTCAAACCTTTTAAGCAAGCTGAACTCATGGCGGGCAATGCCTCAACCCTCAGCTATGACTTCAGTGAGGTTCAAACCGGGATGGAAGTGGAGCACGAGAAATTCGGACGAGGCAAGGTGATCAGCCTCGAAGGCATGGGGCCAAACCGCAAGGCCACCATTTTTTTTCCAAAGGTAGGGCAGAAGCAATTGCTGCTGAAATTCGCCAAACTTCGGATTATTAAATAAGCGCCTATAGGAAGTTGGCAGTAGCAGTTGGCAGTAGCAGTTTTCCTCGCCGCATACCAGCAACCAGCAACCAGCAACCAGCAACCAGCAACCAGCAACCAGTAACCAGCTAAACTTTAAACCCCACATTTGTTTGATTAAAAATAACTTTCGTATCTTTGCTGCCGATTCCATGTATGCACGCATTAACCCCTCAGTCCTGTATTAATCGCATACATTATCCCAAAGTAATTATCCGTTAAATCTTTTTATGGAATACAACAGTCAACGTTCAAAGCTTATTGTACCTGAATATGGCCGAAATGTGCAAAAAATGGCCGAACACCTTCTTACGGTCGAAGACCGCGAAAAGCGCAGCCAGATGGCCAAAACCCTCGTTCAGGTAATGGGGCAGCTTCACCCCGAAATCAAAGGCACTCCCGATGCCCGCCAGAAGTTATGGGATCACCTGCACATCATCACCAATTTCCAGTTAGATGTAGACTCGCCCTTTCCAAAACCCTCGCAGGAATTGCTGGATAAAAAGCCCAACCCGATCCCTTATTCTCAGGAAAACATCCCTTTCAGGCACTATGGCAAACACATTGTCCGAATTGTTGAAGCAGTTTCCGAAATGGAAGACAGTGTTGAAAAAGAAAACCTTACCAGCGCCATTGCAAACCACCTTAAAAAGGCATACCTTGCCTGGAACCGCGATTCCGTTACTGATGAAATTATAGCCGATCACCTTTCCCGGATTTCAAAAGGCAAGCTTAAGCTGAGCGATACCGCGCGCCTGCAAAACACCAGCGATATTCTTGCGCGTCAGCGAAGCAAGAAGAAATTCAACGGAAAGCAGCAACAAAAGAACAAGCCCCGAAAAAAATAATATTACATGAGTTCATTTGAGATTCAGGGCGGCAGGAAACTTAAGGGGGAGATCATTCCCCAGGGCGCCAAAAACGAAGCTTTGCAAATCCTTTGCGCCGTTTTGCTTACTTCAAAAAAGGTAAGCATCCACAACATCCCCGATATCATTGATGTGAACAAGCTGATAGAAGTGCTTCAGGACTTGGGTGTGAAGGTTGACAGGCACGACCGCAATTCATGCACCTTCCAGGCTGACGACATTGATGTTGAGGTGCTTAAAACAAAGGAGTTCAGGAAAAAAGCCGCAAGCCTGCGTGGTTCGGTTATGATCATGGGGCCGCTGCTGGCGCGTTTCGGAATGGCTTATATCCCTCAGCCCGGAGGCGATAAGATAGGTCGTCGCCGACTTGATACCCATTTCCTTGGTTTTCAGAACCTGGGGGCCAGGTTCGAATTCGACCCCGATCATAAAATTTACAAAGTTGATGCCGGCAACCTCAGGGGAACCTACATGCTGCTTGACGAAGCATCTGTTACCGGTACAGCCAATATTCTGATGGCCGCAGTACTGGCTAAAGGAACCACCACCATTTTCAATGCAGCCTGCGAACCCTATCTGGCGCAACTTTGCCGTATGCTGAACCGCATGGGCGCCAACATCAGCGGTGTGGGTTCAAACCTGCTTACCATTCATGGTGTTGAAGAACTGAAGGGTTGCGAACACACCATGTTCCCCGATATGATTGAAGTGGGCAGTTTCATTGGCATGGCTGCCATGACAGGCTCAGAAATTACCATTAAAAATGTGGATGTTCAGGAATTGGGTCTGATCCCGGAAGTATTCCGCAGACTGGGCATAGAAATCCAGGCAAAGGGTCGCAACCTTTTTATTCCCGCCCGGGATCATTACGAGGTTGAGTCTTTTATGGACGGATCAATCATGACCATTGCCGATGCCCCCTGGCCGGGTTTCACACCCGACCTGATCAGCATTGCCCTGGTAACGGCTACACAGGCTAACGGCACCGTGCTGATCCACCAGAAAATGTTTGAAAGCCGCCTGTTTTTTGTTGACAAGCTCATTGATATGGGTGCAAAAATCATCTTGTGCGATCCCCACAGGGCCACAGTGATCGGCCTGAATAAAAAATATCCTTTGCGTGGTGTGAGAATGACATCACCCGATATCAGGGCCGGGGTAGCATTGCTAATTGCAGCATTGTCAGCCAAAGGCACCAGCATCATTGACAATATTGACCAGATTGACCGTGGCTATCAAAACATTGATCTGCGGTTGAACAGCATTGGCGCTTCCATTAACAGAATTCAATAATTCAGGTTCCTCTGATAAATTTCTTGTATTTTCGCGCTCATTCAAAATGAACAGCGGATGCATTTTCGGCTGATCGGATTTCCGGCTTAGCCATTGAATGACATTTTGTCGCAACGTCCCTGCTGGCAGGTTATTTGATAACTGTTTCGCGGCTGTCAGAAATGGATGGCAGCGTTTTTTATTGTACTTATCCGATCTGAAAAAACTAATACTGCATAGCCATGAGTAAAAAGAAAGTGAAAAAAAACGAGAAAGAGCAGCCTGAAACCAAAGTGAGTGAAGCGCAACAGGAAATAAACCAAGATGCCCGGCCTGTTGCGGAACCAGGCAGCGAAAATGCGGAAGCAATTGAAAATCAAATTGAAGAAAAGCTCAGGAAACAGATTGAAGAGCTTCGCGATACCAATCTCCGGCTGCATGCCGAATTTGACAACTACCGCAAACGCACCATCAGGGAAAAGGTTGAACTGAGTAAAACGGCATCAGAAGAAGTGATTTCCGATTTGCTTCCGGTACTGGACGATATGGAAAGGGCATTGCAAACCATGGATAACCAAACTGACAATGCATTTGTTGACGGCATCAGGCTGATTTACAACAAGCTTGTTAAAATCCTTTCACAAAAAGGCCTTGAAGAGATTCAGTCCGTGAACCAGTTGTTCGATACAGATTATCACGAAGCTGTAAGCCATATTCCGGCTACAGAGGACAAACCGAAAGACAAGATCATTGATGTGGTTCAGAAAGGATATAAACTACATGGCAAGGTGATTCGTTATGCCAAAGTGGTTGTAAGCTCATAGCATTGCGACAGGATCGTTAAAAACATTCCGGTCGTTAAATCACATAAACAGGAGAGAAAGAGTTAATTGTGGCAAAAAGAGATTATTATACAGTACTTGGTGTTGAGCGCAACGCCGACGAGGCAGCCATCAAAAAGGCCTACAGGCAGTGTGCCCTGAAATATCATCCCGACAAAAACCCCGGCGACAAAGAAGCAGAGGAAAAGTTTAAAGAGGCCGCTGAAGCCTACGAAGTGCTCAGCAATGCCGACAAACGTGCAAAATACGACCGCTTCGGGCACGATGGCCTAAAAAACATGGGTGGTGGTTTCGGTGGTGGCGGAATGAGCATGGAGGACATCTTCAGTCAGTTTGGCGATATATTCGAAAATGCCTTTGGCTTTGGTGGTTTTAGCGGTTTTGGCGGTTTTGGCGGCGGTTCCTCTCAGCGCAGACGTGTAAATCGTGGTACTAACCTGCGTGTAAAGGTGAAACTAAGCCTGGAGGAAATTGCCAAAGGCGTTGAGAAAAAAATCAAGGTTCAGAAATACGTAAGCTGTAAAGAGTGTAGTGGCAGCGGCGCCCGTAACGGCGGTTCATACAATACCTGTTCAACCTGCCGGGGTTCCGGACAGGTTACCCGCGTTACCAGCACATTTCTCGGACAAATGCAAACATCCAGCACTTGCCCGTCATGTGGCGGAGAGGGGCGTACCATAGGCGACAAATGCCCGCCATGTGCCGGAAACGGAATAGTAAGGGGCGAAGAAGTCATCAGCCTTAATATTCCAGCCGGAGTGGCCGAAGGCATGCAGCTTTCGGTAAGTGGCAAGGGAAATGCAGCGGCACGCGGCGGCATCCCCGGCGACCTGATTGTTTTAATTGAAGAGCAGAAACATCCTCACCTGGTCAGAGATGGCAACAACCTGCTGTATGAACACTATATCAGTTTTCCGGAAGCAGCCCTGGGCAACAGCATTGAAGTGCCAACCCTGGAAGGAAGGGCCCGGATTAAAATTGAACCGGGAACCCAATCGGGGAAAGTGCTTCGGCTAAAAGGAAAAGGATTGCCTTCGGTGGACAGCCACCACCGCGGCGATTTGCTGGTTTCATTAAACGTGTGGACACCAGAAAACTTGTCGAAAGAAGAACGGCAGATATTGGAGGCCTGGATCAATTCAGATAACTTTCAGCCAAAACCTTCGGGAAAAGAAAAGAATTTTTACGAACGCATGAGAGAGTATTTTCAGTAGAAAGGGACGAGGTTCCGATAGCTATCGGAACCCCAACACTGCACACAACCAATCAACCATCCCGATAGCTATCGGGAAACCACTTAACCAATTAACCAATCAACTAATTAACCAATTAACCAATTAACCAATCAACTAATTAACCAATTAACCAATTAACCAATCAACCACAAATCTGATGGAAATTTTACAAGCCCGTGGAATCGTCAAGCAATTTGCCAATCATCTTGCACTTGACAAGGTAAGCATCAGCGTAAAGGAGCAGAGTGTTTTTGGTTTGTTAGGCCCGAACGGAGCCGGAAAAACCACGCTGATACGCATCATCAACCAAATAACCGCACCCGATGTGGGCGAATTGCTCTTTGCCGGAGAAAAGCTCACCCCGAAGCATACCGAACAAATAGGCTATCTGCCGGAGGAACGCGGGCTTTACAAAAAAATGAAAGTTGGTGAACAGGCGCTTTACCTTGCCCAGCTAAAAGGAATGAGCAGGCACGAGGCCGGCAAGCGCCTGAAATGGTGGTTCGAGCGCTTTGAGATCATGAACTGGTGGGATAAAAAAGTGGAAGAACTGTCGAAAGGTATGCAGCAAAAAGTGCAGTTCATCGTTACAGTGATCCACCAGCCGCGTTTGCTTATCTTCGATGAACCTTTCAGTGGGTTCGACCCCATCAATGTGAACATCCTGAAGGAAGAAATACTCAGGCTGCGAAACGAGGGCTCAACCATTATTTTCAGCACGCACAATATGTCTTCGGTTGAAGAGCTTTGCGACGACATCGCTCTGATCAATAAGTCGAAGAAAATTCTTGACGGAGCTGTTAAGGACATTAAGCAGGAATACAAAAGCAACCTATTTGAGGTAAGCTGCAACAACCTGAACGGCGATCTGAACCGTGCCTTAAGAGCGGGATTCAACATTATGGAAACCAGAGAGGATAACGAACTGCTTTTCTATAAGATACAGGTTCCGGAAGGAACCAAGCCCAATGAGCTTCTGCAAAATCTGATCCCCCATGTTGAGATACATGAGTTCAGGGAACTGCTCCCCTCCATGAATGATATCTTTATCAGAAAAGTGAGCGAAGCATCAGCTACTGCATCAAAAACCGAAATTGCCAACAACCTCTAAAGCCCCAACCGTCATGACAAATAAAATTTCCCTGATCATCAAGCGTGAATACCTGACAAGGGTCAGAAAAAAAAGTTTCATAGTAATGACCATACTTGGCCCCATACTCATGGCTGCGTTGTTTATCGTGCCCACTTATCTTGCCACCATGGGGGGCGATACCAAAACAATTCAGGTTGTGGATGAAACCGGATTATTTGCCGAGCGGTTCGAAAACACCGATGCGCTTATTTTCAAACCCCTGGCCATGGATATTGAAGCAGCCAAGGAACTTTTTCCCCGTAGCGGCGACGATGCATTGCTTTATATTCCGATGACAGAACTCAGTGTACCCACTTCCGCTTTCCTGTATTTCGATACCCAGCCTACACTTGTCATGCGATCAACCATAAGCAACACCATGCGTCGCGAAGTGGAAAGCCTCAAACTGGCGGCTTCGGGTATTGAACCCGAGATCATGCGGTCCATCAAAAGCAGTGTAAATCTGATGACCATTAAACTGCATGAAGGCGGAAAAGAAGAGAAGAAATTTTCAGAAGTGGCAACCATACTCGGTTTTGTGTCGGCTTTCATGATCTATATTTTTGTTTTTATGTTCGGAAGCCAGGTTTTACGCGGCGTTATCGAAGAGAAAACCAGCCGCATTATTGAAGTAATTGTTTCATCAGTAAAACCCTTCCAGTTGATGATGGGCAAGATCGTGGGTGTAGGTATGGTTGGGCTTACCCAGTTTTTGCTTTGGGTAGTGCTGACACTGGTGATCGTTGCCGGTGTTCAGACAGCCTTTCCCGGTAAGTTCCAGGCTCCGCAAACCGATCAGATGCTTGTTACCGATTCCCGCATTGCCGGTCCGGCGCAAATCAGCGAAGAAACACTGCAGATGGACGATTCGGTGATGGCCCAGATAGCCGAAGGAATACGAACAATCAATTTCAGCGCTATTATATTTTCCTTCCTGTTTTATTTCCTGGGAGGATATTTGCTTTATGCAGCCCTTTTTGCTGCTATTGGCGCCGCTGTGGATAACGAAACCGACTCACAGCAGTTCATGTTTCCGGTTACCATTCCGCTGATCATAGCCATAGTCATGGCGCAGTATGTGATCAACGAACCCAATGGTGCCGTTGCGTTCTGGTTTTCCATCATACCGCTTACTTCTCCGGTTATCATGATGATCCGCATTCCATTTGGTGTTCCGTTTACCGATCTTGCCTTGTCGGCTTCGCTGCTTGTGCTTGGTTTTTTGGGCGCTACCTGGCTGGCAGCCAAAATTTACCGCACCGGAATTTTGATGTATGGCAAAAAAGTGGATTATGCCGAATTGTGGAAATGGCTGAAGTACAAAGGGTAAGTTGCAAAGCTCAAAGCCCAAAGCCCAAAGCCCAAAGCCCAAAGCTCAAAGCTCAAAGCTCAAAATAAATTCCAGGCTCAAAAGTCTAAATCAAATCTGAAATTAAAAGCCACAATCCCGAAGGCGCTGGAACAGGCTTTGGTTTTTGAGCGCTTAACAAAAACAGAACATAAAAGACTGACGGCAAGATGTTTACATTTCCGTCAGCCTTTTATTATGACCAAGCGGAAGAATATAAGCCAGCCGGCTTTACCTGATTGTGGTTTGAATCATTTGTTCATTCTCGGCAAAGGCTTCCTGCATCACTTCATTGATGATGCCACCCATGGTTTTGGCAACCAGTCCCGAATTCATCCGCGAGAGATATACTTTGCCGTCGGCCTTTTCGTAGATGGCTACCCGGCAGGGCATCATGGTGGAAACAATACGTTCTTCGCTTCTCTTTAATATTTTTTCGGCATGATCGGGGTGGCAGAGTTCAAAAACCTTCACCGGCCCCACGGTTTTGCCAAAATTGTGCATGGTTGCCTGAAGGTCGTGTACTGCCGGAATCTTCCAGCCCTGATCAAGTACTGCTTTCTCAAATTTGCTAACCGTGCTTTGAAAGTCGTAAGGGCTGATATCTTCTTTTAGCATCATGCCCGGAGCAAGCTTAAAAACAAGCACCAATGTAATGATGATGCCTGCAACAAGACCAATGAGTCCGGTAATAATCGGATTTTCCATTTTTAAACGATTTTAGATTTAATTGCTATTGATTAACATTGCGTTAACACATGTAGTTATCTAAATGTTTAAGTGGTGAGCCAAAATAAACCATTAGTTCTGTATGAAGATATACTGTGCTCAGTTGCTGGTGGCGGCAGTAATGAGTTGAAACCAGGTAAGAACTCTATGTATTATTGTTTATTGGGTTTCTCCAGCCCATAGCCTTTGCGACGGTCTTCAAGTTTGAGCAGATAACCCAGCAGCATGGCAGCAACTCCGAGTCCGGCAAAAATCAGCATGGGGATGGTATAATCGTAAACAGCGGTTTGGTCGCCGGCCATGATCCTTTCCGAAACACCCGGGTTCACCAGCCTGAGCACCACGCCAATGAGCCAGGGGAAAAACATCAAACCAATGTTCTGGATCCAGAACACCAGCGCATAGGCCGATCCCAGGTAGCGGTCTTCCACAATTTTGGGAACCGAAGGCCACATACTGGCCGGAACCAGGGAGAATGCAATTCCCAGAACAACTATGGCCACAACGGCCAGGGCTACGTTTAATGGAGCGATGGCGAAAGTAAGGTGTGCCAGGGCCAGTAAGCCTGCTCCGTAAATCATCAGGGTGGCGCCTTTGCCTTTGGTGTCGAGGAAATAGCCGATAAGCGGAGTGAGGATAATGGTGCCCACCGGTAACAGTCCCGAAATATATCCGCCCATGGCGGGGCTTACCCCCAGCTTATTTTCCATCATGTTAACGGCATATTTCAGAAAAGGAAAAACCCCGGAATAAAACAATACACACAGCAGCGAAATATATAGAAATCCCTTGTTTGTCAGTATTTTGCCCAAATCGCTCAGCCTGAACTGTTCAGCGGGTTCATCGCTCTGGCTTATTTTGGCCTGTTTGTCGAGTTTTGCATCCATAAAGGTATACACCAGGAAAGTGAGAAACCCGATGGTAAGCAACGCCAAACCAAAATAAATACTGTTCAGCAGGTTTTCGTCGGGTGTTCCTACCCTGGCAATGGTAGCCGAAAAAAAGAATGCCACCGAAGCGCCCATACGCGCAGTAGCCATTTCCATTCCCATTGCCAATGCAAGTTCCCTGCCCCTGAACCACTTCACAATGGCCTTTGAAACAGTAATTCCGCACATTTCAACCCCGATGCCGAAAACCGCATAGCCGATGGATGCTACCTTGGCCGATGCCGGCATAGCAGGCCAGAAAGAATTAAAGAATTCAAAAGCAAACCCGCCCTCCAGGAAGTATGGGGTCAGGCCGTAAAATTTAATCAGACCGCCAAGCAGCATGGTGCCCGATGCCATCAGTCCGGTAAACCTGATACCCAGTTTGTCGAGTATGATCCCCGAAATGATCAGAAAACCGAGCACATTCAGCATGTATTCCGAACCGGAGAAAAAGCCGTAAACATCGGCTTGCCAGGCGTAGTCGCGCTGAAGCAGGGTCATCAGCGGGGCCATCATGTCAACAAAAAAATAGGCTGCCAGCATGGTCAGCGAAACAAGGATCAGGGCGATCCAGCGGGCCGTTTTCGACTCGCTCAACAGTTTTTGAACATTTTCTTTCATCATGGTGTCAGAGATTGGTTAATGGTGTGACGAAAACCTGAAAAAGTCTGCTAATGTATTGCATTATTTTATTCATTCAGCAAACTTAACCCGCCAATTTTTAACCAATAATTTTTGCATTCATTCCATGCAACACTCCAACACTTCCATTTGGTGAAATTCCAATGCTGGACAAAATGTTTGCTCGTTTCCACTGATGCGTCTGATCAGTTCATTTTCATTCAGTGTTGTTGCAATCCCATCCGGATGCCAGTGGCCGCAGCCGCAATGATCTAAAACCACACACTGCGCGGGAACCCCCAGCGCTGCGATTGTCCATCCGCCCGAAATAAGGTTAAGAGTGCATGCAACGCCCACTATGCCTTTATCGGCCCGCTTAACCGGATCTTTCAGCCATACCGGAGGTTGTGAAGCATGGTGCATGATCACCACCTCAAACCCATGCTGTTTTCCCTGTTGATTCAGGCGGGCAATTTCACAATGGGGATTGCATTCCTTGCACACATTGCCCAGTTCGCTCTTTTCTGAGCGGCACACCAAGGGTTTTGCCCTCATGCATGGCGGAACAAGCAACACCTTTTCGTGCTTTTGGTAAAATTGTACAGCATAAACCTGGTTCATCACCACGGCGCCAACCATATTCATATGGTATTCAATGCCTGTTTTGTTCACAGAAATGGCATCCTCGCGGCCTTTGTGGGTTTGGCTTACATTTTCCTGAAAACGTTCCACTTGTGGTGTGTACATTCCCAGGGCCTGTTCTGCTGCGTAGGCAAACCAGTCGGCAAGCTGGGTTGCAACAGATAAATGAATGGCAGCTTCAATTTTTGTGAGGGTCCGGAAATACCTCTCCCATTGCCTGAGCCTGGGCAGTTGGGGGCTAAATTCACCGGTAGCACTCATCCATAGCAACAAACGGCGAAAATTCCCGGCCGAGGGAAAAAGGAAACGATTCCGGTTTTTATTTTTCATCAGCAAGGGCATTGCCAGGTATCCCCTCAGTTTATCCGATCCTTTTTTTAACAGGCCTCCTTTTCTGCGAAAGAATGCAAGCAGGTTCATCAGCAGCATGGCCGGCAGTTTTGATTTCCTGGTGAAACCGCCGTATTCACGCATATAGACTCCAATAAGCAGGAATTCGAATAAATATTCTTTGCGGTCGCATAGGGCAGCATCAGGACCTTGTTTAGACAGGAAAATCATGTAATCATCTGCCAGGTCGCCGGCCTGTTCTTCGCATGCTTGCAATACGCGGGCTGTAAATAATTCAACGTCAGCATAATATTGTTCGGAGTTGTCGGAGCCGTTTTTAAGACTATAAGTGATGGGATGGACTGTTTTCATTTTTTGTTACTGTTAAACATCACGCAAAACTACTTCCGGGTTTAGCCCCGGCGAAATCCTTTTCAGTGAATGACGAAAACATTGCTGTAAGCGATGATTTGTTGCCGGTAAACACATCGCCTTTGATCCGGCCATTCGCCTCAGGCCTTAGGATTGAATTACCTAATATGCCCGGAGGGTCACGCCTGCACACTCCTCCTTTAAACGGGCGTGCTTTCTTTCGCACATAAACCTGAACTGCAAGTGAAACAGTGCAGACAATTTTGTACCTTTACAGATGCTTATGAAAAATGATATAATGGTAAGCATGAAAATGAAAACGGTTTTGATTTCCGTGATTGTTTGCGGCGCTGCGATTTTTCTGCAGGGCTGCAATCCGGCACGCCAGCTTGAAAGGGCAAAGGCAAACCCCGGCGCCGCCACCAGGCTCAACCTGAGCCGCTCAGGATTAAAGGTTTTGCCCGAAGAAGTCCGGAACCTGAAAAATCTTGAAGAGCTGATACTCTTCAAAAACCGCATCGACAGCCTGCCTCCCTGGATCGGAGAGCTTGAGAACCTGAAAAAACTGGTGATCAGCAGCAACAGGCTCAGGGCCATTCCTCCGGAAACCGGGCAATTGCAAAACCTGGAGTATCTTTCCCTGAAATTCAATGAAATTGACAGCCTTCCACCCCAAATTGGCTTGCTGAGCAAGCTTACATACCTCGATTTGCAATACAACCGCCTCGAAAAGCTGCCTCCGGAAATCGGAAACCTGCAAAACCTGGAATTCATTTATCTTAACCAGAACCAACTCTATGTTCTCCCCCCTGAAATCGGCAAACTTGAAAACCTGAGGCACCTGCATATCGGGCGAAACTTTTTAAGCTTTCTGCCTTACGAAATCGGGCAGTTACGTCAGCTCACCGAACTGGATATTGCCGGCAGCGGCCCCTTGCTGGATGTGCCCGAAAGCATTGCAAACCTGCGCAACCTGGACGTGATCTATATTGATCAGACCACGGTTCTGCCCTATACGATCCAAATGCTGCGAAACCGAACAAGGATTGTGATGAGGTATTAGGCTTTCAGCTGTTCAGATTTTCAAATGCTCAACTGTTCAACAGTATTCATCAACAATAGAACAATTAAACGAGGCTGTCTCAAAAGTCGGGTAAAAGCTTGCTTACATTGAAAATCAGCTTTACCCCTCCCTAAAGGGTGGCTGATTTTCAACGCTTTCCCTTTAGGGAGTGTGGGTAAAAAGCGTTGAAAATCCTTTGAAACAGACTTTTGAGACAGCCTCAACATTTGAATGAAGAAGTACATAGGGCATAGCCGCCGGAATGGCTAAAGAATTCCGGTGGGTTTTTAATGGTTTGAAAGAGTTTATAAAATATTTCCTAACCCCTTGCATGTTATCATAATGCTTATATTTGCCTGTTAACAGTATTCTTGGCTCACATTACCCCGTACATAGACAAAAGATTATTAAATTTGTACAAAAGATCTTAGATATGACAACCAAGGAATTTATACTGAGTACATTAAAATCAAAGGAAAAAGAGATTTCAAAATATGGAATCAGAGCCATTGGTTTATTTGGATCATATGCAAGAGATGAACAATCTGAGAATAGCGATATTGATATATTACTTGATTTTGAGCCTGATAAAGAAAATTTCGACAACTATATGGCGGTTTGTGACATGATTGAACAGATGTTTGTAAATCAACGGGTTGAGATTGTTACAAAAAATGGATTAAGTCCTTATATTGGACCAAAGATTTTAAACGAGGCGAAGTATGTCTAAACAACCTATTGAATACCTGAAACATATCCGCGACGAAAGTTTGTACATTCTTTCAGTAATCACACCTGACAAAACAAAAGATGATTTTTTGGCTGATGAAACCTTAAAACGCGCTGTAATCAGGAGTTTAGAGATCATTGGAGAAGCAACAAAAAAGATTCCTGCTGACTTTAAAGTAAAATGGAGTACAGTAAAATGGAAAGATATGGCTGGTATGAGAGACCGGTTAGTTCATGATTATATGGGTGTAAACTATTCTATAGTTTGGGATGTTGTTAAAAATAAAATTCCTGACCTACATCTAAAGATTCTTGAAGTTATAGAAGAACAATAGTAATTATCACCTGCCGAAAAAACGGCCACAGAGGTATTAAGCCATAAGGAACTTCTATCCTCAGCCTGTATCAATGAAATGGCTTTTACTGTACAATCCCTTTATTTAAGCGAACAATTTCAGGCATGATCCTGGATTAAGATTTGAACGACAACTCTCCCTTGAAGCTTGTGCCACATTACTTATCTTTGCAGCTCAAAATGCAATGCTATGACCAAAATCCTGGTAGTTGACGACGAAAGAAGTATCCGCAATACCCTGCGCGAAATTCTGGAATACGAAAAATTTGAAGTGGACGAAGCCGCCGAAGGGCAGGAGGCGCTTGAAAAAGCCAGGAACAACCGCTACGATCTGATCCTGCTCGATATCAAAATGCCCCGCATGGATGGCATCGAAGTGCTGGAGCAACTCATGAAATTCACTGATGTACCGGTGGTCATGATCTCGGGTCACGGAACAGTAGAAACCGTGGTGGAAGCCGTTAAAAAAGGCGCTTATGATTATATCACCAAACCCCTGGATCTGAACCGCCTGCTGGTTACCATACGCAACGCACGGGAGCGGCAAACACTGGTTACCGAAACCAAAGCCCTTAAGCGCCAGGTAAGCAAAACCTACGATATGATAGGCGAATCGGCCGCCATGCAGGAGATTAAAACCATGATCGGGCGCGTGGCGCCAACCGATGCACGGGTTCTCATTACCGGACAGAACGGAACCGGCAAAGAGCTGGTTGCGCGCTGGCTGCACGAGTTGAGCAAGCGGGCCGCCGGACCTTTCGTGGAGGTGAACTGTGCTGCCATCCCTTCCGAACTAATTGAAAGCGTGTTGTTTGGCCACGAGAAAGGTTCGTTCACTTCGGCCATCAAACAGCGCAAAGGCGATTTTGAACAGGCAAACGGTGGAACCCTTTTCCTGGATGAAATTGGCGACATGAGCCTTTCGGCCCAGGCCAAAGTGCTGCGGGCATTACAGGAAAACAAAATCATGCGGGTAGGGGGCGAGAAGGATATTTCTGTTGATGTGCGCGTGATCGCCGCCACCAACAAAGACATTCCCAAAGAAATTGAAAAAGGGAACTTCCGCGAAGACCTCTACCACCGCCTCGCTGTAATTGTGATCCATGTGCCCACCCTGAGCGAGCGCAGCGAAGACATACCATTGATTGCCAATCATTTTTTACGGGAAATCTGCCAGAGCATGGCCAAGCCCCTTATGCAGTTTGATGAGAAAGCGCTCAGCGAACTCGGGAAGATAGAATGGACAGGCAATATCCGTGAACTGCGCAATGTGGTAGAACGTTTGGCCATATTGTGCGATCAGGTGATCACCGCAGACGACATCCGTAAATACGCCCAGCCCCTTAAAACAAACTTCTGAACCGGCAAATACCTCAAGCATGGCTTATAACTTTGATGAAATCATTCCTCGTCAGAACACATCATGTGTGAAATACGATTTGCTGGAGCAGTATTTTGGTTCAAAGAACCTGCTGCCCCTCTGGGTGGCCGACATGGATTTTCGCACCCCTGATTTTGTGGTGAGGGCAGTGAAGAAAAGGGCCGCACATGAGATTTATGGTTATTCGTTTCGCACGGCCTCTTATGATGAGGCTGTGGTCAACTGGTTCAGGCGCAGGCATAGTTGGGAAATAAAAAAGGAATGGATGGCATTCAGTCCGGGTGTGGTGCCGGCCATGAATATGATAGTGTTGGGCTTTACCGAACCCGGTGATGAGATCATTGTGCAGTCGCCGGTTTACTTTCCGTTTTTCAGTGCAGTTGAGAACAACAACCGGAAATTGGTTCACAACCAGTTACTTTACAAAAACGGCCGTTATTTCTTTGATTTTGAGAACCTCAAATCCAAAATCTCAGCACGCACCAAAATGCTTATACTATGCAACCCGCATAATCCGGTTGGGCGTGCATGGACAAAAAATGAGCTGACTGAACTTGCGGAAATCTGCCTGAAAAATAATATGCTGATCATTTCGGATGAGATACATTGCGATTTGGCCCTGCCTCCCCACCGCCATGTTGTAATGGCTGGAATTTCAGAGCGTATTGCAAACCAAACCATCACTACGGTTGCTCCAAGCAAGACTTTTAACCTGGCGGGCATGGCCACTTCTGCCGTTATCATTTCCAATCCTGAACTTAAAAAGAAATATGACAAGATCCTTGACCAGGTGCATGTGGGCATGGGCAATCTTTTTGGCAATGTTGCCACCGAAGCCGCTTATACCCATGGCCACGAATGGCTGGATCAGCTGCTTGATTATGTAAAGGGCAACTGCATTTTTGCAGGCAATTACCTGGAAAACTTTTTACCACAAATCAGACCTGTACCGCTTGAAGCAACTTACCTTCTCTGGCTTGATTTTCGCGATACAGGTTTTGGTTCGGATGAGGAATTAAGAAGTTTTATGATTAATAAAGCTGGCCTGGCGCTGAGCGAAGGAACAAGCTTCGGCCCTGGGGGCGAAGGCTTTATGCGTATGAATCTTGCATGTCCGCGGGCGGTACTTGAGAAAGCGCTGGAGAAGTTGAGGAAGGCGTATGCTGAAAATTCTGTCAAAAAATAGGGGCAGTATATAAAGTTGGCAGTCGCAGTTGGCAGTTGGCAACAGAGCAACAAGCAACCAGTAACAAGCAACTTTAAGGTTTAGAAATCCGAACAACAGAATAATAGAGCATCCCGTCCCGATAGCTATCGGGAGCTATCGGGAAAACAAATGAGCAACCAAACATTTGAACACCTTAACACTCTAACACCTTAACACCCGAATACATGAACACAACAAAAAGAGTAGACCTCCGCAGCGACACCCTCACCAAACCCACGGCAGCAATGCTCGAAGCCATGTTCAATGCACCGGTGGGCGATGATGTTTGGGGCGAAGACCCCAGCATGAATGCGCTGGAAGAAAAAGTTGCGAATATATTCGGCCATGAGGCTGCCATTTTTTGCCCCTCGGGTATCATGACCAATCAGATTGCCATCAAGGTGCATACCGTGCCGGGCGATGAGGTAATCTGCGACCGGCTGTCGCACATCTACAATTATGAAGGTGGCGGTGTGGCCCTGAACTCAGGCGCGTCGGTTAGGTTGTTGTATGGCAACCGTGGTCGTTTTACAGCAAAAGATGTGCTGGCCAATATCAATCCCGATGATGTGCATTACCCGCGAACCAGCCTGGTTGCCGTTGAAAATACTGTGAACAAGGGTGGCGGATCGGTGTGGGACTGGAATGAGTTGGTTGAAATTGGAAAGGTGTGCAGGGAAAACGGACTGCGTTATCACCTTGATGGCGCACGCTTGTTCAATGCGCTGGCAGTCACGGATCAGACCACACTTGAGTACGGAAAACTATTTGATAGCATTTCCATTTGCCTTTCCAAAGGACTGGGCGCCCCGGTGGGTTCGATGCTAAGCGGTTCAAAAGAATTTATTCACAAATCGCGGCGTTTTCGCAGGGCTTTTGGCGGCGGGATGAGGCAGGCCGGTTATCTCGCGGCAGCCGGAATTTACGCCCTGGATCATCACATTGAACGCCTGAAAGACGACCACCGTAGGGCACAACAGATTGCTGCGGCATTGTCAGGTCAATCCTGGGTGAAAGAAGTGCTGCCGGTTGAAACGAACATCATCATTTTCCTGGTTCCCGACCAAATCCGGGTTCCCGATCTTGTTCAGAAGCTGGAAGAAAAAGGAATTTTAAGTGTTCAGTTCGACCACAACAGCATCCGTATGGTTACGCACCTTGATATTGATGATGAGATGGTGGAGTATGTGGTGGGAAGTGTTGTTGTAATGCAGTAATACAGTGTTTCAGTAAAGCTGATTAGAGGCACATCCCCCTTGGAGAAGGGGGCAGGGGGATTGACTTTCATTACTTCAATTATTCAGATGCTCTGTTGCTCACTTCAATCGTTCCAGTCAATCGCTGTTAAATCCGCCTAACCTCCTTTTTTTAAGGGGGAATTGGTTAGAAGCAAATTACAATGTTTGTTTCAGTTTCTCATTACGGTTTCGGGATGATCTCAAACCGGATTTCAAAATCTTTTGCCGGCATAAAATTTCGCCTTGTCCAGCGATAAATGCTTGTGTCGTCAAATACGCTGATTTTATCAGGCGGTTCAAAGCAGCTTTTGATATTGATGTATTCCGGTACCACTAATTTGAATTCTGCCAGTTGCAACGGCTTTCCCCAATACTTGGTGGTGGTGAGGATATATTTCGCATAATTTCCATTGTGCCGCTGGCTGTAAAAGATGGTGATTTGTTTTTCTGAACCGGGTTCAACACCAATACTGAACGACACCAGGGTGTCTTGAAAATGCAATTCCAACGGGGTTGCCGGGTTCTCTTCGCTGAAAACCATGATGGTATCAAATAATGACCCATCGGTAAGCCGTGGCAATGGATAGCTGATCAGGTTGCGTTGCTGACTGGAAGTGTTGTTTCTGAAATAATACTGCCCGGATACGGTGAAATAGGTGGAATCAATCTGAAAGGTTAAATCTTCCCGGAAAAAATCAAGCCGCTGGCTATGAACGCCCAAACAGCCCAATAACAGGAAAAAAAGAAAAACAGTTGATTTTATTTGCATACCAGTTTTCCGCTTCTTAAAACATGGCTTTCTCTTTGTACAGCATATGTATAACGCCGGAAGCACCCAGATCGGATTTCCTGATGGTAATCATGGTTTTCTCAGCTCCGTGAAGCTGATAGGTTCTGACCAAACTGCCTGACATATTAAATATGTTCACACTTGCACCTGCCAAATTCTCATCAGATTCAATGAAAAGTTGTGTGAAGCCGGAAAACGGATTTGGGGCTATAACTACGCTCATCTTTGTGTGCGCGGGAAATTCTGTGGGCAATCCAACCAAAAAACCGTTTCCTGTTAAATGTAAATCAGTATCCAATATATCGCCGGGTTCGAGATTAAACGGAATAGCAGTAGATGTTATATCCTGAACTGCTGTGGCCCCATTCGGGTTGCAATCTCCAATCAAATGAGTAATTTTTGTAATGGCTGATTGATGGGCTGCAAGTTCTGTTGAATAGTTCCCGGCACTGTCAATGGTCATCCCAAGGAAATCGTAATAAAATGTGCTTTCAGGTTGTATGAAAATCCATTCAATATTTTGTTTTAAAGCCAGACTCTGGCACTCAGGAACCGATGTGATAAGTTGCCCGTTGATGTCGTAAATTTTACCGCTTACCGTGGCTGTTGCATCTGTGAAATTGTTCACCGCGCCTATAGTAGGTGTGTTTGTTTTATAAAAATATTCTGTCGGGAACCCGTATTCATTGATATGGCTACAAATGCTTTGCCCTTGATACACAACCGGGATGTAGCAATCAGGATAACCGTATGCCAGTGAATGGGTAAAGGTTACCTGTGCTCCTGATTGGGAACTCCAGTGCGCCACCAGCGTAAGCGTATCCTGGAACTGATCGAGGTAGAACCCGGGATAATTTCCTGAATAGTACAGTTTGTAGAAGTTTTTTGAATCTGACTCTTTGGCTGCGCTCCGGATTTTTACCCGGCTGGTTTGCGAGTGCATAACAATGCTGTCAAAGTGTATTAATCCAACATCCATGTCGAGGAAATGAACCTCAAGCGTCCAGGTTTCGGATTCGGAAAAATACAGTTCTGAAATGACCGGCTGAAGAGAATGGGCAGGAAAAGGGTTGGCGATAGTCAGTGGCGCAGCAAAAAGACAGGTTGCCATCAGGACAAGGGCGGCTGGTTTTTTCATGATCGTGATGGTTTAAGATAGAAATATAACTCAGTTTCACTACATTTATTTCTGATTTGTCAATTTAGTTCATATTAAATATCAATTAGTTTTAAATCGCCCATCAGCCCTGGTTTTACAAACCAACCCACCTTTGCCTTCAAGCCAGCCGGTTCTCACATTTTCACGTACATCAAAAGCCGGGACATAAGGTTTAATGTCTAATAGTGGCGTTCCGTCAACCATGTCCACATCTTCGATCAACAATTTGCTGCCCTTGATTTCAATCAACCTGACCACTGATATCCCGATCGGATTTGGACGATTCGGAGCGCGGGTGGCAAAAAGGCCCCGGGGTTCTTCATCCAGAAATGGCGTTACTTCAAGTGTATAGCCTTTACTCAGATGAAAATGATACATCAGCATGATATGTGAAAACCCGTTCAGGTCTTTCAATCCGGCTGCATATTGCTCAAAAACCTCTATACTGCCATTTATTCCATTACCGCCCTGAGCCTGCACAGGAACGCCCTCCGGATTGGTAAAAGGAGTGTGTATGATGCCGATAGGAATGAATTGGATATGGTTTCTCATGCCATGGCTGATTATTTCAAAAATTTACTTCCTTTATGTTCGGGCCTCTTGCTAAAACTCAATTCCTTCCCTGGCTTCCACGCCTTTGCTGTAATAATGCTTTACTTCTATCATTTCGGTTACAAGGTCGGCTATCTCAATTAATTCCGGGGGAGCGTATCGCCCTGTGATCACAATTTCCAATGATTCAGGCTTTGATGCAATGATTCCCAGCAATTCATCCAAAGAAAACAGCTTGTAGTACAGAGCTATGCAAGCTTCATCCAAAATCACAATATCATACTTTCCCGATCTGATCTTATCAGTAACTTCGGTCAATCCCTGTTTCGCCAGGTTGATATCCTCCGCTTCGGGTTCATACCTTATAAAACAATCGCGGCCGTATTGCCTGAGTGTTATTTCCGGTTCGAACCTTTTCAGGGCATCCAGTTCAGCGTAGTGCATGCCTTTCACAAACTGGGCAATAAAAACCTTTTTGCCTGCGCCAGCGGCACGCAAAGCCAATCCTAAGGAAGCAGTGGTTTTGCCTTTTCCGTTACCGGTGTAAATGTGAATGTAGCCGGACATAACCCCAATGTTTGAGATGATGTAAAGATACAATTATTAACAACAGGAAATTATGATTTTTCCAGGGCAGATTCCAGATCACAGATTATATCATCCACATCTTCAATGCCAACAGCTAAACGTACCAAATCATCTGTAATTCCTGATTTTATTTTGTTTTCGTGCGATACCTTTGAATGGGTCATGGATGCCGGATGCTGGATCAGTGTTTCCACACCACCCAGTGAAACTGCCAGCAATGCCAGATGAACGTTGTTCATCAGCGATTTTGCCGCGGTAAATCCACCATGCAAACCAAAACTGATCATGGCGCCAGGCGCTTTCATCTGTCTTTTGGCCAATTCATATTGTGGATGACAAGGCAAGCCAGGATATTTGATCCAGGCCACTTTGGGGTGGGCTTCCAGGAATGCAGCAACTTTTTGGGCGCTTTCTGTGGCGCGGTCAATTCGGATACCGAGGGTCTTCACACCCCTCAGCACCATATAGGCCTGGTGCGGGTCCATGTTGCAGCCCATATTCACCATAATACTACGCAGGTTTTTATAAACCACCGGGTCTTTTGCGATCACCATTCCGGCAACAATATCGGCGTGGCCGTTGATGAATTTGGTCATGGAGTGCATCACAATGTCGGCTCCCAGATCGAGGGGTTTTTGCAGGTAAGGGCTGCAAAATGTATTGTCAACAGCCAGCAAAGCACCATGTCGGTGTGCAATTTCCGCGCAGGCTGAAATATCTGAAATGTCAATGGTGGGGTTGGCGGGAGTTTCGATAAAAAGCAGCCTGGTGTTCGGACGAAAAGCTTTTTCAACCTCTTCAAGATTGGCGGTGTCTACAAACGAGCTTTCAACCTTGTATTTGGGATAATGATTTTCCATCACTGCGCGGCTGGGGCCATACACCGCTCCGGTGCAAACCATGTGGTCACCCGAACCAAGCAGTCCCTGGTAAATAACATTCACTGCGGCCATACCCGAGCCAACTGCAATGCCGCCAAAACCATTCTCCAGCAGGGCGATCTGGCGTTCCAGCGCTCCGATGGTCGGGTTACCGATACGCGTATAAATATAGCCATCGCTCCTGCCCGAAAAACATTGGGCTCCGTGATCGGCGCTTTCAAATGAAAAAGTGGAGGTTTGGTAAATAGGAACGGTGGCTGCGCCGTAGGCATCTACAATTTCACCTCCGTGAATGAGCTTGGTGTTAAAACCTGATTTTTTAGGATTCATGATGATAGAATTTATGAGTTTTAAATGATGAGTTTTGATTTAATAATGGCAGGGGGGAAGCAGGCTTTCCGGCTTACCTTGTTTACATATGCCAATGAGATTCTTGAGGTGCATACCACTTCTTTCGATTCGTTAATCATACTTGCGCTGAAAACAATACGTGGGCCTTTATTCAGCATGATATGGGTTTCAATATTTATCACCTGGTCGTAAAAGACTGGTTTTTTATATTCCAGATTTGCTTGAATTACAGGCATGATCACCCCATTTGCTTCAATTTCGGCATAGCTTACGCCCATTTCCCTGAATAAATCGTGACGTGCCATTTCAAAATACCTGAGGTAATTTGAATGGTGCATCACGCCCATTTGATCGGTATCGGAATAGGCCACACGGAATTTGAAGTTGTGCAACTTTTTATGTCCGGGCATTTGGTTCCACAATTTTGATTTGTTCAAGTATGGCTTCTGAGATCATGTCGAATGCTTTAATCACGCTCTGATCGGTTTGGTTAAAAATGCTTAACCCTATTTCAGCCCTTTCGCCAATTTCCTGTACAAGTGGTATTTGCCCTATTAATGAGGTGTTAAGTTCGGTGGCCAGGGTTTTTCCTCCGTCCTTTCCGAAAATGAAATATTTTTCATCAGGATGTTTAGCGGGTGTGAACCACGACATGTTTTCAATGACCCCAAGTATCGGAACATGGATTTCAGGGTTTGTGAACAATGAAGCGGCTTTACGTGCATCGTTCAGGGCTATTTCCTGTGGGGTAGTAACAATGAGTGCTCCGGTCAACTCTAGTTTTTGAACAGTGGTGAGCAGGATATCGCCGGTTCCGGGGGGATAATCAATGATCATCACATCAATTTCTCCCCAATCACTATTTTCAATGAGTTGTGTAATGGCGTTGGAAGCCATGGGGCCGCGCCAGATCAGGGATTGGCTCCGGTTCACAAAAAACCCGATGGACATGATTTTAACTCCGAAGCGCTCCACCGGGATCATGGTTTCCTTCCCATTGTCGGAATACACTTGTGGTTTGGCATCTTCAATTCCAAACATTCTTGGAACCGAAGGCCCGTAAATATCCCCATCCACCAATGCCACTTTCATTCCGTTTCTGGCAAGGGAAATGGCCAAATTCACTGCTACTGTTGACTTGCCCACGCCTCCTTTGCCTGAAGCAACTACAATCACGTTTTTTACATTCTCCAGTTTGATTTTTTCAATTTCTGTATTCATAATTTTATAGTTCAATAATGTTATTCCAAATCCTACTGAGTTCTTTGCATGTTTTTGACTCAGGTTTCCACTCTACAATACTTCTGCAGTTCAGCATGGCTTCTGTGATCTGTGGGTCAAAGCTGAGTTTTCCTATCACCGGAACGTCTGCACCCCGGCAAAAAGCTTCGATCCGGTCAGTCATTTCCGGATTAAGATCATGCTTGTTGATCAATACCATTGCCGGATAGTTGAATCCCTGAACCAATTCTACAGCGCGTTTCAGATCACTCAGGCCGGAAACACCAGGTTCCGTGACAAGCAATACCTTGTCAGTTCCTGTAATGGTTGAAATTACCGGGCATCCTGTTCCAGGCGGCCCGTCAATGATGATGTGCGATGATTCGTTTTGCTTCGTCAGTTTTTTCACTTTTTCCCTGATCAGATTGACCAGCTTTCCCGAGTTTTCCTCGCCAGGCGCCAGCCATCCGTAAACCATGCGGCCATTTCGGAATTTGCCGGTGTACATGCGGCTCTGATCATTTTTCTGCATGGTGATGGCTTGTTCAGGACAAATTCGTGAGCATAGAAAACAACCATCACAGGCAGTTTCAGAAATGATGATCCTGTCACTTTCTGCTGTAATGGCATCAAACCGGCAAACCGGAATACATTGGCCACAAAGGCTGCACATATCGTAATCAATCACTGCTTTATAGCTTCCCGTAAAGGTCTCTTCCTCTTCATGCTCAGGATTAAAGAGCAGGTAGAGATTGGATGCATCCACATCGCAATCGGCCAGAATCACTTCTGATCCCATCGTAGCAAATGCCGCAGCAATGCTTGATTTGCCGGTTCCGCCCTTACCGCTGATGATGGCCAATTCCATGTTTATCTGTGATTTTTTGTCCGAGATCAAGAAGTTGTTGTTTCAGCGCTGGATTATGATCCACAACCATTTCACTATTTGAACAGATTCGGGCGATTTTTTTGTCAAAAGGAATTTCAAGCAACAGATCTATCCCTTCGGTATTCAGGTATTGGTACACCTCATTGTTTCCGATTCCAGCCCGGTTCACAATAACTCCAAAAGGTTTACCCATTTGTTTCAGTGTTTCAACGCTTCTTTTCAGATCGCTGAGACCAAAGGGTGTGGGTTCGGTAACAAGTACCACATAACCGGCGGCTGCTACTGTGTGAATGAAGGGGCAGGAAGTTCCGGGCGGGGCATCGAAAATGACAATATCCGCTTGCTTGTCAAGGGTTTTAATTGCAGCTTTGATAACCGGTACCGGCGTCATTACACCAACCCGGGTGCGGGCTTCCACCAGGCTAATTTTTTCGTTTAATGTGTGAGATGACACATGGCCCAGCACTACCGGTTTTTCTGTAATGGCTCTTTCGTCGCAGGCATACAGGCAGGCGCCGCAGGCATGGCAAAGGTCATCCATTACCTTGATCACTTCAAGGGATGAAATCATGAAGATGGCATTGTAAGCGCAATATTCATGACACTTTCCACAAAAAGTGCATTTATCAGGGTCAATTACGGGTACTTGTTGTTTAACTTCAATACAATCAGTCTGACGGGAATCAAAAAAGGCCAGGGCATTGGGCGCTTCGGCATCACAATCTACCAGCAGTATTTCCAGTCCTGATTCTCTCAAAACCTGGAAAAGATTGGTGGCTACGAAAGTTTTTCCCGTTCCGCCTTTACCGCTGGCAATAGCGATTTTCATGATACAGTTGCGCTACCTGTAAGTTTTATTAGTGATTGCAATAATTGGCTCCTGCAATCAGCGTGTCGTTGATAAGGTCTTGGGCCAGATCCTTTGGCGGCTTTTGCTGCGCTCCTACAAACACATTGATTTTTTCCTGGTTAAAGAGTGCAATGGCGCGTTGCCCCATGCCTCCGGCTATCACATCCGTAACTCCTCTTTCGGCCAGCCATGATGGGAGCACCCCGGGTTCATGAGGCGGAGGCGTTAATAAGGATTCTTTTTTTACAGCGCTGTTTTCGGTTTCTATGATTGAAAATTGACGGCAATGGCCAAAGTGTGCGCATAAAATTCCATTTTCCAGCGGAATTGCGATTTTTCTATTCATGTTAGTAGTTCTTATAATTTTAGCATTGTTGTAGTTTATTCACCACCTCTGAAACGATTTCGGAGCCCGAAGCCCCACCCGCGGCCTCTGCGGCCGAATCCAAAGCCTCTGCGGCCATAGCTCTCAGGGAAGTCCTCCTGATTTTCTGATTGTGTGGATGGACGGAGTTTCTTACCGTATCCGGTGCAGCGTCCCATACGACGGCCTGTCATAGCGCCTTCGCCTTCAGGCCCGGTTTTATCAAATCCTGGCATAATACCTCCATTTTATATTTATGAAACAATATCTTTTCCCGAACCAAGGCGCTTGCCTTTGCCTGCTCCACCACCTTCACGCCGACGTTTTCCCATGCCTTTGCCTAATTCATTCAAGGCTTCCTTATTATCATGGTTCTTGCATTTTCCCAATCCCCGGCCCGTGGCTGAACCTTTGCCTTCAGGGCCGGTTCCATTCATGCGTGGCATAAAAATTCATTTTGAGTGTTTAACATATTGATAATTTCCTGGATCGTATGATCAGGCTTTTTGAATACAATCATTTGAATTTTCAAACTGTCAAGCAAAGACTTGATTTTCATGCCGAATTCACCAGCCACAATTTTGCTCACACCGCGTGAAGCTACCAGTTGAACCGCAGCCGGTCCTGCACCTGATTCCGCATCTTTATGCGGATTTGGAATAAATTCTGTTGCCTTGGATCCGGTGTCGTAGATCACGAAAAAGGCACAACGCCCAAAGCGCTCGTCGAGTTTTGACTCTAATGTGTTTCCATTTGATGTTATACAAACTTTCATAACATTGTCTTTTAGGCTTTTTCTATTGATTTGAATTTAAATGTTTCGTTTGTTTGGATCTAATTGGAATTTCAGTTTTTGTGCTTTGGATTTTTTCTTCCTGGCGTTCCTTTTCGGGTCATACGTGCATTGCATTCCGGACAAATTTGCTTTCCGCATGGCTTACCATATTCATGTGCCTGTTCATGACCGCAATCCGGACAAACACAAACATCTTCACAACGATTGGTGTGATCATCAGCCCAATCTTCCCGTAAATCATAACTTACGATATCTGCGCTTTTGCAAAGTGGACAATTTTCGATGGTTTTATCTTTTTCAGGATTGTTGAAATAGCATGTACAGTGTTTGCAATGATACCAGTCGCTGTCGAAATAAACTTTTCCGCCTTCAATACTTATCTGGCTTCCCTCAACCAAAGCTTTGGCGATTTTTTGCCTGGCGGCTGAATAAACTCTTGTAAAAGTGGGTCGGGAAACCCCCATGATCACAGAGGCCTGGTGATGATTAAACATATCGTAATCGCATAAACGCAGGGCTTCATATTCTTCATAATGAAGGTTCACGATACTGGATTTCATCTTGTCTGCTTCAGGGCCATATGGCTTAAAACCCTTTATCGTTGGTGGATTGAGTACTTTTCGCAAACGTTTGTTTCTTGGCGACATAATATAATGAGCAAATGTTCGCTGCAAAAATAATGAACATATGTTCATAAAAAACAAAGTTTGGAAATAATTTGTAAAAGAATTTCCCCTTTCCCAAATGAGAATGGTTTAACAAAAGCAGCAGAATACTTAAGTGGCAGTAAATAAAATGTTTAGGGATTTAAAGAAATAATGTTCCCATCAGTGCATCAGCAGGCATTTTGCCGTTAGGGTGGTATGCTCATTGCCATAAACCACAATGTATATACCGGCTTCAAGCCGGTTGCCATACTCACATCACCATCTCAATAGTTTGTGTTTGTAGTGGCTTATGATTTTCAATTTTCTGATCTTGACAACTTCAGCAGATGAGCTGGCTACAAGAAAAAATTGTGAATCTGGGCATTTTGGACTTTGTTGTCACTCAGATCTCAATTTTATAATCTCCTTCCAGTTCTTTGTACCTGCTGATCTCCTCATTAAGGAATTTGATTTGTTGCCGGGCAATGAATTCCCTGAAAATCCCCGGGTCTTTCTTCTTGTCCGTTTCGTTGAGAGCGTTGATGTATTCTGCGCGGTCTTCCGAGAATATTTTAATCAATGGCTCGCCATGATAAAGCATCACGTAATTCATCAACAGGCGTGCGGTACGTCCGTTGCCATCGGCAAAGGGATGGATGTTCACAAAATTATAATGAAGATCGGCAGCAAGTTTCAGAACATCTTCGTTTTGAACCTTGTCGAGTTTTTCATTAACAGAATCAATAAGCTTTGCGGTCAATGAAGGTGCTTTTTTGAAATCGGGAAAATATTTGCGGTCAACAAAAACCTGCACCAGTCTGAAATCTCCTTTTGAGGAATCAAAACTGCCCAGCACCGTATTTACAATTGCGCCGGTATTTTGCATCACCAGGCCGTTGATCTTTTGAATCAGATCAACAGAGATTTTTTGTTTCGCCTGGGCTTGCTGCTTCATAAACATGAAGGCCGCATAGTGATCTTTTATCATCAAATGATCTTTCAAGGGTTTTCCGGTGGCGGTTATATCGTATTCCAGAAGAACCCTGGTGTCTGTTTCGTTCAGGGCACAACCTTCAATTTTTGTGGAGTGCCACATAATAGAGATGATGCAGAACTTCTCATAATCAACAACTTCCTGAAGATTCAGTTGCTTGTATTCATCAGTGATTTTATTGAGTTTGTCCCACATATTTAAGTCCTCCCCGAAGTTTTTTGACATTGCGTTTGCAAAGATAATAACCCGAACGTCATTTATTTTACTTATGATCACTACTCCAGCGCAAAATGGTGTGGATGCAGGGTGTATTCCACCGCAAAAACATCTATCCCGTTTTCGCAACCCATTTGCATAGCGGCCTGGTTTTGCATGATGGCGCCGCCCCATTCATTATGATCGTAAATATGTGGGTTCTGAAACCAGTTTTCGATGTGCATGGTTATCGTGGCTTCAATCAGCATCAGTTCTTCTGTTTCAAAACCTGCACCAATGGGCTTGACCGTAAAATAATTTTGTATAAAACCGGAAATAGTACCGTGCTCGTCGTAAGTTTGCCCTATGCCAAGGTGAAAATTATAGGATTTACGCGCATTTTCAGTATCCAGCCACCAGCCGTTGATCATGAGGTAATGATAGCCACCCCCAAGCACATCAGGCCAGGCCATATTTACCTCGGGAGGATCATTAAACAGATATGTTCTGTTCTTGTCTTTTGATATGCCAAAAATGAAGGTGATGGAGTCATAGGTTCCGGCAGGAATATCGCCGGGCAATACCCGGGTGAAGGTAAGAGAGTCATTGGTGTCAATGTAATGAATGTCGTTCCAGGTAGCCGGCTCTACCACTGTTCCGTCATTTCGGTGCAATTTGAGATCGGAAATAAAATATATAACCTCGGTAACCTCATACACATTGCCGGCGGCATTGGTATAGATCATCTGGTCTTTTATGAGTGGTTCGCCGTCAACTTTGTGCTCAAAATGAATCAGCATTCTGGATTTCACTTCTTCTTGTTTATCTTTTTTACATGATCCCATTAGTGTGGCGAGGATGAGGAGGAATATGACTGATTTCGTCTTCATGATTCATTTGTATTTTACCCATAGCATCGCTCAAAGCGATCCTATGGGTTTTAATCCGGGTTTTTATAACACTGCAATGAGTGATGTATTGGGTTTGTTTTTATCCATAGCATCGCTGGAAGCGATACCTATGGTAAGGAGATCTTCAAATTAACAAAAAAGGATCTTCCCGGTTCGTAAAAATTTTCACCGGTTCCAATAATACGTCTGTTCAGGTGCTCATAGTATGCCTTGTTAAAAAGATTTGAAATGCCGGCATTAAGTCGCACTGATTTTAAGGGCTTCCAGCCAAATCCAACTCCGGTAACAACAAAACCCGGTGTGCTTTCTTCATAGCTGGCTTCCGAAACCTGATTCTGCGCCGCTACCGCCCTGATCTCGACATATGGCTCAAGATTAAATCTTTTCAAATCATAATTTATCCTTAAAAGCGATTCAAGCGCCGGAATTTCAGGAACAGGGTCGTTGATGATGGATTGAGTTCCCACAGCCTGTGCATTTTCCAGTATGATCTTTTCAATTTCGGGGAAATATGCATAAGTGTAACCTGCGGTAAATGAAACCTGTAATTCGTGATTTGGTTTTGCATTAAGGCCGGCCTCAAAACCATAAAGCACCGCCCTTTTGATGTTCTGAAACTGTTTCACTCCGGGCGCTCCCATGCTTTGCGGCCTTGCAACGGCAGGCGGTAAAAACTGCCCCGCAATAAAGTCGTGAATATCTGCCCTGAAGATATTGGTGAAATAGTGAAAGCGATCACCAGAATACTCTAACATCAGGTCGGCCTGATAATTTTTTTCGGGTTTGAGATCCGGATTGCCCAGATAATCGTAGCGGTCAAAACCGGTTGCCAGGAACTGAATATAGCGTTCGGAAAGATCCGGCGGGCGCACTCCGCGGCCTAAACCAACAGACACACGCCAGTTTTCATTGAAATGATAAGCCATATTAAGCCCCAAACTCCAGAATATGTGCATATCGGGTTTGGCATCGTAATACACGCGGCTATCTTTTTCAATAAGCAGCGTATCGCCCGAGGTGGAATAATTCAGGTCGGCTCTTATGGTTGTGGAAAACGCAAAAGCGCCCTGTTGAGCCGCAATGCCGGCAAACAGGCCGGAATTCAGCATTCTGGCATCTTTCCAGAGGCTCACGGTTCTTTCATTGATAAATTCCTGGCCATCCATTTCCATAATCATCCTGGAGTGGCGGCTGCCATCCTTGTAAGTGTGATCCAGATCAAACCCACCTTCCAGCAACAGCATGTTGTATTTGCGCTGCCTTGTTATCCTGGTTCCCATGCTCCGGGTATCCACTTTGGCAACTGCCTGCATAATGCCCTGCCAGGGTGGCACCACCTCCGAATACTGCGGCCGGCGGCTGTTGTCCATTTCGTGGTAAACCATTGAATAATATGCCGACACCTGTGTCAGTTCATCAGTGCATCCAGGATTTCTATGTGTGTACACTGCCGAAATGATGTTTGTATTATCAATGGTTTCATCCATGGGCAGGGCAGGGAACATTACATCGCGGGCAAAAGAGCCTTTGCAGGAAACTTCCAGTTGACTGTTGCCCATAAGTTTCAAACCAAGGTCAACGCTGAATCCGTATTTTTTAAATGCGGTTTCCCATTCCATTCCGCGTCCATCGGTGTAGTTGCCATAATGGGTATAGCCGCCCGAAACCCGGTAATACACATTTTTTTGAGAACCTTTTATGGCAAGGTGTTGCCTGAACCCCTTGCGGTTGGCGTCATAACTGCTTATTGATGTGGCTTGTAGTTTTTTTTGGCCAAAAGGATTGTCCTGCCGCGTAACTACTTTCAGGCTGCTTCCAAGCGTTGGGCCGTATTTCAGCAAATAAGGCCCATGGGCAATCTCGAGTCGTTGAATATCTTCTGACTTGATGTGGGCCAACACCGGATCCATACGGTTCGGGCAACCGCCTTCGATGTGTACGCCTTCGTCTAAAAAAATATTGATCTGCGAGTAACGAAATCCGCGTACTACCGGATCAATGGCGTAACCGCCGCGCCTGATTCCGCTGATGTTGGGCTGGGAGCGCAGAATTTCGCCGATATCAATTGTGGCAGAACGTTCAAAGATTTGGCTCTCTGCAAGAACAAAAGGTTGCAGGCGTTGAATGGCTTTTTCTGTAATCTCGATCCCCTCAAGTGTGAATATGGTGTCCGCAATGTTCTGAGAGGAAAGGCCCGATGTAAGAGCAATTAAAATAACAATCCCGATGATGTTTTTGTGGGTCATGACAGCATGCTGAACCCACAAAGTTAACGATTAGTATTGATCCCAAAGTTTTAATTTCAAATCTTTGGGTTCAGACCGGCAATGCATTATGCCTGCTTTGACATTATCTTTTTGTATTTATAACGTTTACTGAGTATATTTGCGCGTGGGTTTTATCACACGATCCTTTTCGGTTATCAGAAACATAAAAAGCTGCAGCCTTGAAAAATCTCATCAAAGACCTTTGGCTGGCGATTACACTGATTTTTATAACATCAGCAGTATTGCTCCTATCTGACAGGGAGCAACGTAAAGATGCCAGATCAACTGATTTAAACCACTTTTCTGCTGTGTCAACGGCACAAAGACTGGCAATCCCTGAATCCGCGGATGATGAGGACAATCAGAATATGACCATACTTGATTTTGCAGAGTATCTTGAAGCTGGCATCAGGCCTGCGATGGAATTAATCAAAAATGCCGACCGCTTTAAAAATGTATCATTGTTCAATGGCAGAAAGGCCAGGGTTTCGGTCATAAACCTCGTGGAAAATCTTCTCGGCGAAGAAGCGGAAAGCGGCCTGATCAGGGGATTGATGGAAGTGGGGTTAAAACAGGATGAGGACTTTGTGATTAAAAGATACAGCGCCCAGGGGGAAATCAGCCAGTTGCCGCAAATTATTGACGCCGCAGTCAGGGAAAAACCTGATGTGATTGTTACAGTTACTACTCCGGTTTTTATTGCCGTTGTAAACAAGGTGGCCGATATTCCGGTGGTTTTTACCGTATGCAGCGACCCGGTTAAACTGAATCTTTTTACCGCCGGCCGTCCGGATAATGTATGCGGCGTACACGACAATCCGCCGGTTGATGAGTTGCTGGAAATGGCCAAAAAGTATAACAGCCAGCTAAGCATGGTCGGCACTGTATACGATGCTGCACAGATGAACTCTGTGCTATCGGTTGAGAAACTGCGCAAAGCCGGCAAAGAGAAGCAAATCAGAATACTGGAAGCCACTGCTTCCACGGTTTCGGATCTCGGAATGGCTACGCAATCCCTGATACAGCGTGGAGCACAAGCCATTATTATCTCAGCAGATAACCTGGCAAACACAGGGTTTTCGGCCATACACAAGGTTGCCGTTGGCGCCGGAATTCCTATCTATACTACTGAACCAAGCCTGATTGAACAAGGTGCCAGCGGAGCTTATGGCGACAGCTTTTTTGATTGGGGCAGGCAATCGGGAAAAATGGTTGCCAGGATTATAGCCGGTGTTCCACCCTCTCTTCTGCCCATTACCGAAACAGAAGTTCAGCATCGCATTGAGCCGGAAGATATTTTGCGAAGACCCGCCCGTACCACACCCTATAAATTAAGAATTGTAAAATACAGCGATACCGAATTCTCCGAACGTGGCCGCGATGGCTTGCTCGACGGCCTGAGAAACGGAGGCCTGGCAGAAGGGCGCGATTACAACATGCGCATCTTTAACGCCCAGGGCGATATGTCAACACTTTCAAGTATCATGAACACCATCCGGGCCGACAGACCCGATCTGCTCATGGTGATCTCAACGCCCGCTTTGCAGGCGGCGCTCAGGCAGGCAGGCCCCGATACAAAGATCGTGTTCACTTGCGTGGCTGACGGTGTGATGGCAGGCGCCGGAAATAGTGTGACCGACCACCTGCCCAATGTGGCCGGAATCACCACCAGTTCATCTTTTGACGGGATGGCCCGGATGATAAAGGAAACACTGCCCCAGACAAAACGTGTGGGAACCCTTTTTACCCCTGCCGAAATCAACAGCGTGCTGTACAAAGACTGGTTTGCCGAAGCGCTGATGGCCGAAGGCATCCAGCTGATCGCATTGCCTGTAACTTCAAGCGCCGATGTGCTGCAGTCTGCTTCAGAACTTTGCTCAAAAAATATCCAGGTGGTGGCTCAGGTGGTAGATAACCTTACCCGTCCCGGATTTGCACTGATTGCAAGAAAAGCCGCTGAAAACAACATTCCTGTTTTCGTTTTCGACAGCGACCAGATGAAAGATGGTGGAACTTTATGCCTGGCCAGAGACTATTATGACGCCGGACTGGAAGCAGCCGGATTCGCACTGCGGATACTCGGCGGAGAAAACCCGGGCGATATTCCATTCACGAATACACAATCAGAAAAACTGATGATAAACAAACAGTTGGCTGAAAAATACAAGCTTCGGCTTTCAAAAGAATTACTGGATAAAGCAACACAATTCAAGCCTTAAAAACAAACCTTCGTACATGAAAATTACCCACGAACAACGGGAAAAATATTTGATTATCAAGGCTCAGGGACGGCTTGATGCTTCGTGGTCAGAATATTTTACCGAAACGGTTCTCAATCACATTCGTTGCGGACACCACCATTTGATTGTTGAATGCAGCGGGCTTTCCTTTTTAAGCTCAGCCGGCATCCGTTCTTTGATCACCATTTATAAAGAACTTTCAGGTGTTCAGGGCAGCTTTCAAATCGTGAATGCAATTCCTTTTGTTGCCATGACCCTTGAAACAACCGGCTTCAAATCATGGCTTTCAAACAAACCCATACCGGAGCAACAATTGCAATCAGTTCACAACATGCCGGAAACCGGATCGGACGAGGTTTATACAATCAATAAAAATGCTTCTTTGAAGATTTCAGTTCCGGCACACTGGCAACCCTGGCAGGTTGTTAATGATGATTCAATTGCAAAACTTCGCTTTCCCCAAAAATCCTTTGCAATTGGAATTGGAACCTCTGCCGGGGGCAATGAAGATGCCCGTTTACGGTTCGGGGAGTTTCTGGCCACAGGTGGCAATGTGATTTTTCAACCTCCCGATGAGGGCCAGCGTCCCGATTATCTTTTCGCTGAAAAGAACTTCATTCCCGAAATGCATGTCATCCAGGCGCTTTACTGTTCCGGGGAAATGTCGCACTTATTCCGTTTTGGTCCGGAAAACGAGATGATATATTTTTCGCTGAATCAGCTTGCTGAAATGGTGCTTGGGATTACAAAATCCGAATGTGCCGGATTTGTAATCCTGGGCGAAGTTGAAGGCCTGGTTGGCACCCACCTGATCAAATCGCCGGGAGTACTGAATGAAGAGAGAACGATCATGTATCCGGAGATCTGCGATTGGATCACATTTTGCGGCGAGCGTGCATTTGCCGGACATCAGGCCTTGATGTTCGGCATAGTGGCCCGGCCCGGCAGGCAGATGAAGGTTTTTCCGCACGCCAGGCCGGATAATAGTATTTACACCCACACACACGCCGCGGTTTTTCCGTATCAGACATTGCAAAATGGAGAAATTGATATGCATTCAAGCTTACAGAAGTTTTTCAATGGCCCGCCTCCGCTGGCTCTTTTTCATCTGGTTGATGATTCCCGCCCTGCTGTTGGGCTGGGAGAAAGCGCTTTGATCCGGGGAGCCTGCTGGTGTGCCCCCATTAACAATCCGGAGGATTTATTATGAGTTTAGTTATCAGCGCTTTTACAATGGGATTGATCCTTTCGCTGCTTTCGCTGGGCATGCTCATCAGTTTTCGTATGGTCAGGTTTACGGACATAACCGTTGACGGATCCCTGACCCTGGGGGCAGCCATAACAGCCGTTTTGATTGTTCATGGCGTATCGCCCTGGCTCGCAACCATTATTGCAATTGCAGCCGGTGCAATAGCAGGAATGCTGACCGGAATATTACACACCCGTTTCAAGATACAAATGATCCTGGCCGGTATCCTGATGATGACAGCCCTTTATTCGGTTAACCTGAGGATCATGGGTCGCAGTAATATTCCAATGCTTAACACACCCAGCTTCACAAGCGGCAGCGAAGCGTTTATTAAGAAAATTGCCGGAGGAGTAAGTAACATTAACATATTTGGATGGCAGGTAACCGTGCACGATCTTACCGTTTTTATCATCAGCTTGCTGGTTTGCATTGTGGTTGGCATAGTGTTATACCGCTTTTTGCTCACCCATAAAGGCACTGCATTGCGGGCGGCAGGCAACAATCCCCAAATGGTAAGGGCGCAAGGGATCAACAACAACCGCATGGTTGTATCCGGGCTGGCGCTTTCAAATGGGCTGGTAGCATTATCCGGTTCTCTTTTGGCACAATATCAGGGATTTGCCGATGTGCAAATGGGCATAGGGATGATGGTTTGGGGCCTGGCAAGCGTGATTATCGGGGAGGCGCTGGTGGGTCGCCGCAGCATCGGGCTTGCCATTACAGGCACCATTTTGGGAACCATACTGTTCAGGCTGCTTATTGCCATAGCTTTGCGTTGGGGCCTGAACCCAAACGACCTGAAACTGATCACGGCAATATTTGTATTTGTTGCCCTGGTGGCTCCCACCTGGTTTAAATCACTTGGTAAAACTGTTTTCGGAGGAACACGCCATGCTTGAAATCAAAAACATCTCAAAAACTTTCTTCCCGAACACAGTAAATGAAGTAAAAGCGCTCAGGGAGGTAAGCCTCACCCTTGACGAAGGGTGTTTTACAGCCATTATCGGAACCAATGGCTCTGGAAAAAGTACACTGCTGAATGCAGTTGCCGGCACTTTTGAGCCTGATAAAGGGATTATATTACTTGATAACAAAGACATAACAAGATGGCCAGAGTTCAAAAAAGCCGCTTTGATCGGCCGTGTTTTTCAGAACCCCTTTGCCGGTTCAGCGGCTGAAATGAGCATTGCCGAAAATGTTGTCATGGCGATGCGCCGTGGATTGAGCAGGTCGTTGCAGATTGCCGTTACACAAAAGGTTCGTCATGAAATCGGCGATCGGGTGCAGATGCTTAAGATGGGCCTTGAAGACAGGCTTGATAATCCGATCGGCACCTTATCGGGCGGACAGCGGCAGGCGCTAACACTCCTTATGGCAACATGGCTTCGGCCAAGGCTTCTGCTGCTTGACGAGCATACCGCTGCACTGGATCCCAAAAGCGCCGCCAAGGTTGCAGAACTTACACGTATGATCATTCAACAGGAAAAACTTACCGCCCTGATGGTTACGCATTCCATGCAGCAGGCTGTTGACCTGTCGGACCGCATCGTTATGATGCACCGGGGCCAGATCATTGAAGATTTTCGTGATGAAAGAAAAAGGCGCATCCGGGTACCTGACCTGATGGGGATTTTCGACCGGGTGCAGAAACGGGAACTTTTTGATCAGTCGGTGGCCGAAATGCTGGAGAAACAATATTGTTAGCTTAAGCAGTGAGCCTCAGGACAGGGTTTCTGGTACTTTCATAATTTCATCCCTGCTCAGGTAAAGCCGTAAGACTGGATTTTATGCAAAAAATCTTTGCGTTTAATTTACTTTTCGATAAATCGTTGACTGGCATTCAAAATGGTCATTCCAATCATTTCATTGTTTTCGTAGCGAATGATGATTTCGTCCTCTGTCATTTCAGCGTTATCGGCATTATTCGGTTTCTTGAAGTGCAGATATAGCACATCACCTTCCGAATCGTAAGTAGCCCATAATGTTTTATGCTTGAGAAAATATGGCAAAACCGATTGAATCTCTTTTAATGCTTCTGATTCCATAATAGTCATTCAAATTTTGAAACTACCCAACAAGTTCTCACTTTTTTGTGAAGCAGTGATACTGTTTTGTTGGAAGTAATGCCCGCCCGAACGTGCCGTTTCGGTACGGGCGGGGAGTAGTGGAGTAATGTGATGGAGAGGCTGATTGGTTGATTAGTCAATTTGTAAAATGGTCAATTGGGTTATGAAGTTTGAACTTTATTCGTTGGATTTTGAATTTTGTTTTTTTGATTTTGTATTTATTTTGGATTTTGAGCTTTGGATTTTGGATTTATTTGTGTTGATCTAACCCCCAAGAAAAGAGACAACCTTGAAAATGCCACCTAACGCAAGTTCCCTACAACTTCTCCCTCGAATGCCTCAAAATTGAAAAAAGCAACTCCCGTGCCCGGAATAGCTGCGCTTTAATGGTTCCAAGGGGCAGACTGAGTTCAGTTGAAATCTCCTGGTAAGAATACTCCCTGAAATAACGCAGTTCAATTAATTTGCGGTAATGCGGCTTCAACCGGTCCACAATTTCATGCATGATTTTGGCTTTCTGCTTACGGATGAAATTTTCCTCCGGATCGGGTTGCTTGCAGGGGATGCCTGGCGGACAGTAAACGTGCCCCTCGCTGTCTTCAAACCGGTTGTCAATTGACATGGTATGCCTTTTTATCTTCCTGGTATGGTCAATAAAATTATTGGTGGCTATTTTATTGATCCAGGTAATAAAGGCGTATTCCGGTGTGTAGGTGTGCAGGTTCTGGAATGCTTTGCCGAATGTTTCAATCGTGAGGTCATCGGCTGTGTTTTCATCCGCGGTTTTTTTCAACAGCATTTCGTAAACGGGGTTCCAGTAATGCTGCATCAGGTCGGCATACGCCTTCTGGTCGCCTTGCGAAAGCGCCATTTCAATTAACTCCAGATCACGGCGGGTGCGACTGCTGCTGCGGTTCATTACTTCCATTTTTTGCTCTTGAAAACCATTCCGGAAAGCACCAGTAAGGGGTTCAGAAAAGTGAATACCGGATCAAGCAATGGCGAAATTAGATATAATTTTCTTTCGCTCAGTTTTTTTGCTCCAGGTGCAAACAAAAGCATTCTGCTTGCCAGCCTGATTCCATGCAATGCCAGCACAACAGGCCAATGAAACAAGGTAAGCAACAGCCAGGCAAATGCAAAGTAGTAAGCCACAGCGCTCAAAGCCTGGCCACCAAGCAGGTATTTGTTTGAGGCCTTGTAAAATTTTCCTGTGGTGAAATGACGACGCTTCTGTGTGAACCATGACCTGAAGCTTGTTTTGGGATCGGAAAAAACATGGCATTCAGGATTTATCTGTATGCCCGTATTTCTGCTGGTGGCCGCAGCATTGATGAACAGGTCGTCGTCGCCGGAATTGATGTGGTAATGGTTGATAAAGCCTTTGTGTTCGTAAAACAAGGTTTTTTTATATGACAGGTTCCTGCCCACACCCATATAGGGCCGTCCGGAAAGTGCAAATGAAAGATACTGAACAGCAGTATGAAAAGTGTCATAACGGATCATCAGATTCAGCAAACCGGAAAGTTTTTCATACGGCCCGTAGCCCAGCACTATTTCAGTGTTGTTGTGATAAGCTGACTGCATCTGGTTGATCCATTGCCTGCTAACAGGCCTGCAATCGGCATCGGTGAGAAGCAGGATTTCATTTTTTGCCGACTTGATACCAACCGATAAAGGGAATTTTTTGCTTCTGAAAAAAACCACGCTTTGTTTCACATTTACCACTTTCAGCTTTGGGTATTTCTGCACAAGCAGGCTAAGCACTTCTTCGGTTTCGTCGTGCGAACCGTCGTTTACAACAATCACTTCAAAATCGGGGTAATCTTGTTCAAGGATTGAGGGCAGGTTTTTCTCCAGGTTGTATGCTTCGTTGTGCGCTGCAATCACAACCGAAACGGGTTTGGCTGCAACAGCGCCTGGTTTTGGTTTGTAAAAGGCCAGCTGGCTGTAAAAGTACCAGTAGTAGAAAAGCTGGATGAAAAAGCCCAAAACAAAAATTACCAGTATGATATGATTGATATAATGGAGCAGGTTTATTGTTTGCATAATTGTGAGACATAAAGCAGCAAAAGTATCCAATCTCTGAGAATTAGTATAATTTTGGCGTTTTGATTGAGTTCATATTTTTCAACACTTTATGCAGTTTGGAATTCTAAGCAAAGACCCTCACAACAATGCAAGGGCCGGGAACATATCATGTGATCACGGAGAGATTCAAACCCCCATCTTCATGCCGGTTGGCACTGCCGGAACCGTGAAGGCAGTTCATTTCAAAGAACTTGAGGAAGATATCAGGGCGCAGATTATTCTTGGAAATACCTATCATCTCTATCTCAGGCCTGGCCTGGAGATTGTCGAGCGGGCCGGCGGATTGCACCGGTTTAACGGCTGGAAGCGCCCCATTCTTACTGACAGCGGTGGCTACCAGGTTTATTCGCTTACGCATATCCGCAAATTAAAAGAAGAAGGTGTAGTGTTTCAGTCACATATTGACGGTTCCAGTCATCAGTTCACGCCTGAAAATGTTATTGATATTCAGCGCATCATTGGCGCCGATATCATCATGGCCTTTGATGAATGTACGCCTTATCCCTGTGATTACAATTACGCCGGACAAAGCATGCACCGAACCCATCGCTGGCTGGAAAGATGTATGAAACGGTTTCATGAAACCGAACCCAGGTATGGATATGGCCAATCACTTTTCCCGATTGTTCAGGGCAGTGTGTACAAAGATTTGCGTATACAATCAGCTGAAACCGTCGCCGGCTGGAATGCTGCCGGAAATGCCATTGGCGGTTTATCCGTGGGCGAACCGGCTGAAGTCATGTATGAAATGACCAGCGCTGTGTGTGATATTCTGCCTGAAAATTCACCGCGCTACCTTATGGGCGTAGGCACACCGGTTAATATACTTGAAAGCATCGCGCTGGGTGTGGATATGTTTGATTGTGTGATGCCTACACGAAATGGCCGCAATGGAATGCTGTTCACGAAGAAGGGAATCATCAATATCAAAAATGAGAAGTGGAAAGACGATTTTTCACCGGTTGATCCGGATGGCGACTCATTTGTTGACCAGGTATATTCAAAGTCGTATTTGCGGCATCTTTTTGCATCAAAAGAAATGCTGGGCCCGATGATTGCCAGCATTCACAACCTGCGGTTTTATATGTGGCTGGTTGAAGAAGCCCGCAGGCAGATACTTGAAGGCAGCTTTGCCAACTGGAAATCAACTATGGTCAGGGTGCTTTCGCAGCGTTTATAGTAATTTGGTTTTACCGATAGTATCGCCTGGAGCGATACTATCGGTAATAATAACCAAAATCAAATTCTTCTGGTATTTTTGCTGCTGATTTCAATAACGAGGTAAAGGTTCTGGAAATATGAACAAAATTGACTGGTACATCATCCGTAAGTTTCTCGGAACCTTTTTTTATGCCATTGCCTTGCTTGCCATCATCATCATCATTTTCGACCTGTCGGAAAAAATTGATGATTTCATTGAAAAAGACGCCCCGCTCAAGGCCATTATCTTTGATTATTATCTGAACTTTATTCCATACCTAATTAATATGTTCAGCGCCCTGTTCACCTTTGTGGCGGTGATTTTCTTTACCTCGCGCATGGCTACCAACACCGAGATCATAGCCATACTGAGCAGCGGCATCAGTTTCTGGCGGATGTTGCGGCCGTACGTGATCTCCGCAGCCTTTCTCGGACTTCTTTCATTTGCGCTGGCCAGTTATATCATACCCGTTACCAACCGGACACTGTTTGCTTTTGAACGAACCTACATTAAAACGCCCCGCCGCAATTACACCAAAAACATTCACATGCAGATCAATCCGGGGGTTTTTGTTTATGTGGAGGATTTCGACAACCTGAACGATATAGGCCGCAGGTTTTCGATCGAGAAAATTGACGATACAGGCCTTTCTTACAAACTCAATGCCGATCAGATAAAATACGACAGCCTTACGCAGATGTGGTCCATCATAAACTACAGAATTCGCCATATTGACAGCATAGGCGAGCGGCTGGAAAGCGGGCAACAGATTGATACTGTAATGAATATGCTCCCCGAAGATTTTGTCATTGATATGGCGAGGATAAAAATTCTCACTTCACCCGAACTGAACGCACTGATTGCCATAGAAAAAATGAAAGGATCGGGGGCGGTTGTCGCCTATCAGGTTGAAAAACACAGCCGTATAGCATTTCCATTTGCCAACATCATTTTGGCCATAATAGGGGTTTCTGTCTCGAGCCGGAAAATCAGGGGGGGGACGGGGCTTCATCTGGGGATTGGGTTAACACTTACCTTTTCCTATGTTTTATTCATGCAGATATCCACCGTTTACGGAGTTTACGGGGGCTTGCCACCCATTATTGCCACCTGGCTGCCAAACCTCCTTTTTGGAATACTGGCAGTTTTTCTGATCAGAAATGCCCCCAAATAAAAATTATTTTCATCAATGGCTTGTTAATAAAAAACTATTTCTATCTTTGCACCCGCAAAAAATGGGGCCGGAATAGGGAAAAAAGTCCCTGACTGACAAGCTTTAGAGCTAAGTAAGTTTAAAGGAAACCTGAGAAGAGCAGACGATTATAGGTTTCACCGGTATCAGATAAAAATGGCAAGCCCCTGGCATTTAGTCTTTTAAGATACTGTGATAGTCTGGATAACTACCCTTCTCTCTTTTCCATTCTTACAAAATGCCCGGTTTATCAGTGTTTCGGTTCGCAGGAGAACCTGACCTGTTTTGTGCTGTATGTAACAACGCATACCTTGAAATAATAAAATTGTACTTTTGCACCCCCAAAAAACAAGGGTGTTAATTAACAAAGTTTAAATATGCCGACAATTCAGCAACTGGTAAGAAAAGGACGTAAAGAACTGATTGATAAAAGCAAATCGCCCGCTCTTGATTCATGCCCCCAACGCCGCGGTGTTTGTGTAAGGGTATACACCACCACACCCAAGAAGCCAAACTCAGCCATGCGTAAAGTTGCAAGGGTAAGGCTCACAAACGGGAAAGAAGTGAATGCCTACATTCCGGGCGAAGGCCACAACCTCCAGGAACACTCCATTGTAATGATTCGTGGTGGCAGGGTAAAAGACCTTCCGGGAGTTAGGTATCACATTATCCGCGGAGCGCTGGATACTGCCGGTGTTGATGGCCGTAACCAGCGTCGTTCAAAATACGGAACCAAAAGGCCGAAGGCAAAGAAATAGTTTACCAGCATCAATAATATAAGGTAATTGCACAATGAGGAAGTCAAAACCAAAAAAGAGAATAATTCTCCCTGATCCCAGATTCAACGATCCCCTGGTCACCAAATTTGTGAACAATATCATGCTGATGGGAGCCAAGAGCAAAGCTTATAAGATTTTTTACGAAGCCATAGATAAGGTTTCGGAAAAAACACAGGAAAACGGACTCGAATTGTTTAAAAAAGCGCTGACTAACGTTACTCCATCTGTTGAGGTACGCAGTCGTCGTGTTGGAGGCGCCACTTTCCAGATCCCTTCAGAGATTCGCCCGGGACGCAAGCAATCAATCGGTATGAAAAACCTGATTGGTTTCGCAAGAAAACGTCACGAAAAATCAATGGGGCAGAAACTTGCCTCCGAAATTATGGCCGCTGCCAAAGAAGAAGGCGGAGCCTTTAAGAAAAAAGAAGATACACACCGTATGGCCGAAGCCAATAAGGCGTTCAGCCATTTCAGGTTTTAATTAATAACAAGCTTAGTTTTTAACACCAGGTATACAAATCAATAATGTCCGACAAGCTGAAATATACGCGAAACATTGGCATTATGGCTCATATTGATGCGGGTAAAACCACAACTACTGAGCGGATATTGTATTATACCGGTGTGAACTATCGCATGGGTGAGGTACACGACGGCGCTGCCACCATGGACTATATGGTTCAGGAGCAAGAACGTGGCATCACCATCACTTCAGCTGCTACCACAGTATTCTGGAATTACAACGACCAGAAATATAAGATCAATATTATTGACACCCCCGGACACGTTGACTTCACCGTTGAAGTTGAACGCTCCCTGCGCGTGCTTGATGGCGCGGTTGCGCTTTTCTGCGCAGTTGGGGGAGTTGAGCCGCAATCAGAAACCGTTTGGAAACAGGCTGATAAATATAAAGTTCCACGGGTTAGTTTTGTAAACAAAATGGACAGGTCGGGCGCTGATTTCTTTAATGTGATCAGTCAGATTAAAGAAAGGCTCGGTGCCAACCCGGTACCCCTCCAGTTGCCAATCGGGAGCGAGGATAATTTTATCGGGGTTGTTGACCTCATTGCCAACAAAGCCTATGTATGGGACGACGAAAGCCTCGGGTCAAATTACGATGAGGGCCCGGTTCCTGAAGACATGCTGGAACTCGTTGCCGAATATCGCACCAAACTGATTGAAGGAACTGCAGAAGAAAGCGAAGAACTGCTCGAGAAATTCCTGACCGATCCAAATAACATTACAGAAGAAGAAATAATCAGGGCCGTGCGCAAGGCAACACTTGAAATGCGCATAACACCGGTTATTTGCGGCGCTTCATTTAAGAACAAAGGCGTTCAGCATTTGCTTGATTCTATTGTGGCATATCTTCCAAACCCTTACGATATCGAAGCCATTAAAGGCATCAATCCATATACCGAGAAAGAAGAACTGCGGCATCCCGATATTAAGGACCCATTCTGCGCCCTGGCATTTAAGATCACTACCGATCCTTTTGTGGGGCGTGTTGCGTTTTTCAGGGTCTATAGCGGAGAGCTTAAACCAGGCTCAATGGTTTTAAATGCCACAACCGGCAAGAAGGAACGAATTTCGCGCATTTTCCAGATGCACGCCAACAAACAAAATCCGATTACCCACATCGAAGCCGGCGATATTTGCGCTGCTGTTGGTTTTAAAGACATACGAACCGGCGACTCCCTTTGTGACGAAAAGCATCCACTTGTTCTTGAGTCCATCACCTTCCCCGAACCGGTAATTAGTGTGGCCATTGAACCCAAAGCCCAGGACGACATTGACAAACTGGACATTGCTCTTCACAAGCTGGCAGAAGAGGATCCTACTTTTACTGTTAAGGTTGACCCGGAAACAGGACAAACCCTGATAAGCGGAATGGGCGAATTACATCTGGATATCATTACCGACAGGCTAAAACGCGAATTCAGGATTGATGTGAACAAAGGCGCACCACAGGTTGCCTACAAGGAAGCTTTTCTTTCAACGGTTGAACACCGTGAACTTTATAAGAAACAAACCGGTGGCCGTGGCAAGTTTGCCGATATAATTTTTGAAATGGGCCCTGCCGATGATGGTATACGCGGCCTTCAGTTCATTAATAAAGTTACAGGCGGAAACATTCCCAGGGAATACATTGCGCCTGTTGAAAAAGGTTTCAGGCTGGCAATGCAAAACGGAGTGCTGGCAGGTTTCCCCGTTGAGAGCCTGAAAGTTACGTTACTTGATGGATCGTACCACTCTGTTGACAGCGATCAGCTTGCCTTTGAAATTGCCGCACGCCTTGCCTTCAAGGAAGCCGGGCGCAAAGCAAAAGCCGTTTTACTGGAACCCGTAATGAAACTTGAAGTCGTTTGCCCCGAAGAACATATTGGTGATATTTCCGGTGATCTGAACCGCCGTCGTGCGAACCTGGAAAGAATTGAGGTGAAAGGCAAACTTCAGGCAATCCGCGCAACAGTTCCTCTATCGGAAATGTTTGGCTATGTAACCGCCTTAAGAAGCCTGACTTCCGGGCGCGGCACATCATCCATGGAGTTTTCGCATTACAGCGAAATACCGCAGAGCATGGCCGAAGACATAATTTATAAAACCAAGGGATACCTTGTTAAAGCATAGTTTTTTGAACTCAATTAAATAACATAAAAACGTGAGCCAAAAGATCAGAATCAAATTAAAATCCTACGATTACAACCTGGTAGATAAATCAGCTGAGAAAATCGTAAAAACTGTGAAGTCAACAGGCGCTGTTGTAAACGGGCCTATTCCTTTGCCAACAAACAAAAAGATCTTTACAGTGAACAGAGCCACTTTTGTTAACAAAAAGTCAAGGGAGCAATTTCAGTTATGTACTTACAAACGCCTTCTTGATATTTACAGTACTACTTCAAAGACAATTGATGCGCTCATGAAACTGGAACTTCCCAGCGGTGTTGAAGTGGAAATAAAAGTGTAATGGATTGATCAGGCTTCGTTAACCGAATAAAAAGAACAAGAGATGTCAGGAATTATTGGAAAAAAAATAGGGATGACCAGCATTTTCAATGCTGCCGGCAAAAATGTTCCCTGCACTGTAATAGAAGCAGGGCCATGTGTGGTTACCCAGATCAAAACAAAAAGCACCGATGGCTATGAAGCTATTCAGCTTGCTTATGATGAGAAAAAGGAGAAGCACACAACCAAAGCCCTGATGGGACATTTTAAAAAGGCCGATACCACACCCAAGAAAATGGTTGCAGAATTTACGCGCTTTGAAGCCGGACACCAAAAGAAGTTTGGGGATCAGGTTACAGTGGACATTTTCATTGAGGGTGAGTTTATTGATGTGGTTGGCGTATCTAAAGGTAAAGGATTCCAGGGAGTTGTTCGTCGCCATCATTTTTCAGGCGTTGGACAATCAACCCATGGCCAGCACGACCGTTTACGCGCCCCCGGTTCAGTTGGCGCTTCATCCTACCCATCAAGGGTGTTTAAGGGAATGCGCATGGCGGGTCGCATGGGTGGCAAAAGAACCAAAATGATCAATCTGCAGATCGTTAAAATATTGCCGGAAAAGAATTTAATTATTGTTAAAGGCTCAGTACCCGGGCCAAAAGGATCATACGTAATTGTTGAAAGATGGAGCTAGAAGTTTATAACATAAAAGGTGAGAAGACCGACAGGACCGTGACCTTGAAAGAAGAGATCTTCAATGTTACTCCCAACGATCACGCTTTGTATCTTGATGCCAAACAATATATGGCCAATCAAAGACAAGGCACGCACAGCACGCTGGAGAAATCCACAATTTCGGGAAGTACCCGTAAATTAAAGCGTCAGAAAGGAACCGGCACCGCAAGGTCAGGTAGTATCAAATCCCCTTTATTTAAAGGTGGAGCCAGGGTTTTTGGACCCCATCCCCGGGATTACTATTTCAAGTTGAACAAGAAGCTCAAGAAGGTTGCCCGCAAAAGCGCCCTCACTTACAAGGCACAAGGCAACAACATCATTGTAATTGAGGACTTCAATTTCGAGGCCCCTAAAACAAAGAACATGGTTGAGCTATTGGGCAACTTCAAAATTCAGGGAAGTAAAATCCTTTTTGTGATCCCCGAAACCAATCAAAACCTGCTGCTCTCCTCAAGGAACCTGCAAAATGCAAAGGTGGTTCTTGCTAACAGCATTAACACTTACGATATTCTGAATGCAGGCACTTTGTTCTTTTTTGAGAGTTCGCTTAGTAAGATTGAACAGGCTTTGGTTTAACCAGTATTTAAATAACTCATAAATACTCATCGCGATGAGCATTATATTAAAACCGATTATTACAGAGAAGATGACAGCCCAGGGCGAACAAATGCAGCGCTATGGTTTTGTTGTCCGCAAGGATGCAAATAAAATTCAGATCAAAAAGGCTGTTGAAGATCTGTACAGTGTTGATGTAAAGGATGTGAACACCATGAATTACAGTGGCAAGAACAAGTCGCGGTTTACCAAGCGTGGATTCATTTCCGGACGTACACCAGCATTTAAAAAGGCTATCGTTACATTAGCCCAAGGACAAACAATTGATTTTTATAGCAACATTTAGAAACCAGGATAAATGGCTTTAAAGAAATTCAAACCGACAACACCCGGTCAGCGCTTCAAAATCATCAGTGCTTTTGATGACATCACTACCAACGAACCAGAAAAAAGTTTGTTGGTACCGCGCAAGAAATCCGGAGGAAGAAATAACCAGGGCAGAATGACCATGCGTTATATTGGTGGCGGTCATAAGCAAAAGCTCAGGATTATTGATTTTAAACGTGATAAGGAAGGCGTTCCTGCAACAGTAAAAACCATTGAGTATGATCCGTTGCGCTCAGCCCGTATTGCACTGCTTGTTTATGCCGATGGCGAGAAGCGTTATATCGTATCGCCACATGGCCTCAAAGTAGGACAAACGGTAGTTTCGGGCAAAGGCGTCAGCCCCGACATCGGAAACACCTTATACCTGAGTGAAATACCTTTTGGTACAGTGATCCACAACATCGAGCTTCGCCCCGGACAAGGCGCCAAAATGGCACGCAGCGCCGGAGCCTCCGCCCAGTTGATGTCGCGCGACGGAAAGTTTGCAATCATTAAATTACCTTCAGGCGAAAGCCGTATGATCCTGCAAACATGTAAGGCAACTGTTGGTATGGCCTCAAACATTGACCACAGCCTTGAAAAATCCGGCAAAGCCGGACGCTCACGCTGGCTGGGTCGCAGGCCTCGCACCCGTGGTGTGGTTATGAACCCCGTTGATCACCCAATGGGTGGCGGCGAAGGCAGGGCATCAGGTGGTCATCCGAGATCGCGCAAAGGTGTTCCGGCCAAGGGATACAAAACACGCTCAAAGAAGAAGGCTTCGAGCAAATACATCCTCGAAAGAAGGAAGAAGTAATTAATTAAACAAATTATCGCTCTATAATATCAAACACAGATTCATATGAGCCGTTCGCTTAAAAAAGGCCCTTATGTAAGTTACAAGCTCGAGAAGAAAGTTATGGGCATGCTCGAGAGTAAAAAGAAAACTGTAGTGAAAACATGGTCAAGAAGTTCAATGATCATTCCCGATTTTGTTGGACAAACCATTGCAGTGCATAACGGAAATAAATTCATACCCGTTTATGTTACAGAAAATATGGTTGGCCATAAACTCGGTGAATTTGCACCTACCCGCATATTCAGAGGCCATGCAGGAAGTAAAGACAAAGGCAAAAAATAAAGTTTAGAATAATGGGATCAAGAAAACAAATAAGCGCTGAGCGCAGGAAGGAAGAAAAGAAGTCAATGGCTTTTGCCCGCCTGGGCAACTGCCCCACATCGCCCCGAAAAATGCGATTGGTGACCGATCTGATCCGTGGCAAAGACGTTGATCAGGCAATCTATATCCTTAAAACCTGCCCCAAGGAACCAGCTATACGCCTACGCAAGCTGCTCTTATCGGCCATGGCAAACTGGCAGGTGAAGAACGAAGGTTCAAGAATCGAAGAAAGCGGTTTGTTCATTAAGAACATCCAGGTTGATGGTGGCCGCATCATGAAAAGGATCAGGCCTGCCCCCCAGGGAAGGGCGCACCGCATCCGCAAACGTTCAAATCATGTTACCATTTTTCTCGGAAGCAGGCTTGATGTTCCTGAAAGTGTAACAGAAAATGAAAAAGCTGAAGAATAAAATTAATTAATACCAGAAGGCAACACACATAAATTATTGTTGAATGGGACAAAAAACTAATCCTATAGGTCTAAGGTTAGGAATCATCAGAGGATGGGATTCCAATTGGTTTGGCGGAAGAAATTTTGAAGGAAAACTTGTTGAAGACGAGAAAATCCGCAAATACCTGAATGCCCGTTTGTCGAAAGCCGGCGTTTCCCGGATCATTATTGAACGTACGCTGAAACTCGTTACCGTAACCATCAATACTGCCCGCCCCGGAATTATCATCGGAAAAGGCGGACAGGAAGTTGATAAACTGAAAGAAGAGCTGAAGAAGCTTACCGGTAAGGAAATACAGATCAACATCTCGGAAATCAAAAGGCCCGAAGTTGATGCGTTGATTGTTGCGCAAACCATTGCGCGCCAGCTCGAAGGCAGAATTTCGCACCGTCGTGCCATCAAAACTGCCATTGCTTCTGCAATGCGTATCGGCGCCGAAGGGATCAAGGTTCTTATCGGAGGACGTTTGGGAGGCGCTGAAATGGCTCGCCGCGAAATTTACAAGGATGGACGAGTTCCCCTTCATACCCTGCGTGCCGATATTGACTATGCTACTGCCGAGGCACATACCACCTATGGCCGCATAGGAATTAAAGTGTGGATCTGTAAAGGGGAAATCTACGGAAAACCCGATCTGACACCCGTTACCGAAGCCGCACCAAAAGGCAAACCTTCTGCTCCGCCGCGTTCAAAACCCGGTGGAAGAAGTGGCGGCGGTGGCCGACGCAGGCCAAGATAAATATTGATATTGTAAAACCTTAATTACTCAGAATAATGTTACAGCCGAAAAAGACTAAATACAGAAAGCAGCAGAAAGGAAAGATGAAAGGCAACGCCATGCGCGGAAACCAACTTGCTTTCGGTTCTTTCGGTATCAAAACCCTGGAAGAAGCATGGATTACCGGCCGTCAGATTGAGGCTGCCCGTCAGGCAGTAACGCGTTACATGAAACGTGAAGGACAAATCTGGATCAGGGTTTTCCCCGATAAACCGGTTACCAAAAAGCCCGCTGAGGTGCGTATGGGTAAGGGTAAGGGTGCACCGGAGTACTTTGTTGCCCCTATCACTCCAGGCCGTATCCTTTTTGAAGCTGAAGGCGTTCCTTTGGAAATTGCCAAAGAAGCCCTCAGGCTGGCTGCCCAGAAATTGCCGGTGAAAACCAAGTTTGTGGTCAGACGCGATTATGTTGAAGATAAATAACAGCCCAGCATAGGCTATAAATGATAAGATCATTATGAAACAATCAGTAATCATAGAACTTTCAACCGCCGATATCATTGAAAGGCTTGAAGAAGAGCGCAAACAGCTTGTGAGACTCAAGTTGAACCATGCGGTTTCTCCTCTCGAAAATCCAAACAAAATTAAGGATTACAGAAGGACCATTGCCAGGCTTGAAACTGAACTAAGAAAGAGACAACTTGCCGGACAGGCACAATCATAAATGTTTAATCGCTAAACGATGGAAATCAGGAAATTAAGAAAAGAAAAAACAGGTCTCGTTGTCAGCAATAAAATGGATAAGACCGTTGTTGTGCTGGTTGAACGCCGGCTTCGCCACCCCAAATATGGCAAGTATGTTAAGAAGTCGTCGAAGTTTAAAGCCCATGACGAACAGAACGAGTGCCAGATCGGCGATACGGTACGTATCATGGAAGTCCGCCCTTTAAGCAAGGACAAATGCTGGAGGTTAGTTGAAATCATTGAAAGAGCTAAATAATTATGATACAGCAGGAATCAAGACTAAATGTTGCCGATAACAGCGGCGCCAAAGAAGTGCTCTGCATCAGGGTGTTGGGTGGAACCAAACGCCGGTATGCATCCATTGGCGATAAAATTATTGTAACTGTTAAAAATGCCCTTCCCTCGGGCAACATCAAAAAAGGGACAGTGGCAAGGGCCGTTGTGGTCAGAACCAAAAAGGAGATCCGCCGTAATGACGGTTCATACATCCGTTTTGACGACAATGCAGTGGTGCTGCTGAATGCCGCAGGCGAAATGTCGGGAACCCGTATTTTCGGACCCGTTGCCCGCGAACTCAGGGAAAAACAATACATGAAAATTGTATCACTGGCGCCAGAGGTGCTTTAATTGTGCAGTGTAGTATGACACAGAAGAAATTACATATTAAAAAGGGCGACAACGTAATGGTAATCTCCGGCGATTACAAGGGAAACCAGGGCAAAGTGCTTGAAGTAGACGCCGCAAAATACCGTGCCATTGTTGAAGGAATTGCTTTGGTATCAAAGCATACCAGACCCGATGCCAAGAACCCGAAGGGGGGCATCATTAAAAAAGAATCATTTGTTGACCTTTCAAACCTGATGGTGGTTGACGGTTCGGGAAAAGCAACCCGCATTTCACGCATCGCTGATGAGAAAACAGGTAAGAAAGTACGTGTTTCAAAAAAATCAGGGGAGGTAATCAAGTAATGGAATATCAGGCTAGATTAAAAAACAAATACCATGACGAAATCGTTCCTGCACTTCAGGAGCAGTTTCAGTATAAAAGCCCGATGCAGGTGCCACGCTTGTTGAAAATCTGCATCAACCAGGGGCTGGGTGACGCCATCACCGACAAAAAGATCATTGAAAGCGGAGTAAATGAAATGACCATGATTGCCGGCCAGAAAGCTGTGGCAACAAAATCAAAGAAGGACATCTCCAACTTCAAACTACGTCGTGGTATGCCAATCGGTGTGAGGGTTACCCTGCGCCGCGATCGCATGTTCGAATTTCTCGACAGGCTCATCTCGGTATCCATTCCACGTATCCGCGATTTCCGCGGGATCAATGAAAAAGGTTTTGATGGAAGAGGAAACTACACCCTTGGTATCCCGGAACAAATCATTTTCCCCGAAATCAATATTGACAAGGTGAACAAAATCAATGGTATGGACATCACCTTTGTAACTACCGCCAAAACCGATAAAGAATGTTTGGCGCTTCTGAAAGAATTTGGTTTACCCTTTAAAAATCAAAGATAAGCTATGGCAAAAGAATCAATGAAAGCAAGAGAAGTTAAAAGGCAACGCATGGTTGACAAATACGCTGAAAAGCGTGCAGCCCTGAAAGCCTCCGGCGATTATATCGGACTGCAAAAGCTTCCGAGAAACGCTTCGCCTGTTCGATTGCACAACCGCTGTAAAATCACCGGCCGCCCGAAAGGTTACATCCGCTTATTTGGCATTTCCCGTATCAATTTCAGGGAGATGGCGCTGAACGGTTTGATCCCTGGGGTTAAAAAGGCCAGTTGGTAATATTTTTCACTAAACAGAAATTTTAAAATCTCATGAATACCGATCCAATTGCAGATTATCTGACTCGAATAAGGAACGCCGTGATGGCCAATCACAGGATTGTTGAAGTTCCTGCATCGAATATCAAGAAGGAGATAACGAAAATCCTTTATGAAAAAGGCTACATATTGAATTACAAGTTTGAAGACGATGGCCGTCAGGGTCTCATTAAAATAGCCCTGAAATACCATCCGGTTTCAAAACTTCCGGCCATCACAAAACTGGAACGCGTCAGCCGTCCCGGTTTGCGTAACTATGCTGATTCACATTCGCTGCCACGGGTAATGAACGGTCTTGGCGTTGCCATTGTAACAACATCACAGGGTGTTATGACCGATAAGGAAGCCCGCGCAAAGAAAATTGGTGGCGAAGTATTATGTTTTGTAAGTTAAAGTAGGAGGGTGAATCATGTCAAGAATTGGAAAACTGCCCATCGCTTTGCCTGAAGGTGTTGAAATTGATGTTTCGGGCAACAATGTTGTTACCGTTAAAGGTAAACTGGGAACCTTAAAACAAGCCATTGATCCGGCAATCACCGTTAAGGTTGAAGATGGAAATCTCATTGTGCTAAGGCATACTGAGCAAAAAAGGCACAAATCAATGCATGGGCTTTATCGCGCATTGCTGTTCAATATGGTAAAAGGCGTTTCTGAGGGTTTCAAAGTGGTTCAGGAACTTGTAGGTGTGGGATATAAGGTTTCAAATAACGAAAACGTACTGGAATTTTCTTTGGGATATTCGCACAGCGTTTTCATGGAACTTCCCGAAGAAATCAAAGTTCAAACCATCACCGAAAGGGGAAAGAACCCAACCATCATCATGGAATGCGCTGACAAACAGCTTATCGGCCAGGTTGCGGCAAAAATCCGCTCACTTAGAAAGCCTGAACCGTATAAAGGAAAAGGTATTCGTTTCAGGGGCGAAGAGATTCGTAAAAAAGCAGGAAAAACTGCAGCCAAATAGAGTTAGTTAATTGTCCCGGCAGAAATCGGGTCGTAAATGAAGAATGTAAAATGGCTACAAAAAATTTCAAGGAATTCAGACGCAAGCGGATCAAAATGCGTATCCGCAAAGTGGTTCAGGGAACCCCTGAAAAACCACGCCTTACTGTGTTTCGCAGTAACAAGCAAATATATGCCCAGTTGGTTGATGATTTTGCCGGCCACACAGTGTTATCGGCATCTTCGATGGCCGAAGCAATTGCCGAAAAAAAAGTGAACAAAATTGAACAAGCCGGATTGGTTGGCGAATTACTGGCTTCAAAAGCGCTTGAAGCAGGTATCAGCTCAGTGGTGTTCGACAGGAATGGTTATTTATATCATGGACGGGTTAAAGCGCTGGCTGATGCCGCCAGAAAAGCAGGCCTTAAATTCTAAAATATTATGTCCGACGTTAATACAAAAAGAGTAAAATCAAGCGAAATTGAACTGAAGGATCGCCTGGTTAGTATCAGAAGGGTAACCAAGGTGACCAAAGGTGGACGTACCTTTAGCTTTTCAGCTATTGTGGTTGTTGGCAACGAAAACGGAGTTGTTGGCCATGGTTTAGGCAAGGCCAAGGAAGTAACCGCAGCCATTTCGAAAGGGATTGACGATGCCAAAAAGAACCTGGTGAAAGTACCCGTTCTGAAAGGCACTTTGCCTCACGAGCAAACAGGGAAATATTGCGGTGCAAACGTATTCCTGAAACCAGCAGCTCCCGGAACCGGAGTTATTGCCGGCGGCGCTATGCGTGCCGTGCTTGAAAGCGTTGGTGTGAAGGATGTATTGGCAAAATCAAAAGGTTCGTCCAATCCACACTCAGTGGTGAAGGCTACCATTGATGCCCTGCTTCAGATGAAAGATCCTTACACAGTAGCCCAGCTTCGTGGTATTGATTTAAACAAGGTTTTTAACGGCTAGCAAAATCTTTTGAAATGAAAAAGCTGAAATTAAAACAGATAAAAAGCGGTATCGGATATCCGGTTCGCCAGAAAAGAACGCTGGAGGCGCTTGGTATACGCCGAATGAACCAAACTATTGAGGTGGAAGCAACACCTCAGATTCTCGGAATGGTAAGCAAAGTAAGCCATTTATTACAGGTTGAAGAAATTTAAGTCGCACAACGATTAAGAAAAATAAAATGAAGGATTTAAGCAATCTCAAACCAGCTAAAGGCGCTGTTAAGCAAAGAAAACGGGTTGGAAGGGGCGAAGGAAGCGGCAGCGGCGATACCGCAGGCCGTGGCCATAAAGGACAGAAATCCCGCAGCGGGTACAGCCGCAGGTTTGGCCATGAAGGCGGCCAGATGCCGTTGTTCCGCCGGGTTCCGAAATTTGGTTTCAAAAACCCAAACAGGGTTGAATATCGCAGTATCAATATTGATACCTTGCAGCTCATCGCCGAAAAAAATAACATCCAGACAATTACCCCCGAAGTACTTGTTGAAAACGGTGTGATCGCGAAAAAAGACCTGGTAAAAATACTCGGACGCGGTGAACTCAAAACCAAACTTGACGTCACAGCACATGCCTTCTCGGCTACTGCAATTAAAGCAATTGAATCACAGGGTGGAACCGCAACAAAAATCTAATCTGCATGAAGAGGTTTATTGATACGCTCCGGAACATTTACAAGATCGAGGAACTTCGACAAAGGATCCTCTATACGCTTGGAATTATTTTGATTTACCGTTTGGGCAGCCACATTGTTTTGCCAGGGGTAGATCCCAGCCAGTTAGCAAACCTGCAAAGACAAACTGCCAGCGGTTTACTTGGATTGCTTGATATGTTTTCGGGCGGCGCTTTTTCAAACGCATCCATTTTTGCCCTTGGCATTATGCCTTATATCTCGGCCTCCATTGTGATCCAGTTGCTGGGTATGGCAATTCCCTACTTCCAGAAGCTTCAGCGGGAAGGTGAGAGTGGCCGGAGGAAGATCAACCAGATCACAAGATACCTTACGGTTGTTATCACCGGGTTCCAGGCTCCGGCCTATATCGGCAATATGATTGCACAGCTGCCGCCTGAGGCTGTTACGCCATTTAGCCCTGCGATAACCTCACCTACGACATTCTTTTGGGTTTCTTCTGTTATAATGCTTATTTCCGGAACCCTCTTTGTGATGTGGTTAGGTGAAAGAATAACAGATAAGGGTATTGGCAATGGTATATCGCTCATTATCATGATCGGAATTATTGCCCGCCTTCCCTTTGCCTTGCTTTCTGAATTTCTTGCCCGTATGGAGCAGCAGGGAGGAGGCCTGGTAATGTTTGTAATCGAAATAGCTGTTCTCATTATCGTAATATTGTTATGTATCCTGCTTGTTCAGGGAACGCGAAGGATCCCGGTACAGTATGCCAAGAGAATTGTCGGCAACAAGCAATATGGTGGTGTTCGCCAGTATATTCCTCTTAAAGTGAATGCAGCCGGTGTAATGCCTATTATTTTTGCCCAGGCGCTGATGTTCCTTCCGCTTACCCTTGCCGGATTTGCCGAATCTGAAACCATGACCGGTTTTCTGGCAACCTTTTCAAACATGAACGGGCTATGGTACAATGTGGTATTTGCCACCATGATCATATTATTTACTTATTTCTATACAGCCATTACCATCAACCCGAACCAGATGGCTGAAGACATGAAAAAGAACGGCGGCTTTATTCCGGGTGTGAAACCGGGCAAAAAAACCGCTGAATTTATGGATACGATCATGTCGCGGATTACCCTGCCGGGTTCTTTGTTTCTTGCTTTCGTCGCCATTATGCCGGCATTGGTCAGCCTGATGGGTGTGAGCGGACAGTTTGCACAGTTTTACGGCGGAACTTCATTGCTCATCATGGTGGGTGTGGTGCTTGACACCTTGCAGCAAATCGAAAGCCATTTGCTCATGCGCCATTATGACGGATTAACAAAATCGGGTCGCATTAAAGGCAGGTCGTCTTTCAGTGTAACCGGATAAAGAAGATAAACAGGTAATGGTATATCTCAAAACAGAAGAAGAGATACAGCTAATAAAAGAAAGTTCTTTGCTTGTTGGTAAAACCTTGGCCGAAGTAGCTAAGCATATTAAACCTGGCATAACAACGCTTGAATTGGATCAGATTGCCGAGACCTTTATCCGCGATCATGGCGCCAGACCCGGGTTTAAAGGCTATCGTGGATTTCCCGGCACTTTATGTGTTTCTGTTAACGAACAGGTAGTGCATGGAATACCAGGGAAGCGGCAGTTGCATGATGGAGATATTATTTCCATTGATTGCGGTGTTTTGTTGAATGGCTACTATGGCGACTCTGCTTTCACGTTTTCAGTAGGCACGGTTCAACCCGAAGTGCTGGCTTTAATGAAAGCCACCAAAGAATCGCTCTACAAAGGTATTGAGCAGGCTGTGGCGGGGAAGCGGACCGGGGATATCGGAAACGCCATTCAGCAGCATGTAAGCGCCCAGGGATATGGAATCGTGCGGGAACTGATAGGCCATGGTGTGGGAAAGCATTTGCACGAATCGCCCGATGTTCCGAATTACGGAAAAAAAGGACAGGGCGTACTGCTGAACGAAGGGTTGGTGATTGCCATAGAACCCATGATCAATCTGGGGAAACGGCATGTGGTGCAGGAAAGTGATGGATGGACCATACGCACACTCGACCGCAAACCCTCGGCACATTATGAGCATACTGTGGCAGTAAGAAAGGACCAGGCAGAGATTTTATCATGTTTTAAAGAAATTGAAGCAATAATAAATAATTAGATTCAGAAACCTGAATATTATGGCAAAACAGCAGGCTATCGAACAAGATGGTGTTGTATTAGAATCGCTGGGTAATGCTATGTTCCGCGTAGAACTTGAGAACGGACACATTATCACGGCGCATATTTCAGGTAAGATGAGAATGCATTACATAAAAATTCTGCCCGGCGACAAGGTAAAGGTTGAAATGAGCGTGTATGATCTTACAAAAGGCAGAATTATATATCGTTATAAATAATGACTTGCAAGCAGAGTGAATTCTAAAAACGAACAAGAGAATGAAAATAAGAGCCAGCGTTAAGAAAAGAACACCCGATTGTAAAATCGTGCGCCGCAAAGGCAGGGTTTATATTATCAACAAAAAAAATCCGAAATATAAACAACGTCAGGGGTAAAATTAAACTGATAATTAATTGATTCAAATCAAATAGTTCTATGGCTAGAATTGCAGGTATTGATATACCAAAGAACAAAAGGGGCGAGATTGCTCTCACCTACATTTACGGAATAGGCCGCAGCAATGCCCAGAAAATCCTCACGGAAGCCGAAGTTGACTGGAATAAAAAGGTCCAGGACTGGGATGACGATGAGCAAAACCGTATCCGTACCATTATCAACGATACCTTTAAGGTTGAAGGTGCATTGCGCTCTGAAGTGCAGATGAACATCAAGCGCTTGATGGACATTGGTTCGTACCGTGGTATACGCCACCGCAGTGGCATGCCGGTTCGTGGTCAGAGTACCAAAAACAACGCACGTACCCGTAAAGGCAGGAAGAAAACCGTAGCCAACAAGAAGAAGGCGCCTAAAGGTTAATAGATAACACTGCCACCAATTTTAGTAAAAAGAAGTTAACATATAAGTGATATGGCAAAAAGCACGAAAACGTCGAGAAAAAGGGTTGTAAGAGTTGAACCTATTGGTAAAGCTTTCATCACCGCCTCGTTTAACAATGTGATTGTTACTTTAACAAATGATGCAGGGCAGGTTATTTCCTGGTCATCAGCCGGGAAAATGGGTTTCAGGGGATCGAAGAAAAACACCCCTTATGCTGCCCAGATGGCCGCCACCGATTGCTCGAAAGTAGCTTTCGATCTTGGTTTGCGCAAGGTGAAGGTTTATGTGAAAGGGCCCGGAGCCGGCCGCGAATCGGCTATCCGTACCATACATTCGGCCGGAATTGAGGTGATTGAGATTGTGGATGTTACACCACTGCCTCACAACGGTTGCCGCCCACCCAAACGCCGCAGGGTATAAAATCAGGCAAGCAATACAACATGCCTTTATAGGCTTCAAAATATCTGAACAGTATAAATAATAAAGCATGGCACGATACATTGGCCCAAAAACAAAAATAGCACGTAAATTCAGGGAGCCCATCTATGGCCCCGATCGTTCATTTGAGAAAAAGAACTATCCGCCCGGAATGCATGGCAACAGCCGCCGCCGTGGAAAAACATCGGAGTATGCCCTTCAGCTCATGGAAAAGCAAAAGGCGAAATACACCTATGGAATTCTTGAGCGTCAGTTTAAGAACATTTTCCGCAAGGCAGCCAGCAAGAAAGCCGGTATCACCGGCGAGGTGCTTCTTCAGTTCATCGAAGCACGCCTGGACAATACCGTTTACCGCCTGGGAATTGCCCCTTCACGCAGCGCCGCACGCCAATTGGTTACGCATAAGCACATCATGGTGAATAACCGGGTTGTGAATATTCCTTCGTATCAATTACGTCCCGGTGACATTGTTTCGGTGAGGGAGAAGTCAAAATCACTGGAAGCCATCCAGAACTCACTCGCTGGCCGTGGCAACCCATATTCCTGGCTTGAATGGGATGGTAACCTAATGGCCGGTAAATTTGTGAATTTCCCCGAACGTCAGGATATTCCGGAAAATATTAAAGAACAGCTCATCGTTGAGTTGTATTCAAAATAGTGATTTGTTCCTGTTTTTTATACATCAACACAATACAGTGTAATCATGGCAATATTACCATTTCAGCAACCCGATAAGGTTATCATGAACGAATCGGATGAATTCGAAGGCATATTCGAATTCCGTCCGTTAGAACCCGGATTTGGTCTGACCATTGGCAACGCCCTGCGAAGGGTTTTGCTTTCTTCACTTGAAGGTTATGCCATCACCTCTGTTCGCATTGAAGGTGTTGAACAGGAGTTTTCAACCATCAAAGGTGTGATTGAGGATGTAACAGAGATCATTCTCAACCTCAAACAAATTCGTTTCAAGCTGCTCAATGAAAATGAGGAGTCGGAAAAAATCAATTTCACAATTGCCGGACAGGATGTTTTCAAAGCCGGCGACATCAACAAGTATCTGTCCTCATTCCAGGTGCTGAACCCCGAAGTGGTTATTTGCCACATGGACCCGGCCGTGAAGGTTTCGTTTGAAATCAACATCAATAAGGGTCGCGGATATGTTCCAGCAGAAGAAAACAAAATAGCCGATGCGCATTTGGGGACCATTGCCGTGGACTCTATCCACACCCCAATCAAAAACGTGAAATACGTTGTGGAGGATTTCCGTGTGGAGCAAAAAACCGACTTCGAAAAGCTCCTCATCACCATCCGTACCGATGGTTCTATCCATCCTAAAGATGCGCTCAAAGAAGCCGCTAAAATCCTGATTCATCACTTCCTGCTTTTCAGCGACGAAAAGATTACCATTGACACAGAAGAAAAAGCTGTCAGCGACGAGTTTGATGAAAATACATTGCATACCCGCCAGTTGCTCAAAACACGGCTTGTTGATCTCGACCTTTCCGTAAGGGCGCTCAACTGCCTGAAAGCCGCCGATGTTGAAACACTTGGCGAACTGGTTGCATACAATAAAAACGATTTGTTGAAATTCCGGAACTTCGGCAAAAAATCGCTCACCGAACTCGAAGAACTGGTGAAATCAAAAAGCCTTGAGTTCGGAATGAATGTATCAAAATATAAATTAGATAAGGACTAACAGAGATGAGACACGGTAAGAAAGTTAATAAATTAGGACGAAAAAGTGCTCACCGCCAGGCCATGCTTGCCAATATGGCCTCCTCACTTATATTGCACAAACGTATCAATACTACGCTTGCAAAAGGCAAAGCCCTCCGCGTGTATGTTGAGCCTTTGATTACCAAATCAAAAGACGACTCAACCCATTCCCGCAGGGTAGTGTTTAGCTATTTGCAGAATAAGGAAGCTGTTACCGAGCTGTTCAGGGAAATATCGGTTAAAATTGCCGACAGGCCGGGCGGTTATACCCGTATCCTGAAAACCGGTACCCGACTGGGCGATAACGCAGAAATGTGCCTGATCGAACTGGTTGATTACAACGAAAATCTGCTGGCATTAAAAGAAGAAAGCAAAACAAAAACAAGCCGTCGCAGAAGGGGAAGCGGTAAGAAGAAATCCGATGAAGCTGAAGCCAAACCGGTTCAGACCCCGAAAACGGTTGCTGAAGAACCAGCTGAAGAGATAGAGCCACAGGAAACCCCGGTTGCCGCCACAGAGGTTGAAGAGCCCACAGCTACAGCCGAAACCAGTGATGCCGAAGTACCCGCTGCTTCAGATGAAGGCAAAGAAGAGGAAAAATAGAAGTATAAATTCTGATAAATGATTTGAGGGGACGAGGTATCAATTACCTTGTCCCTTTTTAGCTAAAATAAACCTAAAAATGACAAGTATGAGTTCAATTATTAATTTACATGCCCGCCAGATCCTTGATTCTCGCGGGAATCCGACCATCGAAGTTGAAGTGTTTACCCAAAACGGTATCGTAGGCCGTGCTGCAGTGCCTTCAGGCGCTTCAACCGGTGTTCACGAAGCTGTTGAATTACGCGATGGCGATAAAGACCTGTACCTCGGAAAAGGAGTTCTGAAAGCTGTTGAAAATGTCAACACCATTCTGAATGATGCCCTGAAAGGCTACTATGTGAGCGATCAGATAGAAATTGACCGGCGCATGATCGAAATTGACGGAACCCCAAACAAGGCCAGCCTTGGCGCCAATGCCATTCTGGGTGTTTCCCTTGCAGCAGCAAATGCCGCTGCCCAGGAATCCGGGCAATACCTTTTCCGCTACATTGGCGGTGTGAACGCAAACCTGCTTCCCATACCCATGATGAACATCCTGAATGGAGGTTCGCATGCCGACAACAGCATTGACTTCCAGGAATTCATGATCATGCCCGTGGGAGCCGAAACTTTCAGCCAGGCCATCCGTATGGGAGCCGAGGTGTTTCATCACCTGAAATCGGTTCTGAAAAAACAGGGATATTCAACCAATGTTGGCGATGAAGGCGGTTTTGCCCCCAATCTGAAATCAAATGAAGAGGCTATTACCGTGATCCTGCAGGCCATCGAGAAAGCCGGTTACAAACCCGGGCAGGATATCTATATAGCGCTTGACCCGGCGGCTTCCGAATATTTTATCCGCGAAGAAAACGTGTATCATCTGCATAAATCAACCGGCGACAAGCTTACCCCATCACAAATGGTGGATTACTGGAATGCCTGGGTTGAAAAGTATCCGATTATCTCAATTGAAGACGGCATGGCCGAAGACGACTGGGATGGCTGGAAGCTGATGACAGATAAAATGGGTTCGAGAATACAGCTTGTGGGCGACGATCTTTTTGTTACCAACACAGAACGCCTGAAACGCGGTATTGACACCGGTGTGGCCAACTCTATTCTTATCAAAGTTAATCAGATTGGCACACTTACAGAAACCATTGAGGCCGTTGAAATGGCGCACCGTAATTTCTACACTTCGGTGATCAGCCACCGCTCTGGCGAAACCGAGGATGTAACCATTGCCGACCTGGCTGTTGCACTGAAAACCGGTATGATCAAAACCGGCTCAGCCTGCCGTAGCGAGCGCATTGCCAAGTACAACCAGTTGCTCCGTATCGAGGAAATTCTCGGAAGCTCGGCTCAGTATCTGGGCAAGGGTTTTAAATATATCCGTTAGAATCAGCCATCAGGCTAATAAAAACAAAGGCCACCCGGATCAGTCCAGGTGGCCTTTGGCGTTTTTATCAACAGTGTTTTACTGTTTGATGATTTTTTGCATTTCAGCTTTACCATCGGCAATAATGCGGATGATGTAAACACCTGCGGGCAAAGTGGAAATATCTACCCTGTATGTTCCGGTGCTAAGCATTTCATTTTGCAGCAGTCGCTCGCCCATCAGGTTGTAGATTTCAACCATGATGCTGGCTGAAGCTCCGGGTTCAAGCAATTCGAGTGAGAACATGCCGGTGTTTGGGTTGGGATAAACTTTAAACATCAGCTCAGGTTTTGCCGGAAGCGCTTCAACAACAGCTTCAATACTTTTTACTGCGACTTCAGGCAACGGCTGCTCACAGTAGTTCTCATCCATGTCGATCCAGGCACGGAGGTAGCCGCCGTTTTGAACTTCAACGCCTTCCTGAAGGAGAATGAAGCCGGCCGGCCCGGTAACGAAAGTAGCTGCACCGCCGTCCTGTACCACAAAGTTGGAAACAGTAATAGATTCGGTGGCAGCATAGCAGTTATCTTCTTCGGCAACAATGATAATGCCGAAGAGGTTTAAGCTGGCAGGAATTGCTACGTAAGGGTTTCCGGTAAATGTAATATCATCGAAACGCCATGTGCCGTTTGTACTGCTATAATCTCCTGTTCCTGATCCCGGATCTGGAGGATAAGTTGCCTGAGTATTGGCCCTCATATAGGCTTCGTTTGGCCCGTAGGATAATGTTTCATTTTGATTAAACTCCAGTGGTGAGAAAATTGAAACGATCCTCACACCAAAATCTGCATTGTTATTTGCACCGGGAATACCCAAAAAGTTGAAGTCGAAAGAATGGAATGTATCGTGCGGTGAAAGACCACCAGCATTGTTGGCAAGTATTTGCCATGTTCCTCCACCATCAAGGGTGTATTGAACTTCTGCCCAGCGGGAGGAAGTTCCGGATGCGCGGTGTTTGAATGACAATAAAATGTCCTGATAGCCCATCGTGCTAACCATGAATTGCACACCGGCAGTACCCGAGTTGGTGCCTTGCTCCGGATAAGCGCTTGTGTTCCATCCCCTTCCAGGTGAACCGGCTGCCCATGCCGATGAAGTGCCTCCGATGTTTGAAGCAACGCCTTCTCCAAAAGTTGGATTAAGCGTTTCAAGGTCAAAACTCCAGTAGGCAATAACATCTTCCGGGCCACCGGCAATGCTGATCATATTGCTGATAGCTTCGGTAAGGCCTTCAGCTTCGGCATTCAGCGTATAATCGCCTTCTGTGTCGAACCACAGATTATTGAATGTTGCAACGCCGGCAACTGCGGCAACGGAAGTGGTTCCGCTCAATTGTCCGCTTTTCCCGGCTATGTTCAGGGTCACGGTACTAACAAAGTAGGGGTCAACGGTGTTGTCTGCTCTGCGTGCTTCCACAGTGAAGGGGCTGAGCTTGGTATTAATTACTCCTTCTGCAGGAAAATCAACAAAAGCCAGGTGGGTGGCCGGGGCAAGCACTTCAAAAAGACTACTGGTTCCCGGTTCTAATTCCATGCCCTCTGTTGCAGAGGCTGTAATGCTTACATTTTGTTCGGCAAGGTTATATAATACCCCGTTTAGAACCACAGTATGTTGCCCGGAGTTAAGGGTGGCTGTAAGGGTTCCACTGATTATTCCCGAACCGGCAGCAAGTGAAAGTGTTATCTCAGTATCTTCGGTAACATTGGCTGGTACACCGCTTTCATCCTGCGATTGAACGGTAACTGTAAATGGAACATCTACCAAAGGAGGAAGCCCCCCGTTCACATCAATCACAGCCAGTTTAGCAGCCGGTTCGGGAATGATTGGCAATCCGGAGAAGGTTACATTATCAAAACGCCAGGTGCCGCCGGTGGCAACTAAAGATGCATTGTTAGCCTGACGAAATTCCCCGGTTTCTGCATAATGCGCAGCGACAATTCTCACGCCAAAATTAGCATTGTTATTCGCACCAATAATACCAGAAAAGTCTATATTTCTTCTGCTCCATGAATCCCCTGCATTTGCTCCAACAGGATCTGCCACGTCAATACGGCCTAAATCAATACCACCTCTGTTTGAGCAATCATTGAAATAATTTCCTGATGTCACATCCAGATTGTTCCATGTGGTTCCATCTAAAGTATATTGAACCCGAACTGTGCGCGTAGCTGCATTGGAAAAGCGTTGATCATACCTGAAAGCGATATCCTCAAAACCTACAGTAGAGACCATAAATTGCGCACCGCTTGACTCATTTGTACCAGGACTTACACTTCCAAAGGCCCAGGAACCCGTACCTGTTGTTTGAGAACAGCCTGTTGCTGAACCGGTTCCACGGGATAAAGTTCCCATTGAACCAATGGCTGAAGCAAGGCCGCTACCGATTGCTGGGTCAGGGTTAGTAACATTTGGAGTCAGCGGATCAGCTTCGAAATCCCATTGTGTAAATATCTCCGGTTCAGCCGGCCCCACCTCGGTTGTAGCGTTTGCTTGAGGCACCTCACCGTCAGTTTTATAGTTGATAAGAGCGCCACTGCCATTATACGGGAAAATCATGAAGAAATATTCTGTGAAGGCTTCAAGGTTTGTGAATACATGATTTTGAGGACCGGCAGCAATATTTTTAACCAGGCCGTCGTCGGCTTCCGGAACTCCGTCAACAGGAGCAACAATAGCTTCAAAACCAGCAACACTGCCTTTGATCAGGTAGCCGTCTGCATCAGAGTCAGTCCAGGATACAGTGATGGAACTGGGAGAACCGGCCTCAGCCGTGAAATTGGTAACATGGTTGCTGGGTTCAGTAACCGCTTCATTAACAGCTCCGTTTAAGCCAATATAGAAGTTGTCTCCTTCCCAGTCAACCAGAATGTTTTCGTTGTAACTGCCTGCGCTAAGGTCGGCTTCAAGCCGAACATAGATGGCAGAAGCCACCGCTCCTTCATCCGGGATCAGAGTGATGGTAGTTTCAGACTCAAACAATTCGCCACCTTCTGTTGAAATTTCATAACTGGCAGGTTTGGTAAGTGTAACATTCCCTGTAAGGTTTTCACCGGTCAGTGTAAATGATTGGATGGATGAGGGACCCGTTCCTTCGGTGTATTCAAATCCTGACAATGTGTTGGGATCTGGAACCAGAACAGGAACACTGGCTTCACCAACAATATCTGCCCAATTATTGGAAACCCTGATGCCATCCAATATCAGTTGAGGCGCATTTGTTGCGGTACCTTGCCTAAGTGCAACAGTACCAAGCTCTGTAAGATCGGTGCCTGAGGCATCAGTATTTGAAATCCATCCTGTTAATGGGATAGACATATTCAAAGGAGGATTAATATAAATCGAAGAAACATCGTTTGAGGCTCCTTCAATAATTTCATACCTCAAAACTATAAGGTAGGTTGTGTTCAAATCATATACGAAATCAGAGTAATTTACAGGTGTCGTGCTTTGTGCAACCCCAAAAGCCAGTTTGTCGTTTGCATCTTTTTTCACGAAGACACGACCTCTGTATGTAGTTCCTATCACTGATTGACCAACATGAAAGAAATAGTCACCTGCAGTTGTGGCACTTGTTACATTAACAAGGAAGGAGAAAAATACCGTGCCGGAAGTTTGAACAAGAAACTGACGGTTTACATCTTCGCCTGTGGTGGTAAGCGTTACCTGATTACCAATACCCGATGATAAATAACCAGGATACGTAATTGAGCCAGCTGTAACTGAAATAGAATTGGTTCCTGCTCCGCTATGTGCGCCCCAGCAATAATCCACAAGCTTTGAACTTACAGGATAATCAAACTCTTCGTAAAAGGGGAAAGATAATGGCCCGCAATTGTAGGTTACGCTGCCGCTTACAGCAACATTCTTTGCAGTTGCACCGCCTCCACTGATTGCAATGGCTCCTGAATATTCATCAATTGCCAATCCCGAAGCCAAACGAACCCAAATACTGCTTGGTGAGCCATCATATGCTGTTAGTGTAATACTGCTACCATAAGTTCCATTTTCACTATCAGCAACTTCAAAATCAGCGGGTGCTGTAATGGTAACGTCAGTACCATCCAGATTTAATCCGGTGACTTCAAAAAATTTTGAAGCCGATGGCCCGTTTCCCTCATCATAGGTAAAGCCTGACAGTGTTTCGGGGTTTACAGTAAGCAAAGGCATTGATGCTTCAAAGATATTGATGTCATCTACTCTCCAGTTACGATATTTCCCAGGTTCATAGCGGTATTTAAACGCCACCCAAATGGAAGTGCCTGAAATACCAGAAAGATCAACATTACCTGAAGAGGTCCAGGTTTGATCGCTTGCAGGTTTGGTAAAAGCTAATTCAAACCAGTTTGCCAGTGACGGATCTCCGATTCCGGAGTAATCATTGGAGTACAATAATTTCAGATAATTATTTTCATCATCTGATCCAAATTGCCACCATGTTTCAAATGTTAATACTTCATCCTCATAGTTATTAAGATTGATGCCGGGAAGGATTAGCCAATCCTCTTCAATGTCGCCAGTATTGAAGCCGCTCATATATGCATAACCTGACTGCCATATCCATTTCTTTGTTTCTCCTGACACATTATACACATAACAATCCCCCAAATCCGTATCAAAAGTTTCTTCATAAGGGAGCGTGGTGAACCTTGCATCTCTTACTTCATAGCTTTGCACAGTTGATGTTGCCGATTCTTCATCAGCATCCTCGGCGTAAATTACATAATATACCGTTGTGCCGTCTGTCTGCGCAGGAATATCGTCCACAGTAGCATAATTGGTGCTCTTTGAAGCTGCTGCTGTCATGGTAATGGTGTTGGGATAATTCCCCAGAACTGTTCCCCATCGCAGTTCTACTGTTTCAATGGCAGCATCACCCTCTGTGATATCCGCTGAAACGCTTACCGTTGTGGTGGAGGTGATATCAGTGTCCGGGGTTTGGATGATGTTGGAGATGGAGGGAGGGAGAGGTATATCACCGAAACCTGTCCATGTAAAATCATCAACCATAATTCGTTCAGTGGTGCCATTGGCTTTAAAACGAATAATGATGTTTATGTTTTCACTATTAATAGTACCATTAAAAGTTTTCCAATCAGAACTATTATCAAGTGATGAGTTATTTATTACAGCGACTAAAGTCCAATCTGTCCCACCGTCAGTGGAGTATTCTAGATTAAAATCCGGGCTGGGTGTTCCATCCCACCTTCTCACTTTAACACTAAACGTTGAGACGCCACCTGAAGATATTGTAATTCTCCAGTCAACCGTGTTAACATCTCTAAGTCTCCATGAATAGGTGCCAAGCGCACCCGGAAAACCATCTTGTGTTGCTGTTCCATTACGTAACGCAGGTCCACCTGTTGCTGAAAAGACACCATCAATATATGTGTGGTCTGATGCGTAACTACCTAGGGCGGCTGAGCCAGCTGTCCATTTTGCAGCATCGTCAAAATTAATGGTTGTCTGCCCCCACCCAATCGAGGTTAGCAGCATCAGCCCCGCCAGGGCCATCGATCTTAAAAAAGTAATTGTTTTCATTTTGTTTCAGGTTTGGTGAATAATATGTCTTATTTTGCTCGTATGCTTATCCGGGGGATATCGCCATCGGTTTTGTAATCAATTGAAGAACCGCTGCCGCGGTAACTGAAAATCTTAAAGTAATACAGCGTTCCGGGGTTGAGTTCCCCAAAGGTACAACTTTCAATTCCATATGGAACATTTTTATTCCAGAAATCGTTGGCAATGAATTGCCCGTCAACAGGGTGCTGTATGGCTTCAAAACCCGCATCGCTCATGCGAACCAGGTAGGCTTCCGGCGGGTTGGGGCCGGCGGCATCTGTCCAGGTGAGTGTGATGGTTTGGGCTGAAAAAAATGTTACATGGTTTTGGGGTTCGGGGGCAAAGCCATCGCCCCAGATCAGCTGAACAAAGCCCGGCTCATCAATAAAAGGATTGCGGTTGCCTTGTATGTAATAAACTGCATTGTTGCGGTTGATTTCTTTTTCAGAAACCGGATCGGCCTCATGCCAGGAAATCAGCAGGGTGAGAAACCAGGGTTCAAAAGCAGGAAAAGAAGTGCCGTCGAGAATGGCATCAGACTCTGGTGTATTGCCCTGCCATCCGGCCACCAGGTTTTCGTAGCGGGTAACCATGTAAAAGAAGGTGCGGGCCAGGTCGCCTTTGTAGGCATCAATGGGTTCATAAACCGTGTCGGCATAGCCATAAGTAGCGTTTTTTCCCAGTTTTCCGCCATTCTGAAAGGTAACGGCAGGCAGAGTTACCACGCCATAGGGGTAATTCTTCCTTCGCAGGTTCACATAAGCATCCACGGGATAAATATGGTATAAATCGGTATGCATGGGAGAAACATCTCCTCCCACCCAGCTACGTGGCCAGGAATGTTCGCGGTTGTAGCAAATTCCTTCTCCTGAGGCTGAAGCGCACATACTTAGGGTAAAATCAAACTCATACGGCGTATTGCCCGGTAAATCGCTGTAAATATCCCATATCTTACCGTTGGGTTTGAGATCAGTGGTTTCAAAATGAGCGGGAATTGTGTTATAGGCCACGATGGTGTGCCCGGTAATGATGTTGAAAAGCGCAGTTTTGAGTTCTTCGCCGCTGAGGCCATAAGCATTGCTATAGTATCCCTGTGGCGGCTGTGTGAGGCCCTGCAATGAGAGAACGACAGTTAATATGCAGGCAACGAGTATGTGTCTTAGTTTCATGATGAATAAAATATGAGGCTGCAAGATAGGAAAAATAAAAGATGCAGTTTATTAAATACGTGTTAAGTTTGGTTCAGTTTTCAGGATGAAAATTGAAGGTAACGTAAATGGTAATCCTCGTTTTTGAAAATGCATCCTGACATTCAGATATGCTTTGGAGAAACTTAAACATTATTCCACCGACGTTTGTTAAAGTAACAAATCAAAAACATTAAACAAATGAAAAAGCAAGCACCTGTTATCTACCCGATACATCCCCTGATTGCAGACCGCTGGAGCCCCCGTGCATACTCAGACACAGCAATACCTGCCGATACTGTTAAAAGACTTTTTGAAGCCGCACGTTGGGCGCCATCCAGCTCAAACGACCAGGAATGGCGTTTTATCATTGGTTTCAAAGGCGATGAAACCTATCAGAAAATTTATGATACCCTGGTTGAATTCAACCAGTTATGGGCAGGCGAAGCGCCGGTTTTGGTGCTGGTTTGCGGGGAAACCATCAGCCGGAAAACCGGCAAATACAGCGCGGTATACGCATACGATGTAGGCCAGGCGGTTGCCATGTTAAGTGTTCAGGCAACACACGAGGGTTTGTTTGTGCACCAGATGGGGGGATATGATAAAACCCGGGCCAGGGAATTTTTTGATATACCCGACCATGTGGAGCCAATTGTGGCGCTCAGTATCGGTTATCCGGGCGATGCTGACAGGTTGCACCCCAATCTCCAGCCAATGGAAAAATCCGAACGCGTACGAAATAATTTCGATACCTTTGTGTTCACAAAAAAGTTCGGACAGCCATCCGGGCTTTTTGATAATGAGTGAACAACCTTGTATGATGACAATATTTCAGAAACTTCAGCAATTACTTAAAAAGGCAGCTTTTGGCTCAGGAGAACCTCTAAAGCGTTTCCGGCTTATTTTTCTCATATCGCTGGTTTTGTTTGTTTCCTGCGGTGGCAGGCAGTCGGCTCCGGGCCTTATCACCCCCAGTCTGGCAGAAAAGATCATGAAAGCCGGGGTTCCTTATTTCAGCGCCGATTCTGCCTATTACTTCGTTGAAAGGCAGGTGGCTTTCGGGCCCCGCGTTCCGAACACACAGGCACATATTGATTGTGCCAGGTTTCTTGAACAAACCCTGCGCAGGTTTGCTCACGAAGTCATCGTTCAGGAAGCCAGGGTTAGGGCATATGATGGAACCGTATTGAACATTAAAAATATAATAGGTTCTTTCAACCCTGAATCAAAAAACCGGATTTTGCTTTGTGCACACTGGGATTCGCGCCCCTGGGCCGATCATGACCCCGATCCGGCCAACCATTACAAGCCTATTTTGGGTGCCAACGACGGCGCTAGCGGGGTAGGGGTTTTGCTTGAAATTGCCAGACAGATTTCGCTTCATCCGGTTAATTACGGAATTGACATTATCTTTTTTGACGCCGAAGATTATGGCGAACACCAGAGTGTGCAATCGCGCTCGAACGATTCGTGGGCTTTGGGTTCGCAGCATTGGGCCCGCAACCCCCACAAGCCGGGTTATACTGCACGTTTTGGCATATTGCTGGATATGGTGGGCGCGTCCGACGCGGTTTTCACCATGGAAGGCACATCAATGTATTATGCACCTGATGTAATGAAAAGGGTGTGGGATATTGCTCATCATATCGGGTATGGCCCCTATTTTTCGTATCGCAGAACCAATCCGATTGTTGACGACCATACCTACATCAATGAGATTATCCGGATACCCACCATTGACATCATCCATTACGGAACGGATACTTATACAGGATTTTTTGAGCATTGGCACACGCTGGCCGATAATATGGATGTGATTGACAAAAACACCCTCAAAGCTGTTGGTAAAACGGTATTAACGGTGGTGTATCTGGAGAACCCGGCTTTATAGCATATCGTTGGCAAGATTGGCCAGTTCTGACCTTTCCCCTTTTTCCAGTCTTATATGCGCATAAATTGGATGGTATTTGATTTTATCAATCAGAACCGAAAGCCCGTTGCTTTGCGAGTCAAGATAAGGGGTGTCAATCTGGTAAATATCGCCCGTAAAAATGATTTTGGTGTTTTCGCCGGCCCGGGTAATTATGGTTTTTATTTCATGGGGCGTAAGGTTCTGGGCTTCGTCAACAATAAAAAATACATTTGATATGCTGCGCCCCCTGATGTATGCCAGGGGCTGTATCAGCAGTTTCTCTTTTTCAAGCGACTCGGTAATCCCTTTGTATTCTTTATCCTTTTCACCGAATTGGTTCTGAATGAATTTCAGATTGTCGTGCAATGGTTCCATGTATGGGTTTACCTTGCTTTTGATATCTCCGGGCAGGTAACCGATGTCTTTGTTGCTGAGTGGAACAATCGGACGGGATAAAAACACCTGTTTAAAATTGCGTTTTTGCTCAAGCGCCGATGCCAGTGCAAGCAGGGTTTTTCCTGTTCCTGCAACGCCCTGAAGTGTAACCAGCCTTACGTTTGGATTCAGCAATGCATGTATGGCAAAAACCTGCTCGGCATTGCGGGGATTGATTCGATAGGCGCTTTTCTTTTCAATCCTTTCCATGAGTTTGGTTACCGGATTGTAGAAAGCGAGGGCCGAATTGCGCGAGTTTTTAAGAATGTAATAGTGATTTGGAATAGGATTCTCAACATCAACGATGTTTGGTTCGCAAACTCCGTCCTGATAAAGCATGTCAATGGATTCTTTGCTCAGTCCTTCAATGAGGGTCTTGCCCGAATACAAACCTTCAACATCCTTGATTTTCCCGGTTTTGTAATCTTCAGCTGGTAGATTAAGCGACTTGGCCTTCAACCGGAGGTTGACATCCTTGGTAACAAGAACCACTTTTCTGTCCGGGTTTTCATGCTGCAGCATCAGGGCGGCATTGAGAATACGATGGTCGGGTTTGTTGTCGCCGAAAACTACACGGGCATCAAGTGCCAGGTTTGCAATGGATTCGTTCATCACCACCTTGAATTTGCCTTTGTTTTCTTTTCCGAGCGGAATCCATTTCTGCAAAGTTTTGTTTGCCGATAATTTGTCAATGATACGGATAAACTCCCGGGCTTCAAAGTTGATGATCTCGTTGCCTTTTTTGAAATTATCCAACTCTTCAAGAACGGTTATGGGAATGGCAATGTCGTTGTCCTCAAAGTTGTGGATTGAACTGTGGTTATAGAGAATCACCGATGTGTCGAGCACAAATATTTTGCAGGCTTTACTTGTTGCCGTAACCTTGGGTTTTCGGGTGGTTTTTGCTTTGGTTATAGTTGTTTTTGCAGACATCTGGTAATTGACGATTGACGATTGACAATTGGTTTAGTGCGGTTAGGGTGAACAAGGGAATTAGGTGACTATGAGTTGTTTTAAAATTAAATTTCACTGTTTATGGCGAATTCACCGATTCAATCGCAAGCTTGTATGGTGCGTTGAAGACGGCTCATTTCATAACCCATGTCAGTGAGTTTTATTGTAAGATCCTCAAGGAGATTTTCGTTCATTTTGGGTGTCCGGCTCAGGATCCAAAGATATTTGCTGCCCGAAGCAACAACAGCCCACGCGTAATCATCAGCCAGCATGATGATGTGATAATCGCCACGGAACGGCCAGAAAAACTGCACTTTCAGTTTGGTATTGTTCGAACCTTTAACAGGAAATGCTTTGCCTCTAATGCCTGATTCTTTTCCGTCAACCGCGTTGCGCCTGCATTTGTTAATGACACGAACCCATCGTTTATCTGTGACCTGGTACTCAGCAGTGGTGCAATGGCAACCTTTTTGAAATGAGGCTGGAAACGAAGCGATTTCGTACCAGAGGCCGGCATACTTTTCTAAGTTGACCGAACCAACCGCTGTGGGTGTACTTTTGGGCGACATACAGGATACGAACATCATGGCAATGATAATGAATGTTAGAGCTCTTGTCATGGTTAAATTTTTTGTAAAAATAACCAAGAAATCTGGTTTGGGCCGGGACTTTTAATTTTTTATGTTTGGTTTTATGGCAAAATCACTACCGTTGCAAAATATACACTCTCTGAAGCAACCAAACATTTTTGCTGATTGTTAAATTATCATTAAGAATATACCGTTGTTCCAGAATTAGCCGTATTTCTTGTTATTTTTGAAATCTACCAGGCAAAAACAATGAATAACAAAGTCTGACAATGAAAACGCTTTATCTGTTAAGGCATGCCAAGTCCTCCTGGCAAAATCCGGATCTCGACGATTTCGATCGGCCCCTGCTTGAAAAAGGCCTCAAGCGAAGTAAGCTGGTTATTGATTACCTGTTGGATCACGAAATAAAGGTTGATTGGATCATATCCAGCCCTGCCGTCCGTGCATTGGCTACAGCCGAAATTTTTGCCCGCGCTCTTAATTACCCGGTTGCAGCAATTTTGAAAGAAAGAAAACTCTACTTTGGCGATTCAGATTCATTCCTTGAACAATTCTTTGATGTGCCTAAAAAAGTAAACTCCATGATGCTGGTTGGGCATAATCCCGCCATTACCACGTTCGCCAATCAATTTCTTGATAATAAAATTGATTACTTGCCCACTTCCGGAATTGTCAGCATCAGTTTTTTAACAGATAATTGGGGAAAAGCCGGCATTGCAAAAAGAAAAGTTAACTTTGTGGTGTATCCGCGAATGTTTCGGAAAGATTAGTTGAAACAGTATGCATTATGCAGTATGCAGTTGGCAAAATACGGAGCCAATTGCCAACTGGTTTTTGCCAACTGCCAACTTATTCAATAAATGTCATTTGTAAAAGCCAAGAACCAAACCATGACAACCTCAAAAAAACTCATCAACCGCGAAATAAGCTGGTTGCACTTTAATGGCAGGGTACTTCAGGAAGCTGCCGATCCGAATGCACCTTTGCTGGAAAGAGTAAAATTTCTGGGTATTTTCTCAAACAACCTCGATGAGTTCTTCAGGGTGCGTGTGGCCACACTCAACCGCATGCTCAAATTCAGGAAGAAAGACTATAGATTCATCAACTTTAATCCGGCTTTGATATTGAAGAAAATCTTTGAAATCGAGCAGGAGCAACAAAAAGAGTTCACTGAGATATTCAGGGTATTGGTCAGGGAACTGGCGGCTGAAAATATCCATATTGTAGACGAAAAGTCTCTCACCCGCGAGCAAGGCGAATTCGTACTTAACTATTTTAAAAATCAGGTTCGCACCAATCTTTTTCCGTTGATGCTTGAAAATGTGCAGGATGCAAGCTGGCTGAAAGACAAATCTATTTACCTGGCCATTGACCTGCGCAAAAGGAAAGTCCCCGACAGCAGGACATTTGCGCTGATAAAAGTTCCCACCTCTGTATTGCCCCGTTTTGTTGTGCTTCCCAAATCCGATGAAAAAACATACATCATACTACTCGATGATGTGATCCGGTATGGATTGCCCGGAATTTTTTCCATATTTGGTTATGATCAGTTCAATGCCTACACCATCAAGTTCACACGCGATGCAGAAATGGATTTTGAGAACGACGTTTCAAAAAGTTTCCTTGAAGTAATGACCGAAAGCCTGAAGCAGCGCAAAATGGGAACCCCTGTGAGGTTTATTTACGACAGGTCAATGCCACAGGACTTGCTGTTGCTGCTCATGAAAAAGCTCGGGATTACTGAATATGATACCATAAGCAAGCGAGGGCGCTACCATAATTTCAAGGATTTCATGTCGTTTCCCGATGTAAAACGTCCGGATCTTGAGAATCCGCCTGCCCCACCTTTACCGCATCCTGCTTTTTCGCTCAAAACCAGCATTTTTGATGTGCTGAAGCAGAAGGATATCATGCTGCATTACCCTTATCAGAGTTACCATTATGTTATTGATCTATTACGCGAAGCTTCGATTGACCCTAAGGTGAGGGCCATCAAAATAACCCTTTACCGCGTTGCCAGGCATTCAAATGTGATCAATGCGCTGATTAATGCCGCCCGCAACGGCAAGCAGGTTACAGTTTTCCTCGAACTTCAGGCACGTTTTGATGAGGCTGCGAATATTTACTGGTCAGAAAGGCTTATCGAAGAAGGTGTAAAGATCATACATACCATTCCGGGAACCAAGGTTCACAGTAAATTGCTGCTTATCAGAAGGAAAGAAGAGAATGATAATGTTTACTATGCCAGTATCGGGACAGGTAATTTCAACGAACAGACTGCCCGGGTATATGCCGACGACAGCCTGCTCACTTCCCGAAAGGAAATTGTGGAGGATGTGAATAAGGTATTCCATATGTTTGATGCCAAATATCAGCCCCCGCGCTTTAAGAGCCTGGTGGTAGCCCCGTTTGATATGCGAAACTTTTTTATCCGTCAGATCAACCGCGAAATCCGTAACGTCAGACTCGGCAAAGACGCCTGGGTCCTTGTTAAGCTAAACAGTCTGGCCGATGAGAAGATCGTTAAGAAGCTGTATAAAGCCAGCCAGGCAGGTGTTAAGATAAGGCTGATTGTTCGCGGCATCTGTGTGTTGGTTCCGGGAATCAAAGGCTTGAGCGAGAATATCCAGGCCATCAGTATTGTGGATAAATTTCTTGAACATTCCCGTGTTTTTGTTTTCTGCAACGGCGGCCAGGAGCAGTATTATATCTCCTCAGCCGACTGGATGATCCGCAATTTCGATAACCGTATTGAGGTGGCCTGTCCTATTCTTGATCCGGGCATACAGAAGGAACTGCGCGACATGTTAGAGATCCAGTGGCGCGACAACCAGAAAGCCCGCCTGGTAAATGCCAATCCCATCAACAGCTATCGTAAAGCCGTTTCACAGGAAGGAGTCAGGGCGCAGGTTGAGATTTATGAATATTTTAAAAAGAAGTTGCAATAGCAGGTTCAATATCCGGCGCAGAAAATCAATCCTTATTGACGCTTTCTTTTGCTTTTTCGAAGTAGTGCATTTTGCTTGAACTCTCAATGGCTTTGATGGCAATGTCTTTCACATTGCTTTCGGCAGTTGTTGTTTTCTGGGCCAGTTCCTTGTTGAATGTTTCAAGGTCTTTGATCTTGGCCCTCAAAGTTTCTATTGTTTGATCCTTTAGTTTTAGCTCGCCTTCGGTTTCTTTGGCTGTGAGGTTAGTAGCAAATTTGAATTCAGCCTGCAGTTTGTCGGAATTCGCTTTAATTGCAGCGGCAGTCGCTTTTTCGAGTTCAGCAGGGAAGGCATTATTTTTTGCGCGCAATTCTTCCAGTTCTTTCTCTGCTGATTTTAAACTTGCTTCGCGTTCGGCATATTCTTTCTCAAACAGTGCTTTTTTGTCAGTTAACTCTTTTTCAAGTTTCTGTTTCTTTTCTTCATAAGCATCTATTTCTTTTTTGCGAACCAGTTTCAGGTTATATTGGTATTCCTCTTCTTCCCTTGCCCTTTTCTTCTGCAGCGTTTCAGCCTCATCTTTTTGCCTGGTCTGGTTGATTTCAAGTTCTTTTTTCCATAGCAGTTTTTTCTCAGCCATTTCCTCTTCAAACTCTGCTTTGGCTTGTTTCATGGCTGCTTCCATCTCCGCCTTTTTTGCTGCCATTTCTATTTCAAACTGTTCCCTTTTCTCTTTTTGAGTTGTTAGCATGGCTGCCAGCGAATCGGTGGAGGCTGAAAGCTGATAAAGATCCTCAAGATTCTTTTTCTCAATCTGGATGGCTTGCTGAAGTTCTTCAAACTTTCTGAACTCAGCTACGAAGCTCTCATTCAGCTTATCGAGAATGGATGCAATTTCAGTTTTCAGACCCGTAACATCCTTATTGATTTTGTCGTACGACATGGCGCCAGCCTGTTTTACCAGGGTTTCCTGTTTCTGCCGTTCCTGTTCTTTTTTAGGCTCTTCGTTTTTTTTGTCTTTCAATTGTTTCAGCACTTCCTCATAGGCGCTGAGAATCTCGTTTTTGGTGTTTTTCATACTGATATCGGGTTCCATTTTAAAGGATATTGATTTATGAATGGTTTAAAATATGAATCATTGCAAATATATGGAAAAGAACCTCTCATTCAGCGAATCATTTTGACATGTATGTAACAATCAGTCTGTCAGCCTGAATCATAATTCATTATTTTAGTTCATTTTGTCTTACTTATGAATAAAGAAACCGCCATCCAGATTTTTGAACAAAAGCATGTCTGCTCTGCATGGAGCGAGGAAGAAGAGAAATGGTATTTCTCTGTTGTAGATGTGGTAGAGGCTTTAACAGACTAAGCTACTCATCAGGATGCCCGAAATTGATTGGAAGGTTCTCAAACACAGGCTTTTTAAGGAAGGCAACGAAACGGTTACAATTTGTAACCGTTTGAAATTGCCTGCCGCCGATGGCAAAATGCGTTTTACTGATGTTGCAGATGTGTTTTTCTATTTCATTCAAACCTCAGCGCTTTCACCGGATTCTGGGCGGCTGTGCGGAAGGATTGCCAGGAGACAGTAGTAATGGCAATAAACATTGTGACAATCAGCGGGATCAGAAATATCCACCATGAGATTTGGGTGCGGTAGGCGAAATTCTGCAACCAGTCTTGCATAAAATACCATGCCAGCGGCCAGGCCACCAGATTGGCCAGTATAACCCATTTTACAAAGTCGGCCAGTAGCATATAAACAATCCCTTTTACCGATCCGCCAAACACTTTGCGGATTCCTATTTCTTTGGTGCGCCTTTCGGTGGAGTAAAGTGCAAGTCCGAATAAACCCAGGGAGGCAATAAACAGCGCCAGCAGTGAATAATAGATAAAAAGGCTGCTCATCTTCTTTTCGGCCTGGTAGAGGCTGTTGAAACGCTGATCGAAAAAGAAATAATCAAAAGGCCTGTCGGGCACCAGTTCAAGCCATTTGTTTTCAAGGCGTAAAAGCGTTTTTTGTACGTTGCCTTCGTAAATCCGGATATTAAGGTTACGAAAATAAGACGGATTTAGTTCAATCAGTAGCGGGTCAATGGAATTGTGCAGCGAGGTGAAATGAAAATCCTTTACCACACCGATCACTTTATATCGTGTGTCGTTTGCCGGGTTTTCCCCGCCTCCCGGGAGAATCAGGTGCTTGCCCAGCGGTTCTTCCCAGCCAAACTTACGGGCCATGGCTTCGTTTATGATGATGGAAGCCGAATCGGCCAGCCGGTTCTCGCTGAAAGTTCTTCCCCAAAGCAGTTCAGCTTTATAAACATTCAGAAAATTGTAATCTGTTTGCAGGTAGCTAAGCATTTCTGCCTGCTGCCTGGTGCTTCCTTCAGGATAATAGGTTTGGCGCTGATCGAAGGTTCCCATGATGGTTGATGAAGCCGAAACATCCACTACACCGGGAACATTGCGGAGTTCGTTCTGCAGTGTCTCATAGCGTTCGGTCAGGCTCCTGTCGCGCAGCGAAACAATCACCATGTTTGTTATGTCAATTCCAAGGTCTTTGTTAACCAGAAAATGCATCTGTTTCTGGAGCACGACTGCACCGAAAATGATGAATGCTGAAATGGAAAACTGAACCACCACAAGCAGATTCCGGAAAACCAACTGTGAGGATGGCTTAAAAAACATGTTTTTAAGCACATGAACAGGCTGGTAGGAAGATAAGAAGAGCGCTGGATAAAGCCCTGAAGAAAATCCTACGAGGATTAGCAAAAACAGTAGGATGAAGATAAGACTGCTTTCACTCAACCATGTGATTTGTGCTGAAATGCCTGCCACCTCCCTGAAATGTGGATACAAAAGCTCAACCACCGCCAGTGCAAGGATCATGCTCAGGAATGTAATAAGCAGTGACTCCAATATAAACTGCCTGAAAAGCATGGTTCTTTGCGCACCAAATACTTTTCTGATCCCTACTTCACGTGAGCGCTTTAACGAAGTGGCTGTTGAAAGATTGATAAAATTGATACATGCGATTACAAGTATCAGAAGCGCAATGCCTGAAAAAATATAGATCCGGGCATAATCGCTGTTTTCCTCCAGTTCCTGGATCAAATTCGAACGAAGGTGAATATCCGTGATGGGCTGGGGGATAAGTTCCAGCCTCATGCCGTATTGTTCAATAGCTCCGCGCATGTGGTTGTTGATCATGGCGGTGAGTTTCTCACCCAGCAATGCGACTGAGGTCCCCGGCTGTACCAGGATATAATTGTGGGTGATAAAAACCGACAGATTGTTTACATGATTCCACATACGATGGTCATTTTGCAGGCTTGTCATCGAAGCCATTGCGCTGAACCTGAGATGTGAATTGTGAACCTGATCCCTGACAACGCCTCTTACTACCATAGTGTTGCGATTATCCCATTCAATGGTTTGTCCGAGCGGGTTTTCATCACCAAAACATTTCCGGGCCATACTTTCTGTAAGAACCAGTGAGTTGGGGAGCGCAAGCGCCTGATTTGGATCGCCAAACAGAAAGTCGTAATCGAATATGCTGAAAAAGCCTGAATCAGCATAGAGGACATTGTCTTCATAGAATTGCTTTTCTCCTATTCTGAAAAGCAGGGATTGTAGGGTTTTGAACACAGTGGCGTGGGTGATGATTTCAGGGATTTCATTTTCGGCCAGCTCACCGATCCTCCCTCCTGTGGTTGCCGTTCGGATCTCATTTCCTCCGAAACTGCCATCCAGTGTAATTCGGTAAATCTGACCGCTATGCTTATGGTGCCTGTCGTAGCTGAGTTCATTCATAATATAAATGGCAAGCAGAATAAAGCATGCCAGGCCAGTGCCAAGCCCAAGAATGTTCAGCAGAGTAAATGATTTATTCCGGTAAAAATTCCGAAAGGCTACGAGGAAGTAATTTTTTAACATAACGCGGTGTATTTATCATATAATACGCTGGGCCATTCAGCAAGTACCATTATCATACCATAAGTTGCAATGTGTTGTAAAACAGGCGTGTATCAAGGCTGTCTTTTTTGATAAATTAGAATGTTGTTCAAACTTATACAACATCATGTTCGATTACGGCCAATGTGATTTTTGTTAACCTGTCTTTACGGCCTGCCAGATCAAATATTCCATGCAAACAGAAATAAAATAATGCATCACGTCTGTTTTTAAAACTCATGATAAAAACTTACATTTGCATCAACTGCATTTATCATTAACCAAAACCTTATCGCCATGGCCGATTTTTTTTACCAGAACCCGTATCCGGTTCAGAAAGACACAACCAGATACCGATTGCTTACAAAAGACTATGTTTCAGTTGAAGAGCTCAATGGACGTAAGATCCTGAAAGTTGCCCCCGAAGGCCTTGAACTGCTTTCACGCGAAGCATTCAAGGATGTTTCGTTCTACCTGCGGGCCAGTCACCTTGAGCAATTATCTGATATTCTTAAAGATCCTAATGCCAGCGACAACGAAAAATTTGTGGCTCATACCATGATCATGAACCAGGTGATCAGCGCCGAAGGCGAACTGCCCAGTTGCCAGGACACAGGCACGGCCATTGTGATCGCAAAAAAAGGCGAAAATGTTTACACCGGCATAAATGATGCCGAATATATTTCAAAAGGCGTGTTCGACACCTGGCAGGAAAACTACCTGCGCTATTCCATGATCGTGCCACTGAGCATGACTGAAGAAAAGAACAGCGGAACCAATCTGCCGGCTCAGATTGATATATATGCAACACCCGGCAACACATATGAATTCCTTATTATTACAAAAGGCGGCGGATCGGCCAACAAAAGCGTGCTTTTTCAACAAACCAAATCATTGTTGAGCGAAGAAAACCTGACCAAATTCTTTCGTGAAAAGGTCAAAGAACTTGGCGCCGCCGCATGTCCGCCCTATCATCTGGCTGTGGTGATTGGCGGTACTTCTGCCGAAGCCACGCTCATTGCTGTTAAAAAAGCCTCCGCTGGTTATTACGACCACCTTCCCACCGAAGGCAATGCCCACGGCCAGGCTTTCCGCGATCTGGAATGGGAAAAACGCATTCAGCAGATTTGTGAAGAAAGCGGCATAGGCGCACAGTTTGGCGGAAAATACTTTGTGCATGATGTTCGTGTGATCCGGTTGCCGCGGCATGCGGCTTCCTGCCCGGTGGGCATGGGTGTGAGTTGCAGCGCCGACCGAAATATTAAAGCAAAGATCACCGAAGACGGAATCTTTATTGAAGAACTGGAAAAGAACCCGGCACGCTTCCTGCCTGAATCGGCTCCTGAAATGTCACCCGCCGTTGAAATTGACCTCGACCGTCCCATGCAAGAAGTGCTGGCCGAGCTGAGCAAATACCCGGTTAAGACCCGACTGAACCTGAAAGGAACACTCATCGTAGCCCGCGATATAGCCCACGCCCGCATCAACCAGATGCTGGAAGAAGGCAAATCCATGCCCGACTATTTCAAAAACCACCCGATTTATTACGCCGGCCCGGCAAAAACGCCTAAAGGAATGGCCTCAGGAAGCTTTGGCCCCACCACCGCAGGACGTATGGATGTGTATGTTGATAAATTCCAGAGCCATGGCGGCTCCTTGATCATGCTGGCCAAAGGCAATCGCAGCATACAGGTTACCGATGCATGTGGCAAACACGGCGGTTTTTATCTCGGCTCTATTGGTGGCCCGGCAGCCATTCTGGCCAAGGACAGCATCAAATCCGTTGAGTTGGTTGACTTTGAGGAGTTGGGCATGGAAGCGGTGAGGAAAATAACGGTTGAGAACTTCCCCGCCTTCATCATCGTGGATGACAAGGGGAATGATTTTTATCAGCAGTTGTAATATTTGCAATTATTCTACATTATAAGGACTCACTCCGACGGGCAGGCCCGCTTTCACCATCGTTAATGACAAGGGCAATGATTTTTGTCAGCATTTATAAAGTGTGCCTTCTTCCTATATTGTTTAGCTATGAAACCTGGAATCTTTACCCAAATGTATGTGCAACTGGTATTTGCTGTCAGAAACCGGGATGCGGTCTTATACGAAAACATTCGCAGCAGGGTTTTTGAGTATGTGAGTGGAATTGTAAGTGATTTGAAGCACAAACCGCTTATTGTAAATGGTGTATCAAATCACATACACATATTTTTATCCTTGAACCCGGCAGTTTCAGTTTCAGATACGGTTTATCATATTAAAAGAGGATCATCACTGTTTATCAATCAAAATAGGTTATGCCTGGGAAAGTTTGCGTGGCAGGAAGGTTATGGGGGTTTTACCTATAGCAAATCGCAAATAGATGATGTTTACAATTATATTTTGAAACAGGAGGAACATCATCGCAAGATAAAATTCAGGGAAGAGTATATTCAATTTTTGAAAAGGTTTGAAATTGAGTATGACGAGAGGTTTTTATTTGATTTTTTGGATGATGACGAATCCATTGATGATTGATGCAGGTTGATTAGATTTTTTATCCGGATGCCCTACGGGCAATTTGTGAAAACCATGAGGTTGACCTTTTTACAATACCGTATGCCCTACGGGCAATTGCATCTGCCAACCATTTTGGCAATTAGTTATACCGCGTAGCGGTTAAGGTATTGTAACAA